>Ga0256404_1000416_pt1 | contig 111619 bp, 96 predicted proteins | sample RumenRJG_01DNA_FD_185990 | JGI IMG/M metagenome (GOLD analysis project Ga0256404, IMG submission 185990) | Bovine rumen microbial communities from Lethbridge, Alberta, Canada - RJG_01 | ecosystem: Host-associated > Mammals > Digestive system > Stomach > Rumen | place: Canada: Alberta... | reverse complement strand
ATTGACTGCGGGTGCCGTTGTATTGGCGCGAGGCATGAAATCAGTGTTCAGGAAATCGTCAAATACTGTTGGGAACCAACTGTTTTTAAACATTACTGGTAACATAATCAATACCTCCTAATTATACTTTAAGTTAAACGTATGTCGTTGATTGCCTTTGCCTTGGCTCCGGCTCTCACACATACGGGATGCAATAAACATGCCTTTGGGGTGTTTCATGACAATTTGACACCCTTAAAGGTCAGGATGGCACTGATTTTAAACCTTGATAATCTTTGCTGACAATTCCTTAAACTTCATTAAACATCGGTGGCGCTTTTTAGCCTCCTTTATGGTATATTTTGACATCATGGCGTCAAAAAACTTGCAGAAATCATCTGCAATACAAAATAATTCCGTAACTTTGTCCTCGGTGATCATAGCGATTATTGTTTGTAAAACTTTGTATTTTGACACTATAAAGTTACAACAATTTTCGCTAATCACCAAATTTTCAGACAGTTATATTTCGTCGAACTCACGTTAATTTACTTGGAGAACATTATGAGGAGGTTTCTGTTGATATCCGCTTTGTTGCTTGGCACAGTCTCTTTGTTTGCCCAGGCAAAGGACGGCATGTCTAACATAGAAGACTCCATCTCCGTCTATTACGACTCGTTTTTCAAGTATTTCCGAGAGGAGGACAACGAACGGGCGATTTACTATGGCAGCAGGCTAAAAGACAAATGGGAAGAGGCGAAATGGGAGAAAGACTCCATATATTGCGGAATAGCCTATGCCCTTGCAAATCTTTATAATGTAGAAGGACGCCCCGAACTATCTGCTTCTATCCTGACGGAACTGGCACCTACGGCAAAGACCGTTTTCGGAGATAACAGCCTCGATTATGTGGAGATAATCAGCGACCTCGCCCACTATCATTCCGCCTTTGCCAACTACACGGAAGCCATGCGGCTGGGAATGGAGGTATTGAACATAAGGAAGAAAGTGCTGGGAACGGAGCATCCAGAATATGCCATAGCACTCGGGAACCTCGCCCACTACAAGTCGGCACTCGGGAACTACGCAGAGGCTATAAGGCTGGGGACGGAGGCGATGGAGATAAGAAAGAGAACCGTAGGCACAGAACATCCCGACTATGCCGCGGCACTAAGCAATCTCGCGCACTACTATTCGGAAACAGGAAACAACTCGGAGGCCGCTGTCTTAGGAACAGAGGCACTGGAAATATACAAAAAGGCATATGGCACAGAACATCCTGACTATGCCTTGGCTCTTGGCAACCTCGGCAACTATTACTCCAACCTTGGCAACTATGAAGAGGCAATACGGTTGGGAATAGAGGCGATAGAGATAAAAAAGAGAGTGCTCGGCACCGAGCATCCCGACTATGCCACAGCGCTAAGCAACCTCGCGCATGACTTGGCTGCTCTCGGGGACTATACCGAGGCAATAAGATTGGGAACAAAGGCAATAGAGATAAGGAAGAAGGTGCTCGGAACGGAGCATCCCGCCTATGCCACAGCACTCAGCAATCTCGCCACCTATTTGTCTGAAACAGGAGATTATGCCGAGGCAATAAGGTTAGGAACGGAGGCGATGGAAATAAGGAAGAAGGTGCTCGGCACAGAGCATCCCGACTATGCCATGTCGCTAAACAACATCGCTGCCGACTATTCTGACATTGGCAACTTCACAGAGGCGATAAGACTGGGAAAGGAGGCAAACGAGATATACAAGAGAATGCTCGGAACGGAGCATCCCGACTATGCTGCGGTACTAAGCAACCTCGCCAGTTACTACTCTTCATTAGGCAACCACGCTGAGGAGTTTTCTTGCATCAACCAGTCGTTGGAATCTTCACGGCAATACGTTCTCAGCAGTTTCTCGGAACTTTCCCCAGAATTGCAGGAGACACTATGGAACGAGAACTACGAGTATATGTTCAATATCGCCTTGCCGATGACAGTTTTCAGATATCAGACCAACGGGTCGGTAGCCGCACTCTACGACAAGACAGCGCTGTTCTCAAAGGGTATTCTGCTGAACACAGGCATCGCCATGAGACAGTTGATTATTGAAAGCGGCGACCCTGCCATAATAGCGAAATATGACGCGCTCTCCGCTAATGTAGGCATCTATGAGGAGCAAATGGAGATGCCCGTTCAGGAGAGGAGCATCGACACAGACTCGCTGCACACGGTAATACAGAGGCAGGAGATGGAACTGGCACGGGAGTCGAAGGTCTTCGGCGACTACTCGAGCAACATACGGCTGAACTGGAAGGACATTCAAAAAAGGCTCGATAAAGACGACATCGCCATAGAGTTCATCACGTTTCCTTTATTTGAAACAGACAGTACGATGTACGTTGCGCTAACGGTGAGAAAGGGGTATAAAGCGCCGCACATGACCACGCTCTTCGAAAAGAATGAACTCGGCGCTATTAACACCAGCCTCTATAAACGGCCGGAACTGAGCAGAATGGTATGGGGACGGCTGGCAAGTGAACTGGAAGGGGTGAAGGACATCTTCTTCTCGCCAAGCGGAGAACTCTATAACATCGCCATAGAGTCGGTGCCTCATTGGGAGAAGGACTGCATGATGAGCGACATGTTCAACCTCTACCGCCTCTCTTCAACACGAGAACTGGCAATGGCGCATGACAAGACGAAGTCGGATGGTGCCGTGGTGTACGGAGGAATAAATTACGACACCGAAGTGAGTGCAATGGGGACACCGAGGACAGACACAGGCACTCTCCTCGCACAACGCGGATTTGTTGCCGACTCCACAACATACCGAGGAGGGGGATGGCCTTACCTTAAAGGCACTCTGGAGGAGGCTGACGAGGTGTGCGAAATACTGAAACACTCGAAAACGAAAGTCAGCAAGATAACAGGAACAGACGCTACCGAGACCACGCTGAAGGACCTCTCGGGAAAGAGGAAGAGGATGCTGCACATCGCCACACACGGTTTCTACTGGAGCGAGACGGATGCCAGAAGGCAGAAGAGGCGCGAAGGAATGCGGTTCCTTAATATGGGAGACGCGCAGGCGAATTATGTGGAGGACAAGGCGATGACACGCTCGGGACTCTTGTTCTCTGGGGCAGAGAATACATTCAGCGGTGTGGCGATACCTGCAGGAGTTGACGACGGAGTGCTAACGGCACAGGAGATATCAAGACTTGACCTGAGGGGACTCGACCTGCTGGTGCTTTCGGCATGTCAGACGGGACTGGGAGAGATTACCGGCGACGGAGTGTTCGGACTGCAGCGAGGCTTCAAGAAGGCTGGCGCACGCACCATAGTGATGAGCCTGTGGAGTGTCAGCGACAACGCCACAAAAGACCTGATGACGCAGTTCTACACAGCATTGGCGGCAGGGAAAAACAAACGACAGGCATTCGCAGAAGCACAGAGGTACCTGAAAGAGCATGACAGCGACTACGGATACTTCCCCAGCAGTCTGCGTCTAAGACGTCCGCACTGGGCTGCCTTCATAATGCTTGACGGCACCGACCGCTAACGTCAGGGCGCAAAAAAATCGCCAAGTGCCGAAAGGCATCTTAGCGAATTAAAAGGTTGTTGGGGTACTCGGACTCGAACCAAGAATGACAGGACCAGAATCTGTAGTGTTACCATTACACCATACCCCAATCACGAGGCAACTCGATGACGGCATTGCCGCTTGCTCTCCCTCGAGCATCATCTGAATTGCGGGTGCAAAGGTACAGATTTTTTTTGAACTACAAACATTTTTGCCCACTTTTTTCTAAAAAATCTCAAATTAATGCACTTTTTTAATGGTTTTCCGATATTTCAGTGTACCTTTGCATGACTATTGTGCGCGCACGAGGACGCGCTGTATTAATCACCATTAATTATTTAGATGACAAAGACAAAACAACTTGTAGAGGTAATAACCGAAGGTATTCAGGAAAAGAAAGGCCGCGACATCGTGATTGTTGACATGCAGGGCATCGACGGTGCCATTTGCAACTATTTCGTGATATGTTCCGGCAATTCGCCCACTCAGGTGGAGGCGATTATGGACTCCGTGGAGGAGCAGGCTCGCGAGAAGGCAGACGAGAAGCCTATCCGCGTGGTAGGCGAGCAGCAGGCACAATGGATTGCGATGGACTACGTTGACGTGATGGTTCACATTTTCCTGCCCGAGACACGTGAGTTTTACAACATAGAGAAACTTTGGGAGGATGCCAACGTAACGGTGGTGCCAAACATTGAATAATTACAATCCTCATTCGTAATTAGAGCATAGATATATGGAACAAAACAATAATAACCGTCCCAAGATGCCAAAGTTCAACATGAGTTGGATTTACATCATGGTGCTTGTCGCTCTCGTGGCTTTCTATTTCTCTGGCGGCGAGTCCATCGGCGGCAGCATGAACAAAAAAGCATCGTACACCGAGTTCAAAGCCTATGTTGACAGCGGATACGCGCAGAAGGTGGAGGTGAACAAGGGTGACAACAAACTGAAGATGTACGTCAAGGGCGAGTATATCCGCCACATTTTCAAGTCGGGCACCGACAAGGTGGGCAAGAGCCCTTACCTGGAGGTGGAGTACGGCAGCGTTGACAAGGTGGAGGAGTTTCTCGACTCGGCACGCGCCAACGGGAAGTTCAACGGCGAGATAGACTACAAGAACCAGAATGGCAGCGAACTGCTGAACATCCTCATCAACTTTGCGCCGTTCATCATCCTCATCGTGATATGGTTCTTGATAATGAGACGCATGGGCGGCGGTGCCGGCTCGTCGGGAGTGTTCTCGGTGGGCAAGAGCAAGGCCAAGATGTATGAGAACGGAGGCGAGATAAACGTCACATTTAAAGATGTGGCAGGACAGGAAGGTGCCAAGCAGGAAGTGCAGGAGATTGTGGAGTTCCTGAAGAACCCAAAGAAATACACCGACCTGGGAGGTAAAATTCCCAAGGGAGCACTGCTCGTGGGACCTCCGGGAACGGGAAAGACGCTCCTTGCCAAGGCTGTGGCAGGAGAGGCAGGTGTACCTTTCTTCTCTATGTCGGGCTCCGACTTCGTCGAGATGTTCGTGGGAGTGGGTGCCAGCCGTGTGCGCGACCTGTTCAGACAGGCAAAGGAGAAAGCACCGTGCATTATATTCATCGACGAGATTGATGCCGTGGGACGAGCACGCTCGAAGAACCCTGCAATGGGAGGCAACGACGAGCGCGAGAACACCCTCAACGCACTGCTCACCGAGATGGACGGCTTCGGCACCAACAGCGGTGTGATAATCCTCGCTGCCACCAACCGTGTTGACATGCTCGACTCGGCATTGCTGCGCGCAGGACGATTCGACCGACAGATCAGTGTTGACCTGCCCGACCTCAACGAGAGGCGAGCCATATTCGCGGTTCACCTGAAACCGATAAAGACAGACAAGGATCTCGACGTTGACCAACTGGCACGACAGACACCGGGATTCTCGGGCGCCGACATTGCCAACGTGTGCAACGAGGCGGCTCTTATAGCGGCACGTCACGACAAGAAAACCGTTGAGAGACAGGATTTCCTTGATGCTGTTGACCGTATCATCGGTGGACTGGAGAAGAAGACAAAAGTGCTGACGGCGCAGGAGAAGCGCTCAATAGCCATTCACGAGGCGGGACATGCCACCATATCATGGTTCTGCGAGCATGCCAACCCACTGGTCAAGGTGACCATAGTGCCGCGCGGACGAGCACTCGGCGCAGCATGGTATATGCCCGAGGAACGACAGATAACAACAAAAGAGCAGATGCTCGACGAGATTTGCTCACTGCTCGGAGGACGCGCAGCCGAGGAACTCTTCATAGGACAGATATCAACAGGCGCTATGAACGACCTTGAGCGCGTCACCAAGACATCATACTCGATGATTGCATACGCAGGAATGAGCGACAAACTGCCCAACATCTGCTATTACAACAACCAGGAGTACAACTTCCAGAAACCTTATTCCGAAACAACGGCAAAGGTAATGGACGAGGAGGTGATGAAACTCATAGCCGAGCAATATGAGCGCGCAAAGCAGATTCTGACAGAGCATAAGGAAGGTCACAACCAACTGGCGCAACTGCTCATCGACCGCGAGGTAATCTTTGCAGAGGATGTGGAGCGCATCTTCGGCAAACGCCCGTGGGCAAGCCGTTCTACGGAGATAATGGGAGAGCAGACGGAAGAGCCGGAGCAGCCCGAATCTCAAGAATCGTCGGAGCATTCTGCAACATCAGAATCCTCAGACAACAAAGATTCCATCGAATCTTCCGACAAACAACAATAACTGCACTAACGAATGAAAAATCTGATAGTAAGAGCCATCACTGGCGTGTTTTTCGTCGCTGCCATAGTGGTTAGTTTCCTTAACCCGATGGCAATGGTGTTCCTGTTCGCCATTGTGACAGGACTGACGATATGGGAGTTCGCAGGACTGGTGAACGACAGCAACGAGGAGGTGAGCATCAACCGTTTCATCTGCACCGTTGCTGGAGTGTATCTCTTCCTGGCTATGGCGGGATATGTCAGCGGCTTCACCAATACCAGCGCGGTGTTTGTGCCTTACCTGCTGACTATTATCTATCTCTTTATCAGTGAGTTGTACCTGCGTGCAGAAAATCCCGTTAACAACTGGGCCTACTCCATGCTCTCGCAGATGTACATCGCATTGCCCTTCTCAACTATCAACGCGCTTGCGTTCATGCAGCAGGGCGACGGCACGGTGTCGTTCGTGTCGATTCTGCCGCTGAGCATATTCATCTTCCTGTGGGTTAGCGACACCGGCGCTTACTGCTGCGGCTCGCTTCTCGGCAAACATAAACTGTTCCCGCGCGTGTCGCCTGGCAAGAGTTGGGAAGGCAGCATAGGAGGTGGCATCTTTGTTCTTATCGCTGCCGTGCTGGTGTGGTATTTCACCGGCGGAAACGGTGAAGGCAGCCCGCTCTCGTTACCTGCATGGCTTGGACTGGGACTTGTGGTGACGGTATTCGGCACATGGGGCGACCTTGTGGAAAGTCTTTTCAAGCGTCACCTCGGCATTAAGGACAGTGGTAACATCCTGCCTGGTCATGGCGGAATGCTCGATCGTTTCGACTCCTCGCTGATGGCATTCCCGGCAGCCCTTGTTTATATCCTTTCGATAAACATATATTAGGAGTTAAGTACTAATTCGCAGTTCTATAATAAACCGTTTAATCCGTTGTGCCATAAGATTACTTCTGGCACAACGGATTAAACGTATTAACACGGATTTTCCGTATGCTTAAAATCCTTCGCGGTAGAAGTCGAGTGCTTCTTTTATCTCCTCTTCTGTAGCCGTTTGGTTGATGCGTATGTCACCGATGTCGGCAAGCAACGTGAAGTTTATTGTGCCTGCGGTGTTCTTCTTGTCGTGGTGCATAAGGGAGAGCAGGGTGGGGTAGTCGTCGCATGTAATGCCCATCTGCCCGTAGTTCTCGCGTATGAATGCCACGGTCTGCCGCATCTTGTCGGTGGGGAATCCTGTCTTTACAGCACTGAGGTACAGTTCGCAGACGATGCCGTAGGCAACGGCATAGCCATGGAGTATGGGTTTTGCCTGCTGCATGGCGTATGACTCAAAGGCGTGTCCTATGGTATGTCCCAGATTGAGCGCCTTGCGTATGCCATGCTCATGCGGGTCTTGCTCCACGATGTGCCGTTTCACTTCCACGGAGTCGGCCACCATTTGCTGCAGCAGGGCGAGGTCTGGCTGACAGAGATTGTAGTTGACGTGCTGTGCCCACTGCTCTGTGGTGCTGATGAGTGAGTGCTTGAGCATCTCGGCATATCCGGAGCGCAGGTTCTGCTGGTCGAGAGTCTTGAGGAAAGAGGTGTTTAGCAACACATAACGTGCGTCGCAGAACGCGCCTACCTCGTTCTTCAGACCGTTGAAGTTGATGCCTGTCTTGCCTCCCACGCTGGCATCTACCATGGCGAGCAGGGTGGTGGGTATGTTGATGAAGTCGATGCCGCGCTTGAAGGTGGCAGCAGCAAATCCTCCGAGGTCGGTTATCATTCCTCCCCCGAGATTGATAAGGAGCGAGTGGCGTGTGGCTCCGTTCTGGCTTAGGAACTCCCAGATGTCGGTCAGCGCCTGGATGTCTTTGTGTGTGTCGCCCTGCTTAACCACTATGTGCATTGCGCCTCTGAGACATCTGAACGATGATATCAGCGGCAGACATGCCTCGGCTGTCTTTTCGTCGGCGAGGATGAATATGCGGTCGTGCTCGCACTCTGATATGGCAGTTGCGAGGTCATGCTCGAGTGCGTGTGATATTACTATTTGCTGCATCGTTTCCTTTTTTAAATGTCCTAACTCCAAACTCCTAACTTCTAACTTCTAACTTCTAACTCCTAACTTCTTATTTATATATCTCTTCGAGTTTGTTGAGGAGTTTCTCTTCGCGGAGGTCTGAGGCTACGATGGTGCCGTCGGGTCCCACGAGGATGTTGGAGGGAATGCTTATGATGCCATATACAGGCGATGCGGCGCACTCCCATCCCTTGAGGTCGCTGATTTGGTGCCATGGCAGGTTGAGGTTTTTCACTGCTGCTGCCCACGACTCTTTCTTGTTGTCGAACGATACGCCCACCACATCGAAGCCCTTGCTGTGGTAGCGGTTGTATGCTGTTACCACGTTGGGCATCTCCTTCATACATGGTCCGCACCAACTGGCCCAGAAATCAACGAGCACATAGTTGCCCTTGGCGCACCACTCTGAGAGGGAGTGTTGCTTGCCGTCGAGTCCGTTCATGGTGAGGTCGGTGTATTTCGTGCCAGGCGCGCGCAGAGCCATGCCTTCCTTCATCTTGCGTATGGGTTCCAGTTCGGCCGCGCCGTACCATGACGCATCCTTGGGCATGAGCACCTGCAGGTCTTCGTAGGTGGCGAACTGTCCCACCTCGCCGACGAGTTTCTTGGCCATCTCAGGGTCGCTGCCGTCGGCAGCCACCTCTTTGGCGAGCACCATCATGCTGTCGAGTTCTACATAGAAGGACTTCAGCACAGCCTCGATCTCCTCCTTGCTGCCGTTGGCCTTGATTATCTTTTCATACTGGCTGTCGATGCCTTCGATGCGCTTAGAAATCTCGTCGTACTTGCTCTTCCATGCTTCACTCTTGCCTGAGCCGTTGTCTTGCGCCATTGCCACAGTGGCAACGAGCGCTACTATCAGTGATAATAATACTCGTTTCATGTTATTTATCTTATGTTAATAGTTAATTATCAAATGGCCTGCATCACGAGCCACGTCATATATCCGAGGAAGAGGATTACAAGCACTGCTCCCTCCCATCGTGCCACGGTGTACTTCGTGAACGAGAAGAGCCACAGCAGCAGGACACTGACGAGCATCACCGAGAGGTCGAGCCATGTGATGCCCTGGATGGCCATAGGGTGGATGAGTCCGGTGACACCGAGAATCATCAGTATGTTCATCACGTTGCTGCCTATGACATTGCCCATGGCGATGGCGCTCTGTCCCTTGCGCGCTGCCACCACACTTGTGGCCAGTTCGGGCAGTGATGTGCCGCCAGCCACGATGGTGAGACCAATGACTGCCTCGCTCACGCCCAGCAGTGAAGCCACTTCGGTTGCGCCATCGACGAAGAGATTGCTGCCCACAATGAGGCATGCCAGACCGAGGATGAAGAACGCAATGGCCTGCCATACAGGCATCTGTTTTGCCTCTGCTTCGTCCTGGCTTTTGCCGTTCTTTGCCGAGCGCACGGTATATACCATGAATGCTATGAAGACCACGAAGAGCAGCGCTGCGTCGAGACGCGAGATGTTGCCATCGAGAGTCATGGGGATGAGCATTGCCGAGGCGAGAATGGCGAAGGGGATGTCTTTCTTTACCGTTGACTTGAGTATCGTCATCGGGGCAACGAGGGCTGCCGTTCCCACTATGAGCATGGCGTTGAAGATGTTGCTTCCCACGACATTACCCACTGCGAGGTCGGTTGTTCCCTTCAGTGCAGAGATGAAACTGATGAAAAACTCTGGCATAGACGTGCCCATAGCCACCACCGTCAGTCCTATGACGATGGGTGGGATGTTCATCCTTGCTGCCAGTGATGTGGCGCCGTCGGTGAGTTTTCCCGCTCCCCAGAGCACCATGATTATTCCAAATACAATATATATAATATTCATCATAACGGCTGCAAAGATATGAATAATCGTTGAAAAAACGAAACTTTTTCAGTTTGTAGTTTACTAAACGCCCTAAAATACCTTATAATTGGCATGAAAAAGGAGCCTGCTGCCATCGACAGCCGACTCCTTTGTTTGTGTTACGTGGACATACGGGGGAACGCCCCTGCATATCATGTTACCCCACTGTGATTTGACGTGCAACCTTTGTCTCTTCCTTCACAATCTTAGGCAGTTCGATGGTGAGCACTCCATCAGCCACGCGGGCTGCGATGTTCTCCTTGTTTACATCCTCTGGCAGTATCAGTGTCTGCTCGAATTTGGTGTACGAGAACTCGCGGCGCAGATAGTGGGTCTTCTTGTCCTCCTCTTTCGCCTCGTGACGGTTCTCCATCTTTATGTTAAGGTCGCCGTTCTGGTTGATGTTGATGTCGAAGTCTTCCTTCTTCATTCCCGGAGCAGCCAGTTCCACGATGTACTCGTCCTTGGTCTCCTTAACGTTTATTGCCGGTGCCGTAGCGTTTGTCTTAGGCATGAACTCGGTGTTGATGAAGTCGTTGAAAATCTCTGGTAACCATGAATTTGTTCTTGTTGGATACATAATCTTTACCTCCTGTTTATTTGTTGTTAATTGTTGTTCTTGTTACGTCTTGGCTTTGTTGCCTCGCCGTTCATAATCACTATTTGCAATGTTTGTGCCGAGTATCGTTGCGTGACAAAATGACTGAAATGCGTGACAAAACGTCGTTTTGCTGTCGCGCGGCGACAAAACATACTTCAAATTGTTTGTATTTAAAATAAAAACATTATCTTTGCAAAGATTTATAACCCAACGTTCAACATGAAAACCCTTATTAAAAGAAAAGTATGAAAAAAGTAATCTTTGCAATTGTATCAACGATGTTATTGACATCGTGTGTGGAAGACGTAGCCAAGAAATTGAAGAGCCTTCTTGGGGAAGCGACGGCAGACACTTCCGTTGTTGTGAATATGGTGGACGGCAACGACACTAAACAGCAACAGGAGGAGACGGAGGACATCAAGGACCTGCCACTGCTGGCTGCTGCTGGCTTTGACGAGGCCGACTGGTATGTGCCTGTGGGCTTCACTCCGTCGAAACAACTAAGCGGTGACGAGTATGCCGCCCTTACAGAGGAGCAGCAGGAGGCTGAGAACCAGCGTGGTCTTGCCGAGGTGGATGCTTTTGTCAGCATGCTGAAGCAGAACAAGGAGCGCTACAACAAACTGCTGGTTGACGGCACATGGAAGGACGTGACGTTTGTGGAGGCAAATTTTGACCGCGGCGAGTCGTCAACATTCGCTATGGGATGGAAAGGCGAGGAGCGCAAGGACCACATGAAGTATGTGCGCTATCGTGTATCTGGTGGCAAGAATAACGGTCAGTTCAACTTCGGTATGCTGTTCACAAAGGAGTATGTTGACAGCCATAACTTCCAGAAAGTGACCAACAAAAGCGTTGCTATGCCTAAGGACGTGTTCGACAAGATTGAGCAGCGGGCGGGAAAGAAGATTGCGAAGGTGCCTTACGGCTATGCTATAGGCAGCGACTACAAATATTTTGTGGTGATGTTTGTCAACGAGGGGAACAAGGCATACGCCATACATGCGGTGACCACCCCCGAGGGACTGGCTCTGAGCGAGATGGAGAGCACCGATGTTGACGAAAGCGGCGAGGCAATGTGGGCTGTTGACTCTGAGGGCGAATACCCCATGATGGACATCCAGATTGCTGAGACGGCAGGCGCCGTGCTGAAGATATGGTACACCGACCTTGCTCCTGAACATGCCTGTCTTGGCGCTTTCATCGTGAAGGGCGACAAGATGCAGAAGAGAGACTACAGCGAAAACTATATTTGGGTCAACTAAGCCATTAGGAAGACAGAACAGAGATTATATAGTATATAAAAAAGAACCCGCTTACTTGGCGGGTTCTTCTTTTTTCTCTTCATCTTCTTTTTTCTCCTCTTCCTCGAAGTCGGTGATGCCGTTCTTCACAAGGATGTTGTACCACTGGAACAGTTTCTTGATGTCGCTGTCGTGAACGCGGTCGCGGTCGAAGTCGGGCAGGATTTCTGCGAAGTATTCGCGCAACTCCTTGCTCGATGCTTTCTTATAGTTGATAGACACCTCCTTGCCCTGCTCCTTGTCGCGCAGCGAAGCGAGGATAGTCATCAGAGGAACGTCCTCGGCATCGGTGTACATTGCGATGTCAGAGAGGCTTGTCACGCGGTCGGTGGCGAATGCCGGCATGCGCTTGTGCTGCTCGTCGAGAGTCTCAACGATGAGGTTGGCGCGTCCGCGTGATACTAATTTAAAAAGACCGGGTTTTCCGGCGATTGATAGAATTGTCTGTTGCATTGTCTTATTGTTTGTTTAATGATTAATCATTTCCTGGTCTCTAGTCTCTTGGGAGAGATGGAGATGGAGATTTCGAGAGCAGCGTGGCTATCTGGGGCATCAGTGGCGAACCGTCGTTACAGATGACGATGTCGCTGCGGCGTGCTGTCTCCTCCTGTGGCATTTGGCAGTTTATCCATTCCTCGGCCTTCTCTCGTGTTATGCCGTCGCGCTGCATTATGCGGCGGAGACGCGTCTCGTGCGGTGCGGTGACGCACACGACGCGGTCAACCAGACGGTCGAAACCGCTCTCAAAGAGTATGGCGCACTCCATCCACTGCATGCCCGACGCAATGAAATCGTCTGCCACAGCGGGATGCACTATGTCGTTCACCGCCTTCTGGTTTTTCTCGCTGGCGAGCAGAAACTGTGCCAGCACGGGCTTGTTCAGTCTTCCGTCTATGTACACGTTGTCGCCCACGAGGGCCTTGAGTTGCTCCTTCAGCCGCTCAGAGGTGCGCATCAAGCGTTTGGCTGCGCTGTCGCAGTCGTATATCTCTATGCCCTGTTCCTTCAGCAGCCGGCAGACATAACTCTTCCCGCTGCCTATTCCTCCGGTGATTGCTGTTTTCATTGCTCCTCGATGAGATAGTCAACGCTCTGTATTTCAGGCCGTGCGTTCTTCACTCCGTGAGGCACAGCGATAATTCTGATGGCGCACTTGTCAGAAGGATTTGCCTTGATGTCGTTGTAGTCGGCAGCCACTTTGAAACTCTCTGGTCTTATAGAGCGGAACATGCTGGCGCCGGTGACGAAGATGACCTTCACCCTTTGCGGGAATGTCCTTAGCACCTTGCCTTCGGGCATGTTGACGGCCATGATGGGCACTTCTATCCTTTGCTCGGTCATAATGTCGGGATAGAGTCCTATTTTCACGGTGTTCGGAATGTACTTCACACCGTATATTTTCTTCAGCGATACGTTGCGTATCAGTGTGTCGGAGAAGTTTTGCAGATAAATAGACTCTGTGAATGCCTCCTTTATGCTGTCGAGTTTAGCATCGTCGGCATAGATGAGTACGCTGTCAGGCCAGAACTTCACGCTTGCCAGATAATGGCTCTCGCCGGGGTCCACTCTTCCGTTCATCTTCACTGGCACTTTCTTGCTGTGCCCGAAGGTATATACGATGTCGAAATGGTCGGGGCGCACGCTGGTGATTTTGGTCGATTTGTACATCATCTGGTACAGCATCCTCTGTATGTCGGCTGCGCTTATGGTGCTTTTCTTATTCTCGTCGGTGTATTTTGTGAAGTCAATCTCTATAGGCTTCAGTTTGCCTCCATAGACGTAAGCCATGATGAAGAATCCTTTGTCGCGCACGTTGACGTGCAGTGTGTCCTCGACGTTTGTCGTCACCACCACGTTCTTTGGAACGTTGGTGAGTCTTATGGGCACGAGCAGTTCCTGGTCGGTGTCCTCGTTGAGCGAGAGCAGCAGCCAGAATCCTCCGCTTGCGATGAGGAAGAACAAAAAAATCAGAAACTCCTTGTTAGCGGCGCTGAACAAGAAGTCCCTGATTATGTGGTATATGCTTCTTCCTTCGGATTTCTCCATGATGTGTTTCGATGATGCTTATTTTTGCTGTGTTGCAGCAGCGCCATTGCCGTCGGCAAAGACGTAACCGCGGTCAACGCGAATGGTGGTGCCTTTTGCTATCTCCACCTCAATCACGTTCTCTGTGGTGTCTATGCGCTTCACTGTACCGTGAATGCCGCCACCCACTACCACGCGTGTGCCTTCTTCGAGAGAGTTCTGGAACTCGCGTATTTTCTTTTGCTGTTTCTGCTGTGGCTTAATCATGAAGAAATACATGATGGCAAAGATAGCCAGCAACATGAGAATCATAGTCCATCCGCCGCCCTGTGCTTGTCCGGCGGCCTGTAAAAACATTGTGGTTGTCATATTATTTTTTTTAGTTTTAACCCTCTCTGCTCCCCCGAGAGAGAAGACCCCTCTCCGACTCCCCCGAGGGGAGGGTAGAAGTGATCCCAAATTGAGGGATGAGAGTTTGTGAGTTTATGATTTTTACCTTTTTACTTTCTTGCCTTTTTACTTTCTTACCTTTTTACTTTCTTACCTTTTTACTTTTTACTGTTCCTCCTGCTGTGCGTCTGCTCCTGCTGTGCGCATCGTTTTTACCACTTTCCCTGTGTCCACAAGGTAGTGGGCGATGGCGTCGAGCATACCGTTGATATATCCCGCGCTGCGCGGCGTACTGTACGCCTTGGCGAGTTCCACGTACTCGTTGATGGTTACGTTGATGGGGATATTGGGGAATGTGACCATCTCGGCTATTGCAATCTGCATTATCACCACGTCCATATATGCCAGTCGCGAGAAGTCCCAGTTGCGCGATGTCTCGCTCATATATCGCTGGTATTGGTCGGCGTTGAGGATGGTGGCACGGAACAGTTTTCGCGCGAAGTCCTTGTCTTCCTCATCTTTATATTCTGGCAGCAGTTCCTGGTTCTTGCTGTTCTTCGGGTCGAAACGCTTTATGGTTTTCAGCACGAAGGTGTCAACAATCTCTTTATCGTCGTTCCAGTAGATGCTCTTCTCCTCGAAGAAGGTGTCAAGGTCGGGGTTGTCCATGATGAGAGTGCGGTAGATTTTCCTCCACAGTTCGCGGTCCACGTCATATGTTTCCTCCTCGGTGTTAGCCATATACTCCTTGTATGTGGCACTTTGCTCAATCTGCGCGAGCAGTTTTCTCACCACTTCGATGTCGTCGGCCCATGTTGTTTTCTTGCTCTCTATGAATTCTTGCAGCATCTTGTTCTCCTCGAGTTGTATCTCGAACTTATTGTTGCAGAATTTCTGTGATGGCAGTTGCGTTCCCTCTCTGTTTGCCCTTGTTGTGGCTATCTCGTTCTGCCTGCGTGCCTCTTTTGTTATGGCAACAATCAGCGTGAGCAGAATGTTATACATGTCGTATGCCTTTGATAGGCTGAATAGCAACTCTTTTTCTGCATTATCCATGTTTCGGTTGCCGTTTTGGTAGTATGCGTAGGTTAACTGAACGATTTTTAACCTTATAAGTTCTCTGTTTATCATATTTGTGATTTCGTATTTAGATCAAAGTCTTTTCTTGTCGTTATTTTGGGCAAAGGTAGTTAAAAAAGTTTTCTCTTGCAAGAAAAGAATAACTTTTTAATGGTTTTTTAATAGAAAACTTGGTCAGTTCAGGAAAAAGTGATACCTTTGCACCGCTTTTTCAAGCGCATCGTTTGAGATTTTCTCGTGTGATGGCGAATTAAGAGCATGTATTATTAACAAACTTAATTTAGAGTAACACATTATGAAAGAGATTAATGTAACAGGTCAGAAGCGTAGCGACCTTGGCAAGAAGGCTACCAAACTGTTGAGAAAAGAAGGCCTCGTGCCATGTAACCTCTATGGTGAGGCAAAGGACGAGAACGGCAAGCCTAAGGCTTTGGCTTTCGCTGTGCCTATGGCAGACCTCCGCAAACTGGTTTACACTCCTCACATCTATGTAGTAAACCTCATTATCGACGGCGAGAGCCATCCGGCAATAATGAAGGAACTGCAGTTCCACCCGGTGACAGACGCTCTGCTCCACATCGACTTCTATGAGATTCACGAGGACAAGCCAATCACCATTGGCATCCCTGTAAAACTGAACGGTCTTGCTCAGGGTGTACGCGACGGTGGCCGTCTGAGCCTTATTGTTCGCAAGGTGAACGTTACCGCTAAGTACCAGGACATTCCTGAGACTCTCGACATCGACGTTACAAACATGACTATCGGCAAGAGCATCAAGGTGGGCGACCTCAAGTTCGAGGGCCTCGAGATGGCTACAAGCAAGGAAGTTGTGGTTTGCACCATCAAGGCTACACGTAAGAGCAACGCCGCTGCTTCTGCAGCAGAGGCAACAGAGGCTGCTGAATAATAAAGAATGGACAAATACCTGATAGTGGGCTTAGGCAATCCAGGCGATGAATATGCCGACACCCGCCATAACACTGGATACATGATATTGGACGCTTTCGCTAAGGCGTCCAATATTGTTTTCAGCGACAAACGCTACGGATATGTGGCAGAGACATCGCTGAAAGGGCGCAAAGTGATTCTGCTGAAACCCACAACATACATGAACCTCAGCGGGAACGCCGTGAGATACTGGCTCAACAAGGAGAACATCGACCAGAAACGACTGCTCGTCGTGGTGGACGACGTGGCGCTGCCACTGGGAACGCTGCGACTGAAGAGCGGCGGAAGCAACGGAGGTCACAACGGACTGGGACACATACAGCAGTTGATAGGACAAGACTATGCCCGTCTGCGCGTGGGCATTGGTAACGACTTCCCGCGTGGAATGCAGGTCGATTGGGTGCTCGGCCACTACAGCGAGGACGACATGAAGGTGCTGGCACCGCAGATAGATGTCGCGGTGGAGGAGATTAAGAGTTTCGTGCTCGCGGGGATAGACATCACGATGAATCAGTATAATAAAAGGAAATAGGATACCTAACCCCCCACCGACTCCCCCGAGGGGGAGGGGGTGAGCCTACCCAAGCCCTCCCAAAGGGAGGGGTGTGAGTTACAGGGCATGAAGGAGTGTACTTCTGAACTCATAAACTCATAAACTTCAGAACTCACAAACTCATAAACTTCAGAACTCATAAACTCACAAACTCATAAACTTCCAAACTCCTGAAAGAAGAACTTAAAATACGAACAATGACATGGAGTTACGCATAAAAGACAATCCCACGGCACGCCTAGACAAGTGGCTATGGGCAGCGCGCATCTTCAAGACACGCTCCATTGCCGCCGATGCCTGCAAGAACGGGCGAGTGATGATGAACGGCACCACCGTGAAACCCTCGCGGACGATAAAGGCTGGCGAGGTGATAAACGTCAGAAAGCCGCCCGTAACCTACTCGTTCAAGGTGCTCAAGTGCATCGAACAACGAGTTGGGGCGAAGTTCGTGCCCGAGATTTACGAGAACGTCACCGACCCCAAGCAGTACGAGATACTCGAAATGAGCCGCATCAGCGGTTTTGTTGACCGTGCACGGGGTACAGGAAGACCAACGAAGAAAGACCGCCGCGCCATGGAGGCGTTCGTCGAGCCTGCCATGTTCGGTTTCGACGACCCTGACGACGATTTCGAGGGGTTCGACGAGGACTTTTAAAGGTAAAAAAGTAAAAAGGTAAAAAAGTAAGAAACTCACATCCCTCACTTTGGGAGGGCTTGGGTAGGCTTTACAACCCTCCCTTCGACAGGACTTTCAACTCTCCCCCTCGGGGGAGTCGGAGAGGGGTTTCAAAAAGAATATAATAATGAACATAGCCATCTTCGTTTCCGGCAACGGAACCAACTGTGAGAACCTGATACGCCACTTCCAGACATCGGACGTGGCTCGTGTGGAACTTGTTGTCAGCAATCGCGACGATGCTTTCGCCCTGCAACGTGCACAGCGACTGGGCGTAGAGACAGCAGTGATAAAGAAGGCTGACTTTGCCATCGAGCAGAACGTCATGCCCCTGCTGCGCAAGCACAACATAGGATATGTGGTTCTGGCTGGTTTCCTGCTTATCGTTCCCGACTTCATACTGAAGGAATATGAGGGCAGGATACTCAACATACACCCCTCGCTGCTGCCGAAATATGGTGGCAAAGGAATGTATGGCCATCATGTTCACGAGGCTGTGAAGGCAGCGGGCGAGACGGAGACGGGCATCACCATCCACCGCGTGAGCAACGTCTGCGACGGCGGCGAGATAGTGAAGCAGTTCAAGGTGGCTCTCTCCCCCGAAGATACGGTGGACGACATCGAGACGAAGATTCATCAACTCGAGATGAGGCACTTCCCAGAGGTTGTCGAAGAGGAGATAAGGAAGGTAGAGTAGAGGATAGAAGAAAAAAATCAGGGGCAACTCCACATTGCGTGAGGTTGCCCCTGTTTTATCTTTGTTCCGTCAGGCTTATCTTCTTCCGCCGAAGCCGCCTCCGCCGAAGCCGCCACGACCTCCACCGAAGCCACCGCCTCCGCCGAAGCCACCGCCAGGACCGCCGAAGCCGCCACCGCGACCGCCACGTCCGCCGCGGCCTCCGCGACCGCCGAAGCCACCGTTGCCAAAGGCATTGAAGCGGTATGCCACGTGCAGCATTGCGTAACTGTTGATGGCGTTATACTTGGTGTCGCTCTTCATCATCGAGTTCAGCGTGCTGGTGATGGTGCTCTGCTGGTGCAGTATGTCATAGAACTGAAGCATCACGGTGAGCGCCTTGCCCCTCAGGAATCCGTGGCTTATCTGCGCGTTCCATATCAGTTCGTTGGTGTTCATGGCTACGTTCTTATATCCTCTGCGGCTCTGCTCGTGCAGGTCGGTGGATATCGAGGTGCCCCAGGGCAGGTAAACGGTGATGTTCGTACCGTAGTTGAACTGCCATGTGTCCAGGTTGTTCTGCTCCTGCAACATGTTGCGAGCATGTGTGTAGTCAACATTTCCATTGAGTTCCACCTCCAGCCACGAGTTGCGGAAACTGCATCCCACTCGCTCGCTGATGCTTGTGGTGCGTGTGGTGTTCTTCTGTGAGTTTGCCATCATTCCCGTTGTTACATATCCCACGCTGTTGTTGTAGTTGAGGCGTGTGAAGGTGTTCACGTTGAAATATCCTGTAGAGTCGATGGCGGTGTTGAACATGAATCCTCCTCCTGCGCTCCAGTTGCCGTTGATGTTTTCCGGACGGCTGGTGCGTGCACCTGTAGTAGCGTCGTAACTAACCATCTGGCTTATCGAGTTGCGGGTGTTAGAGTAGTTCAAGAAACCCATGATGGCACGCTGGTGGTTTTGGATGTAGTTGTTGTAGAACATCTGCATGCTGTGTGTGAACGAAGGCTTCAGTCCTGGGTTACCGCGTGTGATGTTCAGCGGGTTGCTGTTGTCCACGATGTCGATGAGGTCGGTCATCGAAGGCTGTGATGATGAGCCGCGGTAGTTGAATCTCAGGTTGTGCACGTTAGAGAACTTATATCTGAAGTCCACTGTCGGCGCGAAGTTCACCACGGTGCGTGTGGTGTCGATGCTGATGCCGCGGTAGTTCTGCACGAATTTTGTGCGCTGAGGCTGCATCATGGCACCGATATTCAACTGATAATTATCTCGAACCATGCGGAACGTCAGTTGCATCTCGTGGATGTAGTTCTTATACTCTGAGAAGCGGCTGAGGTCGGTGTCCAGATAGTTTTCGAGAGGCATGCTCAGGCGCGAGAAGTATGGGTCCCATCCGCGATACTCTGTAGGTACACCATCGAAGAACGACTCGCCCAGATTGCTGAAGTCGTAGGTCGAGCGGTCGCTCTTGTTAAGACCATACTGGAACTGATAACTGAACTGCAGGTAAGTCCTTTTGAATATAGGCTCGCTATATGTTGCCTGCACGCTGTAACTGTAGTTCTTTGTCGGAGTCAGGTTGTAGCGGTTGGTCTGGTAGGTAGAGTCGTTGCCCAGTGCGTCCTGCATCTGGAAGAGATGCACGTTTGACGTTGAGAGACTCTTGCTGTCGTTGTTGCTGTAGCGTGCGGTGGCCCTTAAGGTGATGTTGCGGCCGTCGTTGCTCAGTCGTCTGTTCACCTGCAGCGTTCCGCCCAGGTTCTTGTTGTCGCCGTATGATATAGAGCGCGACTTCTCGGAGTTCACCATCACTCCCTCTTCCTCCATCTTTGCTATTGAGGCGTCTGAGAGCGGGTCGTCAACATACTTGTACGGGTCGTCGGAGTAACTTGCCGAGTTGCCGAACTTCCTACCGTCGTTAGACGAGAGAGAGAATGTCGGACGGAAGAGTATTGTGGTCATTGAGTCGGGGTTCCATTCCACTCTCATCTGGAAGTTCCAGTTGTTGCGTCTTGAATAACTCTGGTTCAGGCTGTTCGAGAACGACGAGAAGTCGCCCACGAAGTTTTCTGTAGATTGGTCGGCGCGTGTGTCGTTGTTAGAGTGGTTCCAGCGCACGCTACCGTCGAGTATCAGTTTGTTCTTCTTCTCGTAGTTGAAGTTGACACCGAACATCTTCGAGGCGTTCAGTCCGGTCTGGCTGCCTCCCCATCTGCCGCCGCCACCGCCGCCAGGGAATCCGCGGTCGCTGGTGTTGTTCATGTTGTTGAAGAGCATCACGCGCATGTCGCTGTTGAAGTAACCGCCCATCAGTCTTGTGGAGTATCGGCCGTGGTTGCCGATGCCGAGGTCCACGTTGGCCATTGTGCCCTTGTTCATGCCGGGCATGATGCCGAAGTCGAGCACCGTCTCCTCGTTGCCGTCGTCGATGCCGGTCATTCGCGTCATGTCGCTCTTCTCGTCGTAAGCCTTGATGTTATTGATAATTGACGTTGGCAGGTTCTTCATTGCCGTCTGTGTGTCGCCGGTCATAAACTCCTTGCCGTCCACCTTAATCTTCTTCACTTCCTTTCCGTTGATGGTTATTTTGCCGTCGTCAGAGACCTCGGCACCAGGCAGCCTCTTCACCAGTTCCTCTACCACCGAGCCCTCCGGTGTGCGGAATGCGGAGGCGTTATAGACGAAGGTGTCCTCCTTTATCACCACCTTCTTTGCCTGTCCTGTTGCCGTTACGCCCTGCAGCATTATGGCATCCGACTTCAGCCGAAGCGTGCCCAGTGCAACGTTCTTGCCCTGTGCTATGGTCACAGCCTGCGTCAGCAGGGCATAACCCACGTTGGACACCTTCACGATGTACTTGCCGTCCTCGGGAGCCTCGATGCTGAACTCACCGTTCTCGTCGGTCAGTGCTCCCGTAATGAAGGTACTGTCGCTGCGCAACAACTGCACCGTGCTTTGCATCACGGCCTCTTTCGAGTCGTTATCGACAACTTTTCCTGTGATTTTCCTCTCTTGTGCCTGTGCCATTGCCGCAATGCAAATCACAAGAGCAGCGATAAAAAGTCTTTTAAATGCCATAATTTGTTTGCTACATTAATAAAAAAGAATGCGCGCATCACGCGCAGCATGATTCTCTTCGGTTCGCTATCTATGACGAAGCGCGCTCCCCAAGGTTTAATCTGGGGTGTCTTTTTTTTGTCGTATTTATTGTCTGTTCGGCATCACGAGGCATGCAAATGGCGCCTTGTTTCTATCCGTTATGCCGCCACTCGAAATGTAAAATAGGCTATATTGCTTGGTAAAATAGCCTATTTTACTCACCAATATAGCCTATTTTACTGAAAAGAGCATGCTGTATTAAAAAGGAAATTCAGTGAATTTGCAGACCAGTTTCATGTTTCTGGTTCAGCAGGCTCACTGAATTGTCTTTATGGAAGGATACGGAAATGACAAGTGATTCTATATCAGAGGCATGCCGAGTGAGCGACATTCGCTCATCATCTCGCATGGCCAGATGCTTGCCTGTATCTCGCCGACGTGGGCTTTGTGCAGGAGCACCATGCAGAGTCGGCTCTGGCCGATGCCGCCGCCGATGCTTAGTGGCAGTTCGCCTGCAAGCAGTTTCTTGTGGAAATAGAGTTCGCGGCGGTCTTCCTTGCCTGTGATGGCGAGTTGTCGCAACATGCTCTCGCTATCGACGCGGATGCCCATAGACGATAGTTCGACGGCGCGCTCGAGCACTGGATACCAGATGAGGATGTCGCCGTTGAGTCCCGGCTTGCCGTCCTCGCCCTCGGTGGTCCAGTCGTCGTAGTCGGGTGCTCGTCCGTCGTGCGGTTCTCCGTTGCTCAGTTTCCCGCCGATGCCTATAATGAACACTGCGCCGTACTTCTTGGTGATGAGGTCTTCGCGCTCTTTGACGCTCTTGTCGGGGTACATCTGCAGCAGGTCTTCGCTGTGAATGAAGTGTATGTCGCGCGGCAGGAAGGGCTTGATGTTGGAGTATCGTTCGCATACGAGGAACTCAGTGCGCAGAATGGCGGCGTAGATGCGTCGCACAATGCTCTTGAGGAAGTCGATGTTTCGCTGTTCCTTGGTGATTACCGCCTCCCAGTCCCACTGGTCAACATAGAGTGAGTGCAGGTTGTCGAGTTCTTCGTCGGCGCGTATGGCGTTCATGTCGGCATAGATGCCGTAGCCCGGCTCCACCTTATACTCGGCGAGCGAGAGGCGTTTCCACTTGGCGAGCGAGTGCACCACCTCGGCCTTTGCGTCTCCGAGGTCTTTGATGGGGAACGTTACGGCACGCTCCACGCCGTTGAGGTCGTCGTTGATTCCCAGTCCCTTGAGCACGAACAGCGGTGCAGTGACACGTCTGAGTCGCAGTTCTGTTGAGAGGTTCTGCTGGAAGAAGTCCTTTATCAGTTTTATACCCTGCTCTGTCTGCTGTGTGTCGAGCAGTTGCTCGTAATGGTCTGGTCTTATCAGTTTGCTCATTATCGCGATTGCTTGTTACCTATTATTAATATGTGTCTCAGTGTCTTTCCTGACAGAAAGAGTGCTGCAAAGGTACTACATTTTATTTATATTGCAAGCAAAAACCGAAGAAATTGTGCATTGTGACACATTTTTCTTCGGTTTTCTTACATTGAGCGATGTCAAGTGTGTGATTTTCTTACCACTGGTCAGCCCGTTTCTCTTCTCTCTTTATCAACTCCACGTTCAGTTGTTCTGCCTCTGATAGTTCGGCCACCGCCGCGTTGTTGTTGCCGCGCGGGCTGTACCATGGGCACTGTGAGAAGTACTCCTTCATTTCGGGTGTGCTGAACTGGTAGCCGTGACGTGCGTAAATCTCGTTGCGCATCAGTTGTAGTTCCTTCTTTGTGAACTCTCCGAGCATTCCGCTGTAGAGCACGCCCTTGCTGGCGAAGTCGAAACGTGAAGTCTTTCCCGACGCTCCTGTGTAGTTGGCAGGCAGCACATGATAAATTTTTATGGTGGTCTGGGTGTCCGTCCAGTCCTCTGGGTCTTCGCGGCTGGTGTCCATCTTGGTGAGCAGCAGTCCGTCGTCCTCGTGCTTGATGCTGTAGGCTGTGCCGTTGCTGAACCGTATTATGTTGGAAGGGGTGTCGTAAACAGTCATTATCTGGAAGTTCTGCTTGCCGTCGAAGAGTCCCGTGACGCTCCACTCTCCCAGCGAGAATGTCACGAGGTCGCCCTTAGAGTCGATGTACTCGCCAGCGAAGATGATGTCGTTCTGCAGTTGCTCTGTGAGGTCGTAGATGGTTTTCCATCCGCTGCCTGGTATTCCTGGAATGAACTCATGGTAGATGTCCACCAGTTCGCTGCCGTCATAGACGAGCAGATAGCGTTTGCCGTCAATTCTCCTCAGTTTTGCTGTAGGGTTCTTTGCGCCGTACGCAAGATACTGCCCGCTGTAATAAGAGTCGGAGCCAACGGGTTCTCCGTTGTCTGCCTCCACCACTTTATAGTCGTTGCCTGAACCTTTCAGCCCGAAGATTACTCCCCCCTCGTGGAACGTTCCTCCTGTGCCTTTGGTGAAGTCAGGTCTGCCTGCCACCTTTTCTAAGAAGAAGAACTGTGTGGCGTTGTGCCATACGGTGCCTGTCATCTTGTCTTGCTGCGCCGCTGCCATCATAGGCACGAGTGCGAGCAAGAATGTTATCAGTTTTTTCATAGTGATGTTTGTTTGTGTTTAGTCTATTTTCTTAAGTGTGAATCCATTGCCGTTCCACTCGTAGATGTAGTTTTGTCTTTCTGCGAGAGGCAGTTGTTCGCCGTCGGCTATTCTCACGCTGATGTTCTTGCCCACACGCGGCAGGGTGTAGATGGGAGCCCATCCGTTAGCGTCTTCGTTGCCCACTGTGCGTGCATACTCGATGCGCTCCTTGCTTGTGCGTCCAGGCTTGGTCCAGTCGATGGGGTCTATTTCCTTAGAGAATGGAGGATTGATACGCCTCATCTCCCTTTTGGCGTTATTGTATCGGTAGAAGATGACATAACTCTCGTCTATTGACTCTCCTTGCAGGTAGAGTCGGTTGATGCCCACTATTTTCTCCTTCTTGTTGGCACAGTTCCAGTAGCACATCTCTATGCGCTCCAGCGAGCCGTCCTCTCCGCTTTCCAGATCGTAAGAGGCAAATCCGTTAGGGATGTCGCACACGGTCTCGGTGTTCACGAACTTGTGGGAGCCTGCTTTCACCTCGTTTGCAAACTGGATAAAGAAATCGTCGGCCTCCTCGTTGCGAGCATAACTCTGCGCGAAGTCCTTGATGTTGGGCGCTGTGCCGCTGAATGTGACTTTCACTAAGTCGGGCTGTGCCATCGCTCCCTGTGCTACAACAAGCATTGCGATTGTCATAGCGATTCTAAAGAATTTCTTTTTCATAATCATTTAGTTTTATGTTTTAATAAATTATTTGGTTTTAGTGTAACTGTTGCAAAGATAAGAACTTTTTTCATAAAAGGACATAAAAGGATTAGAAAAGTTTAAAAAAAGGAACAATAATTTTGCAATGCGCACAAAATACTGTACCTTTGCGCAACGATTGGCTCCGTAGCTTAGTTGAATAGAGCGTCGGATTCCGGTTCCGAAGGTCCTGGGTTTGAGTCCCAGCGGAGTCACACCGGCAACAGTGGCACTAAGCATGCCATGCCTTAAATACAAGACGCTTATCTGCGGAACATACAAATCAATACTACCATAATGAACTTACAAGAACGTTTTCTTAACTACACCAAGTTCGACACACAGTCGAGCGAGGAAAGCGACACCGTGCCCAGCACATTAAAACAACTGACGTTTGCAAGATATTTAAAAGAAGAACTTGTGAACGAGGGACTTGAGGATGTGGAGATGGACGAGATGGGATATATCTACGCCACTCTGCCCGCAAACACGAAGAAACAGATACCAACAATAGGATTCATCAGCCACTATGACACCAGCCCCGACTGCAGTGGAGCAAACATCAAGGCAAGCATAGTGCAGAACTATAACGGCGGCGAGATAGAACTGTCGCCAGGCATCGTGAGCAGTCCGCAGAAATTCCCCGAACTGCTGCACCACATTGGCGAAGACCTCATCGTTACCGACGGAACCACCCTGCTGGGTGCCGACGACAAGGCGGGAATAGCCGAGATAGTGCAGGCGATGTGCTATCTGCGTGACCACAAAGAGATAAAGCACGGCGACATACGCGTGGCATTCAATCCCGATGAGGAGATAGGTATGGGTGCCCACCACTTTGACGTGGAGAAATTCGGATGTGAATGGGCATACACTATGGATGGCGGCGACTTGGGCGACCTTGAGTTTGAGAACTTCAACGCCGCTTCGGGCAAGGTGACTATCAAGGGCGTTAGCGTTCACCCGGGATATGCCAAGGGCAAGATGATCAATGCCAACCGTCTGGCGGCAGAGTTCGCGAGCATGCTTCCAGCCAATGAGACTCCCGAAGAGACCGAGGGCTACGAGGGATTCTATCACCTGCTGGGCATAGAGTCGAACATCGAGTCGGCGAAGATGAGTTACATCATACGCGACCACGACCGCGACACCTTCGAGGACCGCAAGGTGTTCTTTACCCGCTGTGCCGAGAAGATGAACGAGAAATACGGCGAGGGAACGGTGACTGCCGTTGTCAAGGACCAATATTATAATATGAAGGAGAAGATAGACCCCAACATGCACGTCATTGACATCGTGCTCAAGGCGATGCAGGAGTGCGATGTGCCGCCAAAGGTGGAGCCTATCCGCGGCGGCACCGACGGCGCGCAACTCTCGTTCCGCGGCCTTCCCTGTCCTAACATCTTCGCTGGCGGCGTCAATTTCCACGGTCCTTACGAGTTTGTCAGCATACAGGTAATGGAGAAGGCGGTGCAGGTGATTGTCAAGATATGTGAAATCACAGCGGCTTTCAACGATTAAGATAATTGATAAGTTATTAAGGGAGTGAACTCAACATTATTCACTCCTTTTTCTTTAAACAATAAACAGAAAAGAAATTGGAAGAGATTCCCGGATTAATAAAAGACTTGGCTCTGATACTTGTGGTTGCCGGCGTGGTGACACTGGTGTTCAAGAAACTGAAGCAGCCGTTGGTGTTAGGCTATGTGGTGGCTGGTTTTCTCGTCTCTACTCACATGCCCTACACAATGTCGGTGGTCGATGCGGAAGACATTGAGACATGGGCAAACATCGGTGTGATGTTCCTGCTCTTCTCGCTCGGTCTCGACTTCTCGTTCAAGAAAATTCTGAAGATGGGCATGCAACCCATCATCGCCACCGTCACCATAGTGTTCTGCATGGTGATGCTGGGCATCACGGTGGGCAAGATGATGGGCTGGAGCCAGATGAACTGCATCTTCCTCGGAGGTATGCTTGCCATGAGTTCCACCACTATTATATATAAGGCATTCAGCGACTTGGGACTCCGGCAGCAGCGCTTTGCAGGCATGGTGATGAGTGTTCTTATCCTTGAGGATATCCTTGCCATTGTGATGATGGTGATGCTTAGCGCCATCGCCAGCGGCAACAGCCCTGATGGCGGTCAGATGCTTGGCTCGGTGATGAAGATAGGCTTCTTCCTCGTGCTGTGGTTTGTGGTAGGCATCTTCGTCATCCCGCTGTTCCTGCGCTCCATGCGACGGCTTATGAACAACGAGACGCTGCTCATCGTGTCGCTCGGACTGTGCTGCGCTATGGCAGTGCTGAGCACCAAGGTGGGCTTCTCAAGCGCTTTCGGTGCCTTCGTCATGGGCAGCATCCTCGCCGAGACGATAGAGGCAGACAAGATAATAAAACTGGTAGAGCCGGTGAAGAATCTCTTCGGCGCCATATTCTTCGTGTCGGTGGGCATGCTTGTCGATCCTGCCATACTTCTTGAATATGCCCTGCCGATAGTGATTCTGGTGTTCACGATACTCATAGGGCAGGCTGTTTTCGGCACACTGGGATTCCTGCTCAGCGGTCAGTCGCTGAAGTCGGCAATGCAGTGTGGTTTCTCGATGGCACAGATAGGTGAGTTCTCTTTCATCATAGCCTCGTTGGGCCTTTCGCTCGGAGTGATTGGCGACTTCCTGTATCCTGTAGTAGTTGCGGTCAGCGTCATCACGACATTCCTCACGCCATACATGATACGCGCCTCGGCACCGGCATATAAATATGTAGAGAAGCGGCTGCCGAAGAAATGGATACGCCGTCTTAACCACATCACACTGAGCCATCCATCGACAGGCGAGAAGAACATGTGGCGCTCGTTGTTCACAGCCATGCTGCGCAACACACTCATATACAGCATCCTCTCGGCAGCAGCCATAGCGGTGATGTTCACCTTCTTCATGCCCTTCATGCGCAAAGTGCTGCCTGGCGAGAACCCGAAGCCTTATGCCGATGCCATCACGGGCATCATCACCATATTCCTTATATCGCCATTCCTGCGCTCTATAATAATGAAGAAGAACCACAGCGAGGAGATGAAACACCTGTGGAGCGAGAGCCGCATGAACCGACTGCCCCTGCTGTTCTCTGTGATAGTGCGCATTGCCATCGCCGCATTCTTCATATTCTACATCATCAACCATGTGTCGCACTTCGCTCCCGCACTCATCATCACGCTGGCAGTGGTGATAGTGATATTCATGATTATGTCGCGCACCCTGAAGAAGCGAAGCATACGCCTGGAGCGAATGTTCGTCCTGAACCTGCGCTCACGCGACATCGAGGCACAGGTGCACGGCCACCGCAAGCCGCTCTACGAGGGCCACTTGCTCGACCGAGACATACACATTGCCGACTTCGAGATTCCCGAAGGGTCGCTATGGGCAGGCAAAACACTCATGGAACTGCACCTGCGCAACCGTTTCGGCGTTCACGTCAGCAGCATACTGCGCGGCGAGCAGCGCATAAACATTCCCTCGGGGACCACAATCGTTTACCCTGGTGACGACCTTCAGGTCATCGGCAGCGACGAACAACTGAAAGCACTCAGCGACGCCATCGAGGAAGAAATGTTCAGCGGCGACCCGGAAATAGAGAAGCGCGAGATGAAACTGCGCCAGATACTCATCACAGGCACGAGTCCTTTCGTCGGGCGGACATTGATGAGGAGCGGCATCCGCGACAAATACAACTGCATGGTGGTGGGTCTTGAGCGTGGTGAAGAAAACCTATGGCAGCCCGACCCCGACTATGTGTTCCAGAAGGGAGACATAGTATGGGTAGTGGGTGAGGAAGACTCGCTCAGGGAAATTTGTTAATTGGACGATTTCACTATTGGACGATTTCACTATTGGACGATTTCACTATTTCACTATTTCACTATTTGTGATTAAAACATAAAATGCAGCCATTCCTGACTGCATTTTCTTTTTATCTTGTGACAACAAAAATCGTTCAATTGTGAAATCGTGAAATCGTAAAATTGGGCAATTATATACTATTTGACCCTATAAATGAAATAGTGTTTCCAAAGAAGCCGTACTCAATGTTTCCCCGCCCCTGTAGGGGAGGGGATAGGGGTGGGGTCAGTGATATAAAAGAAGATAGGAGGGCATGGAAGATATTGTGTGCGGGCAAAAACGCTGACCCCACCCCTGCCCCTCCCCTACAGGGGCGGGGAGTCAATAGCAAGGGGTCAAATAGTATATAATTACCTAAAATTGTGAAATCGTAAAATTGTCCCCTCAACACGTTACTCCGTTGTTTTCTTCCTGCTGTAGCATTGCAGTTGGTCGCCGAAGCGCAGTTGCAACGAGTCTTTATGCAGCAGCACCACCTCGGCGGTGTCGCTGTGCAGTATCTTGTTGGTGGTGATGACGCTGTCGTTCTTCACACTCATGTCAACCTGCGTGAACACCAGTTTGCCGTTCCACACATGCCACTCGCTGTAACGATTCTGCTTGGGGTATTCCACAGGGCTCTCAATGTCCGTCACATTGTTTCTGCGATGGTTGCCCATCATCGACACACTGTTCTGTCTTGACAGCGTGAAGCCATATTCGCGCGGAATCATATATGTGCGGAGCATAGAGTCGCGCAACGCTAACGTGGCTTTCGTCACCACCTCGCCGTCGGCAGGTTTGTACTCTTTGGGAACAGGCAGTACGCTATACACCCATGAACCGAACAACTCGCTGATGTTCAGAACCATGTCGGCCTTCCAGTCGCCGTCCTTGCTCAACAGCACGCACACCTCGTCGCCCACCTTCGGCATTCCGAAGACGCGGTGGTTGCGCATAGCGTCCAGGATGTCGATGTGCTGAGGGTTCTCACACGTCTTGGGCATAAGCATCAGCACCGAGTCGGAACATCCCACAGAGGCAAGTCCGTAAATGGCACTGTCGCCCTTCGCCTTTTCCATCTTATTCTTGCCAACGACATTGGCATTGCTTCCCTTTTCGCTGCATGCCGAGAGCAGCATCGAAAGAGATAATAACAGTCCGAAGAATAACGTTTTATGCATCGCAGTAAAAATTTACTGCAAAATTACGTTTTTTTTTCTTTAAACGATAGGTGTTTGAAAAAAAAACACTAAATTTGCATTCATAAACCCTTAATAGCATGTTTTCATCATACATATAACTCAAATCCATGACTATGAAAAAGAGAATCCAGTTCAGTCTCGTTTACAGAGACATGTGGCAGAGTTCCGGTAAGTTCCAGCCACGAAAGGACCAGTTGGAAAGAATAGCGCCTGCAATCATCGACATGGGAGTGTTCGACCGTGTTGAAACAAACGGTGGAGCATTCGAGCAGGTAAACCTCCTCGCAGGAGAGAACCCCAACGCAGCGGTAAGAGCCTTCTGCAAGCCGTTCAACGAGGTGGGAATAAAGACCCACATGCTCGACCGCGGACTTAACGCGCTGCGCATGTACCCCGTGCCCGACGATGTGCGCGAGTTGCAGTACAAGGTGAAGCACGCACAGGGCGTTGACATTCCGCGTATCTTCTGCGGACTCAACGACACTCGTAACATCATACCGTCAATCAAGTGGGCAAAGGCTGCGGGAATGACACCGCAGGCAACACTCTGCATCACCACCAGCCCCGTTCACACCGTGGAGTATTACTCAGCCATCGCCGAGGAGGTGATTGCTGCTGGAGCAGAGGAAATCTGCCTCAAGGATATGGCGGGCATCGGACAGCCGGCACTGCTAGGAGCCCTCACCAAGGCAATCAAGACCAAACACCCCGACATCATCGTGCAGTATCACGGACACTCAGGCCCGGGACTCTCAATGGCAAGCATTCTCGAGGTGTGCAACAACGGAGCCGACGTTATCGACACCGCCATCGAGCCACTGTCATGGGGCAAGGTGCACCCAGACATCATTTCGGTGCAGTCGATGCTCAAGAACGAAGGCTTCGAGGTGAAAGAGATTAATATGAACGCCTATATGCAGGCTCGCTCACTAACACAGGAGTTCATCGACGACTGGCTCGGCTACTTCATCAACCCTGGAAACAAGCACATGTCGTCGCTGCTGCTCGGATGCGGACTGCCGGGCGGCATGATGGGCTCTATGATGGCCGACCTCGCTGGCATGCACCGCACCATCAACTCCATCCGCGCTAAGAAGGGCTTGCCAGAATACAGTACCGACGAACTGCTCGTGAAACTCTTCGACGAGGTGGCATACGTATGGCCGCGCGTGGGTTACCCACCACTCGTGACACCATTCTCACAGTATGTCAAGAACATCGCCCTGATGAACCTCCTCACCATAGAGCAGGGCAAGGGACGCTTCGTGATGATGGACGACTCTATGTGGGGAATGATTCTCGGAAAGTCGGGAAAGATTCCTGGAGAGATAGCACCCGAACTCAAGGAACTCGCAGCAAAGCAGGGCAGAGAGTTCACCGACGCCGACCCACACACGCTTATCCCCAATGCGCTCGACGACTTCCGCAAGGAGATGGACGAGAACGGATGGGAGTACGGACAGGACGACGAGGAACTTTACGAACTGGCTATGCACCCAGAGCAGTACCGCGACTTCAAGAGCGGCATAGCAAAGAAACGCATGCTCGCCGACCTGCAGAAGGCAAAGGACGCGAAACTCGGAGCAAGCCTCTCGCCCGAAGAACTGTCTGCATTCAAGCACGCCAAGGCAGATGCTCTGGTGGCACCTGTCAAGGGACAGATATTCTACGAGTTCAACGGCGATGGCGAGTGCGCGCCTTGCGTCGAGCCGTTCATCGGACAGCACTACGACGAGGGACAGCCGTTCTGCTACATCCAAACACCGTGGGGAGAGATAGAGACCATCCCCGCAGCACTGGGCGGAAAACTCGTTGAGGTGGTGGCAAAGCAAGGTGCCAAGGTACAGAAGGGACAAACCCTCGCCTACATCGAGCGCGACCACGAATAAAATGAGAATTGAAAATTGACAAAGAGATAAACACTAGGCTCAAGTTCCGAGCCTGGTGTTTCTCTTGTAAACCATTAACAACAAACCGTCCCTCTCCCCGGGGAGGTTAGGAAGGGGTTCTCATGGACTATCAGGCAATCATAGACAAGTATTACACAGAGGACGATGACCTTCGGCATATCCTTCTTGTGCACAGCCGTGCGGTGGCAGACATGGCACTGCGCATAGCCGACCGTCATCCCGAACTCAACATCGACAGGCAGTTTGTGGAGGAGGCAGCCATGCTGCACGACATTGGCATATTCCGTTGCGACGCGCCGGGCATCTGCTGTCACGGCACCGAGCCATACATCTGTCACGGACGCATTGGCGCCGAACTGCTACGCAACGAGGGATACCCACAGCATGCACGCGTGTGCGAGCGGCATACCGGCGCAGGACTGACGCTCGAGGACATTGTTACTCAGCAACTGCCTCTGCCCCGCCAGTCGTTCCTTCCCGAGACCATCGAGGAACAACTCATCTGTTATGCCGACAAATTCTTCTCAAAGACACGGCTCGACCGCGAGAAAACCTTCGAGCAAGCCGTAGGCTCACTAATGAAGTTCGGCGAGGCAGGTGTCGAACGCTTCCGACAATGGCATCAAATCTTCTCCTGAAAGACCCCTCCCCGTCATCGCAAAAAAAGATATTGCGGCCCGTAAACCGCAATATCCGTACATATCAAAGTATATATTTCTCACCCACGCTCAGTCCTTCCACGCCTTCCGCGTCTGGAAAGCAGAGTAAGACACTATATTTTATATTCCCCAAAAGGGCATTTGATGAATTGATGAATTGATGACTTTTTCAATAAGAAAAACTGCCAACACACATATAGCATGTTGGCAGAATGTCTATGTAATAAGATAGAACTGTTATTTCTTGAATCTGATTTGTAGATTAAGTTTAATAAACACCTGCTCGGTCGGATTTGCAATCCGACCGCTTCGAGTATAAGTATTTTCAATACGCTCATTCATCTTACTACAGTTTTTACGATTATTAGTAAACCCTCTTGTTGCCATATTTTTTCGCATTACAAATGCTTATATTCTATGCAGTCGGATTGCAAATCCGACTGAGCGGTTTGAGCGGGTAATATTGATATGAAAGATGTCCTTTCGCATCTTGTTTGATATACCTTTTAGTATATTGCCTGTATATGTTTCGCATTGCGAAAGGTGGCAAAATGGAGGATGGCAGCGCATCAATCAAAGCCTCTCCCCCGACCCCTCCCCCGTAGGGAGGGGAGTAGAAGCCCCCACCAAACCTCCCCCCATAGGTGAGGCTTTAATATCACTATAACTAATGTGATTTTTTGCCCCTCCATACGGGGGAGGGGTTGGGGAGAGGCTGTGAGGTCAGGAGGGGTTTGTTTTATAGGCAACTGGTAACGCCGAGCGTTGTTGCTATGGCGGTCAAGACGGAAATTACCATCTGAATTATGAGTTTCCAAGTTTCGCGTTTCATGGTGTTCTGATTTTAGTGATTAGTAATTAAGTCTAATTGGTTGATGTGTTGATAGGTGGACCACCCTGTCAGGGTTTAAAACCCACTCCCCTCGCTGAGGGAAGGGAGTGGGCAGAGGTTAAGGCGTTGGAGTGTCGCCGCCTTCGCCGTCGGTCACCACGGCATTCTTCGGGAGTTCCTTTGCGCTTGCCCCCGAAGAGAGCGAGTAGTTGCGCTTTCCGTTCTTGTCGATGGACACGTCCTCCTGGAAGAGTGCTCGCATGCTCTTGATGTTCTTCGATGCGGAGAACTCCTTGGCGCTGTTCGCCGGCGAGGTCTTGAGCGACATCTTGAACGAGCCCAGTCCGTCGATTTTCACGCGGTAGGACTTCTGCAGGTAGTCGCGCACCACCTCGACCATCTCGGTGAGCACGGCGAGGGCGTCGGCCTTCTTGGCGGTGGTGTTGTCCTGAATGCGCTGCGCTATCTCGTTGAGAGTCACGGTGTCCAGAGTCTTGGCGCGTGCATACCACGAGCCCTTGTGCTTAGAGTTGTCTCGGTTGTCTTGGTAAAGTTTGTAAAGTACTGCCATAATGAATAGTTGTTAATAAGTTAATGAATGATGTTAGTTACACTCTTGGCGGCTCGTCTCCGGAAACTCGTCGCCTTGCTTCTCGATAGCAATGCAAAGATACAAAATGGAAGAGCGTTTTGCAAGAAAAAACGCGAATTTCTTCCGACCCTTTTAAGGTCGGAAAATTTTGTCCCCAAAGTGGCGAAACCCTTTGTTTCAGGGCATTTCAGGCGAGAAAGGAAAAGGTCGGAAATAGGTCGGAAGATTTTTGAAAATTACTTTTTTTTTCTAAAATACATCTGAAAAACACTATTGGTAACGCTTCTAATAAATTCAACAATTCAACAATTCAACAATTCAACATTTCAACATTTCAACATTTCAACAAACAGGGTTTTGAGATGCGCAGGAAAAGATGACAAGGAAGACGCGATGAGCAAAAAATATATGTATATATATTTTATATTATATATATATTATAATATATATATAATATAAGAAATGAGACACCTAAAATCCTAAATGCCGAAAAGGGCATTTGTTGAATTGTTGAATTGTTGAATTGTTGACTTTTCTCATCCTGCCCATGCGAAATATTTTTACATAATTCTTGCAAGCCGTTTAAACAAACGAGGTTGGCGATAATGACAAGAAAATTATCAGAAATGTAGTCGCAAAAGATTTGTTTATGCTGTATATTTTTTGTATCTTTGCAACAGCGTTTTAGTGGAAGGAGAGAGAGCCTGCGGTGCCTGTACTGTATCCATGAAAAACACCAATCATTAACCTTTTTATCCTCCAAGAGATATGGAAGAAATTACGAATCGTGACGATGTCACACCCAATGTTATGCAGCATATTCAGAGGCTGGCGAGCACTCTGAATGGCGACCCCCTGTCTGTCGCCGCCGTTGATTTCGACATGCTGCGCACAGTAACCGACGGTTTCAATACAGCCGCCACGGTGTTTTTGCTGGTGAGTGTGAACGATGGTTTGCGCGTGTATATGCGCGATAGCATTTTCGACGCTATACGCATGGACAACGAACTGCTGCCTGCCGAGGTGCGTGTGAGTGAACAGTGCATAGAAAGCCGCATTTCGGAGATATGGCGGCAGGTGGAAGTGCGCATCCGATATAAAGAGAAACAAATGTCGCGCCGCAGTGAGGCGTTGCGTGCAATATTAAGCCTCACCCCCGACCCCTCCCCCGTAGGGATGGGAGAAGACATCGCATCCGACACATCGCCCGTAGAGAGGGAAATGGAGAAGGTGCCTGTATTCAATATTTATTTAAACAACCATAATCAGTTGCAGAATGGCGATGACAAGCGCACGATAAGCATGACTGGCGAGAAGGCGGTGTACAACGAGAAACACGATGCAGCGGATAGCGATACTGAATAACACTATTTATTAACACCATATAATTTCACTATTTCCCATCACTCCCCTACGGGGGGAGACGGTGGGGGCTAAAATACACTAAGACTATGCCAAGAAAGATACTTATGACAGGCAGCAATGCCAAGTACGTAGAAAAGCGCGGAGTCGGCATCGTGGCAGATGACCGTGAGATAACGATGGAAGGCGATAATGCCCAGTATGAAGAACATGCAGGCGCAGCAGCGCCGCATTTGCCCCTGTACCGCACCCGTGAGGAAGGAACTAACCTCTACGAGTTCCTTGTGCGCGGCGGCTATATCGACGGCAAAACCGACAGGGAGTGCTGGCTTCCGACTGCGCCAAACCCATCATAAGGATAATGATACTTAAAAATGCTCTTTTCAAAAATTTCTTGTTTTAGTTGTTTACGGGTGTGATATTACTCTTCGGACTCCTCCTCCGCCATTCTGATACTGACATTATAGTCGAAAAACATTGCGCCTAAAGATGCCTTATCGGTTGTATGGTCCACCTCGTTAGCGTCATCGTCAAAATAGAAAAACTTGCAGACAACGGCGGTGTTCCCGTCGTTCCAAAGGGAGATTTTCTCATTAGAGTTCTCTTCCTTATACTGGGAGTACTCGCCATCAAATTGTGTCATGAGGCTTTTGTGACTATCGATAACCGTCTTCACCGGGCTTTTATCTGTTGACGTAACAAACATAACACAGTATAGTTTGTCCTCGTAAAAGGAGAAGAAGACATATTCCCACTCGCAGTCCCTGAACACGATAGGATTATTCTCCATGCCCTGTGCGCTGAACCCGTCATCGGTGTTCTCGATATTGTATCCTTTGTCGCTTATTACCTGGAACACTTCCTGCGGGGATGCACCAAGGGAACAGCCCAGGAAATCTCTTTGGATTTGGGCATTCGCCTGTGCCAAACCCGTCACAAGGACAATAACACTTAAAAGAAATCTTTTCATGACTTTTCTGTTTTTTAGTTAGGGTGTGTAGTAGTTATACGTTATGAGTGCAAAAATAAGAAAAAAGTGGAAAAGTCCAAAACATTATCCGCTTTTTCTCCGGCGGGCGGTTCCTTTCCCTTCCTCAGCGGGGCAGCCCTTGCCCGATTGTATGTTATAAGAAAGAGAAAAACCGTTAAACCTTATAAAAACGGGGCAAAGGGTGGGGAAAAATAAAAATAAGTTGTAACTTTGCAGCCAAATATGCTCTAATGAGAAGAAATTCGTTGATTATACTTATGCTTTGCGCCTTCATTTTCATGATGGCCGCTGTCAACGTGCCCATGCTCAAAGGAACATATAAAAAAGGTGTGAACGACACCATCGACACCGACTCTGACTTCACCGAGACGTTGATGGCACCTCAGATTCCCGCTGTGGAGGAGCCGGAAGACTCGACGGGCGGTGACTCCACGGCGACCGATTCGCTAAGGCAGGCAATCATGATGCACAACAAGATTATCGACGACTCGATACGTCTGGACAGCATCAACAGGAAAAAGGCCAACGGCATCGACGCCCCTGTGGAGTATGCGGCGAACGACTCCATAGTGTATTACGCTGCCACGCGCACGGCACATCTCTACGGCAAGACCAACGTGAAGTATGAGAACATGGACCTGCAGAGCGAGAAGGTGTATATCAACATGGACAGCAATGTGGTGCATGCCATGGGCGTCGCCGACACGCTGGGCAATATTGACGGTATGCCGGTGTTCAAGATGGGCAACGACCAGTATGAGAGCAAGGAGATGTCGTTCAACTTCAAGACGAAGAAAGGCTACATCAGCGATGTTTACACCGAGCAGGAGGACGGCTTCCTGACCAGCGAGCGCTCGAAGCGCGACTCCTCGGGAGTGCTGTATCTGGAGCATGGGCGATATACGACGTGCGACGAAGAGCATCCCGACTTCTACATCGCACTCTCGAGAGCGAAGGTGCGTCCTGGCAAGGACGTGGTGTTCGGTCCTGCCTATCTTGTAGTGTGCGACGTGCCTCTGCCGCTTGCCATCCCCTACGGTTTCTTCCCCTTTACAAAGAAATATTCCAGCGGTTTCATCATGCCGTCGTACGGCGACGAGAGCACGCGCGGTTTCTATCTGCGCGACGGTGGTTACTACTTTGCCATCAGCGACAAGATGGACCTGAAACTGATAGGCGAGATATACACTAAGGGCTCGTGGGGCATAACGGCCACATCCAACTACCGCAAGCGCTATAAATACAGCGGCACGTTCCTCATGAGTTATCAGGACACGAAGAACGGCGAGAAGGGCATGCCCGACTTCTACGAGACAGAGAGTTTCAAGATACAGTGGAACCACACACAGGATGCTAAGGCGAACCCCTTCACCACGCTGTCGGCACGCGTGAACTTCGCCACATCGAGTTTCGAGCGCTACAACCTCACGTCAATGTATAACCCGCAGGCGATGACACAGAGCACCCGTACATCGTCGGTGAGTTGGAACACCACGTTCTCAAGCCTTGGAATGACGCTGAGAGGAACGGTGAACCTCGACCAGAACATGCGCGACACGACAATAGAGATGACGCTGCCCAGCCTTGACGTTATGGTGACTCCGTTCTATCCGTTCAAGCGGAAGCACATGGCGGGAAAGGAACGCTGGTACGAGAAAATCAACATCGCTTACACTGGACAGATAAGGAACTCAATAAAGACGAAGGAGAGCAAACTGCTGCACTCTAACTTCTCAAAGGACTGGAACAACGGTATTAGCCATAACATTCCGATAAAGGCAAGTTTCACATTGTTCGACTATCTGAACATCAGCCCCTCGTTCAACTTCACCGACCGCATGTACTTCAAAAAGACGATGCGCTCGTGGGACGAGGACGAACAGAAGGAGGTGCGCGACACCCTGAACGGGTTCTACAACGTTTACAACTGGTCGCTGAACCTGCAGGCCTCGACGAAACTCTATGGTATGTACATACCGTCAAGGAAAATCTTCGGCGACAAGATTGTTGCCATAAGACACGTGCTCACGCCTACGGTGTCGTTCAGTTACGCGCCAAGTTTCGCCAACTCGCGTTACGGCTTCTTCGAGCAGTATGCCCGAACCGATGCTGACGGCAACGTCACTATGGTTGACTATTCTCCTTTCGACGGATATATTTACGGCACATCGAACAAGAACAAGACGGGGTCAATCAACTTCACCCTGAACAACAACGTCGAGATGAAGGTGCGCTCGGACAAAGACTCCACGGGATTCAAGAAACTGAGCATCATCGACGAACTGTCGCTGAACATGGGATACAACATGGCTGACAAGGAGAGGCCGTGGAGTGACCTTAATGTGGGCATTCGACTGAAGTGGTGGAAGAACTACACCTTCTCTATGAACGCGCGCTTCGCCACCTATGCCTACGACCTCGACGAGAACGGACATCCATACATCGGCACTCACACCGAGTGGGGACGCGGCAGATTCGGACGATTCCAGGGTATGTCGCAGACCTTCAACGTGACGCTGAACCCCGAGAAACTAAAGAAGTGGTTCGGCGGCGGCTCTGACGAAGAAGAAAAGGACAAAGAAAACGATGACGAGGGAATAGACACGAACATTGAGAGCAACATAGACGAAGACATGGAGAAAGGAGCGCATGCCGCCAAGAAACGGACAACCAACAAGGCAGAGACCGACGACGACGGATATATGGCGTTCTCGATGCCCTGGTCGCTCACCATCGGCTACGGCATCTCGATGCGCGAGAATGTTGGAGGAAAGTTCAACACCAAGACCATGCGCTACGGGTATAAGTTCACGCAGACGCTGAACGTCTCGGGAAACATACGCATCAGCGAAGGATGGAATATAAGTTTCAGAAGCGGATACGACTTCGAGAACCACAAGATAAGCATGACCACAGCATCGCTCAGCCGCGACCTGCACTGCTTCAACATGTCGTGCTCGGTGGTGCTCGCTCCATACACCAGTTACAACTTCACCTTCAGGTGTAACGCCGCAACGCTCACCGACGCACTGAAGTACGACAAACGCTCGAGTTACTCGAATGCCGTGCAATGGTATTAAACTTTGAACTTTGAACATTGAACATTGAACTTTGTGCTTGGCCCAAACGCCAAAACACCTAAACGACCAATAATATGGAAGACAGTATAGTTATCATTCCGACCTACAACGAGAAGGAGAACATCGAGAAGATAATCCGCGCGGTTTTCGGTCTCGAGAAGGTGTTCCATATCCTCGTCATCGACGACGGATCGCCCGACCGCACCGCCGGCATCGTTCACTCACTGATAGACAGCGAGTTCGGCGACAGGCTATTCATCATAGAGCGCTCGGGGAAACTGGGACTCGGCACCGCCTATATCACGGGATTTAAGTGGGCGCTGGAGCATAACTACGACTACATTTTCGAGATGGATGCCGACTTCAGCCACGACCCCAACGACCTGCCACGCCTCTACAGCGCATGTGCCGACGAGGGTTACGACCTTGCCATAGGCTCGCGCTATGTAAGCGGTGTGAACGTCGTCAACTGGCCCATAGGACGAGTGCTGATGAGTTATTTCGCATCTAAATATGTGCGCGTGGTGACAGGCTTCAACGTTCACGACACCACAGCGGGCTTCAAGTGCTACAAGCGTCGCGTGCTGCAGACCATAGAACTGGACAAGATACGCTTCAAGGGCTACGGTTTCCAGATAGAGATGAAATACACCGCCTATAAGATAGGGTTCAAGATAAAGGAGGTTCCAGTGATTTTCGTAAACCGCAGGGAGGGCGTCTCAAAGATGAGCGGCGGCATCTTTGGCGAGGCATTCTTCGGCGTGATGCGTCTGAGATGGGACGGCTGGACGAGGAAATATCCTCCGCTGCCCAAAGCATGACCCATAATTCTTAATCGCTGAAGACGACAATATGTAACTAAAAATATAGTAACACGAAATTCAAAACATGCTGCATTTCCTGTATTGCATTTACCAGATATTGGTGTTCATACCGTTGCTTATCATAGCAACCATCCTCACGGCACTCACAGTGGGCATCGGCACCGCTATAGGCGATGCCAGTTACTGGGGCTACTATCCAGGCAAGTGGTGGGCGAAGTTCATATTGCGCGTGCTGTTCATCCCTGTGAAGGTGGAAGGACGCGAGAACCTTGAGAAGGGGCAAAGTTATGTCTTCGTCTCAAACCATCAAGGGGCGTTCGACATCTTCCTTATCTTCGGACACCTGTGCCGCAACTTCAAGTGGATGATGAAGCACCAGTTGAAGAAGATTCCGTTTGTGGGTTATGCCTGCCAGAAGAGCAACCAGATATTTGTGGACAAACGAGGACCGAGCAAGATAAAGCAGACATACGAGAAGGCACGTGACATACTTCGCCATGGCACCAGCGTGGTGGTGTTCCCCGAAGGAGCGCGCTCGTTCACAGGTCACATGGGCGCATTCCGACGTGGCGCGTTCATGCTTGCCGACGAACTGCAACTGCCTGTGGTGCCGCTGACCATCAATGGCTCGTTCAACGTGATGCCGCGCACCAAGGACTGGCACTTCGTTCATTGGCACCCTCTCACGCTGACAATACACAAGCCGATAGCACCTACAGGACAGGGCGCTGACAACATAAAGAACGCCATGGACAAAAGTTATGCCGCCATTATGTCAGCGCTGGCACCCGAGTATCAAGGCTTTGTAGAGAACCCCGACCAGTAGGTTTATTGGACGATTTCACTATTTTACTATTTCACTATTTTACTATTTTACAATTTCACGATTGGACTATTTCACGATTGAAATAATGTAAAATCGTAAAATAGTAAAATCGTAAAATAGTATAATTGTCATTTTTTCCTGTGTAATGTAATGACGACAACCTCGGGTTTCAGTCCTATACGGAAAGGAACGAAACCGCTGATGCCTGTGGTCACGAAGAGCGCGCGACCGCTCGCATCCTCATACATACCGTCGTACTCGTTACAAGTGATGGCTGCAGGAGAGACACCTGCGATGTTCACCTGTCCTCCATGTGTGTGACCGCTGAGCGTCAGTTGTGCTGTTGTTCGCGGCAGGACGGTGCGTTGCCATGATGCGGGGTCGTGTTCCAGCATGATGGTGAATGCCCCCTGCGGCACGCCAGCCATCGCCTTGTCGGGGTCTCCCTTAGTAGGAATGGGCACCTTGCCGTCGTTGTGCATTCCTGCAATGAAGATGCTGTCGCCGCCGCGGCGTACGGTGAAGTTCTCATCCAAAAGCAAATGCCACCCCATCTCTTCCTGACGACCGAGCATCAACTGATGGTTGTGTTTCGTGGTGGCAGAATCTGCACGCAGATAGTCGCCGTAGTCGTGGTTTCCAAGAACCGAGAAAACTCCGTCGTCGGCATTCAGTCGCTTCAGAATAGGTATGGCAGGAAGCAGTTCGTCGGGGTGCATGTTCTGCAAGTCTCCCGTAAACGCAATCATATTTGCATGCTGAGCATTCAGCGAGTCGACCACGATATCCAACTGTCCTATGCTTCCCCAGATGTAACTTCCCACATGGGCATCGCTGAAAAGAGCAACGCGATAGCCGTCGAAGGCAGGCGGCAACTGTGCGGAATAGTAGTCCACACGGCGAACATTCACTCCCTTGCCACCGAAGAAAGCACCGTAAACCACCAGCAGCATGCATACCACTCCCAGCACCACACCCACTCTGCGCCCATGATTGCGACGCGCCCATCCTTTGCGTTTACATAGCGCTCCTGCCATAGAGCATAAGGCGAACACCGCGGCAGGCACGATGATGACACCAATCAACAGCAGATAGAGGAACAACTGCCATGTCTCTAATGGTGCGAAACTGCGCAGACGAGCCAGCAACGAAGTGTAAACCAGCATGCCGATGCACGGCAACCACCACAGCAGCCGCTTCCATTTGCAATCTTGCCATCGCTCTCTCATCATGCCGTAATCGACATAGAAGAATGGCAGCACGATGGCCAGTATCAGTAGTATGTATATTCTTGATATCATGAGGCGTGATAAGTTTTTTTGTGTTTTATCTCCTTTCCTTACTTAGAGTCTTTTAAATAAGATTCGACGCGAGGAAGCGGCGTGCCGTCTCGACAGGTATTCCGCGGCGGCTGGCATAGTCGGCAAGTTGGTCTTCGCCAATCTTTCCCACCGAGAAATAGCGCGCGGCAGGGTGGGCAATCATCAAACCGCTAACCGATGCGTGCGGTATCATCATGCCGCTCTGCGTCAGCCTTATGCCAATCCTGCGTGCACCGAGCATCTTGTGTATTATGAAATTAATGCCTGTATCGGGCAGCGATGGATAGCCCACGGCAGGACGGATGCCAGTGAAACGCTCGTTAAGCAGGTCATCAATGCTCAAATCTTCGTCTTTCGCATAGCCCCAGTAGTGTTTTCTCACTTCAAGGTGCATCTTCTCTACCGTTGCCTCGGCAAGACGGTCTGAGAGAGTCTGTGCCAGCATGCGGCTATAAGGGTCGTCGCTGTCTGTCTTTTCCATATTGCGGTCGGCGGCGGCCATGAACACGCCCACCCTGTCTTCAATGCCCTGTGACTTAGGTCGGACGAAATCGGCAAGCGAGAGGAACGGTCCTTTGCCTCCCGTCGTTGTCTGCTGGCGAAGCATAGGCAGGCGTATGCCATCCATTATGATGTCGTCGCCGTCGCTGTTGGCACGGCAAATGGCAAACAAGACGTGCGTGCGAAATTTGCCCGACATGTCGTCGAGCATTGTCTCCGCGTCCCTTCTCAACTTCTCTTTCTCCTCTTCGGGCTTGCCGTTCATGCTCCATGCATGGAAGAAATAAATCCAGTTGATGTAGGGCCTTACGTCATTGATGTTATAATCGAGTTGGATGGTCATTGCTGGTGATGGTTGAAAGGTGGTGGAGGATAGAGGAGAATGCTATCTGAAGAGCAGTTCCTCGCCCTTGCAGTCAGAGCAGAACACACCTTTATTATATATATGGCGACCGTTGCAGAACGTGTGTTCCACGCGCCACGAGAACTCATGTCCCTCCAGAGGGCTCCATCCGCACTTGCTCTGTATGATGTCCTTGGTCACCTTCCACGGTTCGCCACGCCTTGCGATGACAATATCTGCCTTCATGCCTGGGCGCAGGAAACCGCGCTCGCGCACCTCAAACAGCCGCGCGGGAGCATGGCACATCAGTTCGGCAACGCGCTCTATGCCCAGCACTCCTTTGTCAACGAGTTCGAGCATCGACACCAGCGAGAACTGTATCATGGGCATTCCCGATGCCGCCCGTGCGCAGCCGCCCTGTTTCTCGCTCCACAGGTGGGGCGCATGGTCGGTGCCAACGGTGGTTATCCTGCCGTCGGTAAGTGCTTGGCGCAGCATGTCGCGGTCGGCAGCCGACTTCACTGCGGGGTTGCACTTTATTGCGGTGCCCAGCCGTTTGTAGTCTTCATCGCAGAACATCAGGTGCGCAATGACCGCCTCGGCGGTAATGTTGTGGTCGTTGGGGGCGAATAGTTCCAGTTCGCGGGCAGTGGTGAGATGTGCTACATGCAGGCGTGCGTCATAGCGGCGTGCCAGTTCCACGGCTATCAGCGTACTCTCATAGCATGCCTCAGCCGAGCGAATCTCCGGGTGATGCGTCACGTCGGGGTCTTCGCCATAGCGTTCCTTTGCCTTCTGCATGTTCTGGTTTATGATGGCGGTGTCCTCACAGTGGGTCATTATGGGCAGACGTGTGCTGCTGAAAATCTGCTCAAGCGCGGCACGGCGGTCAACAAGCATATTGCCTGTGCTCGAGCCCATGAACAGTTTTATGCCCGGAACGCGGTTTTCGTCAACAGCACGCAGCACGTCCAGATTGTCGTTAGTGGCTCCGATGAAGAAGGCATAGTTCACATGACTTGTCTTGCTTGCCATCTCACGTTTCTGCTCAAGAGTCTCGAGTGTGGTGGTCTGCGGACTGGTATTGGGCATGTCGAAGAACGATGTCACACCGCCATACGCCGCCGCACGGCTCTCGCTTTCGATGTCTGCCTTATGTGTCAGTCCCGGCTCGCGGAAGTGAACGTGGTCGTCGATGATGCCCGGCATTGCCACGCAGCCATCGCCTTCCACTATCGTCGCGTCCTGCATGTCGGGCACCTCGCCCATGAATATATCTATGATACGGTCATTTACAATGAGGATTGAACCGCGTTGGCTCAATCCCTCATTCACTATCTTGACGTTTCTGATAATAGTCTTGTTTCCCATAAGATTTTATTCTGCTTGCTCCGAAGGCTGCGCCGGACGCGCCAAGTCGTTGGGAGTAGGGGTCACTGGCAGCGTCTGTTCCACAGGCGGCACGGTGTTGTCGTTGGGGTCTATGGCATTCTGCTGTTCCTGGAATGCTTTGTATAGACTTGCCACCTCTGCATCCTGCTTGAACTCTATTGGAGCCTTAGCCATGATATACTCTATCCACGATGGCAGTTCCTGCATAGCACGGGTGTAGAGCACATTGGTCATCCACGAGGGATAAGGGTAATTATAAGGATCGGTCTCGTAAGAAACTCTATATACGAATGCCCATGGTCCGAGCACGTTCTCGTAGTTAGTTGTGACAACCGATGTGAACAGCGTGTCCTTCTGCTGGCTCAGTCCGATAAGTTTGTTATAGAGCGAGGTCATTGTCGCTTGCTCGTCCAGTCCTTCCATGATGCTCTGGTTCTGCTCGTGCTCAATGTCCATCACCTTGTCTTGCAGGCGGAAGAATGATTTCATGAAGCGGTCCAGTTCCTGATTGAGTTCTGTGCCTCCCACTGTTGCCTGAGAGTTGTCTATCTTTACGAAGATGTCGCCGCTCTCCAGCACGATAGGAGTGACGTAGATGTCGTCGATGAAAAGATTCACCACTCTCACCGAGTCGATGTTTCCATAGAACTTGAATTGTCCGTGCACCACGTCGCACGAGTCGATGTTCACCTTCTCGTTGTTTCTGACATTCTTCAGGTATAGTTTTTTGCCGTCAAGCATCTGCACGCTCGACGTACCAGTTATGTTGTAAGAGGTAGAACACGATGCAAGCAACACTGTTGCCATCAACGCATATAAGATTCTGTTCATAAGTTTCGTTCTGATAAGCACTGGCAAAAATACAATGTATTCTTGAAGTAGAGAAAATTTTTTATGCTATTTAAAACATTTGGGGGTTCTTTTATAGTTTTTTTGCCTCTTTTTCCAGTTCAGACGATATTCTGTGTGTTGTGTACAGTTCTATCACGGCACCCACGAGCAGCGTCACCACCCAGTTGTTGTGTATATAATGTACATACGCATTATATCCCTCGATGCCGTTCTCCATGAACTTCGGCAGCAGGAACTGGTAGGCGTTCTCCACCATCAGCAGTGCCGCCAGCACGAAGAAAATGTTGCCAACGGTCATTATCGAGCGCAGGCGGCGTATGGTGAGGTTGGTGCCCTCATACTTCTGTCGCATCTGCATAGCCACGAATGCTCCGGTGCCTGCAAGCATCATCCACGCGGCAGGCTTGCGTATGGCAAGCACATACATCACGGCAGCCACAGCCATCAGCAGCGCCCCGACCACCATTATCAGGCTCTCAGTCTTAGTCAGTTGTTTCATTCTCTACTCCGTAAAGTTCTTTATCGTCAGACAAGACGAAGATGTCCTCGTCGTCGGCCTTCATGAAATATCTCTCACGCGCTATCTTCTCTATCGCCTTGGGGTTGGTCTCCAGTTCGCGCAGGCGGGTCATATCGCGCTCATACTGACTGTTATACTCCTCCACCTGGTCCTTAAGGTCACTGATTTTGCTCTCCAGTTGCACCCTCTTCAGGAAGGAGTTCTCGTCAACCACGCCCACTACGAGCACGCCGATGATGAGCACAATCCAGTATTTGTTGTGCCCAAAAAATCTCAAGATGCCTTTTAGTTTATTGGTCATATTTGGTTATGTATATTATTATTCTTGTCTGCCATGTCAATATCTGTTTTTGGAGTTCAGGAGTTTTGGAGTTCAGGAGTTCAGACATCAGCATTGTTTGCTTGTTGTCATTGATTTCGGTTTCTCAGTCGGTATTGTCTGCACACCAACACTCCTTCACGCTCTGTAACTCATATCCTTCCCATTGGGAGGGCATGTTTAGACTCCTCTCTCCCTCGGGTGAGTTGGAAGGGGGTTCTGGAAGGGTTTTGTCAGCGTTCGATGCTTACCTCAGCGAATCGCTTCTCTGCCAGCCGCTCATACTTGGTGCCTGGCCTGCCGTAGTTGGCGAAGGGATAGATGCTGATGCCGCCGCGCGGCAGGAACAACCCTATCACCTCTATATATTTAGGGTCCATCAGGCGTATGAGGTCTTTCATTATCACGTTGACGCAGTCCTCATGGAAATCGCCGTGGCTGCGGAAACTGAAAAGATAGAGTTTCAGACTCTTACTTTCCACCATCCTCTTGTCCGGGATATACATGATGCGTATCTCTGCAAAGTCGGGCTGTCCCGTGATGGGGCACAACGTGGTGAACTCTGGGCAGTTGAACCGCACCCAGTAGTCGTTGTCAGGATGCATGTTCTCGAACGTCTCCAGCACCTCGGGAGCATAGTTGTCATAGTACTTCGCCTCTGCGCCCAGTAGTTTCAGACCTTCCTTCTTGCGTTTACTGTCTTCCATCGTCTTTCTATATTTTTGCCACAAAGATACAAACTAATTTCTTTTCTTGCAAAAACTATAGCACTTTTTTAGGGATTAACACCTTGGAAGAAACAAAGCGGTGTTAAAGTGGCAGCAGAAAGAGTGCCTGGTATGATTCTTTCGTAGGGCAGAACGGGCATTCTGGGCAGGCAGCAAAGGAAATCACTGACAGTAAAATAGGCTATTTTGGTCGGCAATATAGCCTATTTTGGTCAGTAATATAGCATATTTTACTTTCGTGTGGGCCACGAACAGTGCGATTATTGTTTCTCTATCTCACGGAGAATAGCGACAGCCTGCGTTACCGATGTGACGTTGCTGACCACCATTGAGCGTTTGGGAGTCTCGCGCAGTCGGCAGCGGCGCAGGTTGTGGGTCATGTAGTTGAGCATCTTCTCGAAGGTCGGGCTCTGGTAATAGGGGTTCATGGTGTTGGCGGGGTAGTAGAGTAGCATCTGCCCTTGTTTGAGCATTATCTTCTCGCAGCCCAAACGCCGTCCTATCCTGCGCAGTGCCACCACTTGCAGCAGTTCCTCGCCCTGTCGTGGCACGGGACCGAAGCGGTCGATGAGGTTGGCGCGGTAGCGTTGCAGGTCGTCGTCGTTCTTTATGAGGTCTAGTTCGCGGTATAGCAGCATGCGCTCTGACGACGAGGGTACGTAGGGGTCGGGGAAATACATCTCGAGGTCGCTCTCGATGCTGCAATCGGCAACCCAGGGGGAGAGACCGGACTCGCTCTCCGACTTTCCCGTGAGATGACCCCTCTCCGACTCCCCCGAGGGGGAGGGGTGTTGGGGTGTTTGCGGGCTTTGGGCTTCTTCGTTTCTGAGTTCCACCATTGCCTCGGTGAGAATCTTCTGGTAGGTTTCGTAGCCGAGGTCTTCCATGAACCCGCTTTGCTCGGCACCGAGCAGGTTGCCCGCACCGCGGATGTCGAGGTCTTGCATGGAGAGGTTGAATCCGCTGCCCAGTTCGGAGAATGTCTCGAGTGCCTCGAGTCGCCGCCGTGCGTCCTGTGTGAGTGACGAGAGTGGTGGTGCGAGGAGGTAGCAGAACGCCTTCTTATTGCTGCGCCCCACACGTCCGCGCATCTGATGGAGGTCGGAGAGTCCGAAGCGGTGGGCGTCGTTGATGATTATGGTGTTGGCGTTGGAGATGTCGATGCCGTTCTCCACGATGGTTGTTGACAGCAGTATGTCGTAGTCGTAGTTCATGAATCCCATGACGATTTTCTCCAGTTCCTCGGGCGGCATTTGTCCGTGTCCGATGGCGATGCGTGCGTCGGGGATGTATTTGCTGATGAGGTGTGCTATCTCGGTGAGTCCGTTGATGCGGTCGTTGACGAAGAACACCTGTCCGTTGCGGCTCATCTCGAAGTTTATGGCGTCGATAATCACTTCTTTGTCGAAGGTGTGCACCTCTGTCTGCACTGGGAATCGGTTTGGCGGCGGTGTCTGTATGATGCTCATGTCGCGTGCTCCCATGAGCGAGAACTGCAGTGTTCGCGGTATGGGTGTGGCGCTCATGGTGAGTGTATCGACGTTGGTCTTCATCTTGCGCAGCCGTTCCTTGACAGCCACTCCGAACTTCTGCTCCTCGTCGATGATGAGTAGTCCGAGGTCGCGGAATTTCACTGTTTTCCCTATCAGTTTATGTGTGCCTATGATGATGTCGATGCGTCCGTTCTCAAGGTCGTCGAGCACCTGCCGTGTCTGTTTTGCGGAGCGTGCGCGTGAGAGGTAATCCACCCTTACGGGCATACCTTGCAGTCGGCTCTTGAATGTCTGGTAGTGCTGATAGGCGAGCACCGTGGTGGGCACCATCACCGCCACCTGCTTGGAGTCGCATGCCGCCTTGAAGGCAGCGCGCACCGCCACCTCGGTCTTTCCGAAGCCCACGTCGCCGCATACCAGACGGTCCATGGGTCGCGGTGCTTCCATGTCGGCCTTCACGTCGTTTGTGGCTTTGAGTTGGTCGGGGGTGTCCTCGTAGAGGAAACTTGCTTCCAGTTCGTGCTGCATGAACGAGTCGGCGGCGAAGGCGAACCCTCGCTCGCGTCGGCGTGCGGCATAGAGGCGTATGAGGTCGCGTGCGATGTCCTTGATTTTCTTCTTGGTGCGCTCCTTGAGTCGGTCCCACGCCCCGGTGCCGAGTGTTGAGAGTCGCGGCGGTTTGTCGGTGTCGCTGCGACGGTATTTGCTTATCTTGTAGAGAGTGTGGATGGAGACATCCACCTTGTCGTTGTTCTGATAGACGATGCGTATGGCCTCCTGGTAACTGTCGCCGATGGGTGTGCGCACCAGTCCTGCGAACTTGCCAACTCCGAAATCTACATGCACAACGTAGTCGCCAATCTCCATCTCTTGCAGTTCCTTCATGGTGAGTGCCATCTTGCCGGCGCGAGCGGCGTCGGACTTGAGACTGTAGCGGTGGAAGCGGTCGAAAATCTGGTGGTCGGTGAAGAGGCACAGGCGCAGGGCATTGTCGGCAAAGCCCTCGTGTATGGTGGGATTTACGGGTGTGAAGGGGTTGCTCACGATTTCCTTGAGTCGCTCCTGTTGTTTCTTGCTGTCGGCGAGAATGAATATCTGATAACCCTTTAGGGTGTAGTCTTCGAGTGTCTGTTTCAGCAGGTCGAAGTTCTTGTGCAGCAGGGGTTGCGGCGAGAAGTCGAACTTCAGCGTTGCCTTGGGTGTCCCTGTGGGCTTTGTGCCGAACTCTATGCGGCGGAAGTGGAGGGCGTCGTCGGTGAACTGTGTGCCGGGACACAGCATCTGGTCTGCCTGCATCTGCTGTTGCAGGGCGTGCTGCTCCATCTCTGTCATGCCCTCCATGCGCTCTGCCAGTGCCTGTGACGAGAATCCCTCGCGGTAGATGCGGTCGATTACCTCGCGCACGAAGAGGAAGTCCTTCATGGCGACGATGGTGTCTTGTGGCAGGAACTGCAGGAACGGTGTTTTCTCGTTGCTCAGCGTTGCCACCTCGGGCACTATGCGTATGTTCTGCTTACGGTCGCGCGAGAGTTGGCTCTGCACCTCGAAGGTGCGTATGGAGTCTATCTCGTCGCCGAAGAAGTCGATGCGGTAGGGGTATTCGCTGCTGTAACTGAACACGTCGATGATGCTTCCGCGCGCAGCATACTGTCCTGGCTCATAGACATAGTCCACCTCGGTGAAGCCGAAGTCGCGCATCTCGTGGCGCAACTGCGTCACATCTATTGTCTGCCCCACCTTCAGCGAGATGCTTCTCTCGTCGAGGATTTTTTTTGAAACCACCAGTTCGGCGATGGCTGACGGCTCGCAGACGATGTAGAGTGGCGATGAGGGGTTTTGCAGGCGTGTGAGCACCTCGGTGCGCAGTATCTCGTTGGCGGCGTCCTTCTGTCCGTATTTCACCTGTCGGCGATATGACGAGGGGAAAAAGAACACCGTCTCTGCGCCCATCATCTGCTTCAGGTCGTTGTAGAAATAGGCTGCCTCGTCGGCGTCTTGCAGTATGAAAAGTATTGTCTTTGGCGACTTCACAGCCGCAGCAGCGAACATCATCGGTGCGGCAGAAGCCAATAATCCTTGCAGGAAAACGGTCTCCGAGGATTTGTCTTCCAGTATGTGTGCCAGCGCAGCCACCTGTTGCGACTTGGCGTATTCACCCAGTAAGTCTTTTATCTCCATTAGTGGCGTTGTAAAATACCCCCTCAAAAACCCCTCTCCGACTCCCCCGAGGGGGAGAGTTGAAAGTCCTGTCGAAGGGAGGGATGTGAAGCCTACCCAAGCCCTCCCAAAGGGAGGGATGTGGGTTTCTTACTTTCTTACCTTTTTACTTTTTTACTCTTTTACTTTTCGCCTTTGCGGGCTCACACGGGGGTATGCCCCTACAAATTTCTAACTCCTAACTCTTTATCAAAGTGTTTGCAGATAGCGTTCTGCCTCGAGTGCTGCCTTGCAGCCTGTTCCGGCAGCGACTACAGCCTGACGGTAGGTGGGGTCGCACACGTCACCTGCTGCAAAGAGTCCTGCGGTGCGCGTCTGCTGTGTGGTGCCGATGGTCTTGATATATCCCACCTCATCGGTGTCAACCCACTTGCGGAACACATCGCTGTTGGGCTTGTGGCCTATAGCGAGGAAGAAACCGTCGATGGCAACGTCGTAGTGCTGCTCGTCGGCCTCGCCCTTGCGCTTCACCACGTGCATTCCCTCGACACCGTTCTCGCCGTAAAGTCCTGTGGCATTGTGCTCGAAGAGAATCTCGATGTTCTCGGCAGCCATCACCCGCTCCTGCATTATCTTGGAAGCGCGGAGGAAGGGCTTGCGCACCACGAGATATACCTTGCGGCACAGTTGCGACAGATAGAGAGCATCCTCGCATGCCGTGTCACCGCCTCCCACAACGGCTGTAACCTTCTTGCGGTAGAAGAAACCGTCGCATGTGGCGCAGGCAGACACTCCCTGCCCGTTGTATTTCTGCTCGTCGGGAAGTCCGAGATATTTTGCCGATGCACCAGTGGCTATAATCACGGTGTCTGCCTCAATGGTGTCGCCCTCGTCGAGAGTGACAACCGCAGGGCGACTGCTGAAATCCACGTCGGTGACGATGCCCGGAACAATCTGCGCCCCGAAGCGTTCTGCCTGTTGCTGCATCTCCATCATCATCTGGTTGGCATCCACTCCGTCGGGATAGCCGGGGAAGTTCTCCACGATAGTTGTCTGTGTCAACTGTCCACCCATTTGCGGACCGCACACCACGATGGGGCTAAGATTAGCCCTGCCAGCATAAATGGCAGCGGTGTATCCTGCCGGTCCGCTGCCTATGATTAAACATTTCGTTCTGTTCATTATTCGGTATTTATTGACAATCCCCACACTCTGTGTGTGCGTGGGGATTGTGAGTGTTGCAGTAGTTCTGCTTAAAGAAGTTCTGAAATTTGCTTGTCGATGTTTTCGATGTTCTCGGTAGGCTCGAAGCGTGCCACCACCTGTCCTTTCTTATTAATAAGGAACTTGGTGAAATTCCACTTGATGTCCGGCTTCTCCTTGTAGTCGGGGTCTGCCTCGCTGAGCATCTTGTCGAGCACCGGAGCGATTGGGTGAGACATGTCCCAGCCTGCGAAGCCCTTCTGCTCCTTGAGGAACTTGAACAGAGGGTCGGCATCGTCACCGTTCACCTTCACCTTCTTGAAGCGAGGGAACTCGGTGCCATAGGTCAGTTTGCAGAAACTGTGGATGCTCTCGTCTGTTCCGGGAGCCTGCTGTCCAAACTGGTTGCAGGGGAAGTCGAGGATGGCAAATCCTTGGCTGTGGTATTTCTCATAGAGTTTTTCCAGTTCTTCATACTGCGGTGTGAATCCGCATTTAGTTGCTGTGTTAACGATGAGAATCACTTCGTTGGCATACTCTTTCAGCGACACTGTGCCGCCCTTTCTGTCTTTGACAGAGAAATCATAGATTGTCTTCATTTTCTAAATGTAATTGATTGCAATAAGAATTACAATGCAAAGATAAGAAAAAAATCAGTATTCTCAACATTTACTAATCAGTTTAGGTTTTTTTAAGAGACAATTCCTAATTCCAAACTTGGACATTAAAGCCTCTCCCCATCCCTCAACGAAATAAGGAAAAGCCTCTCCCCATCCCTCCCCAAAAGGGAGGGGGCTTTAACCCATAACCCATCGCTTGACTCTGAAAGCCCCTATAACCTTTAACCTTTAACCTATAACCTTTACCCCATAACCTTTGCCCAAGTAGGGATTTCTCCCCGCCAATTATGGTTATTCCTATCGCTTTTTCGGGAAAAAACTTGTGGTTAGTACATAAAATGCTTACCTTTGCACCAGAATAAACCAATAAAAACACAAAAAAGATGAAAAAAGTATTTTCAACAATCACGATGATTATGCTGGCGATGCTGGCATTTACATTCACTTCTTGCGAAGATGAAGAAATAGCACAGAATCTTGCTGGCAACGAAGGAAGAATATGGCAAGGCACCATAAGCAAGTACTACCAGGACCGCTGGGGCTTTTCCGGCGACCACTATCGCACAGTGATAGAGTTTGTTGGTGATCCATGGCACTGGACAAAGGGTACTGGTTATGAGGTGGACTACGATATGAACGACCCGTATGGCAGTTATTGGTACAGCAGGTTCGACTGGAGAGTTGACAGGGGCGTTATAACTCTGCGATATGCCGACACCGATTATGAACCTGTTTACATTTCAGACTATTATCTCTCAGGCAATCGTTTCGAGGGCTTTATGGATGATGGTACTAACAGCGAGATAAAATTTAGCCTTTATATGATTGAGGACTTCGATTGGGACTATTATAATAGGTATAGTTATTATGATGGATTCTATCCAGCACCTCGTAGAATGGCTGCAAGCAAGAACAATACCCCAACTGCTGTGAAGGCTATCGTGGGAGATATAGACGAAACCACCGGAGAGGTTAAGTTTGCAAGCAAGGGCGCTTTTGCAAAGAAGTCAGCGGCTGAGACAAAATAATTTCACTAACGTATTAATAACAAAAGCGGCACGGAACATTGAGTTTCGTGCCGTTATTGTTTTCGGGCGTTTGTTATTCGTCTGCCCAGTTGCTCTCGCTTTCTAACTTCTTGGCTTTGACATTGAACTTCTGCCCTTTAGAGTTGACGAAGGTTCCCGAGATGCTTTCGGTTGTCCTCTGGATGTAGAAGGTGCCGGTGTTCTTGCCCTTGATGTACTCTTTCCATACGGCATATCCGTTCTTTTCGCCTGCATATTTCAGGTCGATGCTCTTGCCGTTGTTGGTGTTCACGGTGGTGTAACGGTAAGAGAAGAAAGGCTCGTCGGGCGACATGTGGAGGTTGGTGTAAGTGAACTCCACGCCATATTGCCCTATGGTGCCGGTGTAAACAAGTGTTCCGCCATTCACAGCCTCCACTTTCGGGGCTGTCTCTGTGGTGTTGGCTGCATTAGCGTTGGCTAATGATAGTCCAAATGCTATTGACATAGCGATGAAAAGTTTTCCTGTTGTTTTCATAATGGTTGGGTTTTAGATTGTTAGTCGCGGCGGAAAATGTCGCGGGTATATACTTTTTCTTTCACGTCGTCGAGCGAGGTGTCGTAGCGGTTGGCTATTATGGCATTGCTCATCTGCTTGAACTGCGCAAGGTCGTTCACCACTTTGCTGCCGAAGAATGTGCTGCCGTCCTCCAGTGTTGGCTCGTAGATTATCACTTGTGCGCCCTTTGCCTTGATGCGTTTCATCACGCCCTGGATGCTCGACTGTCTGAAGTTGTCTGAGTTGCTCTTCATGGTGAGGCGATAGACGCCCACAGTGACCGAGCGTTCTTCCTGCGGACTATAGTCGCCGCGGTTGTAATAGTCGTAGTAGCCAGCCATCTTCAGCACGCGGTCGGCGATGAAGTCCTTGCGCGTGCGGTTGCTCTCGACGATGGCCTCGATGAGATTTTCGGGCACGTCTTGATAGTTGGCGAGCAGTTGCTTGGTGTCTTTAGGCAGGCAGTAGCCGCCATATCCGAACGAGGGGTTGTTGTACTGGTCGCCGATGCGTGGGTCGAGGCACACACCTTTTATTATAGAGCGGGTGTCAAGACCTTTCATCTCGGCATAAGTGTCCAGTTCGTTGAAGTAACTTACGCGCAGAGCCAGATAGGTGTTGGCGAAGAGTTTCACCGCCTCTGCCTCGGTAAGTCCCATGAAGAGCGTCTCGACATCGGGCTTCAGCGCAGCCTCGCGCAGCAGTGATGCAAAGTCATGAGCGGCTGTAACGAGACGCTCGTCGTCCATCACGGTGCCCACGATGATTCGCGAGGGATAGAGGTTGTCGTAAAGGGCGCAACTCTCGCGCAGGAATTCGGGTGCGAAGATGATGTTCTCGGTGTTGTACTTGCGTCGCACGTTCTCTGTGAATCCCACGGGGATGGTGCTCTTTATCACCATTATGGCGTTGGGGTTCACCTTCAGCACCAATTTTATCACCGCCTCCACTGCCGAGGTGTCGAAGTGGTTCATGCGCGAGTCGTAATTCGTGGGAGTGGCTATCACCACGAAGTCGGCATCGCTGTAAGCCGCCTCTGCATCGAGGGTGGCAGTGAGATGCAGGTCTTTCGTGGCGAGATATTCCTCCAGTTCGCGGTCCACGATGGGCGACTGTCGGCGGTTCACCATGTCCACCTTCTCCTTGATGACATCTACCGCCGTCACCTGGTTGCGCTGTGAGAGCAGCGTTGCTATTGAAAGTCCGACATAGCCAGTGCCGGCAACTGCTATCTTCTTCATACTCTTGTGTTTACATCTTTTTGAAATGGATTCTCAGGTTGTTTGTGGCGAGTGTCATTTCCTTGCTCTTCAGCATCTCTACTGCGAACGACTGGTCTGGTCCTTCCAGTCCGAACGGCTCCAGTTTCTCGTCATCGTCGAGAGCGGGGTCGCCCTCGTTACGGTCGTTCTGATACGGCTCAAAGAGTCGCAGGGTGCTTCCAGCATGCTCGAAACGCATCCAGATGTTGCGGGAGAGGTCGTCGCGGTCGGTAAGGTTGATGAGTTTCGCCTGCACTCCCCAGAACAGTCGTTTCTGCGAGAGGTCGCATGTGCCTCCTGTGGCTATGGTGTCAACGGCGGTCATGTGCCAGTAGCCGTCGAGTTTTCCGTTGCCCGATGTCTCGATGTCGCAGCCTGTCAGCATTCCCGTCAGGCACATCATTGTTGCCGCAAGAACCAAGTATATGTTGTTTTTTTCCATTTTGCCGTTATAGTTTAACATCATCTAATTATTGAACCCATTAGTTTTTTACCTTTTTACTTTTTTACCTTTTTACTTTTTTACCTTTTTACTTTTTTACCTTTTTACTTTTTAAAAACTCCCGACTTCTTTATTGTCACCTGCACTCCGTAGTTATGTCCCAATATGCTGCCCATGTCGGCACCGAAGGCACCGCTGACCGTCCATCCCTGCAGGCGGTTGTCGAACTTATAGGCTGCCTCTGCCATCACGCTAACGTTGTGGCGGCGCTTGGTGTAGGGGTCGTCGTATGTTCCGAAGCCCTCTTGATATGTCGCCATGACGCGGTAGGAGAGATTCTCGTTAGGCTCGCCGCTCACTCCGAGGTGGAACGCCATGAAGCGGTTGTTCTTCACCTCCACCTTTCCGTCGCTGTTATAGATGGGCGAGCGGTAGAGCGGGTTGCCCATCACCTGCCCCCAGTGCTGCCATCCAGGATAGATGTGGTGGTTGTAGTAGTTGTCGCGTCCTGTCACCTGGTCGCTGATGTTCGGCGTATGGTCGTGATAGGTGGGACCGCTTTGGTATCTCGAATACAGGTACTCGAACACCAGGTCGTTAAGCCAGTTGTTGTATTTGTAGTGGAAGTCGATGCCCAAGAGCCAGTCTTTGAAGTCGTAGATGAACCATTTGTGATAGTCTCTCGTGTTCCATCCGTCGCCCTCCTTATATCCGGCGTTTGCCTGAAGCATTGCCGAATGGTCCTCGAAGAACTTGTCGGCATACACCCCAAGTATCCATGCGTCGGCGTCATAGTTGATGCGCAGCATCCACGAGCCCAGAATGTTGCCCTCTTCGTTCTTGTATTTTGTCTCGCTGGCATCACCACTGCCGTTCGGGAAGAGGGCATGCCAGTAGGCGCTGAGATTGGAAGCGTTCTCCAGAACGTCGAAGGTGCCGTCGCCGTTTGGCGTATATCGCTTGCCGCCGAACTGCGTTGCCATCTCAAGTCCTGCCTCAATGGAGAGGGGGAAGAAGATGTCCTCGTTGCCCACTTTCAGGTAACCCGCCTTGCTGTGGTAGAGCACTCCGTCGGTGTACCGCTGCTGACGGCCTGTGAAGTCGTGCTGCCAGTTCTGGTCGGTGTACTTTCCGTATGCTATGTGTCCTTTCAGGTGTAGCCATCCTCGCGTAAGAGGCACGGTCCAGTATTCGGGCAGCGAGAGTCTCACCTGCGGCACGGGGCGGGCATTGATGCCCAGAGTCTGCGAGCCGCTCGACAAGAGGTTGTCCTTCATCTGCATGGGATAGTGCTTGCTTCCTATGGTGAGAGCGCCGCTCAGCCAGCGCAGTTCGCCGTAAGCCTGCTGCACGATGAACTTGCTGGTGTAGTTGAATGGCACCACGAGGTCAACACCGTAGCCCACGCCCCAGTGTCTGCCCGAGTCCACGCGCAGCGGTCTTTCCAGTGCCGCGCGCAGGTATCCGTTGTTCTTCTCGATGCTGCTCAGTCCCTGTTTGTTGGCATTGAGCCACAGCGGAGTGTTGCCGCGAGAGAACGAGCCTTGTGCCTCCACCATGTATCCTAAGCCGTGCAGCGGTCTGAGAGGCTCGGTCTTTTCTTCTTCCTGTGCCCCTGCCACTGTGGTGGCTAATGCCATCAGCAATAGGGTTAGTATTTTTTTTGTCATATATTCGGTGTTACTGGTCTTCTCCTTATTTATAAATAACGCACGCAAGGCGTTTTTAGTATTTATTCTCCGCAAAGATAAACAAAAAGCGGTACATGCGAGAAATAATGTATGCGATTTAATATTATTTAGTGAGAAAAGAATGTCGGGAAAGTAAAATAGGCTATTTTACTGACCAAAATAGGCTATTTTACTGAACAATATAGCCTATTTTACCACGCATTAGAACCACAACAAGAACCACCTTTAGGGAAAATCCCGCGCGAAGTAGGGAAAATCCTTTGCGGGGGTTGATATTTTGTTGTTTCTTTGCAACGTAAAACATTACGAACAATTAAAAACTTACAGATATGAAAAAGATAATCATCGCTCTTACAGCACTGTTGACAATGGCAGTAAATGCCAACGCTATGAGTTATGAGCAGGCTCGCCAGGAAGCGTTGTTCTTGACAGACAAGATGGCTTACGAACTGAACCTGACTGAGGATCAGTACGAAGCAGCGTACGAGATCAACCTCGACTATCTCATGAGTGTTGACTCTCGCGATGACCTCTACGGCACATATTGGACACGCCGTAACCTCGACCTGAGTTACATTCTGCTCGACTGGCAGTATAACGCTTATTGTGCAGCGTCTTACTTCTATCGCCCGCTGTACTGGAGCGCAGGTTTCTGGCACTTCGGAATATATGCACGCTATCCGCACCGCTCATACTTCTACTTCGGATACCCGCACTTCTGGTACACCTATCGCGGCGGACACAGTTGGCATCACAACGGTGGCAGAAGTTGGTATCACGGACGTCACTGGGGCATGAGCCACAGAAACAGTCACGGTGGACGCGGACACGGAATGCGCAACGGATATGATCGCGGTGACTATCGCAACCATAAGCCAGGCGGATACAGCGGACGCGGACGTGACCACCACAACAACAATCACGGCGATTTCGACCGCAACCGTGGACGCGACAACAACCGTGACCGTGGCAACTACGGCAACGGACGTGGACGTGACAACAATCGTGACCGTGGCAACTATGGCAACGGACGCGGACGTGACAACAACCGCACAGGAAGTTTCGAGCGTGGACGCAGCCGCTTAGACAACAACAACGGCGCAGTATCTACACGACGTGGCAATGTGAATGCTGGAGAGCGCATGCAAAGGAACGGCTCGTTCGACAGAAAGGCAACGGAGATGCAGAACCGCAACTACGAGCGCAGCAGCACATCACGCGAGAGCAGCACCCGCTCGACAGCACGTGGAAACTTCGAGCGCAGACATAACAACGGAGGTTCGTCAGTGCAGAACCGTCCTTCAGGAACATTCTCGCCCAGCCGCAGTTCTTCTTCAAGCCGCCAGAGCAGCAGTAGCAGTGGCTCGTTCAGCCGCCATAACAGTGGCAGTTCGCACAGCAGCGGTTCGTTCAGTCGCCACAACAGCGGTGGTTCGCGCAGCAGCGGGTCGTTTGGAGGCGGCATGCGCGGAGGCAGCAGCCACGGTTCGCACGGCGGTGGCGGTCACTTCGGAGGACGCAGATAACAATAAAAAAACTACAATATTTAAAGATCGCATTCATAAATGATCTCGATAGGTGAAACATAAAGGTAAAGTGATTTGATAACAAAGAACTCAAAAAAAGGATAACACGACAGTCATTTTAAATAATCTGGACGCCCCGCGATGTGAAATCGCGGGGCGGTTTTTGTTGGTTATGGTATCATCAGTGTGCGCACTTCTGCGTTGCTCATGCGCTCCACCTCACGCATCTGCTTGCCGAAGAATTGTGCCTGTATCGCCTTGTTTATTATCCCGTGACCCACGGCGAGAACTGTCTGGTCAGGGAAGCGCTCCCTTATGAAGTCGATGAAGCGCTGGGCGCGCTGCAAGAGGGCGTCGAGACTCTCGACATCTGCGGGAAACGGCTCGCCCTTCAGACTGGGAATGAAGCGCCCTGTGAATGCTCCCCAGTCGCGTTCGCGCAGCAGTGGGGTGGTGATTAGTTCTGCATGATGTGGCTCGGCGATAATCCTGCACGTCTCAATGGCGCGGTTCAGGTCGCTCGCCACGAAGGCATCGATGTCCCGCTGCGCCATTTCGCGCGCCAACTGTTGTGCCTGCTCTATGCCGCGAGGGTTCAGTTGGCCCTGCGTCTGTCCCTGCATTATCTGGTTCTCGTTGTCGTATGTCTCGCCGTGTCTCACCAGCAAAAGTGTCGTCATTGCGCTCTCTTTTATTGTTCTGCGTGCAAAATTACTAAAAATCGTCTGCATTTTATTCCCGATGCAGATGTTTTTTCTTGCAATAATCCTGCCAGTTAATAAAAAAAGTGTTACTTTTGCAGAAGAGAAACCTAAACATTAACGATATGAAGATTATTCAAAGCAGTATTTTTCGCGCCATCGTAGCCATTGCTATGGGTGTGCTGTTAGTGAAAGACCCGTCGGGCACATTGAGGTGGATAACCATTCTGCTGGGTGTGTTGTTCCTTGTGATGGGCGTAATGTCGTGCATCAACTATTTTGTTCACATCTTCCATGAGCGCAGGGCGGCAGTGGAGATTGACGAGAAAGGGCGTCCCGTGCGCCGCAGTGCTTTCGGCGTGGGTCGTTCGGCGTTCCCGATGTCGAGCGTGGGCAGCGTGCTTTTTGGTCTTGTGCTCATTCTTCGTCCCAGTCTTTTCGATGAGATTCTGATGTACATCCTTGGCGCTTTCATCATCGTTGGTGCCATCAACCAGTTGGTGAAACTCGCTCTCATCAACCGCATTGCGCGTGTTCACTGGCTGTTCTGGGTGCTCCCGATCATCCTTTTCGTCATTGGCGTATGGCTGATTATCAAGCCCTTCGCAGTGCTCGACACCACGATGTATGCCATCGGGTGGTGCTTGCTGTTGCTTGGCGTGGTGGAGTGCATCGTCGCCTTGAAGGACTATGCTGCAAGCAAGAAGATTACTGAGGCTGAGGAGGTTGTTGATGAGGCTGAGGTGGTTGCCGAAAAGGTGAAAGAAGCAGCCGAGAATGCTGCCGAGGTGAAAGAGGAGGTGACTGAGATTGTTGTAAAGGAGGAATAAAAAGAAAGGAAACTATACACAATTAGACCCTCCAAATGGGTTCGTGTACTAAAATAAGCCGAACGCAATGACTCCCCGCCCCTGTAAGGGAGGGGATAGGGGTGGGGTCAGTGATATTAAGGCAGGAGACAGAAGAATGTGAAGGATGTTGTGTGTGGAGAAAGACACAGACCCCATCCCTGCCCATCCCCTACATGGGAGGGGAGTCATTAGCGGCGAGGTCACAGTAATATAATTGCCAAAAGAATTGAGTTGGTGTGAGCAAATCACACCAACTCAAGGTTTAGTAACTTCTGCAGTTTGGACATTGCTTCGTTTTTCTCAAGCATCTCCAGATAGAGTTCGCGGCGAGTGAGGGCTTTTCCGATTTCTTCTTCTTTCGCCTTGCGCAGCGAAAGCGTGATGTCGTCGTTCTGAAGGTCACGGATGAGCGTTGCCTTGATGCTTCCCTTGATTTTGTTTATGTCTTCAAGGAGCAGGTCGTTGTCAACGACCACTTCTACGTTGGGGAACTCCGTGATGTGCGGTATCAGGTTTTTTATGCGTGCAGAGATGCCTGCCAGTCTCGCAGGCATTCGTTTACACATGGCGAGCCACACTCTGCGAAGGTCGTCATCATCGAATTTCTTGTGCTCGCCGGTGTCTTCAATCTTTACCTCCTCAACGATTTCTGAAATGCTTTTCGGCCCTTGGCTCAGTTTCTTGAATGAGTTTCCGATGTTGCTAAGTTTCAACGTCTTGCGTGGAGCGGGAGCCGATGGTGGCTCGTTGTCTGCCGATGGCGTTGGGCTTGGCGGTGCCGGCGCATGCAGGTCTTGAGGCATGCTGCTCTGAGATGTCTCTTTTCTTGTCTCGCCAGCCGCGGCCACCTGTGCTGCCGCTTGCTTTGGCTGGCTTTGCTTCGTTATTTTCTGGAACAGGGATTTCAGTCTTCGGGGCAGGCGCCCCGCGCCAGGCACATCCTCCTCTTGCGTTATCTGCGCCACCTCTATCAGTGTGAGTTCCACCAGCAGACGTTTGTTTGAACTCTGCTTGTAGGTGACATCGCACTGGTTCATTATTTTCAGAGCCTGATAGAGGAACTTAACGGGGCATCGCTGTGCCTGTTCCTTGTAGCGCTCTTCCAGCCGCTGGCTCGTTTCGAGCAGTCCTACGGTCTGCGGGTCTTTGGCCATCAGCACGTTGCGCACATGCTTAGCGAGTCCTGTGATGAGGTTTCCGCCGTCGAAACCCTTTGCCAGTGCGTTGTTCAGCAGCACCATGATGTCCGCCGCCTTGTTTTCCATTGCAAGGTCGATGATGCGGAAGTAGTTGTCGCTGTCCAGCACATTGAGGTCCTCAATCACCTTCTGATAGGTGATGTTCCCCTGACAGAACGACGCCGCCTGGTCGAAGATGCTCAGCGCGTCGCGCATGCCGCCGTCGGCTTTCTCGGCAATCACCGCCAGTGCTTCTTCCTCGTAGGCGATGCCTTCCTTGTCGGCCACCATCTTGAGGTGGTCAATGGTGTTCTTCACCGTCATGCGTTCGAAGTCGTAGATTTGGCATCGCGAGATGATGGTGGGCAGAATCTTGTGCTTCTCTGTTGTGGCGAGGATGAATATCACATGTGCCGGCGGCTCCTCAAGCGTTTTGAGGAAAGCGTTGAACGCTTGCGTCGAGAGCATGTGAACCTCGTCGATGATGAACACTTTGTACTTTCCCACCTGTGGCGGAATGCGTGTCTGCTCCATCAACGCCTTGATGTTCTCCACCGAGTTGTTGCTCGCGGCGTCGAGTTCAAAGATGTTGTAGGAGCGCTGCTCGAGAAAAGCCTTGCAACTCTCGCATTCTCCGCACGCCTCGCCTTCGGGTGTGGGGTTCTCACAGTTGATAGCCTTGGCGAAGATGCGGGCACATGTAGTCTTTCCCACTCCTCGCGGTCCGCAGAAGAGATAGGCATGAGCCAGTTTGCCACTCTTCACCGCGTTCTTCAGCGTTGTTGTGAGTGCCTGCTGGCCTACCACCGTGTCGAACGACATCGGGCGGTATTTTCTTGCCGAAACGATATATTCCATATTTTATTGTTATAGAAGTTTTGGAGTATAGGAGTATAGGAGTTCGGGAGTTTAGACAGCGCTTTCGTTGCCGAATGCTTGCCATTCACCTGTCGTGAACAGGAGTCTGTTGTCTAATCTCCTGCACTCCTAATCTCCTGCACTCCTGACTCAAGTATTAATTGTCGCGATACTTCTCCATCAACAGTATCTCCGGGCGATACTCGAAGTGCATGGTGTCGTAGTGATACCAGCGTCCGCCCCAGATGAAACCGTGCTTCTCGAAGATTTCCACAATCTCGTGCGGCATCTTGTTCTTGTAAGGCACCTTGTCGGTTTCCTTCGCTCCGGGCTTAGCCCACAGCCAATATGTCTTGTAGTTGCCGCCGATGTCAATGGTCATTCCGTAGGAGTGTGCGCTCTGGCGGTTGGCGCCGCGCACCTGACGCCAGTAGAACGAGCCTTCCGACTTGAAGTATGCCTTCAGTTCTGGGTGCTTAGCCAGTTCGTCGCGCACCGCTTTAAGGTGCTCGGCGGCACCGTTCACCGTGGTGAACAGCACGTTCTGGCCGAACCAGGGCACGCTGACCAGATGCTTGCGCACGGCGGCTGCCGAGTTGCCATACATCTTCTTGAACAGTGCCTCGCTGCGGCTGCGCCCTGCATCCTGCTGGAATTCGGGAGTCCACGAGTTCAAGTCGTACTTAAATGCGAACATGTCCTCGATGTCGGCATCGTCGAGTTTCTGCACGAACGACTTCTGTCGGCCGTCGTCGTAGGTCATTTCGGTGCCGTCAGTGAACAGTATCTTGTTGTTGCTATAGCCCTTGATGAAGTCGGGATAGGCATCCATCAGCGCCCGTGCGCCGGCAGGTATGCCTGCCTGCTGTGCCACGTCGGCCTTCGCCTCGGGTGTTGCCGTCTCCTGTTTCGCGGACTCATGCCCGTCGTTTGCCGTCTTTTGCTGCTCTGGTGGGGCTGTCTTGTTTTCCTTACAGCCCAAACCAATAGCCGACACCGATGCCATCACCAGTGTCGCTGCCATGAGAGATAATATCTTTTTCACAGTGTGTTCGTTTTTAATGGAGGAGTTTGGGAGTTCAGAAGTTTAGGAGTTCAGACAATACTTTTGTCTCCCTGCATATTTGCTTGTCTTTATTCTGGGAACGAGTCTGTTGTCTGAACTCCCATACTCCTATACACCTATACTCCTTAAAAATACCTTCTACTCGTACTTATGCAAGAACGTGATGTTGTAGTTCTCATACTTGTTGAACTCACTTGCAGGCACCTCGTTGCGGCGAGGGTTGTACCACGACTGCGTGTTGAAGTAAGAGCGCAGTTGAGAGTCCTGGAAACGACGGCCATGACGTGCGTAGATAGAGTTCTTAAGCACGCGAATCTGACCCTTGTCCATGTATTGTATGTCGCTGTACGACGCATAGCGCGTTGACAACCAGTCGTATTGTGTTCCCCAAGCCACGTTGCTGTTGTATGAGCGGTTGTTGGGACGCACTTTCTGTGCTTTGCGGGGGATTGACGGCACCTGTGCCTTTGCCTCGTTGATACCCGCCAGAGCCAATAATGCTGTAAGCATCATGACTACCAATGTCTTCCGATTCTTTAAAATGTTCATAGTCTTTAAGTTTTAAAAGTTTTGTGTAATATGTGATAGGTTTAGGTTACAAAGATACAAAAAAATATTTATTGAGCACCCCTTTTATTGTTTCTTAACAGTTCTAAAATGTCTAATCGGATTGTAATAGATATCGAGTCGCATTTCAAAAGATATCTAATCGGAAAACAATGTTATTAACTTTGTCGAACAAAGTTATTAAGATTGTTGAACAAAGTTAATAGGATTGTTGAACAAAGTTAATAACTTTGTTACCCCATTTGGTACTAACTGGAAATCAGATAGTTATGAACGGCGTTCGCAGAGCATAGAACTGAGCCACAAACCAGCGAACGTGAGCATGCCGTTAAGCATCAGCAGTTCGTAGCCGAAATGGTAGCCCGTGGTGGCTGTCGTCACCTTGTCGATGGCAAAGCAGAGCAGGGGAGAGGCGACAGCGATGTAAGGCACGGCGCGGTTGGCGGGCATGCGGCGCGTGAGAAGACCGAAGGCGAAAAGTCCCAGCAGCGGTCCGTAGGTGTAGGAGCACAGCACGTAGATGGCATCAATCACCGACGAACTGCCCACACAGTCAACAGCAAGGATGATGATGGCAAAGACTGCCGCCATTACGAGGTGCACCTTGCGGCGCAACTGCTCGTCATCCTTCTGCTCGCGAATGTCCACACAGTAACTTGTAGTCATGGCTGTTAGCGCCGAGTCTGCCGAACTAAACGATGCTGCGACAATTCCGATGGTGAAAAGCACTACCACGGTGGTTCCCATGCTTCCCGAAGCGGCAAACATGGGCAGCAGTTCGTCGCCCGTCTGTGGCAGCGCCAAGCCTCTCTGTTGTGCCAATATGACGAGCAGCACGCCAAGAGACATGAACAGGAGGTTGGCTGGCACGAATGCCAGTCCGTAGGTGCACATGTCCTTTTGCGCCTCGCGCAGCGTCTTGCAAGTGAGGTTCTTCTGCATCATGTCTTGGTCGAGACCTGTCATCACGATAACGATGAAGATGCCGCTGAAGAACTGTTTCCAAAAGTTCTGCCGCGACACCCAGTCGTCGAAGACAAACATTCGTGAGTGTTCGTCAGCCGCTATCGCCTTGACAGCATCGCTGAAGCCGAAGCCGAGTTCGCCCATTACATTATATATAATAAGGAGTAGGGCAGAGAACATGCACAGGGTCTGGAACGTGTCGGTCCAGACGAGCGTCTTGATGCCGCCCCGGCGGGTGTAGAACCATATCAGCGCAACCATTGCAAGCACCGTAACAACGAACGGGACGTGCAGCGGCGAGAGCACGAAGCGGTGGAGAATGATGCACACGACATAGAAACGCATCGCGGCGCCAGTCATCTTCGACAGCAGGAAAAACCACGAGCCGGTCTTGTAAGCGCCTTTCCCGAGCCTCTGGTCGAGGTAGGTGTATATCGTGGTGAGGTTGAAACGGTAATAAACAGGCAACAGAATGAATGCCACGGCTATGTAGCCGAGGATGAAGCCGAGACACGTCTGCATGTAAGTCATCTGCGTCGTCATCACCATTCCGGGCACCGAGACGAACGTGATGCCCGAGATGCTGGCGCCAATCATTCCGAATGCCACCATGTACCACGGCGAGCGGCGGTTGCCTCGAAAAAACGTGTCGTTGTCGGCGCGCCTTGATGTGAGCCTGCTGAACAGCATCAGCGCCCCAAAATATGCAAGAATAGTCAATAAAATTATCATAATGGCTGCAAAATTACACTTTTTCTTGCAAATAGTTCGTGTTTTCAGATAAAATAATTACATTTGCAGGGAAAAGAGAACGATGCATCGTGGAGTGTAAAGATGCAGTTAATGAGTGATTGCGCTGTTGTAAAAACTCCTGCACTACCAAACTCCTAAACTCCTACACTCCTGCACTCCACACTCCTAATAATAAAGAACAGAGTAAACAATAATATAAATAAGTACAACAATGTCAAAGCAAAAGAAATTCATCTTGCAGGAAAGCGAGATTCCAACGCAGTGGTACAACATACAGGCTGACATGGTGAACAAACCCATGCCGCCGCTGAACCCTGCCACACATCAGCCGCTGAAGGCTGAAGACCTGTTCCCAATATTCGCCGAGGAGTGCTCTCGACAGGAACTGGACCAGACAAACGCGTGGATAGACATCCCCGAGGAAGTGCAGGACAAGTATCGTTTCTACCGCTCTACGCCGCTTGTTCGCGCCTATGAACTGGAGAAGGCGCTGGACACTCCGGCACATATCTACTTCAAGAACGAGAGCACCAACCCTCTGGGTTCTCATAAGGTGAACTCCGCTCTGCCACAGTGCTACTACTGCAAGCAGCAGGGCGTGACCAACGTCACCACCGAGACGGGTGCCGGACAGTGGGGTGCCGCATTGTCGTATGCCGCCCGCGTCTTCGGACTTGAGGCTGCTGTCTATCAGGTGAAGATTACCTTGCAGCAGAAACCTTACCGCTCTATCATGATGCGTACGTTCGGTGCGACGGTAGAAGGTTCGCCTTCGATGTCAACACGAGCAGGAAAGAACATCATCACCCGCGACCCGATGCACCCCGGTTCGCTCGGAACAGCCATCAGCGAGGCCATCGAACTGGCAATGAGCACGCCCAACTGTAAATATACCCTTGGCTCGGTGCTCAGTCATGTTACTCTCCATCAGTCTATAATCGGACTGGAGGCAGAGAAGCAGATGGAGATGGCTGGCGAATATCCCGATATGGTTATCGCTTGCTTCGGCGGCGGCAGCAACTTCGGCGGACTGGCATTCCCGTTCCTGCGTCATAACATTCTCGACGGCAAGAACACGGAGTTCATCGCCGCAGAGCCTGCAAGTTGCCCGAAACTGACACGCGGTAAGTTTGAATATGACTTCGGCGACGAGGCTGGTTACACTCCGCTGCTGCCGATGTTCACCCTCGGTCACGACTTCAAACCAGCAAACATACATGCTGGCGGACTGCGCTATCACGGTGCGGGAACCATTGTTTCGCAACTGCTTAAGGACAACCTGATGCGCGGTGTTGACATTCCGCAACTCGAGTCGTTCGAGTCGGGAATGCTCTTCGCACGCACCGAGGGCATCATCCCAGCCCCAGAGAGTTGCCACGCCATAGCGGCAACCATACGCGAGGCACTGAAGTGCAAGGAGAGTGGCGAGCAGAAGGTGATTCTCTTCAACCTCTCTGGTCACGGACTCATCGACATGCCGTCTTACGACTCGTTCATCAACGGCGACCTCCGCAACTATACCATCACCGACGAGGAGATTGCCAAGTCGCTCAGTACGGTGCCTAAGATGTAGGTCTCGCGGATAACCAAAAGGAGTTAAGGAGTTAGGGAGTCAAGGAGTTAAGACAACAGAAGCATTTAATGGTAAACCCAGTTGCTAATGTCTTAACTCCTTGACTCCCTAACTCCTTAACTCCTTATTTATAAGTCTTTAGTTCTGAATATTCACTTCTTCTCATCCACATCGGGAACGATGCCCTCGATGTATTTGCATAGGATGCCGATGCCCTTCAGGTTCTCGCCTCCCTGCGGGATAATGATGTCGGCGTATTTCTTCGACGGCTCAATGAACTGCTCGTGCATGGGCTTTAGCACCTTCAGGTAGCGGTCGAGCACCATGTCAACGGTGCGTCCGCGCTCCACCACGTCACGCTGAATGTTGCGTATCAAGCGTTCGTCGTCGTCGGTATCGACATATATTTTCAGGTCCATCATGTCCCTTAGTTTCCGGTTTATGAGAGCCATGATGCCCTCGATGATAATCACCGGCTTCGGCTCCACGTGCACCGTCTCCTTCAGTCGGTTGCTTATTATATAAGAATATGTGGGCTGTTCTATTGCGTTACCGTTGCGCAGTTCGTTCACTTGCTTTATCAGCAGTTTCCAGTCGAATGCGTCTGGGTGGTCGAAGTTTATGGCGCGTCGCTCCTCGTCGGTCATTCCTGTGGTGTCGTTGTAGTAAGAGTCGATGGGCACCACAGCCACATAGTGGGGTGGCAGGGCCGCAGCCAGTTTCTTTACAACGGTGGTTTTACCTGAGCCGGTACCTCCGGCAATTCCTATAATAGTCATATCGGGTGTAGTTTAAGATTCGTTATTGTCGTGGCGAAGCAGCACCTTGGCATATTCTTCGGCCTTTCGTTCCACCTTCATGGGGTATGCTCTCGAACTGCTTGGCATGCGCCACAGTCGCAATTCCTTACCGTTGTACGTGAAGGTCACGCTTCCTCCCACCTTCGGCTGAGCTATCTGGAAGTGCTCGGTGAAGAGGTCTGTCGCCTTCTGGCCTGTTGTCACCACATTCTCCAGCATGGGGATGCGCAGCAACAGGGCGTCGAGGTCGGTGGGAGTGACCACCTGCAGGTCTTTGTCCGATGCCGTGTTCTGCGTGCGAATCACCTCAGTCGCCGTGTCATAGAGTGCTATTCCTTCCCTGCACAGCAGACTTATAATCTCCTCGCGGCGGAAAGTGCGCTCTTCGTTGACAACGAAATGGTTTTTGTCGCCGTAGAACACCAGTCCGAAGATGCGCCACATGTCGTTCTGGAAGTTGGGGTAGAAGAAGTCCATCGACCAACGGTGGCGTGCCGGCGGGAAACTGCCGAGCATCAGCAGTCGTGCCCCTTCGGGTATGAACGGTTGCAGCGGATGGCTCTCGATGTCCATTCTGCTTATTTCTCCTTTATCAGATAGATTGCTACAGGCAGGTGGTCGCTGTAACCGTCGAGCCACACTCCACTGGCATGTGTACGCTTTGGCGTTCCCTTGTATCGTCCCTCGCGTTGCAGCAGATAGTCGCGGCGTTGTATCTTGTGCTTCAGGAACGTCAGTTTCGAGAAGTCTTTCTTGTCAATTCCCTCCAGCAGGTTGGGCGTGAAGACAATCTGGTCGAAGAGGTTCCACGACCCTTGGTAACTCAGTGTGCCCTGTCCCTTCTTCGCCAGTGTGTTATACCACGGGTTGTAAAGGTCGGTGGGCCCCACGTCTGCTATCTCAGCCTTTGCTCCCAGTTCGTCTTTCATGCTGCGGTCCATAGGGTCGTCGTTCATATCTCCCATGACGAAAATCTTCATGTCGGGGTCAACACGCAGCAGAGAGTCCTTCACCACGCGCACCTGCCGTCCTGCCGACTCACGATAGAACGACTCGCTGAAGCGGCTTGGCCAGTGGCACACGATTACTCCAACGCTCTCGTCGGCGAGAGTTCCTGTCACGGTGAGGAATCCGCGCGTCTTGAACGTGCTGTCCTTAGCCAGTTCCGGAACGTAAGGCACCAGCGTGACGTCCTTCACAGTGAAGAATGTCGGGTTGTAAAGCATGGCGCAATCGACACCGCGGCGGTCTGGACCTTCCACGTGTACATATTTATATCCCCTGACGTAAAGCGGTCCTTGCGCGATGAGGTCATCCAGAACCCTGGCGTTCTCCACCTCCGACAGACCTATGATAGAACATCCAATGTCTGGCAGCATGTCCGTTCCCATGTCGGCAAGAGCGCGAGCCATATTCCTCAGTTTATGGGTATATTTCATCTCTCCCCATCGGTTTGCTCCTGTGGGCAGGTACTCATAGTCGTTCTTCCCTTCGTCGTGGCATGTGTCGAAGAGGTTCTCCTGGTTGTAGAATCCCACTCCATAGACATAGAATTTCTTTTGTCCGAAGGCGAGGACAGCCATGCAGCACAGCAATATTGTTAAGAGTTTCTTCATAATTTATATGGTTCTTCGTGATTGTTTAAAGTTAATATAGTGTTACTTTGGTGGCAAAGATACGAAAAGTCGGGGGAAAAATAAAAGAAAAACGTTCTTTTTTTGCCGACAAACTTATTTTATTGTGTAAAAAGATGTTTTACTGCACAAAATAACTTTACCTAACATTTTTTATTCATTTGTTTTGTGTTTAGATTTTTTTAAGTTACCTTTGTACCCAAAGAACAATCAATAAACCTTAAAACGAAATGCAAAAAAAACTGAAACTTGCTGTGATTGCCCTGTGCTATGCTTCGCTGGCGTGTGCCCAGACGGAGGAGACACAGGCGCAAAAGGCCGCTACGTTGGACGAGTCGGCATTCACATTCACCGAGGCTCAGTTGGGCGATAATGATGACATGTCGCAGAACGTGACCATCATCAGTTCCAACAACAACCTCTATGCAAACAGTGTCGGTTTCCTTTTCTCGCCTGTGAGATTCCGCTATCGTTCGTTCAGCCAGAAGTATAACGACGTTCATGTGAACGGAGTGCTGCTCAACGATATGGAGACAGGACAGTTCCGTTTCTCCCAAGTGGGCGGTCTGAACCAGATGACGCGCAACGCTGACAACGTGCTCGCATTTGAGAATGGAGGCTTCGATATGTCAAACATGGGCGGAAGTGTGAACTATAACTTCCGTGCCTCAAACTTTGCCGCAGGCCACAGAGTGGCTCTGAGTGCTGCCAACCGCAACTACACGCTGCGCGGTATGTACACATACAGTTCGGGACTGACGCGCAAGGGATGGGCAGTGACTGCCAATGTCACTTACCGCTGGGCCAACCGTGGTTACGTAGAGGGAACGTTCTACAACGCGCTCTCTTACTTCCTCGGCGTCGAGAAAATATGGGGCAGCCACCACCTGTCGCTCGCCACATGGGGCAATCCCACCGAACGCTCTACCCAGGGTGCTTCTACCGACGAGGCTTACTGGATGGCAAACAACCAGTACTATAACCCGTACTGGGGCTATCAGAACGGCGAGAAGCGCAACTCACGCGTAGTGAACGACTTCGCACCGTCGGCCGTGATGACATGGGACTGGCAAATCAACGACAACATGAAGTTGACCACATCGTTGTTCGGCAGACTGTCGTGGTACAAGAGCACCAAGTTGAACTACAACAACAGCGACAACCCGCAGCCAGACTACTGGAAACTGATGCCAAGCAGTTACTATAACGTGTCTGACGAAACCGACGACATGAATCGTTCGGCACAGGCAGTGGCCAACTGGTGGACGGCATACAACATGTTTAAGGGTTCTGAGGCTAATCGCCAGATTAACTTCGACCAACTCATCTACTCCAACCAACAGGCGGCAAAGCAAGGGCAGGATGCTATGTACTTCATCCAGGCAAAACATAACGATGCTATGACGCTCACCCTCTCGTCGGCACTCAACATAATGACCGATGATGTGAGCAACTGGAATCTCGGCGTGATGTTCGCCTCTAACCGTGCCCGCCACTACCAGACGATGGAAGACATGCTGGGCGCAACGATGTTCCATAACATCAACACTTACGCACTGGGCAACTATTCGGAAGATGACCAGCGCATACAGTACGACCTTAACAACCCCAACGGAGAGGTTAAAGAGGGCGACAAGTTCGGCTACGACTATAACATAGACGTGAACAAGGCCTACTTCTGGACCAACTATAGCACCGACTTCAGCCAGTTCCATGCCAATGTGGCTGCTCGCGCCGGCGGCGTAGAGATGCAGCGCAAGGGCAATATGCGCAACGGTATGGCTCCAGAGTTCTCATACGGCAAGAGCGGCACAGCCCACTTCGGCGAGATGGGTGCCAAGGGAAGCCTTACCTTTGATGCTGGACGCGGACATGTGCTTGCTGTAGGACTGGGATATGAGTGGCGCGCGCCGCTCGCTACTACTGCCTTCGCGGCACCAGAAATCAGCAACGACTTCGTTTCTGGACTCAAGGACGAGCACATCTTCAGCAGCGAACTGTCATACCAGTATCACAACTCATGGCTGCACGTCAACCTCAACGGTTATTACAGCCGACTCTCTCACGTCACAGAGTGGCAGAACTTCTATTTCGACGACATCAACTCTTTCTCTTACGTCTCGTTGACAGGACTTAAGAAAGAGTATTACGGCGTGGAACTCGGAGCGAAAATCAAACTCCTCTCGATGCTCGACCTTAACCTCATAGGCAACTACGGCGAGGGCAAGAACATCAACAACGCTCGCGTGAGATATATGAACTCTACAAAGGCAACATACACCAAAGAGACCGCTTATGTGAAGGGAATGCACGAGGCAGGCACTCCGCTCACCGCCCTCTCTGCCGGACTGAGTTACCACAACCGCGGATGGTTCATCGACCTCAACTGCAACTATTACGACCGCATTTATCTTTCATACTCTCCATGCTACCGCTACGAGAGCACGCTGAACTATCGCCAGCAACTCGAGGGCAATGTGTTCGACAATCAGGGCAACCTCATCGAGGAGTCTATAGAGCAGACCAAGGGTCACGGCGGTTTCATGGTTGACGGCTCTATAGGCCGCTACATCCGCATGAAGAAAGGCCGCAGTCTCAGCATCAACCTGATGGTGACCAACATCCTCAACAACACTCGCCTTGTCACTGGCGGTTACGAACAGAGCCGAAGCGACTATACAGGAGCAAACACCGACAATGTGAAGAACCGTGTTTACAAGTTCTCGCAGAACCCGAAGAAATACTACGCCTTCGGAACTAACGGAATGCTTAACCTCACATACAAATTCTAACAACCACAAAACGCAGGAAAATGAAAACATTATCATATCTTTTGACGGCTGCACTCTGCTTGGGCATGACGGCATGTATGGACAAGGACTATGACATCCCCGACTTCAGCGGTGGCTCTCCATACGGCAACAACAGCATAGAGGCAACCAACGTGGTTACTATAAAGCAGCTGAAGGAGAAGTACAAGACTCCTATGACTACCGACTTCCGCGACGGCGACTCCTTCCAGGAGGTGACCGAGAACTGCCAGATACGTGGTTACGTTACGGCTAACGACGTTTCGGGAAACATCTATAATGAGGTGGCTATTCAGGACGAGACAGGTGCCATACTGATAGAGATTCAGCAGGGCGGCCTCTACGGTTATCTGCCTGTCGGAGCCGAGATTCTAGTTGAATTGAAGGGGCTTTGCGTGGGCAACTACCGCATGCAGCCACAGATAGGAATGCCATCAAAGGTGTCTCAGGGAAACAATGCCGGCAAGGACCAACTAGGCAAAATCTCGCGCAAATTGTGGCAGGATCATTTCCGCATAACAGGAAACACTATGATTATAGAACCTGAGGTGTTTGTTGAAGGACAGACACGTGCAGACTGGAATGCACTTGACGACGGCGGAAAGTTGGCTCGTATGGTGAACGTAACGTTCAATAAAGGCAACTATTATAACGGCACTACTACTGTTCCGCTGCCTTATGATGACAACGCGCAGTTTGCAAATCCTGAGCTGAACACCTCTGTTTCTTGGTTCTTCAATGGGCTGCCACAGACCGTAATGCTCTATAATAGCAACTTCTCAGATTTCGCTGCTGTAAAACTTCCTAAGGGTATGGTTACCATTACAGGCATACTGAAGCGCTACAACGACTCTTGGGAAATGGTGATGCGCGACATCAACGACATTTCTACTTTTAGTGTTGTTGATAATAACTTTTAAGTTGTAAGATAAATATATAAGGAAATAAAAAAACAAACATATCATGAAGAAAATAATCTATTCTGTGATGATGTTCGCTATTGCGGCATTCACACTAACAAGTTGCGAGGATGTTCCCGCACCGTATGGATTCCCAGAGGAGTCTGGCGGTAAGGAAATAATACCTATTGGAGACCCAGAGGGTACGGGAGTGCAGGAAGACCCGTACAACGTTGCTGCAGCCCTGACAAGGATCTCGGCAATGAAAGACGGAGAGATGACAGAAGAAATCTATGTTAAGGGTATCATCTCTACCATCAGCGAGGTGAGCGTCGAGAACGGCAACGCCACTTACTTCATCTCTGACGACGGCACAACGAACCACGAACTGCAAGTGTATCGTGGAAGATACCTCGGCGGTGCAAAGTTCAATGACGAAAAACAAATATCTGTTGGCGACGAGATAATTGTAAAGGGCAAGTGCAAGAACTTCAAGGGCAACACGCCGGAGTTCGACACTGGCAGCGAGATTTACATGCTCAACGGCGTCATGGCAGAGGTTGTTCCAATGGCCGACCCGAAGGGAACAGGCGTGAAGGGCGACCCATATAATGTGGCTGCTGCGCTGAACCTTATCAAACCAATGCCCGACGGACAGATGACAGATGAGATCTATGTTGAAGGTATCGTGTCTTCCATAGGCGAGGTGAGCGTCGAGAATGGCAATGCTACATACTTCATCTCTGACGATGGCTCACCAAGCAACGAACTGGAGGTTTATCGCGGCAGGTATCTCGGTGGCAAGGCATTCACCTCTAAAGACCAGATAACGGTGGGCGACAAGGTTATAGTGAAAGGTAAGTGTAAGAACTTCAAGGGCAACACGCCAGAGTTCGATGCGGGCAACGAACTGTATATGCTCAACGACGTGGTGGCGGAAGAGAAACCTCTTGCCGACCCGACAGGAACAGGAGTGCAGAACGACCCGTATAATGTTTCTGCCGCGCTGACACTTATAAAGCCGATGAAGGACGGAGAGATGACAGACGAAATCTACGTTAAGGGCATTATTTCTACCATTAGCGAGGTGAGCGTGCAGAACGGCAATGCTACATACTTCATCTCTGACGACGGCGCTACTGACAACGAACTGCAAGTATATCGCGGACTCTTCATTGATGGCGAGAAGTTCACTTCTGAAGACCAGATAAAGGTGGGCGATGTGGTTGTAGTGAAAGGTAAGTGTAAGAACTTCAAGGGCAACACGCCAGAGTTCGACACCGGCAGTTCTATCTATTCGCTCAACGGCAAGACTGAAGACCAGAGCATAAAGAAGACTGTTGAGGGCAACGTCATCACCTTCACCGACAAGAGCCTCACTCCAAGTGCAACATTCTTCGACGAGGTGATTCTCTCACGCCAGGGCTGGGAAGACAAGCAGGCAGATGGCCTCGAGGTATGGACCAATATGGCAAAAGTGACATTCGAAAAGGGCGAAGGAAGCACAACGCCTAAGTACTATGAATCTACAAACGGTGTGCGCATGTATGCCAAGAATGTTCTCAAAGTGGGAGGCGGCAACCTCAAGGTGGCAAAGGTAGTGCTCACCTGCGAGCAGAACGATAACGGCACTTACACCGGCAACAGCCAACTCAACGCCACAGCAGACGGTACCATGATGACTATCTGCAACGACTTCACAACAGCCAGTGGAGGCACTCAACTGCGAGTGCAGAAGATAGAAATCTATTACGCAAGTGAACCATAATAATCAAAAAAGTTCAGAATAATTTGGCGGGCTGCGAAATTCTTTGTAATTTTGCAGCCCGTTACGTTTGTGCGGAAATTAATTAATCAAAACAATATAACAATTTAAACGAAATGAAAAAAGGTATTCATCCCGAAAACTATCGCCCCGTCGTATTCAAGGATATGTCCAACGGCGATATGTTCCTGTCAAGATCTACATGCAAGGCTACAGAGACAGTAGAATTTGAAGGAGAGACTTACCCAGTGGTAAAGTTGGAAATCTCAAGCACCTCTCACCCGTTCTATACCGGTAAGAGCAAACTCGTCGATACAGCAGGTCGCGTTGACCGCTTCATGAGTCGTTACGCTAAGAGCACCAAGAAATAATATATACCTTATTATATATTACCTAAGTATTAGAGCGCGTTAGAGTGTAGTTGCATATGCACTCCAACGCGCTTTATTTGTGACAATTCTTATTACAGCAAGGCCTATAATATGTGACAATTGTGCCTTTTTTGCACCTGAAAAACACATCAAGTGACCCATTTTGCCGCACAATTCAAGTGTTTTTATACCAGAATACAAGAATTTAACATTGGTTAAATTGATGGAAAGTGCAGGAATTTTAATCGGAACAAGTGGCTTTTGTATGTCTTTTGATGCTTTTTAAGGAAGAAAAATGCAGTTATTTTTACCTTTTGAAGGCTTTTACATTGCTGGTGTAACGTGGTGTGTTTGTTGTATTTCATTGTAAATCAGCCTTTTAGACAAAATATTGAATGTGCGAGCGTTACAGTTACAGCGTTACAGTTGTTTTTAAAGGTATCCCCCAATCGTCTCTTATACTATATATATTATATATATTATATATATTATTGATTATTAAGTAGTTATAAGTAATAAGGAAGGCGTTGTTGATGTGCATAGTACCTTTTTTTAAACTGTAACGCTGTAACTGTAACGCAAGGTCGGTTGTTTACTCACTTTCCTCTACCAGGCCATCATGTGCTTTTTATGGAGTGATAAGGGTCTAATTACTCACTCACTTGTGCCTCCTTAGCACCTCATTTATATACATCTGAGTACTTCACGAGCGTTTGTCGCCCACCTGTTGTCTTTCCTCTTGAGAGACGGGAACGTAGTAAAATGTCTTTTTTTATTGTTATTATGGGAATAATAAATATTTTTTCTTTATCTTTGCCGTGCAATACGATTAAGTAACATCTGACAATTGTTAGCGATACAATGTCACTAAACTTTATTATACTATTATGACTAACAAGAAAATACTAGCACTTATGTTTACCGCAACGCTCATGCTGGCTGGTTGTGGTGGCGATGATGACGATCCTATACCTAGTGGAAAAAGCAATAACAATAAGAATGTTGTAAAAGCAGGTGTCCCTGCAGAGGTGACACGACTGGAGTTCCCTCGTCTTCGCGATATAGGGAATAATATCGTGGTGGTACACAAGACAAGCGACTCTTATAGCGACGGCGTGAACTACTCTGTGGAATGGGACATTGAGAAAAAGTCACAGCGTTGGACGTGCTATCAGATGATGAGAGGATATAGGGTTACTGGCGTAAAACCTTATGATGGAAACCCTCTCTATCCTTTTGACGAAGACTTACCCAGGTACGATTATTTTAGCCAAGATTTGTTCTGGGGTTCTGGTTTCGACCACGGACATATATGTCCAAAGGCTTCTCGATTATACTCTGATAGGGCAAATTATCAGACTTTTTATCTTACAAATATGCAACCGCAATATCATGTGTTTAATGCAGGTATTTGGGTGAAGTTAGAGAATAGAATTCGTAGTGCGTGGACTCCTTCTAACTCTACAGATGTCCTTTATGTTTGCAAGGGCGGTACGATAGACAATGAAAACCAGATAATCAAGCGTATCAGTGGCAAACTTATTGTGCCGAAGTATTTCTTTACCGCCTTGTTGCTGAAGAACTCGTCGGGTTATCGTGCTGTTGGTTTTTGGTTTGAGCATACAGCAGATGATCATAGCGAAGACAACCTGAAGGACTATGCTATTAGTATTGATGCTCTGGAGCAACTCACGGGCATCGACTTCTTCTGCAATCTTCCCGACGACATCGAGGCTGAAGTTGAGGCAAGTTATTCTCCTAAGGCGTGGGGCTTGAACTGAGGTCGTGAGGCGCAGGTCAGAACACATGTGGCTGTCCGCCTCGCCGTTTGATGCTATAGTTTACGGCCAGATGGATAGCGGAGTAAATCGCGATGTCGGTGATGACGATTGCGGTGATACTTGCGAACTGGTACATCAGATAGTTTATTGCCAGGAAGGCCAGTGCCAGACATAGTATGGCCGCCAGTGTCGCATGAGGCGACAGTCCGCATCGTAAGAGTTTGTGATGGATGTGGTTTTTGTCTGCTCTCATTGGCGAGTGCCCGTTTCTTATTCGCAGTAGCGACACGCGGAACACATCGAACGTTGGAACAAGAAGCAGGCTGAAAGCCAACAACAACTCGTCGCTGCTCGACTGTAGCACCGACGAGTTTTTCATTACCAGTTTCAGCGACAGGAAAGCCAGCAGGAATCCTATTGAGAGCGACCCTGTGTCGCCCATGAATATCTTGCGGTTTTTCTTCTCGTCGCCTAAGATGTTGAAGTATAGGTATGCTATGAGTATTCCTATCAGTGCGCATATTATTATGACGTAGTACCACAGTTGCCAGTATGCGAATGATACTGCGAATCCGCAGAGAATGATTACAGTGAGTCCTCCTGACAGTCCGTCGATGCCGTCGATCAGGTTGATGGCGTTAGAGATGAACGTTACGGTAACCACCGTAAGCGGTGCCCCGATGTAGAATGGTATTTCGTGTATTCCGAACAGCCCGTAGAGGTTGTTCACCCATAGCCCCGCCAGCGGCAGCATTGATGCGGCTATGAGTTGCACCACCAGTTTCACCACGGCGTTAAGGTCGAAAAGGTCGTCAATGAACCCGATGATATAGATAGCCGTCACTCCGAAGATGAAATAGATGGTCCACAGGCTCAGTGTTACTGTTGATGTTCCCTGCAGCCGTGCGAAGAGGAATGCTATGACACACCCTATGAGCACGCTTGGCAGAAACACTATCCCTCCCAGTCTCGGCACTGCATTCTTGTGAATCTTCCTTTGGTTTGGTATGTCGTAGATGCCGTTCTGCTTGCAGAAGTCGAGCACCACAGGTATGGTGATGAATCCACACACGCATGCGGCAATCAGGGCTATAATGGAGTAAACAATATGTATGTTCATGGTTGCTTCTTACACCTTAGTCGAGTTGTATCATTTATATAACACCCAAACGCCATAATTATTGCATGAGAAAGAGTGAAAATATTTTGTGCAATAGAAATAATGTAGTAATTTTGCACCTAAATATATTCAGATGAAGAGAGTCTTTACTGTTGGTGTCTATGATTTGCTGCACATCGGGCATGTGGAGTTGTTCCGTCGCGCCCGTGAGATAGGCGACCACCTCACTGTTGCCGTGCAGAGTTCTGACGTTGTGCTTAAGTATAAGCCAGAGAGCAAACTCGTATATAGCACCGAGGAGCGTATGTATATGGTGAAGTCGGTGAGATATGTTGACCGTGTGGTGGAGTATCGTGATGTTGACAAGATTGTTGAGCAGGTCGATTTCGACGTGTTTGCCGTAGGTCCCGACCAGTGTCATGAGGGTTTCCAGCGCGCTATGGCATGGTGCCGCGAGCATGGGAAGGAGGTCGTTGTGCTGCCTCGCACCGAAGGCATCTCATCTTCCTGGCTGAAGGAAAGGATACACAGTATGTAAAGGTAAAAAAGTAAAAAGGTAAAAAAGTAAAAGGGTAAAAAGCCTAAATCGTGTAGGGGCTCGCTCGGCTTTTTACTTTTTTACCCTTTTACTTTTTTACCTTTTTACGGGCCGAAATCGTGTATGGGCTTATCTCTGTGTAAGCCCGTTAAAGGGTGAAAGAAAAGAAGGGTGAAAAGGAGAGAGGGTAGAATGCTTTCAATATGGCTCTTGTATCTTCCTGGTTTTCAATACGATACAAATGGGGTAACAAAGTTAATAACTTTGTTCAACAATCTTATTAACTTTGTTAGACAATCTTAATAACTTTGTTCAACAAAGTTAATAACATTGTTAGCCCGTTAGGCATCAATCAATATGTGAAAGATATCTGTTCGCGTTTTGTTCCGTCAACTTTTATTGTCGAACCGAGTCTTTTTATGGTAATGGTTCGGTTCTTGAAGTCAATCATATTGAGGTTTATGGTGAACGAAAACTCTCCGTTCACGGTTTTCACGAGGTCGTTGAGGCTGCTTCCCGTGCGGTATCCTCCGTATGCTACGAGCGATTGCAGTTGGCGCGGATAGTCTTTCAGGTGTTCCACCATGTCCCAGTGGGCGTGTCCTCCGAAATAGGCTATGAAGTTGTCGTGTGGCCCCTGAAAGTCGGTTGTTACGGTTACTTTGTCCAGATAGTTGGCATTCATGTATTCTTTTGCCGCGAGATTCTCTCCCGTGAGGTATGCCTCCACGATGTCGGGGATAATCAGTGTGTTGTAAACTCCGGCATAGTCGTAACTGTTCTCATAGTCCTTGGCATAGATTGAGATGAAGTCGTTGGTGACGTTGGTGTCTCGTTGTCCCACCATAGCATTGCCGAATCCCTCGTGAATCATTATTATTATGCCGTCGAAGTCGTACGAGTCTTTCAGTACTTGTATGAACCAGTCTATCTGTTCCTGTGTGAGTATTGACGGCGACTCACGCTCCTTATGGCTATAGTGGTCTGTCTGCCATTGGTCTATGCCTATAACCCTGAGCGAATAGCCTGCTTTATAGAAGTCGCGGTGCCAGTAGTTGCATTGCTCTGCTCCGAAGACGACGTTGTTGATGTCCTGCATGGGGTCGAGCATCCGCGTGCGGAACTTGTGTTCCCCGCCGTTGTCGTATGCGTCGTGGTTGCCGGGAATCATGAGGAACGGCTTGGTGCAACTGAGCAACATGTCCTTCATTTCCGACGTTGCGTCGATGTCTCCCGACAGCAGTCCGAAGGAGCAGTCGGTCATGTTGAGGAATCCGCATGCCGGTTCGAGGCTTCTGTCGGAGCCGTGAGTGTCTGAGATATGCAGGAATGCAATCTCGTCTTCGGGTATGAGAATAGGTTCGGTGTCGAGGTATTCCTCAACTTCGAATGTTTCCAGGTTGTTGCAGGCGTACATTGGCACAACAAACAGGATTAGCAGCAGATAGATGTTCTTTTTCATATTATGTAAAAGCCCACCCAAAGGGCCTACCTAAATAGCCCACCCAAGCCCTCCCGAAGGGAGGGATGTGGATTTCTGAAGGGGGTGTTGTTATTCTTTACTTGTCAACTTGTCAACTTGTTTACTTGTCAACTTGTTTACTTGTCAACTTGTTTACTTGTCAACTTGTTTACTTGTCAACTTGTTTACTTGTCAACTTGTTTACTTGTCAACTTGTCAACTTTTTTACCTTTTATTATTAGTATTTCCCGAAGTCTATTCTTGTAAGGTGTTTTAGTTGTCGTTCTTCTTCGGGCGGCAGTTGCATATAGTCGCCGAAAGACGTGGTGAGGTAAGAGTGGTAGTCGGCTTGCACTGGCAGCATGGTGTCTTCAAACTGTACTCGCTTTGGCGTGCCGAACACCTCGCGGCGGAAGATGCACTTCTTGAATCGCTTTGACTCGTAGAAACTGGCGATATATTCCGTCTGCTTGCCGTTGTATCGCTCGGACTGTCGCTCGAAGAACCGTCTTACGAACGGGATGTTCAGCGGGAATGCCGACGCCATGAAGAGTTTCTTCTTCCAGTTGGCGCTTTTGTATGAGCGTTTGCTCATGAGGTAACACACGCGGTATTTTGCGCAGGCATACTGCCAGAACTGCATCAGTCGGTTGCCCGAAGTGTTGTCCAACTTGAACACATCTATGAAGATTCCCCTTTGCCGCTCGTCCTTGACGTAAGCCTCGCGTTCGTCGAAGCATGTGCCAATGAGTTTTATCTTGGTGTAGTTGAGCGGCCAGTCCTTGAGTCCTTCCTGCACGTAGTATTTCTCTGGGTCGAGTTGTTCGCGGCATGCCTTGATGAAGCGCTCGTAGTTGTCGTAGGTCATCATTATGTCGAGGTCGTCGTCCCACGGAATGAAACCTTTGTGGCGTACAGCCCCGATGGCTGAGCCGCCATTGAGGTAGTAGTCGATGTTGTTTCGGCGGCACAGGTCGTCGATGTCCTTCATTATGTGCATTATCACCAGTTGCAGGTGTCTTAATTCTGTCATATATTAACCCCCTTCCTTCTCCCCCGAGGGGGAGGGCTATTTTGTGAGTTTTACTTTATTACGCTTTTACTTTCTAATTATATACTATTTGACCCTATCGCTAATGACTCCCCTACAGGGGCGGGGAGATATCGCGTGCGTCATCTTTCAGAACACTATCCCATTTGGATGGTCTAATTGTATATAGTTCCTTTTTACTTTTTTACCCTTTTACCTTTTTACCCTTTTACTTTTTTACCCTTTTACCTTTTTACCTTTCTTGACACTCCGTCTTTTATTCCTCTTGCGATGTTCTTGAGGTAAGCGAGACGGTCTGGTCCGCTGATGAGGTAATACGGTATTTTGAGCAGATACTTCACTGCGTTTTTCCTGAGCCATCGTCGCGGCACGTAGGGTATGCGGAGCAGCCAGATGAAGTTGCGGTACTGATAGTACATGCGGTAGGGTGGTGTGATGTGTATGGAGCGGCGGCCTATGGTCTTCGACCCTACACCCAGAACGTGGTCCATGTGTACGTCGTAGTCGTAGAAGAAACGCGCTCCTGTCTTGTGGGCAGCGCGCCAGCACCACTCGCAATCTACGGCATCTATGAACAGTTGTTCCCACATCAGTCCTGCCTCGTCGAACATCTTGAGGTTTATCAGCGACATGGAACTCATGGTGTGAATCACTTCGAGAAAACGTTTGTCTCCGATGTTGAGGCTTCCTTTCTGCGCTATGCTGTAGGTAACGGGCTGCTTGGTGAAGTGGTCTATGGCGATAGGCGCTACGGCACCTACCTTTATTCCTTCGTTGTCGAGGCACTGCCATGAGGCGAGTAGCCGGTTCACGGTGTTCTCTTCTGGCAGAGTGTCCTGGTCAATGAAAACGATGAAGTCGAAGTGTTGCTCTCTGAAATAGCGTATTCCCTCGTTCTGCGCCTTCGCTATGCCGTAGTTGCCATGCAGCGGGATGTATTTCACGTTCGGCAACGTTCCGAACAGACTCTCTGTCTTCCCGTTGTCGGAATTGTCGATGGCACAGATGGCGTCCACCTGTGTCAACATTCGCTCCACTACTTGCTTCGTTCGCGACATGTCTGGATTGTAAAGTACAAGTATTGCTCCTGTATTCATTAAACTTTGAACTTTTGCGGGCGGTTACGCCCCTACAAACTCCTAACTTCTAACTCCTAACTTCTTTGCGAGTTTACACGATTTTACTTTTTTACTTTTTTACTTTTTTACCTTTTTACGGGCTTACGCCCCTTCTAACTCCCTCCCATATTCCCTTTGCCATATATTTCCAACACTTGCAGCCGTCCTTCACGAGGAATGGGAAGTAGCAGAACCTTAGAGCCTGCTTTATGCCCATGCGCAGTTTCCAGTCACCTGGCACGTAAGGGCGTCGCAGCAGCCACTGGTAGTTGCGGTACTGATAGTAGTAGCGGAAAGGTGCAGAGATGATGACGTTTATCTTCCCTATGTGCAGTTCGCCGCGTCCCACCTTGTGATTGATGGTGAGGCTCTTTGTCGTTCCGCACTCATATCCCATCGCATTGGCGCGCCAGCACCAGTCGAAGTCAACATAGTCGATGAACAGTCGTGAGTCGTTCACACCCACCGTCTCTATTGCCTTGCGGCTCATGCAACTGCCCGAGGATATTATCTCGCGGCGCAGAGTGAATCGTTCGTCGCTCTTGTCGGGATGGAACACACTCTGATATGCCTCGTTCGTCTCCTTATTTATTATTGTAGGCCCGAGCAGCGCCAGTCTCTCGCGGGTCTTTGAGATTTCGACAAATTCCTCGGCAATCTTCTCTGGATAGTCGGGGGCAAGACGGCTGTCCTGGTCAATGAACACCACAAACTGTGTGTTGTCGTTCTTCAGTGCCTGTGTGATGCCTCGGTTCTGTGCTTCGGCAATGCCGAGGTTCTCGCCCAGCGCAATATATTGAAACCTCGAGAACATGCTGCTGTCGCACTTCGGGCTGTCGGAGTTATCGACCACCACACCGCAGTACCGCTCAGAAAGCATCCGTGCGTGCCTGATGTCTTCTTCTGAGGGGTTGTAGAAGACCATCACGACGAAAACACTTATAGGTATGGTGTTCATGCGGTCTTGATTTTTATGCCAAGTTTGAATGTCTGTTGCTGTATGAGCATGGTGAACAGCACGAACTGCATCACCATAACGATGTTCATGAAGATGTTCTCCTGGAAGAACTGCAGCACCAGTACATAGACGAAGTATGTGTATATGCAGCGGCAGACGCCGTTGCCGTTCTTATACATGCGGTAAAGGAATCCCGTGACGGTGCCGTAGAGCATTGCGAAGAACGCCACACCACGATAAGAGAAGTCCTGGAAGAAGGGCTGGAAGATGGTGTAAACGTTGGTTGGCAGCGGCACATAGACGAAGTCCTGAGTCTTGATGTTTATCTCGAAGTTGCCTAATCCCCACTGGTTGAGCAGCAGATAAGGCACTTGGAAGGTGTGCGAGCCCACCTGTGTCGTGATGTCCTGCGACACCTTTCCGAAGGCAACGGCTGGCGAGAGGATGTATATGGCGAAGAAGCGCAGCAGTGTGCTGTCGTTGTTCTCCAGTGAAGCGAGGTTCCCGGAGCGCAATACGTTAATGATGAAGAACAGCAAGATGACCGCAGCACCAGAGAAACCGATGGTGCGCAGTTTGATTTTTCCCTTCTGATACATCACGAACAGCGTTGCGAGGATGATGAAGAACAACATTCCCTTCTCCATGATGGCAAAGGCACTCATGAATGTGGCGGCAAAGATGGTGGCGAGTTTCCACTTGGGAATCTTGGGGTATTGCCACAGACCGCTCACCAGCAGCACCTGGTTCATGATGTACGAGTAACTCAGGAATCCGTGACCTTCGTCGCCGAACACCGCCAGCAGACGTATGTTGTTGAGCATGTCGGCAGGGTCGAACATCGCCACCACCTGCAGAATCTCGTAGAGATAGAGCGGGGTGATAATCATCGAGATGACATACATGGTGTTGAAGGCGAGCATGCTGATGTCGATGTCCTGAGCCTTGGTCACTGCGGTGTTGCCCGAACTGGGCATGAGATAGTAGGTTGCCACAGAGCAAACGGTGAAGATGATGAGCCACGACGTGACGCAGATGTAGAACTGGTCGCTAAGTGGATAGAGCAGGTCTTTCTGGAACTGGAACATCACGATTATCGCAATCCACACCGCCAGCGTGATGATCCAGGGTGAGAATGGGTCGATAAGCGAATTGAGGTCGTGCCGGAACTTATATGTTCGCGACAATATCCACCATGTGGTGACGATGATGGCTATGGTGAGCAGTGCGAAAATCCATATCACGGTGTTGGGAGAATAAGGCTTGACGGGTGTCGTCACGTCTTTCAGTATCGTGAACGGATGCTGCACCGACTGCGAGCGGGCAAGGAAATGGTAGTACTGCTCGCATGCGTAGTTGTATCGGCTAAGCGCATCGCTCACCTCTTTCCTCAGATTGTCTATCTCGGTCTGCTGGCCTGCAAGAATGGCATCTTGGTTGGCGTCGGTGTAATGTGCAAACCTGTCGAAAGCCTCATGGTAGAGTCTTCCTGTCTCAGCCCTTTGGTTCAGGGCATTCTGCGTCAGTTTGTCGGTGAACTTCTGCTTGTACGAAACCACCTGCTCGTGAAGATACCTGTGCACCGCCTCCACCATGACTACGGCCACTTCGGGGTCGTTGTCGGTTGCCTGTAGCATCACGGTCTGGTATTTTGCCGACACCTTATACTTTATGTTGTCGTTGATGATGCCTAAGACATATTCTTCCTCGTTCTCGTCTCCGAGAATGTTTTCCAGCATGTGAAATGCCTTGTTCCACCATGCTTCCTTGTGATTCTTCAGCAGATAGTGGTAATAGTCGATGTTGCCGTATGTGGGGATGCGTGTTTTCGCCATGGCTCTTGAAAACTCCGGGGCATCAATGATTTGCGAGTATATCTCGGGGTCGTTGATTCCCTTGTCTATGGAGGGGTCTTTAGGAAGCCACGCCGACATGGGGTCTTTTCCCACCGAAATGTCCATCTCGGTGTTCTCGTCCACTATAGTTATCTCGGCAGCGTATTTGTTTGGCGACGATATGCCTATGATAACGGCTACAATGACAGCCACGGAGCATGCGATAGCGTATGCCCGCCAATGTTTGGCACATTGTGTGATAATGTCCCAGAACTCGAATCCCAGGTTCTTGTCCTTCTGGCTGTCTTGCATTTCCTGTTTAGTCGATGTTCAGATGGATAATCTTTTTGTAGTTCTTTATTGCGAGGTATGACATCCTTATGAATACAGCAAGGAACAATGCTGTGAGAAGGATTGACAGTTTCGACTTGTTGCTGTGCTTGAAAGGCATCGTTGCCGACTGAATGACGGTGAAGGCTGGTGTGCGTTCCTGCAGTTTTGTGCGTGACAGTTGCAACTGGCTTGCCACCTGTGTGTAGATGTTGTACTTCAACTGCATCTCGTTCTCGAGGTCTTCCTGCTTCATGCGGAACGTGGCGAGTTGCAGGTCTTGGTTGGCATCGCTGTACGAGGCATAGCGCTGGCGTGCCTTGTCGTAGTCGGCCTTAGCGTCGGTGAACAGTTTCTCCATGTATTTCACGTCGTTGCGTGCCTTGTTGGTGCGGTATTGCGTGATGTAATACTGCAGTTTCTCCTTCGCCGAGTCGGCAAGAATTGTTGAGATGTATGGGTCTTGCGCCGTTGCAGTGATGGTGATCACCTTGGTTTTCTTATCTACCATGCACTTGATGTTGCTACCAACATCATTGGCAATGTCATACTGCTTTCTCGTCAGGCGCTTAGGATTAATCTCGCCTTTATTTGTAGGCACGCTGTCGTTGCCCGACTTCAGAAGGCTTGAGGCGCAACTCTTCATGAGATTCAAGGGATAGAGCATCCACGAAACCTTTTGCTTGGTGTCAAGATAGTCGTAGTAGTTGGTGTTTATCTCGCCGTTCAGTGATTTCACCTTGGTGCCGAACATGCTTACCTGGAAGTCTTTCGAACTCATCAGGTCGGGATAAATCTCAGGATAGATGGCGTCATAGCCGCCACCCATTTCGAGGTTCACTCCCACCATTGACGCCAGTGATGAGATGCCAGACGTAAGATTGTTGCCCGACGACGACTCTGGCGCCAGTGTCACGCTCGAAGTATAGATGCGCGGAATGGTGAAGGCATAGACAATGGAAATGATTCCGAAAACGACGCACCATATTGTGAGCGTCTTCTTGTCGTCTTTCGCCAGTTTCAACAGTGCGAAGAGATCAACCTCTATTTTTTTCTTCTCGTTCATGTCCTGTTCTTATTTAAGGGTAAGTGTTTTATATTTGTATTTCAGTTTATAGTATGCAAATTTCAGCGGCGAGCCGTATCCCAGCGACGAAAGCATTTCGTAGCGTTTCTTGTTGGCCTGCCACACGCTCTGTAGTTTGCCCAGTTTCTCCCATGCGATGCCTTCCTTGCCGCCCACTGCTCCGAAGGTGTTTCCGTCGTGCTGCCTGTAAAGTATGGTCTGAGTCATCAGCGCTTCTGCCTTGCCACCGTTTTTTAGCACGCAGAGGGTGAGCCATTCGTCGTGCATGTTGGCCAGCGGGGCGGGATAGACCACAGACTCTTTAGCCTTATTGTTAAACATCATGGTGCAACCCGTGGTGAAAGGTGTCGCGGCACAGTCGGCAAAGGTGTGCAGGAACTGTGGATGAATGCCGGCGTAGTTGAAAAACGACGGCGCTGTCATCTTCAAGTCCTTGTCAACTACCTGCAGGTCTGTGAACGCTACGAGTGGCTTGTCATGCCATTGCTTCTCCAGATTCTCCATAAAAGCACGGGTCTGAGCCACTTTCTCTGGCAGCCATACGTCGTCCTGGTCGCAGAACATGTAGTAGTCGGCATCAACGGCAAAGAGCATCTTGAAGAAGTTCTCCTTTGCTCCGTTGCCGCCGGGGAAGTCCATCACCACGATGTTCTCATGTGCCTCGGCATATCGGGCGATTATTTCCTGAGTGCCGTCTTTCGAGCCGTCGTCATGAACATAAAGAGTCCAGTCGCTGTCGGTCTGTGCCAACAGAGAATCTATTTGCTCGGCAACATATCGCTCGCCGTTGTAGGTTGCCATCAGTATGGCAGTCTTCTTGTCGCTCATAGATGTTCTCTTTCCTCCTTATTCTTTCCAGATTCCTCTGGCTGTCTTGTTCAGTATCTTGCTGAACTGTATCTTGTTGACAATGAGTCCCGGAATGTTTACCAGAATCATCACCGCCACAATGCTGTAAATGCTCTTATATATTGAGGTGCTCACTATTGCCAGCGGTATGAAGAGCAGTGCCGCTGTCACTGTCATTATCATCTGAAGCCGCAAAGCCCCGAAGCCGTTGAGAAAATTAGAGTAACTCATGCTGTAAATGAGCACGTTCACATAAACGGCAACCATCACTGTGAGGAGCAATGGTATTTCGACCTTGTTGCCCACAGACATCTCAATCCACAGATGATAGACAAAGCCCGAGGCAATGGTCATAACGACCGTGAGTGTGGTGAGCAGCACCATCATTATGTTCAGACGATGCTTTGAACGGCGTATCCATTCGTAGTCGTTGCGCTCGAAGGCATCTGTCGTTGCCGACCAGTATGGCGTGCAGATGATGGAGAATGCCAGCAGCACGATGGTGAAATAGCGGTAAACTATCTGGTATGGTGTCACCAGTGCCGGTGTCAGCAATTTCGAGATGAGCAGGTTTGATGTCCAGAAGAGCAGTACACTGGCTATCTGGAGCAAGAAGAACTTCACCCCGAGGTTGAACACCTCCTTTATCGTCGCCATGTTGAACGCCTTGTACGACGGTGCCAGTTCGCGGTACTTATAGAAAAATGTGTAGGGATAAGCCACAAGATATACCACGAGGGGCGACATAGTGTAGATGATGGCAATGTGCATCAGCGAGTGACTGCCGCTTCGGTAAACCCAATATGTGAGCAGCAGAGCCAGTGTCTGTCCGCACGTCACCAGCAGGTTGTTCACCACGGGCAGTTGCAGTCCCATGTAGAAGTTGCCGATGAACTTGAAGATGAACGTGGAAGAGACGAACAGCAGTGCCACGATGATGACATTGTCGAGGTCGGTTATTATCGAGTTGTTAACATTCAGGATGGAATAGACATTGCATATCTTTATCAGAAACACCAGCAGCAACGTCACGGGAATGATGATGAAGATGAGCATGAAGAAAGTGCTCGACACCATTTCGCGAGCCTTTTCCTTGTCGTCGTGTGCAAGATAGGTGGCCAGTTTGTTGCGCAGGCCGTTGCCAAGTCCGATGTCAAACTGGTTTATCCATACCAGTATTGAACTGATGGTGAGCCAAACGCCGTTCTTATAGTCGCCAAGACAGTTCAGAGTGATGGGAACAAGGAGAAACTCGACAAGTCCAGACCATCCCTTAACAAGGAAAGACAAGATGATGTTCTTTCTTATTAAGGAGGTACGCTTGCTGGAAATGTTTATGTCTTTTTCTTTCTCGTTCATGTACCTTCTTCCTCCTTTGCCTTATTCTTATTGCTTGTTGCGCAGCATGTGCTGGTAGGTGAATGTACGCAGCCTGTTGGGGAAGACATATTGCACGAGACCTCTCACTATGCCGTTATACACAAGGCGCGGATAGGTGATGATGCCTTCGCGGCGCATGTACTTGAAAATCTCCATGTGGTCCTTGTAGTAGTTGCCGCCGCTGCGACGTGCAAACTGGCTTCTGCCCGAACGGACGTTCACCACCACCTCTGGTATGTTGCGGAACTTGCAGCCTGCCTTTATCATGCGGGCCCACAGATAATAGTCCTCCTGACGGTACTTGTTGTTGTAGTTGCCCGCTCTCAGCAGGTCCGACTTCTTGAAAATCACCGTGACGTGGTTTACGCCGCAACGCGACTTCATGAAGTTCTTTATCCCTGTGTCGTCAAGCGGCAGCACGCGCTTGTCCATGATGTTGTCGGGAGTGCCCTCAAACTCGGTTATCATTCCGCCGACAATGCTCAGCGCCGGGTCTTCATCGAAGCATTTCATCTGCTTCTCGAAGCGGTAGGGCAGTGCAAGGTCGTCGGCATCCATGCGTGCAATGTAGTCGTAGCGGCAGTTCTCCACAGCCAGTCGCAGCGATGCTCCCAGTCCGTGGTTCTCCTTCTGTGGCAGGAAAATGAGGTCTATCCCCTCCTGCAGTGCCTCGCGCTTGATGTCCTCGATGACCTTCACACACTCGTCGCTTATCGGTCCGTCGCCAACAATGACAATCTCGCTGGGCTTCAGTGTTTGGTATATGACACTCTTCAACGCATCCCCCAGATACTCCGGGGCATCGTTCTTATAGACTGCCATTGCCACAGAAAATGCCTTTGCCATAACGCTTTACTTTATTATGTTAGCCAATGTCGCGATGATGGTGGCGAACGATGCCACACTCGAAGCGATGGAGAGAGTTTGTGCAAGCATACGCGGGTCGCGCTCTGCCTTGCTCGGCACGAATATCTCGCAGCCTGGCTCGGGCTTGGCGTTGTGTGCCACGCGCGCCACCTTGCCGTTCATATATATAATAAAGGTGTGACTCTTCTTCGCGCGGTTGCCCCAGCCGCCTGCCTGGTCGATGTAGTAGCCTGCCTTCTTGCCTTTCTGGTAGCCCACGGTGTTGGGGTACATCACGTCGCCGCTTATCTTCACCGTACTGGTGTATTGCGGCACGATGAGGCGGTCGCCCTCGCGCAGCACCACGTCCTCGTCGCCTCCTGGCTGCGCCAGAGCCTTGTCGAGTTCGATACCGACGTAGTAAACATCGCCGATGTCAATCTTCTTGACGTCGATGGTGTCCTTGCTTCCGCTCTGTGTCTTGGCCATCTTCAGCAGCGACTCGGTGCGCATGCGCTCCTCTGGTGTGAAGCGGCGCTCCAGTCGGGCACCCTTGGTGTAGGCACGGTCGTTAACACCTCCTGCCGCCTTGATAATGTCGCTCAGTCGTTGGTTCTTGCGCTCCAGCGTGTAGGTGCCGCTGAACATCACCTCTCCATCCACGACAACGTTCTGTTGCTGATAGAATCCAGGGCTCTTGCGCACATACACCTCGTCGAAAGGCATCAACGTGAATCCTGGTTCACCGTCGATAACGAAGCCGTCTTTCAGTGAGAAACTATAGGTGCGTGCTATGATTGAGTCGGTCTGGAATGCCTTGGGGTTGCTCACGCGGCGAGCCACATCCACCTTCACCGTAGATGCCGTCTGCTTCAGACCTCCCGCCTGCAGCACAAAGTCCTCAAGTGTCTCGTTGTCAGCATATTTATAAACGCCAGGATACTGCACCTCGCCATGTATGGTGATGGTCTGTTCCTCCATCATCTCCTGTTTGGTAGGTATGAAGAGCACGTCGTTAGGCTTCAGTGCTATGTCGGGCACCGTGCCTTTCATAATGCCGTCAACATCGACGGCAATCACTTGCAGCGTGCGGTCTTCCTTCATGCGGTGCATCACGGCGTGAGCGGTGAAAGCCTCTTCAGTGACGCCCTCGCAATTCTCAAGCAACTCGCGCACTGTGGTGATGTTGCCGCCCACCTGATACATGCCAGGGCGGAACACGGCTCCCTTCACCTCTGCCATGTTAGAGAATCGCGGCAGGATAGAGTCAACGCTCACCGAGTCTTCGTCGGCAAGATGGAACGAACTCATGTCGAACTCGTCAACGTTATAAACCGAGAACTCGCGACCCGTCTTGCGCACCAGTCTCACCGACTTGGTGTAGGCATCGCCGGTGAATCCTCCGGCATATTTCAGCAGCGTGCCGACACTCTCGTTGCGGCGCATCTCGTAGAACATCGGGCGTTTCACCTTACCCGTGATGTTCACCAGACAGTCGTACGGACCAACAACGATGACATCGTTCTCGGCCAGACGCACATTGCCCGTGAGTTTTCCGTTAAGGATGTAGTCGTAGATGTCAACCGTCGATATGAGTTGACTGTTTCTGTAAACCTTGATGTTACGCAGCGTACCGAGGTCGTTCACACCGCCAGCCATATAGAGCGCATGGAACACCGAGGCAAATGCCGACAGCGTGTAGGTGCCCGGAGCCTTCACCTCGCCCATCACGTTCACCATGATGGTGCGTGTCTGGCCCACGGTGAGCCTTATCTGGCTGCTGCTGTAGCGCGAACCCAGCGTAGAGCGCAGTTGCGCATTGGCCTGTGCCACAGTCATTCCTGCCACCTGCACCGGTCCGAATCCCTCTATAGTCACCGTTCCGTCGGGGCTCACAGTGCTCTGAACAGTCTTCTGCGAAGCACCATAAATGTCAATGAACACAGCGTCGCCAGGCCCCAGACGGTAGTTCTGCGGTGTGGCGATGTTCATGTTTGGCTCGAAGGTGAGCATCTTGTTGTTGAAGATGTCGCGTCCGAACACCTTGCGCTTGCCGCTCTCCTCGTAGAGCATTTCGAGAGAGTCGGGCAGCATGTAACCCAACTGGTCGTTGATGGTCACAAAGTCCTCGTCCGCCTCGTCATAGGTATGGCGAGCCTCGCGTGCACTCTGCATCCTCTGCGATGTGCCGCGCTGCGCCTCCAGACGTTTCTTCTGCATCTCCTGTGCATTCTGCTCCTTGGTGTCGCCGTTGTTCACGCGCATTCGCGAGGTGACACTGGTGCCGTCGTCAACGGTTCCCAGTCCCTGGTTTTTCTGCATGCGGTCGACGGTGTTCTTCACGCGGCGTATCTGGTTGATGTCAACACCACGCTGCATCAGTTTCGTTACAATCTGTGCCTGAGAAGTTCCCTTCTCATATTCTCTTGCCACGAACTGCATAACCTGCTCGTCGGTCATCGACGACTGGGCAAATGTCCCTATAGAACACAAGCCCAGCAAGAATGCTATAATCAGTAATTTCTTCATAATATCTAATATCTGTTCAGAGATTAGTACCTTCTAACTTCTACCTCCTACCTCCTAAAACTTTTTCCCACTCACTATGCTTAGCGCCGTGTTCGCCATTATCTTGAAGTCGCCCATCAGCGAGCGTGTCTCCAGATAGTGAATGTCCATGTCGAGACGTTTCAGCATCTTCTCCATGGTATCGGTATATCCGTTATAGAGCGTCGCCTCGGAGGTTAGTCCTGGGCGCATCTCGTAGATGATAGGGTAGCGGCTGTCGTGCTCCATTATCTTCTCGATGAAGAACTGTCGCTCGGGGCGCGGTCCCACGATTGACATGTCGCCGCAAAGCACGTTCCACAGTTGAGGCAGTTCGTCGAGATGGTGGTCGCGAAGAAAGCGCTCAAGGTCGGTAGATGCCGCCCCCTCGGTGTGAGGCACCAACTGCGGACCGTCCTTCTCCGAGTCCTTGCTCATGGTGCGGAACTTATATATGGTGAACGGCTTGCCGTCCTTGCCAATCCTTTCCTGACTGAAGATTGCAGGTCCGTTGTGCTGCAATTTCAGCATTACGATAAGTACCAGAATGAGAGGCCATAGAAATAACAATGCTGTTGCCGACCCAGTGATGTCGATTATCCGCTTTACGGCTCGCTGAGTCGCATTCATCGCATCGTGGCTTTCGGGCACGTTGTTTTCTTTTCGGTTCATTTGATTACGTTGCACTTATCCTATATATAATAACACAATTTCCGTTAAAATGTTGCAAAGGTACGCATATTTTTTTTATTAACATGGCTAATGCAATTATTTTTGTTGTTATTGAGTGGATTATTGCCCGTTAGAGGATAGTCCGCGATTCAGTACGTGGCGTTCGGACTGCCAGTCCGAACATCACGTACTCACAGTCCGAACATCACGTACTGGCAGTCCGAACATCACGTACTGGCAGTCCGAACGTCACGTACTGAATGAACTTTTCTGTGTTTGATGAAAAATAATTGCCTAATTGTTTGCTTGTTCAGAAAAATTGTTTACCTTTGCCGCGCTAATACTCTGGGGTTGACTGGATTTGACAACCGAATGTTAAAATCGTACTTTTACTTATTATGATTTAATATAACTCAAAATGCTTTAAATAAAGGTGTTTTGGACACATATTAAGTTTTTCCGCAAAATCTTAATATATTTGAAAAAGTCACGTTAAATCATATTAAATAAGTACCTTTTTGCACATTTTTTACACACAAATTATTATCTTTGCACCTGTAAATCAGGAACTTAATTTTTACAATATGGCAAGAAAGAAACTTTTTAACACTTTAGAGTCGCTTTATGAGGGCTATTTTGGTGAAATACCTATACAAAAAGGGAAAAAGTCAAGAAGCAAAGAGGCACGGAAAGTCACATTAAAGGGGCGTGTTCTGAAAGATAAGATATCGCTTTATATATATTCATGTATTAATGGGCGTGTTGTTCGTGTAACTACTGGGAGTTTCCTCAATGTAGAGACTACACCACAAATTAAAATACAGAATGAAGAAACGTTGAGGCTTGCAAATATGCGTGCCGACCTGATGAATGCCGATGCGGAAAGAGAGGGAAACGGCTTTCGGCCTCTATCAAAAAAGAAAACATCGCTTATTGACTACACACTAAAGACAGCAGAGAAGGCACTCGCCAAGACAGGGAACAAACACGGATATTACTACACATTGAGGGCTTTGGCTCAACATCTCGAAAAGTTCTGCGGCGACAAGACACGACTTTGCGATGTTGATAAAGATTTTATAATGTCTTTCGTGGAGTACCTCCGCAATGATGCTCATAATATCAATTACCTTCGTGCTGATGACAAAGACAAGTGGCGCGATGTTGCTTTGTCAGAGAACAGCCAACACAGATTGTTTGCAAATCTTCACTACATTATAAAGAAGGCACAGAAAGAGAAGATTATAAGCAAAGACCCGTTCGATGAAATAGAAGTAGAGGACAAACCAAAAGAGAAGTCGGGAACAAGGGAATATCTTGTTGCTGATGAACTGAAACGGCTTATGGTTACAGAGGCAAGAAACGACATGGTAAAGCGTGCTTTCCTGTTTTCCTGTTTCTGTGGGTTGCGGTGGTCTGATGTTGTAAACCTTAGTTGGGGCAACTTGAAAACCGATGATGTGGGCTTCTTTGCTGATGTGACAATGATTAAGACGGACAAGCCCGTGAAGGCATATATAAGCGACATGGGCAAACAATTTCTCCCAGAGAGGCCACACGACGAGAAAGATGCGGACAAAGTGTTTAACCTACCAAAGAACGACCAAGCCAACAAGATATTAAAACGTTGGGCGAATGATGCAAAGATAACAAAACATGTTACTTTTCATGTTTCAAGACATACGGCGGCTACGATGTTGTTAAATCTCGATGTTCCTTTGGAGATAGTCGCTAAACAACTGGGACATGGCAAGATAAGCACAACGCAGATTTACGCCAAGATAATGGGCAAGACCCAAAAGGCAGCAATAGACAAACAAAACGATTTATTTAAATAGTTCAGAATTATGGAAACAAACTATGAGATTAATGACAATGATGCACAGATAATGTTTTTTGAAATGTCTCATTTGAAAAGTTCTAAAGAGGCATACAAATACCTAAATGACAAAATACGAGAATATTATGGCAAAATAGGATATAATCGTTATGGTATAAAAAACGCTTTGTATGATGCACTTAGATACCAGGCATTTAATAATGTCCTTTTTTATGATGATTTTTTTAGAAGGATTGAGGGCAAAAAACTAAATGAAAAGGGAAACCAATATATTACAAATTGGGAGATACTCCATGAAAAGTCAAAAGTCATTTATGAATGGTTATTGAACTGGGGCAAAGAACGTCTCCCGAAAACGGATAATGATGTAAGACTGATACCGACAAAAAAAGGGGAAAAATATATTATAGAAATGTTCAGTAATTTATTGCGTTTGCACTATGTCGAAGAAGATGCACGTAATACATGGTATTATATATGTGGAATAAGCAATAACAGATATGTTAATCCTATAACGTGGTTGGGAAGTAATTTAGAACTTTATGCGTTGATTAATAATTTTTTCAAAGGGTCTATTTTTTCTAATTATATGGATATGAGAAATAAGGACTCTATTTGTAAGTTCTTTCAGAGTGAAACATATACACCGATAACGTGGAATAGTCTTGCTGCAACGAAAGCGAGGAAGACAGATAAAGACGTTGAAAATATATGGCAGCAATTGAAACCAATCGGAATGATATAAAATGGTATGCCGTTGGAGTAGTCAGTCGGAAAGTATCTGTTCCATTCCTATGTATTCCGCTGCCGTTAGTATCTTGTAGTCGTTAGAGACGATGTAATAATCTTCAATGCTGTAACGTTCTTTATTCTTTTTTACTCTTGCCCACACTTGATATGGGGCAAGGTTTTTCTTGTTAAGTTCCGTAGCGGCTTTAATTGCTTCGTCTCTATCTGTATAAAAATCAAAGTTGTCAATTGTCTTCTTGTACTTCGCGGCAAGTTCGGGATGTGCCTCCATTCTTTTTTGAGCGGAGTCGAACACATATCTTAGTTCTTCTTGCTTAAAATCTATATTTTCTGTCATAGCGTTGTTAATTTTTCGCAAAAATAGCAATAAAATTTGGCATTGCCAAACACAAGATAAATTGGTGTTCCGAGTGTTAAATAAATTAACTAACATACGCATTAACATAATATTTGCCATCACATTTTATAATATGTACTTTTGCCATATCATTTAAAATCATTAATAATATGATACAAAAAACAATTATTAAAAGTGAAGAAGCGGCGGAGTTCCTGGGAGTGACTATTGCCGCATTAAGACAAATGCGCCATGAAAAGAAAGTGCCTTATTATAAGAATAGAACAGGCAGGCGCGTGTATTATGTAAAAGAGGAGTTGGCGGAGTGGATGCTTGCTTTCAGAGTACCGACCAAACAAGAGTTGGAACAGAGAGTGCTAAGGGAGATGCAATGAAAAATGACGATGCCACATATTATTATTTCCCTGCTGAACTAATGAAAGGTTTTTGGGATGAAGGAATGGCTAAGGAGTGCCTAAAAAACGCCTTTGTTTACCATGCTGCTAAAGTGTGGGAACGTAGAGATAAAAAGGTAACAGGGAAAAGTCAATTTCAGTATTACATGTGCAAACAATTAAATTTGAAGATGTTGCCGTATGACATCACTTATGCCGATAAACTCGATGATTTAAGCAAACACGTATTATATAACACATATAGTGGTCAGTCTTTTCAACTCTCGACATCGCAGTTTTTGGAGTTTTTAAAAGAAGAAAAAGATGATTACGAGCGTGTTGGGCTGTTGGCTTTTCTCGCATGTAAAAGCATATTGGGAAACAGAGGGTTCGTTAGAACAAACTTGCAATCTCTATTCTCGCGCATGGCGGGCAATAAGTCACTTAAAGGCGATATTCCCAAAGAATTATGCGCATATATGACAAGGAGAAAATTTTCGCATATACGTGCGGGAATGCTCACTCATTATAAAGTCGCTTATGTCAGCGGTCAGGGGATTAAAGGCTTCTATATCTCATGCAAAAGGAATGAAGAAGGCGAGGCCGATATGGAGTGGCTGTTTCGACAAGTTCAAAAGATAATTGAAAATAGCAAGAAAGACCCATGGAAAGAGGCAATGGAACGAGTAAAGTCGGCTGTACAATGAGAGTGCAAAGAATGTACAATGAGAGTACAAGGAATGTACACCATATAAGAAACATAATCGGACGTACAAAGTCGTGTACAAAGTTATGTACAAAGTCGTGTACACCATATATAATACTCTTAATATTATATATTTAATACAATATATTTAATAATCTCTATCCGCGATTTTTCAAATCGCTTGTGTGATATGATGAAAATTAATTTTGAACTGAAAAGAGGTAGTGAAGGCGGATTGAACTGGGTGACAGATTGCCCAGAATATGCAACAATAAAGGTTGGTAGTAACGAGTGCGTAAGATGTATGTATTTCGGTGCTATCTATCCTAAAAACTATGTAGTTTCATGCAAAAGACCCGAAAAGACGGTTTTCCTTGCTTCTCCTACACTTTTTGGATAGTGGTTGATAAGATGCACACCCAACAGGAGAAAACCCTTTGGAGAGCATTTCCACGAAAAACAACTATAAATATATAGCGAACTAAAATATTTTAGAACGATGTCAAAGAAACAACACATTAAGATAAAAACGGAGTTCTTGGAACTCAATAACGGGCAGTTGAAAGGACTCCCGAAAAACCCTCGTTTCATTAAGGACGAGAAGTTTAATGCACTCGTGCAAAGTGTTCAAAAGTCGCCCGAGTTCCTGGACGCTCGCCCTTTACTTGTCTATCCTCTCGACAAAGACAAGTATATAGTTCTTTGCGGCAATATGAGGTTAAGAGCATGCCGAGAACTGGGTATGTTAGAAGTACCATGTTACGTGTTCCCAAAGTCAACGCCCATAGAGAAATTGCGGGAGTACACTATTAAAGACAATATGGAGTACGGGCAAATCGACTGGGAGACGATTGCAAACGAGTGGGACGCTGTGGAACTAAAGGAGTGGAATTTTGAGTTGCCCGAATGGGAACAAGATGAACTCCCAGAAGAACCCGAAGAACTCACGCAAGAAGATAAGAATAAACCATTTGTTATAAAGATTGTTTGTGAAGATATCGGACAGTTGCAAGACTTTGAGAATGATATTAAACAACTGATAGAAGATAAATACAACACCGCTAATTATAGCGTATCAGGAGGAGAGTTATGAAGATAGTAAGAGCATCGGCACAGGCTATTAAATATGCGTGCAAGTATTTCCATTATGCGGGACACCCACCTGCTGGGAATGTGATTGGCTATGCCGTTTTCAATGATTTGGAGGAATGGTGTGGAGTAGTCACATTTGGCAGCGGTGCAAATAACAATATCGGCACACAATATGGACTAAAGCAGGGACAAGTATGTGAACTTACGCGCGTGGCTCTCAATGGCAAGCAGGAAACAACATCGCAAGTTGTGGCGGCATGTGTTAAGAGACTGAAAAAGGATGCCCCGCTGTGCCAATTGATAGTAAGTTATGCCGATGCCGACCATAAGCACTACGGAACAATATACCAAGCCACTAACTGGATATATGTAGGGCACAGAATGAAAGATGAGAAAGACGGCGCATGGATAATCAACGGCGAACATGTTCACGGCAGACGTGTGTCAAATTACATAAAGAGACATGGAGGGCTTAAAGGTCTTACCGTAGAGCAATTTATAAAAAGATACTACGATAAAAATGCCACGGCATGCGTGACAAAGGGGAAACGTAAGTACCTAATGCCACTTAACAAAAGAATAAGGAAAACGTTGCTGCCGTTGGCACAACCTTATCCTAAAGACATAAACAAAGTAACATATAAAGAAGCACACCCAGAGCAATATGGCAAACAAACGATTATTAATTGAGATAAGGCACACCTACGGGCGCGACATCTTCACTCTAAAAGAACTTTACGACATCTTGCAAAGTTGCGGTTTCCTTCGTGTCGAGGCACGCAATATCTTGAAAGAGAGCCTAAATGAGAAAGCACTCGGACAAGTGAGAAGGAGAAAGATTAGAAACAGAATGCCCGCAAGAAGCAGCATGGTGGCAATACTAATAAATGTTTGAAGATATGGAGTGTTATCATATTACGAGTGTATCAAATGCAATAAACATTTTGCAACATGGTTTATTGCTAAAGTATTCTAAGAGTGCTTTAAAAGGTAACTATCTTTTCTACTTAGAAGATGGGTTCCAAGATAAGGTAGAGTTGGCGGCAAAGGCACTTTCCCTCGGTTTGCTTTATTCTCGCTATTTCGTTTTGCTTAAGGTAGAGATAAAAAAAGAAAAACTTATCCGCGATGAGTTTTACAAAATCGAACAAGAAAATATTTGTTATTGCACATGTGACATACCGCCACAAAATATAACTCTAAGTGGAGTGTTTGAAAATGCAATACACGCTTTACACTTGTTCCCTGATATGACAAATGTAATGTTATATCATGCCACATCGGGAATGTTGGCAATGATTGGGGATTATGATTGTATCGCAAATAAACTCAATATAACAACATTTGAGGAATTGCAAAGACTCAAAGAGCAGCACAATGTAAGAGAGTTCAGAGATATCGAAAACGATTGATAAAACAACGAATTTACAATGATTAAGGCAGAGTTTAAAATTACAGGGTTGCAAGAATTGCAACGTAAGTTATTGGAGAAGAAAGAGCAGTTGGAGAAGCAACTCGACACACGTCTTTTAGACCTTTGTGAAAGAGCCGTTGCCCACGCAAAGAGGAACAAAGGCTATAAAGACCACACAGCAAATCTTAAAAACACCATTTCCTTTGTACTATTCAAAGACGGAGAAATGATAAGGCAACATATTGGCATCAATACAGAGGCCAAGAGCGGAGAGAGTGCGAGTCCTGATAATGTGAAGGAAAGAATAGATGAGTATTGCGAAAAAGAAGGCGTTATAAAACCGCATGGCTATTCGCTCGTTATAGTCGCTCCTATGGAATATGCGCAACATGTAGAACATAAAGGATATAATGTTCTTCATCTTACAAAATATTACTTACAAGAAGAACTCGAAAAAGAACTTTCAGAGGTTATAAAAAGTTTTTGACATTATGGCATTTAAGAAAGGCAAATCGGGCAACCCGAAAGGCAGACCTCGTGGCAGCATAAACAGCCAAACAAGATATATCCGCGAGTGGGTAATATCGGTAATTGGAAGCAAGTCTAAAAATTTGCTCTCAAATTTTGATAGTTTGAGTGTGAAAGAACAATGGCGTGTAATATCTTCATTGTTGCCTTATGTGCTACCCAGACAGACGGCGGCAAATATTAATGCGACGATAGATTTTGAACGGCTCACAGATGAACAATTAAACGATATAGTAAGTAACTTAGTAGATAACATTTTAAATGAGGAGGACATGTGAAATGAAAAGAAATGATGTTGAAATAGCAACAGGGCAACAGATTGAGGAATGGAATTATAGCCGTACACACAAAATGGTATTGCAAGAGATGTGCAATGAGAACAATTTACTTTTTTATAGGCTTATAATCTCTGAACGCAAAGGCTCAACCATGAAGGTTCACGTAAACATGAAGTTACTAACGTTGCAAAGGGTGGTCGAACTATTGAGAAAACTCGATGGCGGTTGGTATGTTGCAATAAGTCATATAAATCAAATACAGATTAGACATGCGTGGAAATAGACTAAACAGGGCACAGAAAGTGGCGTTGTTGAAAGTGCTACAAACAGGCAGTATGACAGCAGAAGAAGGCAAAGAACTTGCCAATACCTTGGGCATTGAGAGGCACGAAATACAACTAATATTTGCGGGCTCACAGGAAGAGGCAAGACAAATTTATAAGGAGATTGGCGATGAGGCACAACGTAGAGGATTAAAACCAAGAACCGAAACAAAGATATGAGAAGAAAAGATTTGGTGATGATAAGGAGACCGCCAAAATGGGCGAACAGCAGGGAGCAACAAGAGGAACGGCTGGAGAGACTGATAACAGCAACGACAGCCGCAACAGGAGTGGATTATGTGCAATTAATATCCCCCATAAAAGGAAGGATAAAGAGCACGGCAAAAGGCTGTTTTTATGTTATTTCCAAGCAACTCAATATCCACCCCGATTTAACATCTTGCATGTTGCATGTATCAAGGGTTAACGTGATAAATGTTGCCCGCCATGTGGGAGGATACATCGACACGGGAGATGAGACAACTTTGAATGTATATAATAAAATAGTTTCAGAATATAATAAAATTAGTCTTATGAGAAATGAGAAAATTAAACCCGTCTTTAATTATTGCGATGAACACAAGAAACAACAATTAAAGATGTTTATCGAATCGGCATTTTCTTTATGCCCGCAGATTGTTGCAATACTTACAGAACATGGCGTGCCCGTGACTGAAAAAGTAATGAAGGACATGGTTAGAGTTAGAAGAAGTATTGAAGAAGGAGACGAAATTCAAGAAATAAGATACAATCCAAACAAGCAAGATTTAACACCAAAGAAGCATTATGTTAAGGTGGTGTTTATAAATGTGTGGCAGTTCGACATTGAATGGAATAAGATAAAGGGAAACCGCATTAAAGCAAGTGGCGCAACGACACCGCATGAAACGAAGCAGGTGGCGGAGCAGATAGACCAGGAACGTGAGGATATTCTTAATGAGATATGCAATTTGTTCAATGGAGGACAGGCAGAGGCCGGGCGCGATATGCTTTCACAGATTATAACCATAAATGAGAACGGAGAAGCGGCGTATAAAAAAGACCTTGACAGTTATTGCCACGACATGGCAAGTGTTTATGTAACATCTATGAAGGCACAAAAGGCTTTAGAGTTACAAAAAGAATTGTGCGAACGTGCTAACGAACTCGTTAAGATAATGAAGCCCGTTAGTTTAGATGTGAGAAAGATTTTTGAGGTAAATCCTGTTACTGATGAAGTCACTCCGATGCCTATAGATTTTGATTTATACATTAATAACAATAAGCAATGACAAAGTTAAGTGAAATGTTTGTGGCGCAAGATGAACAGCAACGCACACAAGAACAGCAGCAGAGAATAGAGGAGAAAACATCTTCTTTAATGGCAGAACTTAAAACGCTTTCGATGAAGAAGGACGAAAATGGTCACTATTCGGAAGAAGTTGCAAAAAGGATAATGGAGATTACTGATGTACTGAACAATCCCACCAAAATCATAGAGAGCGTGGACGGGGAAAGTCAGTCACTCGCAGACTATATGAAAGGATTTAAGGAAAGACGTTGTAAAAATTGTTAGTTCTGATTTTATTTTGACGAGTGGTGTGGTTCGTGAGGATAACACCACTTTTAAAACTTAATCATACTTGGTAAGATATGATAAAGAAATATCACATCCATTTGGCATACAACGGGTTGCCAAACGGGTGTAAAACCATACTGAAAGAAATTTGCAATGTTTCTTTGAAAAAACAGGAAAATGCCTAAGAAATAGTAATGTTTAGAGGCTTTCCGCAATGGGGACAAACAGCACCTTTCGCCGTATCTCCTGCGAGAAGTTCTGAAACAGATATGCCCAGAACGTTGGCTATTTCTTGAAGTCGTGATAATGTGGGGTTGCCATTTAGAATTTGATACATGGCGGGTGTGGAGATGCCTCGTGTGCCATCTCTCTTTGTCATTTGCTTGGCAAGTTCCTCGAGCGTGTAACCGCGCTGTTTTATTGTCTTTTTCAAATCCATGTCGCAAAGATAATGCTTTTCATTTTAATAACAAAGAATTACTATAAAAGATTAAGTTTTTTCTTAAAGCACAAAGTTTTACTAAGTCTCCACTAAAGTTCCCTAAGAATTTCGCTAAATTTAAGGAAAAAGTTACAAATTCATTTGGATATTAAGATACAACTTAATATTTTTGTGTCAAAATTAATCAAGTTATTATTTAGTTCACTTTATTATTAATATTTAAATTAACGATTATGAAAGAGAATTTTGAATTTGTGTTACAAGGTCTCACCCAGACAATCTCCCATGTGTACGAAGCACAGGAGTATTTGGAAAAAGTGAAAGCCGCTATCGCAGAGGTAGGCAATGAAGGGAATGATACTTTAGTTATAGAAGTTAGCAATGAGTTAGGGGATATCGCCGACCGACTTACTAAACTAATAGGCATATATGCTGTGGATTGTTATTCTATAATAAAGTAGAATATAACTAATATCATTTGACAGGTTAGGAGTTACAACAAGAATTTACTTTCCATTTTTTTTCCTCGGCTGCTTGTGAAAGTAGTCGAGGATTTTTAGTTGTATGTGAAAGCCGTCGTGGTATTCGATAAAGACCTAAACATCTATGAACACCATCGGAATAAGTAAGAGAGGACCGATATAAAAAACGCAAGCATGGCATACCACCTTGCACGGAGTGCCAAACGTAAAGAAGAACACCCCGTATGCGGAGCCGCCCCTCTTGACACTCAATTTCAGGGCAAAAATATAAAGAATATTTCATATAACAAAAGAAATCAAAAAGAATTGTGTTTTATAGCGTAGCAAAAGAAATGGAAGTAGCAGGGTGTCCCACCAACTACAAAACAATATAAAAAAATATAGAATATTGTTTCCCTAATCCAAAATAAATACCTATCTTTGCACATGGAATGTGCTTAACAATGTACTTTATTTCACATATTATGCACATGACGTTAAAAATATCGTTGTAACTTGCTGAAATTCAGCAGGAAACACCAAAACGGGGTTGACTGGATTTGACAGCAGGCTGGAGTGGTACGTAAGCACGCGGAGCGTTGGCTGGTGGCTCCTAAATCCCAATGGTCATCAAATTTATCTGGCAATAACAACTATGCTCTCGCTGCCTAAACGAAGTACAGTAGTTTACTGGCTTAATTCCGTCACCAGGTGATGGAACGAGACATCGCTCAAAAGCCGTCGTCCCGAGGCTCTTTGGTTTAGCGGTGCAGCAAAATCGGGAATAGTCAGGCAATGCCTCGGTTGCATGATGAAATTTAGAGGATAAGGCAGTGGTTGGTGGTCCAGGTCTTGCCGCTGCACGAAAACCGAAGGCTGGAATAAGCGTGTAGAAAGCGTATGGTTTCCCTGTTTGGACGCGGGTTCGACTCCCGCCAGCTCCACTTCAAGAAGCGCACATTTGATGTGCGCTTCTTTTTGTTTCCCTGTCGTTAGCCTCTTTTAGTCGCTTTGCTTTAGGCGATGTTCAGGATGCTAAATTATTGAAAATCTGCAAATAAATACTCTGAAAGAATGGCAGTGTGAAGAAAAATGATTAGTTTTGCAGCGTCCAAGTAGGAGGTGACGTGTCCCACGTCACAACCCGTGATTATGTGACGTGGGACACGTCACCTCCTACTGCGAAACAGACAAATAACTTTTAATTATATAGAAGTCGATAATATAAAGGATATAATTATGGGTGACAGAATATATAGATTCAGGCAGATGATGGTTACTGCCATCATGATAGTTTTCGGCCTAACTGTGCTGTCGGCATGTACCAAGGAAGACAGTCAGGACCGTGTAACTGCGATTTCAGATGCTGTGTGGTCGTTCAGTCAGGCAAATCCTGACGGATTCACTCTTGACATACGCTCGATGTCGGTGCCAAAGGAGGGCATCGCTGTGAGTTATGCTGCCACGCAGGGCAGCCACTCGCGCGAGAAACTCGACTTCGTGGTGAGGCATGCGCTGCAACACGACGGCTATGTGGGAGGCTGGCTGAACACGGAAAACGGCCTCTACTACTTTGACAGTACACGACTGTTTCCCGAAGACAAACTTGCCGACGCGCTGAAGTTTGGAAAGGACAACGGACAGACTTCTGCATTTATCCTTTCTTTGAAGGCAGATGTTCCCATTGAGGGGAAGATTGCAGAGATTGTGGAGCGCGGCACATTGCTCGTGGGAACGACAGGTGACTATCGCCCTCTGTCTTTCTGCGAACCTGAAACGGGGCGTTACTGGGGCTTCGGCATCGAGATGGCAGAGGAGATTGCCAGGCGGTTGGGTGTCGGTATCTCGTTTGTTAAGACTTCGTGGCCCACGCTTTCTAACGATGTGCTTTCAGACCCTCAGGCGTTCGACTTTGCCATTGGCGGCATCACCATCACCGATGCCCGCCGCGAGACGATGCTGATGAGCGACGGCTATCTTGCCAACGGGAAGACTATATTGTGCCGTGCTGCAGACAGCGAGAAATATAAGTCGCTGGCAGACCTCAACCGCCCCGAGGTTGTCGTTATGGTGAACCCCGGCGGACTGAACCAGAAGTTTGCCAACGAGAACCTGCCTAACGCAACCATCAAGGTGCATGACAAGAACGAGGAGATTCCCTCTCTTGTTGCTGAGGGACAGGCAGACGTGATGATAACAGAGATAACCGAGGCTCCATACTATGTGAACAACGACAGCCGTCTTGCGGCACCTCTGCTCGACCAGCCGTTCACCCACGGCGAGATAGGTGTGCTGATGCGCAAGGGGCAGGACGATGTGTTGCAGATGGTGAATGCTGTAATCAGTAAAATGAAGGAAGACGGTTCTCTCCGCCGTCTGCATGACAAATATGGACTCGTTTATGCTTTCTGATTATTTTGTGCTTTGTCTCTAATTCATTATAATATGTATTTAATAATGTTTTAGGGGTTTGATAATTGGGAATAACGTTGTATCTTTGCAGCAAATTTGTATGCCGGCCTAAGGCAGAGGTGTTATGTGACGCCTCGCAGAGGGCTGGACAGTCGGAAGCATAGAAAACATTGAATCATATTAAACTATAAATCATGAAGAAAACGTTACTCCTTTCTCTTGCAATACTGGGACTATCTACGCAGGCAAGAGCGCAACTTGTTGTTAACGAAATCATGCAGTCGAACATAGACGGCATAATGGACGACTTAAACGAGTTCCCCGACTCGTGGGTGGAACTTTACAACAGCGGTGACACCCCTGTCAATCTTGCTGACTATAAGATAGGCAGTAAGAAGAGTGAAAGCAAGGCATGGCAACTGCCGAGCCAAACGGTCAATGCACATGGCTATGCGGTGATTTACTGCGACAAAGAGGAGAAAGGACTGCACACCAGTTTCCGACTGGAGTCTGACGATGCTGGCAGCATTTATCTCTTTAAGAACGGCGAGACGATAGAGAAAGAGGACTATGAAGCCATGCCCGCTCCAAACATTGCCTACGGGCGAAAGACCGACGGCAGCGGAGAATGGGGCTATCAGGCCACGCCAACGCCTGGTGCTGCCAACTGTGGCACCGTCTATGCCGAAATACTCGGCTCGCCAGTGTTCAGCACCGTGGGCAAGGTGTTCACCAGCAGTAAGAATGTGAGACTTGTGCTGTCTCTTCCTGAAGATGCACCAGAGGGAACGGTAATCAGATATACAACGGACGGCAGCGAGCCAACGGCATCAAGCACGCTCTACTCGTCGCCGATGATGATAAGCAGCAATCGTGTGATACGCGCGAAACTGTTCTGCGACGGCTATCTGTCGCCAATATCCACGACACAGTCGTACATCTTCCTCGGACGTGACTTTACCATTCCGGTAATCTCTATCGTAACAGACGACCGCTATCTGAACGACAATGCCATCGGCATCATTGCAAACAATCCCAACAAGGATAACAAGCACGACTGGCGACGCCCCATCAACTTTGAGTATTTTGACAACGCAAGTGCGGCGAGCGCCCTCAACCAACTCTGCGAGACGCGCGTGGCTGGAGGACAGTCGCGTGAGCATGCCTTGAAGACACTGGTGGTTTATGCCAATAAACGCTTCGGGACAAAACGTCTTGAGTATGAGTTCTTCCCTGAACAGAAACCAGGACTCACAGAGTTTAAGAGCCTCATGCTGCGTAACGCCGGCAACGACTTTGGCGGACTCTACATGCGTGACGCCATCATCCAGCGCGTGATGGGACAGAATGCCGACCTCGACTGGCAGGCATGGCAGCCAACGGTGGTATTCGTCAACGGAGAGTATAAGGGAATGTTGAACATACGCGAACGCTCGAACGACGACAACATCTTCTCGAACTACAAGAATAATAAAGGCAAAGGACTTGAGGACATCGACATGGTGGAAATCTCGCAGGAGAACTCGCAGATGGTGGAGGAACTGAAGACAGGAACATGGGACAATTATAATGCCTTCAAGGCTTTCTATCACGAGAGCGGGCATACCATGGCCGAATATGCCAACCTTATGGACTGCTATGAGTTTATAAACCTTATGGCAATGAACTTGTACTATGGCAATCTCGACTTCCCCGGCAACAACCTCGTTACGTGGAGACCAACAGCCGATGACGGTAAATGGAGATGGATAGCGAAAGACACCGACTTCGGACTCGGACTCTACGGACGTCCTGCCGATTACAACACCATCGCATGGATAAACGACCCCAACTACGACTCTGGCAATGCATGGGCCAACACCAGCGAGGCAACGATGCTCTTCCGTAACCTTATGGCCGACCCTGACTTCAGTCGCGAATTCATCGACCGCTGTGCCATCTATATGGGCGACTTCCTGAACGAAAGAGGAACACGCGAGATATGGGACCCGATGGCAGATCTCGTTAAGCCTGAACTCATACAGCACCGCAATCTCTATTCCTGGAGTTGGTGGGGTTCGGAACAGGACATCCAGAACGAAATCAACAATGCACGCAACTGGCTCAGTCAGCGCACCAACAATTTCTACACACATATAAAGAATTATTACAATCTCGGTACGCTCACCAATATGACTGTAAACAAAGAACTTACAGAAAGCGAGGCTCAGGAGATACCGTTCTATTTCAATGGTGTGAAACTGACAAAGGGTGTGTTCGATGGCAAGTTCTTCCAGAACCGCTCGGTCACCCTTGAGGGTACGGCAGAAAATGGGAAGAAGGTGACAGGATGGACCATTACGAAAACAGTTTCGGGCAAAACTACGACAACGGAGGTTGAGGGTTCTCAGTATGCTTTCACCATGCCAGCATGCACAATGCTGAAGATTAACGCCATCACCGGCATCGATACAGGCATCAATGACGTGGAGTCGGCTGCATGGGCATGGCAATATGCTGATGGTACGCTTTCTGTTGATGATGTTGCGGCAGGCACCCGCATTTGTCTGTACGACCTCAGCGGTATTCTTGTCGGTCAGCAGACGGCAACGGGCTCACGCATCACGTTCTCTGTTCCTTCAAATCGCGTCTATGTGTTGAAGGTGGGAGAAGGTGCAGGAGTGAAAATCGTGGTGAAGTAACCCGTTCATAACCTCCACTTAAGGAGAGTTAATAGCAGACAACAGAGCGTTGAACAGGATCTTTTTCCATTCAGCGCTCTGTTTTGTTAGGAGTTTGGGAGTGTAGGAGTTCAGGAGTGTAGGAGTTTAGACGTCACATTGCAAGCCGTAAGCCATTGATACATGATAACGTGTAAAAACTGATGTCAGCACTCCTACACTCCCACACTCCTGAACTCCTATACACATTCCGCATGCGAAGTTTGTTTTTTATTATTTTAATAATGTATATGTGGTTGATAATAATAAAAAGATGTAACTTTGCAACCGAAGACAATGTTGTCTGCTGTTAAGGTAAAGAACTATCAAAACTACTAATATGAAAAAACTATTACTCTTTTCTGTAGCATTGCTCGGACTCTCAGTGCAGGCAAGAGCACAGTTGGTTATTAACGAAATCATGCAGTCGAACATCGACTGCATAATGGACGACATCAATGAGTTCCCCGACTCGTGGGTGGAACTGTACAACACAGGCACTTCTGTCGAGAATCTTAGCCAGTACAGCATTGGCCTTGAGAATGATGCTGATGCGGCATGGACATTGCCCTCATACACTGTGCCGGCAAATGGGTATGTCGTTATCTATTGTGACAAGGAGGCGACGGGTATGCATGCCGACTTCCGCATCGACTCGGGAAAGGGTGCCCTGTACTTGTTCAAGAACGGGACGGTGGCAGACAAGTTCGACAAGATAAAGAAACAGCCGGCACCGAACATCGCATACGGTAGAAAGACCGACGGTGCCAGCGAACTGGGGTATCAACTGAAACCTACTCCAGAAGAGACCAACTGCGGCACGTTGGCAGAAACGGTGCTGGGCGACCCTGTGTTCAGCCAGAAAGGGCGTGTGTTCACAACCAATCAGACCATTACACTTACGCTGAGTCTTCCCGACGATGCACCAGAGGGAACGCAGATAAGATATTCTCTTGACGGAAGCGAGCCAACGGAAAGAAGCCCTAAATATACAAATCCGCTGACATTCAACTCCACACGTGTGGTGCGTGCAAAACTGTTCTGCAGCGGGTGCATATCGCCACGCTCAAAGACGGAGTCGTACATCTTCCACGGACGTGCCCAGGACATGATAGTGATATCTATAGCCACAGACGATAAGTACCTAAACGACAATAGAATTGGAATATTGGTGGAAGGCACCTATCAGAGCGGAAAGAAGAACTATGAGTTCGACTGGCGACGACCGATAAATATCGAGATGTTCGAGAACTCGGGTGAGGAAAGTTTCATCAACCAACTGTGCGAGACAAGAGTTCAGGGCGGCGCCACGCGCAGCAATCAGATGAAGTCGCTCGCCGTATATGCCAACAAACGCTTTGGCACTAAGAGACTGGAGCACGAGTTCTTCCCAACACAAAAGCCGGGATTAACAGAATTCAAGTCGTTGGTGCTGCGCAATTCGGGCAACGACTTCGACTATCTGTACATGCGCGATGCCGTGATACAACGCTCAATGGCTCTGCGCCAAGACCTCGACTGGCAGGCATGGCGACCTGCTATAGTATATATCAACGGAAAATACGACGGCATGCGCAACATTCGCGAACGCTCTAACGAGGATAACATCTACACCAACTACGACGGACTGGAGGACATCGACCTGCTGGAGAACTGGACAGAGTTGAAAGAGGGCACGATGGACAACTGGAACGCGTTTTCCGCTTTCTATAACGAACACGGACATACGATGGCAGAGTATGCCGAGCGCATGGACTGCATAGAATTTATCAACTTGATGGCGATGAACCTCTATTATAACAACCAGGACTTCCCTGGCAACAACATCGTGGCATGGCGACCGCGAGCAGAGGGTGGCAAGTGGCGCTGGATTGCCAAGGACACCGACTTCGGACTGGGACTCTATGGGTCGTTGCCGACATATAACACTATAGAGTGGCTGTATAACAACGCATATGACCCCGACCGCAGTTGGGGCAACACATATGCGGCGACACGTCTGTTCCGCCGACTGATGGAGGATACCGACTTCAAACGGGAGTTCATAGACCGCTGCGCCATTTATATGGGCGACTTCATGAACTATGCGGGAACTCACGAGGTGTGGGACCCTATGTACGAGATGATTAAGAACGAGTATCCTCATCATCGTAAACTCATAAATGAGTCGTGGCCCAACTATCAGCAAGAGATGAATAGTATTAACAACTGGCTGAACCAACGCACAGGCAGTTTCTACACACAGTTGAAGAACTATTATAATCTTGGAACACTTATTGATATGAAGGTTAATAATAGTGTTGACGATGATGTCCTGCAAGACGTGCCGTTCTATTTCAACGGAGTGAAACTGACGAAGGGCGTTTTCGATGGGAAGTTCTTCCAGAACCGTTCGGTCACTCTTGAGGGAACGGCTGCCAACGGTAAGAAGGTGACGGGATGGACAGTGGAGAAGACGGTGTCTGGCAATACGACAACAACGCAGGTTGATGGTTCGCAGTATTCTTTCACTATGCCTTCATGCACGATGTTGAAAATCAACGCCATCACTGGTGTCGATACTGGCATCAACGACGTGGAGCATGATGTGTGGACATGGACGTATGCCGATGGTTCTCTGTCTGTTAAAGGTGTGCAACCGGGCACGCGCGTCAGTCTTTATGACCTTAGCGGTATCCTCGTTGACCAGCAGATGGCAGTGGGCACATCGCTCAACATCGCGGCACCCGCAAATCGCGTTTATGTGTTGAAGGTCGGTGATGAAGCAGGAGTGAAATTATTTGTTGAGTGATAAGCAGTTTCGGGCGCACACGGAGGTACGCCCCTACAAGGAAATTGTTATTGTAAAATATACATAGTAGGGGCATACCTCCGTGTGCGCCCGTCATAATAATAAATTAACGTGAGTTCGACGAAATATAACTGTCTGAAAATTTGGTGATTAGCGAAAATTGTTGTAACTTTATAGTGTCAAAATACAAAGTTTTACAAACAATAATCGCTATGATCACCGAGGACAA
>Ga0256404_1000415_pt1 | contig 111645 bp, 89 predicted proteins | sample RumenRJG_01DNA_FD_185990 | JGI IMG/M metagenome (GOLD analysis project Ga0256404, IMG submission 185990) | Bovine rumen microbial communities from Lethbridge, Alberta, Canada - RJG_01 | ecosystem: Host-associated > Mammals > Digestive system > Stomach > Rumen | place: Canada: Alberta... | reverse complement strand
GCCACAGGAACAGGCTGGAGAATGCCCTTGAGATGAACGCACCCCTGATGAAGGGATACTATCTCAAGGAGTCGCTGCGGGAAATCTGGATGCAGGTCACGAAGGGACAAGCCCGGCAAGTACTCATAGACTGGGTAAGGCAGGCACAGGACTCAAAGGTACCTTTGCTGCAGAAGTTTTCCATGACACTCATGGCGCATCAGAGTGGCATCCTTGCTTGGTACGACCATCATATCTCTACAGGAAAAATCGAGGGAATTAACAACAAAATCAAAACGATGAAACGGCAAGCATACGGATATAGAGACGAGAAGTTCTTTGAACTCAGAATTCTTTCCCTACATGACAAAAACTACGCATTTGTCGGATGAGCCAAAAATAGATACTTTCACGCTCTGCGCTTCCATATCAACATCACCTCTCTCAATGGCCAATTCCAGGAATACAAAACCCGGGAGGGCGGGCCGATAAATAATGTTGCAAAGGTAATAATAATAGTTTTACCTTCCAAATTTTTTCCCGAGTTTTTCCCGAGTTAATCTCAATTACTTCAAATTTTAAACAATTTTAAGAAATCTTGATTTTTATGTAACATACTGATAATCATGTGTTTAATTGCATTTGATTGCACTCGATTTTACCCCAAACTATCCGGGTACCCCAACGCTGACGAAGGCTTCCTCAGAAATGAGGAAGTCTTTTTTTTGTGTGATATATTCCACCTCTTGCAAGATGATCCGCAAAGCGGGCTTTAAGAAAACATAAGAAAACCAAGACGGACATAAAAAAACTAGGATGCGAAGCGTATTGTGACGGATGAAAAAAGGATTGAAGCCGGGTGGCTCCAATCCTTTTGGTATTCAATGTGAGGGAATGCGTTTTGATTATGCCTCGCCATTCTCTTCTGCCTCAGCGGCTGCGTTGGCGTCGTCGATGGCCTTGATCTTGTCGTAGGTGAGCTTCAGGTCGTCCTTCAGCTTCTGCACCTTGCGGTTCATCTCGTCGATGAGCGAGTTGCCCTTCTTCGATGCTGCATTGAGGAATCCGAGGTTGTTCTCGTAGGTCTGAATCTCCTGCTTCATCTGCTCGTAGCGGCGCATCAGACGTGTGCGCTCGTTGTCAAGAGCGTCCTCGCCACGGCGTGCCACATTCTTCAGATTGCTCTTGAAACTGTCGAGACGACGGCGGGCAGTTGAGATGTTCAGGTCCTTATACAGCTTGTCGAGGATGGCACGATACTCCGAATACAACTTGTCCTTCTCGCGATAGGGTACGTGTCCTACCTGCTGGTACTGGTCGATGAGTTCGTGCACCTTCTCCTGTGCATCGTCGGTGACGTTCTCGGCAATCTCCTTCAGCTGTGCAATGATGCCGCGCTTGGCCTCGAGGTTTGCGCGCTCTTCGTTGCGGGTGCCGGCAGTGGCGGCATTGCGAGCCTCGAAGAACTTGTTGCATGCGGCGAGGAAGTCGTTCCAGAGCTGGTCGCCAATCTTCTTGGGCACCATGCCAATGGTCTTCCACTCTTTCTGCAGAGCGATGAGCTTGTCGGAGGTGGACTTCCACTCAGTGCTGTCCTGCAGGGCGCGTGCCTTCTCGACGAGGGCGCGCTTCTTCTCGGTGTTCTCAGCGAAGCGCTCCTTCATGCCGCGGAAGTACTCTGTCTTGCGGGTGAAGAAATCGTCGCAGGCGGCACGGAAGCGCTCGAAGATCTTCACGTTCATCTTCTGCGGGGCAAAGCCGATGGTCTTCCATTCGTTCTGCAACTCGATGATCTGCTTGGTGTGCTTCTCCCAGTCGCTGGCACCCTTGTTCTCTTCCTTGGCAATGGCTTCCACCTTCTCGCAGAGTTCGGTTTTCTTCTTCAGATTCTCTTCCTCGCGGGCACGCAGGCTCTCAAAGTGCTGCTGGTGGCGCTTGTTGATGATGGTAGAGGCAGCCTTGAAGCGTGCCCACACCTCTTCGCGCAGGTCTTTCGACACAGGGCCGATCTCGCGATACTGGGCGTGGAGCTCCTGCAGCTGGTGGAAGGCGCTGATGACGTCGGTCTCCTCAGCAAGCTTCTCAGCAGCCTCGCAGAGTTTCGTCTTCAGTTCCAGGTTCTTCTTGAAGTCGTATTCGCGGGCTTCGTTGTTGAGCTTCAGCAGGTCGTAGAACTGCTCAACGTAGAGCTGATAGTTGCGCCACAGCTCGTTAGCCTTCTCGGCAGGAACGGCCTTGATGTCGCGCCACTGCTGCTGCAGCTCCTTGAACTGCTGATAGGAGCGGTTGGCCTCGTCGGGCGAGGTAGCCATGCCCTTTATCTTCTCGATGATCTCAAGTTTCTTCTTCAGGTTCTCCTGCTTCTCAGCTTCTTGAGCCTGGAATACCTTGGCGCGTTTCTCCTTGATGACGTTCATTTCGGCCTTGAACATTTCTTCAAGGTCGTCGGGGCGCACGACGTAGTTATCGGGGTCGCCGCCACCGTCGATGTATTCCTTCAGCTGCTGTTCGCGCTCGGCGATGTGCAACTTGTAGAATACCGTCTTCAGCAGGTCTACTTCGTCTTTTTGCGGGTTTTCTTCACTGTGAGCAATTTCCTTCACGCGGTCGAGCACTTCCTGCTTCGTGGTGTAGACTTTCTTCTCAGCCTCTTCCTCTGCTGCGGGCTTCTCAGCGGGTGCTTCCTCAGCAACGGGCTCCTCTGCAGGTGCTTCCTCAGCTGCGGGCTCCTCAGCGGGTGCTTCCTCAACTGCGGGCTCCTCTGCTGGTGCTTCCTCAACTGCGGGCTCCTCTGCTGGTGCTTCCTCAACTGCGGGCTCCTCTGCGGGTGCTTCCTCGGCTGCGGGCTCCTCTGCGGGTGCTTCCTCAGCTGCGGGCTCCTCAGCGGGTGCTTCCTCAATTGCAGGCTCCTCAGCGGGTGCTACGGCTTCTTCTACCACGTTTTGTACTTCAGCTGCGGCCTCGGCGGCAACTTGCTCTTCTGCTAACTGTCCCTGTTCCAGGGCATTCTCTTGAGAGTTCATCATTTCACTGGTTTAAGTTGATGATTCGGTTTTTATTTACACACTTCGAAACAATGGTGAGGGGCACAATTTCCCCCACCCATATTCCTTCAACCTGCAAACTTAAACAAAAAAAACGGAATCTCCAAAAGAAATTCCGTTTTTTCAACTTTTTGTCGAATATTTTCTTAATAATGGTGATTTTCGGCGTGCAGATTCGAAAAAATGCGACACTGTGTCACTTTGTCATCGTGTCACCTTGTTATAGCAGTCGCTTGTGGCGCAGGAATGCCCAGGTGATGCCGGAGACGACGACGGAGATGATCAGGGCGATGATGAATCCGAACGGAGCTGCCTCCATGCCGTTGATGAGGTTCATTCCGAACATCGAGGTGACGAGCGTAGGAATCATCAGGATGATGGTGACCGATGTGAGCGTACGCATCACGGTGTTCATGTTGTTGTTGATGATGCTGGAGTAAGTGTCCATGGTCGACTCAAGGATGTTCGAGTAGATGGCGGTGGTCTCGCGGGCCTGCGTCATCTCAATGTTCACGTCCTCGATAAGGTCGTCGTCCAGCTCATCGACCTGCAGTTTGAACTTCAGCTTCTGCAGCAGGTTCTCGTTGCCGCGGATGGAAGTGTTGAAGTAGGTCAGCGAGTCCTGCAGACGCGAGAGTCCGATGAGGCTCTCGTTGTTCACCGTATGGTCGAGGTTGTGCTTGGCCTTGTCGATGAGAGTGTTGATTTGCTTCAGTCGCTTCAGATACCATACAGCCGACGACAGGAACAAACGGAACGTCAGGTCGACATGGTCGATGAAGCCCACGCCGCGCTTCTGGTGGAACGACACGAAGTCGAGCATCATATTCGTTTCGTAGAAGCACACGGTGATGGTGACGTCGCGCTTGTGGATGATACCCAACGGCACGGTGGTATAGGGCGTGCGTGAGCGTATCTCCTTTACATAGGGTATGCGCAGGATGATGAGCATCCAACCGTCGTCGTACTCGTAGCGGGCACGCTCGTCGGTATCGCTGATGTCGCTGATGAAATAGTCGGGAATGTTGAAGCGCTCCTCGAGTTCGCGCTGGTCTTCCTCGGTTGGACACGTCACTTGTATCCAACAGTTCGGCTCCCACTCTGTGAGGTGGGAAAGATTGCCGGTAGTGTTCCAGTATGTCTTCATTATGCTAATCCTCCACTGGTTTTAAGCGTAGTAAAAAAACTCCTTTACGCCCAGAGGATTAGCCGCGGTGGGCTTTATCCTCGGGCGACACGTTTATAACTGTCCGCCGGATAATCGTCCATGATGGTTCTGTTTTAAGTTAATACTGTGTCGGAGGCAAATGCCCACCGATGTTTCAAATCGCATGCAAAGGTACAACAAAAAGTTAAAAGTACCAAGTTTAATGTTCAAAAGTTTTAAAGATTTCTTCCTTTTTGAAAAAAACTTTCACGTTTCATCTCTCATCTTTCATCTTTTTTGTAAATTTGCAGACAATTAGCAATATTCTATCATTATGAACCTCACAAAAACGATTCTCATCACCTTGTTGATGAACCTGCTGGCAGGCTCAGCCCGCGCGCAGCAACCCGTCGATTACGTCAGCCCGCTCGTGGGCACCATGTCTTCTTTCGCCCTCTCAACGGGCAACACCTATCCCGCCATCGCCATGCCCTGGGGCATGAACTTCTGGGTGCCGCAGACCGGCAAGATGGGCGACGGATGGCAGTATACCTACACGGCAAACAAGATACGTGGCTTCAAGCAAACCCACCAGCCGTCGCCGTGGATCAACGACTACGGCCAGTTCTCCATCATGCCCGAGGTCGACAGGGTGTCGGGTCCAACGGCCGACCTGATCTATGACGAGGAGAAGCGTGCCTCGTGGTTCTCACACAACACCGAGGTCGCGCGCCCGTATTATTATAAGGTGTACTTGGCTGAGTACGACATCTGGGCTGAAATTGCTCCCACGGAGCGTGCTGCCGTGCTTCGGTTTACGTTCCCTGAGACCAGCATGAGCGAAAAACGCATCGCCCGCATCGTCGTCGATGCCTTCGACAAGGGCTCGGCCATCAAGTATGATGTGAACCGTCGCACCATCTCAGGCTACACCACTCGCAACAGCAGCGGTGTGCCAGAGAACTTCCGCAACTATTTCGTCGTGAAAATCGACAAAGGCTTTGAATTCTGGGGAATCCAGAAGGACGGCAACCAATATACAGGAAACGAGGCTGAAGGCAATCACGTTCTCGCGATGGCCGGCTTCGTGACGAAGAAGAACGAGCAGGTGGTGGTTCGTGTGGCCTCGTCGTTCATCTCCCCCGAACAGGCCGAGCGCAACCTGCAGGAGGTGGGCAACGAGTCATTCGATGCCATCAAGGAGAAGGGCCGCCAGCGCTGGAACGATGTGCTGGGACGCATCGAGGTGGAGGACGAAAATGTCGACCATCTGCGCACGTTCTATTCCTGCCTCTACCGGGCCACGCTCTTCCCCCGTATGTTCTACGAGTATGATGCCGAAGGAAACGTTGTCCACTATAGTCCTTACAATGGTAAGGTGCTGCCGGGCTATATGTTCACCGACACGGGCTTCTGGGATACGTTCCGCTCACTGTTCCCGCTGGTCAACCTGCTCTATCCGTCGATGGGAGAGAAGATGCTCGAGGGCCTTGCCAATACCTATCTCGAGAGTGGCTTCCTGCCCGAGTGGGCAAGTCCTGGCCACCGCGGTTGCATGGTGGGAAACAACTCTGCAGCCGTCGTGGCGGAGTTGATGAACTGTCAACAAGCAAATAGCACCGCGCCAGCCAACTCATCACTCTCCACTCTCCACTCTCCTCTGAAAGAAACCCTCTGGCAGGCTGTCATCCATGGCGCTAATGCCGTACACCCGGAGATTTCGTCAACGGGACGTTGCGGTTTCGACTACTATAACCGCTTGGGCTATGTGCCTTGCGATGTGAAGATCAACGAGAGTGCTGCCCGCACGTTGGAGTATGCCTACGACGACTGGTGCATCCTGCAAATCGGTAAGCTGTTGGGCAAGAAGAAAAAGGAACTGGAGCCTTACGCCCGCCATGCCATGAACTATCGCAACCTTTTCAATCCGAAGTACAACCTCATGCAGGGACGCAAGGAGAATGGTGAGTTCAGTGAACCGTTCAGCCCGTTCAAGTGGGGTGGCGACTTCACCGAGGGTAACTCCTGGCACTACACATGGTCGGTGTTCCACGATCCGGCAGGTCTCATCGCACTCATGGGCGGTCAGGATGTTTTCGTGAGCATGCTCGACTCGGTATTTATCGTCCCGCCCGTCTTCGATGATAGCTACTATGGTGGCATCATCCATGAGATTCGCGAGATGCAGGTGGCAGGCATGGGCAACTATGCACATGGCAACCAGCCCATCCAGCACATGATCTATCTCTACGACTATGCCGCCCAGCCCTGGAAGGCACAGTATTGGGTGCGCGAGACCATGGACCGTCTCTACTCTGCAGCCCCCGACGGCTATTGCGGTGATGAGGACAATGGTCAGACATCGGCTTGGTATGTGTTCTCGGCACTGGGCTTCTATCCCGTTTGTCCGGCATCGGGTGAGTATGCCTTGGGTACACCTTATTTTAATAAGGCCACCATGCATCTTGAGAACGGCCGCACGCTGACCTTCAAGGCTGAGGGTAACTCCGCGGCAAATCGCTATATTGATCGCATGACACTGAATGGCAACGACTACACCAACAATTATCTGCGTCGTGCCGACCTGCAGCAGGGTGGTGAGGTGGTCTACCGCATGTCGGCCACACCTAACAAGCAGCGTGGCACCAACCAGGCGGACCTGCCGTATTCGTTCTCTACCAGTAAGAAGTAGTCTATGGGAATGGATGGCATCCGACTGATCATTTTCGACTTCGACGGAACCCTTGGTGACACCCGTCGCAACATCTTGCTCACCATGCGGCAGACGCTCGAGGAGTTGTCGCTGCCAGTGGCCAGTGAGGAAGAATGTGCTGCCACCATCGGTCTGCCGTTGCGCGACTGCTTCTTGCAACTTTTTCCCGACCTCTCGGATGAACTCGCCGACCGGTGTGCAGCTACCTATAGGCGCATCTTCGACATCAATAAGAAACAACTCGTTCCAGCCTTGTTTCCCCATGTACGGGAAACGCTGGCCGAGCTGTATGCTCGTGGCTATATCCTCACCGTGGCTTCATCCCGTTCATCGGCGTCGCTGCGCGAGTTCCTGAGCGACATGGGTGTCATCGACTACATCTCTCTCATCCTTGGTGCCGACGATGTGGCACGAGCCAAACCCGATCCGGAACCAGTCCTGCAGACGCTCCGAACACTCAAGATTCCAGCCACTGAGACCCTCGTCGTCGGTGACATGCCCGTCGATATCCTCATGGGTGCTCGTGCCGGTGCCCGCACCTGTGCCGTCACCTATGGCAACGCTTCTGCCGCCGACCTCCGTACCGCCGGTGCCGATGCCCTCATCGACGACTTCGCCCAGCTTTTGGATTAGCCCTCCACCTCCTCCTCTTTCCCTTTCCCGTCATGTCTCCTTTGCTGCGACATGTCGCAGTCCTCCCCTTAAAATCAGTTTCCCCACAAAAACAGCAGCCCCGCCACTGTCCTTCAAGAACAGTAGCGGGGCTTTTTATTCTCCCCTCCCTTGGGGAGGGGTAGGGGGTGGGCTCTTACTTCACCGGCACCTCTTCCAGAGTCTTCTTCAGCAGCTGCCAGAAAGGCTCAACGGTAGCGATGAGGGCACGCTCCGTCGTAGTGTGCGGGCTCTTCATCGTCGGGCCGAGGCTCACCACATCCAGATGCGGATACTTGCCCAGGATGACTGAGCATTCCAGGCCGGCATGATCCACCTGAATGATGCCATCCACGCCGTTCAGCTCCTTGTAGATCTTCATTAGCAGGTGCAGTACCTCGCTGTTGGGATTCGGATCCCAGCCTCCATACGAACCAGCGGTCTCTACCTTCATGCCAGCCATGTTGAAGCAGCTCTGCAGCGTGTTAACAATCACGGCCTTCATGTCCTCGCGGCTCGAGCGTGCCAGCACCTTCAGCGAAGCCTTTCCGTCCTCAATGTCGATGATGGCGAGGTTGCTGGAGGTTTCCACAACGTCGGGATAGCTCGGAATCATGCGCAGCACACCATTGTGACAGCCATAGATGGCATCAATGAGGTTGTCCTGAATCTCAACGGGCACCTCCATCTTCGGTGTCTCCACATCCTCAACAATCAGTTCGATACCGCTTTCAATGTTCTTATATTGGTCGGTAAAGTCAGCCAGATAGTCCTCAGCCAGTTCCTTCAGTGCAGCTACGTTCTCTTTCGGTAATGTCAGCACCACCTCGGCCTTGAAGGGGATGGCATTGCGCATGTTGCCGCCATGCCAGCTGGCCAGACGGGCCTCGCACTCCTCGATGGCCTCGCGTACAACCTGCACCATCATCTTATTGGCATTGCCACGGCCCTCGTGAATCTCCAGACCGCTATGACCACCACGCAGACCCTTCAGCGTGACGCGCACGGCAGCATCCTCCGGGTCGGTTTCCACTTCCTTGTAGTCGAGTGTACCGGTAACGTCGATGCCACCAGCCGAGCCAATCACAAATTTGCCCCAAGTCTCGGAATCTAGGTTCAGCAGGATATCGCCCTGCAGCATGTTCTCAGGCAGGTCGTTGGCTCCAAACATACCAGTTTCCTCGTCGGCGGTGATCAAAGCCTCCACCGGACCATGCTTCAAGTCCTTTGCCTCCATGACCGAGAGAATGGCAGCCACGCCCAAGCCGTTGTCGGCACCCAGCGTAGTACCCTTTGCCTTCACCCACTCACCATCAATCCATGGTTGGATGGGATCAGTCACGAAGTTGTGCGTCGACTCGGGAGTTTTCTGCGGAACCATGTCCATGTGGGCCTGCAGGATTACACCCTTACGGTCTTCCATGCCGGGTGTGGCGGGCTTGCGCATCACCACATTGCGACCTTCGTCGATGAATGCTTCCACACCTGCCTTCTTTGCGAAGTCGAGCAGGAATTGTTGTACTTTCTCCAGATGTCCGCTCGGACGCGGTACCTGTGTAAGTGCATAGAAATTTTTCCAAATGCACTCGGGATTCAATTTGCAAATTTCGTTCATAGTTAATAATTTAAAGAGGAGAGAGGAGAGTGGAGAGAGGAGAGAGATTACTCCTTTTTCCATTCATTCTCACCTTGGTTAGAATTTATGTTATCTTTCTTTTCGATTAAACTTGTTCGTAGCCCCGATGCTGTTTTTGCTATCTCTTGTATTTCTTGTTGAAGAGATTCAAATTGTTCTTTACCTATATAATGTCGTCTTGCAGCTATCTCTATCTGGCACATCGTTTCCATTAGAGACGCGTAAGAGATTTCCACAAAATGGATTCTTTCTTTGAGAGAAAACCTTCCCATTCCTTCGGCAATATTTGAGGGTACTGATATTGCAGCCCTGCGCAGTTGCGACGATAGGGCATTCTGCTCATAAGCAGGGAATGAGTCTATGATATTATATACATGGTCCACCATGTCTATTGCTTTTTGGTAAACAACTAGTTTCCTAAAGAAGAAATCATTCATTTTTTTGATTATAATGATATAGAATTACAAATTGTCTCCACTCCCCGCAATAGTATTCTCTCTCCACTCTCCTCTCTCCACTCTCCTCTGAAAGCTCAGCGCGATCCACGCATAGATGCCGAGGAGGACAACCAGCAGTGTTTGAACGGAGTGTACGATGAGCACGAAGTAGAGGGCGTCGGTTTCCTGCACGCCGTAGAGGATGAGCATCGTCTTCACGGCAAAGTGCCAGGGACCAGCACCGTTGGGCGTCGGCACAATCACGGCGATGCTGCCCACGATGAATGTTACCAATGCACACGACAGCCCCAGACCGGCTGTTGCATCGAAGCAGAAGAACGTCAGGTAGTAGTGCAGGAAATAGCTGCCCCAGATGGCGAGGGTGTAGAAGATGAACAGCGGGATGTTGCGCACGTTCTTCAGTGACATCACTCCCTGCCAGATTCCCGCCAACGACTCCTTCACCTTTATATATATCTGCTGGGGTAGGGTGGTCGTCGACTTCTCTGTGCTCGGTGTACCGCGCTCTGCACTTGCCGTTTTCGTCATCAGTATCCACAACAGCACGATGATGGCTATGATGCAGATGCCCGTCACCAGCCAACCGGTGGTGGTGAAGCGATGCCAGATGGCGTCGAGACTAGTGCCAGTTTCCTCGAAGAACGTCATGAACACACGGAACTGTGTAACAAATGTCAACGCTGCTATCACCAATACCAATAGTGAGTCGATGGCGCGTTCTGTTACCACTGTGCCAAGGGCCTTCGGAAACGACACGCCGTCCTTCTGTCGCAGCACGCCACATCGTGCAAACTCACCAACGCGTGGAATCACCAGGCTTGCCGCATAACTCAGGAAGATGCTGTGCACACGTACCGATGAACGCGACTGCTCGCCAAGCGGCTCCAGCGTCTGGCGCCAGCGCCAACCGCGGAACGCCTGTGCCAGCACACCGAACGGGAACGAAAGCAGCATCCACGTCCACGACATCTCATGGAGCAGCACCTCGCGCACTCGCCCGAAGTCGAAGCCGCGGTACATCCAATATAGAATGGCACCGCCAAGTACCAGCGATACCACCACGTTCAGCGTGTTTTTGCCTTGTTTTGTCACGTTCTTTCTTGTTGTGTTTTATTTGTCGACAAGTTCTTTCTCCGTTTCTCTCCGAAAGCGTCTCCTAGCCCTCGCCGAGCGACGTAGTAACTTCGCGACTTTTGTCGCAAAGGTACGGAATATCAGTCAAATCACAAAATGATTGCCGTTTTTTTTTATTACTTTAAGTTTTCGCCTTTCATCTTTCGTCGATAAACCTCCATTCTTTCAACTTTTTTTCGTATCTTTGCACCCGATAGAAGATCTTTTCGTTTGCTGCGGCTTGTCGCAGTCTAACTTTCACTCCCATGAAGCAAGTAAAGCCTAAGAAACAACTTGGCCAGCACTTCCTGACTGACCTTTCCATAGCTCGCCGCATCGCCGACACCGTCGATGCCTGTCCCGACATCCCCGTTCTCGAAATCGGTCCAGGCATGGGCGTCCTCACGCAATATCTCATCACGAAGACCCGCCAGGTATGCGCTGTTGAAATCGACCGCGAGTCCATCGCCTATCTGCGCGAGCACTTCCCGGAGTTCGCTACTCCTTTCTCCTTAGGAGAGGGACAAGGGGAGGGGGCTCCTGTCTCCTTTGGAGAGGAATCAGGCGAGAGGATTCTCTTTTCCGGCGACTTCCTTCGCATGGATCTCCGCGAACTTTTTGGAGGTCGCCAGTTTGTCCTTACTGGCAACTACCCCTACGACATCTCGTCGCAGATCTTCTTCAAAATGCTCGACAACCGCGACCTCATTCCTTGCTGTACGGGTATGATTCAGCGTGAGGTGGCCTTGCGCATGGCTGCCCAGCCGGGTTCGAAGACCTATGGCATCCTCTCTGTCCTCATCCAGGCATGGTACGATGTTGAGTACCTCTTCACCGTCGAGCCCTCGGTCTTCAACCCGCCGCCCAAGGTGCAATCGGCTGTTATCCGCATGACGCGAAATGATGTGACCAATCTCGGCTGCAACGAACAGCTCTTCCGTCGTATCGTTAAGACCGTCTTCAACCAGCGTCGCAAGATGCTTCGTGTCTCCCTGCGCCAACTCCTGAGTGCCGATGCCGTCGCTACCCTCGATGCCGACCTAACGCTTCGCCCAGAACAACTATCGATACAGCAGTTTGTCGACCTTACCAACCATATTGCCCCTCTCATAACCCCTTGATATGTAGTTCCAAACTTTGCAATTGGGCTCTGTTGTTAACTTGATTGTAAAAATTATTCCTAAATGTAAGGAAGCTGTATAGAATTTGATGCTTATAATGTAGGGACGCGGCGTGCCGCGTTGTTGGAGCAAGAATCGCTAACCTCATAATGCGGTCCGCAGCGTCTATACATGGAGTAACTACATTCTCCATTTCTCTAATTCTTGATGAAAATTTGATGTATGGATCAATTTCTACATCATGCCTCTTCTTTTTCTTCTATTTGTCTTTTTAATGACACATTATGTAAAAAAGTTTCAAATACTTTTGGCCATCTTGATTCCGATTTTCTTACTTTTTCACACGCGTGCGAGAAAAAAACACAAAAAAAGTAGCTTATCCCGTTTTTTCTTTGTACCTTTGCACCCGTAATGAAATAGAAGTAGGATTCTGCGAGATTCCTAATAGACTCTCTAAGGCGGTATTCCAGTAGTGCTGCCTGTTATTGTTAACCGGCAGCAAATTCCGTGTTTTTCCCAAAATGCGGGAAAGGGAAGCTATTGCCCCAATCCAAATCTCTGTTTCATTACACGGCAGTTTCTCGCAGGACTGCTTAATCCAACCTATTTCATTCATTACACATTTTTTTTTCAAACTTTCACGGCCTCAAGCCATTACTTGAGCCATAGGCTAACTTGGCCTATATGTGCTTTACACGGCTGCAGGTCTTTACATCATGAAAAAAGTCATCACATATGGTACCTATGACCTGCTTCACCAAGGCCACATCAACCTGCTTCGCAGGGCAAAGGCGCTTGGCGACTATCTCATCGTGGGAGTCACCAGCGACAGCTTCGACCGTGGTCGTGGTAAGCTCAACGTGCGCAACAATGTGCTCGAACGTGTGGAGGCAGTAAAGGCTACGGGCCTTGCCGATAAAATCGTCATCGAAGACTATGTCGGTCAGAAGATTGACGACATCCAGAAATATGGTGTCGACATCTTCACCGTAGGCTCCGATTGGGTAGGCCATTTCGACTACCTGAAGGAGTATTGCGACGTGGTCTATCTCCCTCGCACCGAAGGCATCTCCTCCACTCAGCTGCGCGAGGACTCACAGCAAGTCTATCGCGTCGGCATCGTTGGTACCGGCCGTATTGCCCGTCGCTTCGTACCGGAGACGAAGGTCGTCAACGGCATCGAGGTCACGGCAGTCTTCAATCCCGCCCCCGCTGAGGCCGACGCCTTCGCTAAGGATTTTGCCCTGACGGCTTATGACAGCTACGAGGCCATGCTTGCCGACGTCGATGCCGTCTACGTGGCATCGCCCCATCTCACTCATTATTTCTACACCAAGCAAGCATTGCTCTCGGGCAAGCATGTGCTCTGCGAGATTCCGCTCGTCCTCTCAGGCGACGAGGCACGCGAGCTCTATGCATTGGCCGAACAGAAAGGACTGGTTCTCCTCGAAGCCAGCAAGACGGCCCATTGCCCTGGCTTCATGCACCTTGTCACGCTCGTCAAGAGTGGCGTCATCGGCGACGTCGTCGACGTGAAGGCTTCCCTCTCCAAGATGGTAGCACCTCCTACGCGCGAACTCGATGCCAGCCAGGCAGGCGGTTGTGTCACCGAACATGGTTCCTTGACGTTGTTGGCACTTGTCAAGTTACTGGGTCTCGATATTCGTGAGGCAGCATTCTACTCGCGCATGCAGGATGGTGTCGACGTGTTTACAAAAGGTGTTTTTACCTTCCCTCATGCAACAGCCTCCATCACCCTTGGCATAGGAGTGAAGACCGAGGGCAACCTCGTTATCTCCGGCACGAAAGGTTATGTTTATGTTCCCGCCCCTTGGTGGCTGACTGACTATTTTGAAGTTCGCTATGAAGACCAGACGAAGAACAAGAAGTATTTCTATAGCTACGATGGTGAAGGTCTCCGATATGAAATCCAAGAGTTCATCTCGATGATTGTCGGTGGCCGTCTCAGTTCTTATCGCCTGCGTCGTCGTGAGAGCATCGCGATCGCAAAGCTCATTGACGATTACCGTCATCATAAAAATGTAGTGGAGTTATGAAACGAATATTAGTGGTAGGAGGAGCTAATGGTATCGGCTTGGCTATCGCAATGGAATTAGCTGGCCGCGACACCACCGACCAGGTGTATGTCGTTGACAAACAAGAACTTTCAGACTCATACCGACATCCGAAAATACAATCGTTCGTCTTCGACCTTACATCAGAAGATTACGGTTTCTTCGATCGTTTTGTCGACATTGATGGTCTGATGATCACAGCAGGGTTTGGGCATCTTGCCTTGTTCCGCGATGTCTCAGAATCACATATCATCAGTTCTTTCCAGGTCAACACGCTGCCAGTGCTACGCCTTGTGAAGCGGTTCTATGGCAAGTTGGAGGGCAAAGAAGATTTCTATTGCGGAGTGATGGTCAGTATCGCAGGATTCATGTCGTCGCCTTTCTTTGCTGTCTATGGTGCCACAAAGGCTGCCCTGAAGATATTCATCGAGAGTGTCAATGTTGAGCTGGAGAAGGCTGGAACAACCAACCGTATCCTGAATGTCAGCCCGGGGTCTATCAAAGGTACAAGCTTCAATCAAGGAGCTACCGACCTTTCTTTAACGAAAGATCTTGCCAACGACATCATTGATCATCTGCAAGCGAAGGACGACCTCTTCATCCCGCAATACGATGAAGTGTTCTGTCATGTCTTGCAACGCTATCATGACGATTTCCGCAAGGAAGGACTCCATAGCTATGACTATAAAGTTGCCAGTGGTAGGGTTAAGTCATAATGATGGGTAAGTTTCTACAAATAGCTTCGTCTGTCGCCTTTCTGTTCGCTGCATTGCATTTCTGTTCTTGCAGTGGAGATGACGGCTATATTGAACCGATTGATGTAGAAACCATTGAAAACCCCACGGCCATGCAGGTCATTGCCCATCGTGGCTGCTGGTCTGGCGACAGCCTCCCTCAAAACTCCCTCGCTTCATTCCGTAAGGCCCTCCGTCAGAATATTTATGGCACTGAGTTCGACGTGCGTCAGACCCTTGATGGGCAACTCGTCATCAACCACGATGCAACGTTCAATGGGAAAGAAATCTCCCAGACACGCTATGCCGACCTCTGCCGCTCTACGCTTCCCAACGGAGAGAAGATTCCTCTTCTTGAAGATTTTATCAGAACCTACTGTACAATTACTACCAGTGTGCTTATGGTGGTCGAACTGAAGTCGTGTTCTGTAGACAAGTTGCTCGCCTTGCTGAGCCAATATGATGTGATGTCGCATGTTCTGTTTATCTCATTCTCAAAGAATCTCTGCAACCAGTTGGTAAAAAAGGGCTATGGCTCTATCACATGTTATCTGGGAGGCCCCCTATCGCCTCAATGCATCCATAAGGCAGGTTATGGTGGAATCGACTATACCCATTCTGTCTTTCTGGAGCATCCTGAGTGGATTGCTCAAGCGCAGGGATTAGGCATGAAAGTTGCTGTTTGGACAATCAACGACCCTGACCTCGTCAGTGACTATATTGCCAAAGGTGTCGTCGTTACGACCGATCGGGTATTTACCTTAAATAAAAATTGAATCTGAAGCTTTTGAAAGCGTCATCTTAAAGATTTTAGAGCTATTGTTTTATAAAGTATCATATTTTAAAGAATTTAAAAATAATGAGTATTAAAAACTTGCTGAAAAGAATCCCTGGAGTTGAGGAATGCCTAGAGCATTTTGCATATGCTAGGAAATTGGATTTAAGATCTCTGTCGCAAGAAAAAAGGATAGAGATGCTGATGGACAAATACGAACGGATAGTTGGTTATAGAATGGATATATATCATCCTATAACTTATACAGAAAAACTTCAATGGTACAAAACCTTTTATAAAGGTGATGGAAATCTTGAGAGAGTAGTAGACAAATACTTATTTAAAGGATATATTGAAGAAAAATTGGGAAAAGGGTATACAGTGCCCTTGATAGGTGTATGGGAAAACATCAAAGATATTGAGAAGGATTGGCATCGATTACCTGAAGAGTTTTGCTTAAAATCTACAATACAAAGCGATGGCAATTATATTAAGTTTATACATAAGAAATCTTCTACATCTTTTGGCATGCTCAAACGAGAACTAAAAGATTGGCTCCTTCCGAAAAACACATTGGCTAATTCCTTTTGTATAGCTTATCATAAGAGCAAACCACGTATTATTGCAGAGCAGTACTTGGAGAACGTAAAGGATCAACTTTACGATTATAAGTTTTATTGTTTTGACGGTGAGCCGTTTTGTTGTTGTGTGAATACTCAACATTTTGAAAAAGGAAAGGAACATACATTCCCGATTACTTATTATGATATTGATTGGAATATGCTTGATGTGAAATCAGGTGTTCACGAAATCGAAAAATGTGAAAAACCAAGGCATTACGAAGAAATGCTGGAAATAAGTAGGCAGTTATCAAAGGATTTTCCTCACGTTAGGGTGGATTTTTTTGACACTGACGAAAAATTGTATGTTGCAGAATTGACATTATACCCTGGTGGGGGAATGTTTAAATATCAACCAGAAGAGTTTAATCAGAAGATGGGAGAATTGTTCAAACTCCCAATTACTAAGTAGTTATGATAATTGGATTGTTAAAGGAGACAAAAACTCCTGTGGATAACAGAGTGGCATTAACGCCAAGTCAAGTTGCAAAACTGAATCAGGAATATCCTGATTCGGAAATTGTTGTACAGTCAAGTGAAATCCGTGCATTCTCTGACGAAGAATATCGCAAAGAAGGCGTGAAAGTAGTAGATAATGTTTCCGATTGTGATGTCCTCTTTGGCATCAAAGAGGCAAAAATCTCTACCTTACTTCCTAATAAGCATTATGTATTCTTCGGGCACATTGCAAAGATGCAGGAATATAATCGTCCTTTGCTACAGGCTTTCTTGAATAAGGGCATCACCTTTACCGATTATGAGTATTTGGTTGACGACCATAATATCCGCCTTTGTGCTTTCGGCTGGTGGGCTGGCGTTGTAGGTGTTTATTATACGTTGCGTGGCTATGGGCTGAAGACGAAAGAGTTTGAGTTGCCGAAACCGGGTCTGAAGTTTACTTTAGAGCAACTGATTCTGAATTTGAAGAATATTAAACTGCCGAAAGTGAATCTTCTTGTTACTGGTGCCGGACGTGTCTCACAAGGTGCTCAGTATGTCCTTGAAAAGATCGGTGCAGTGAAAGTCAGCGAGAAGGAATATCTTAAAGATACTGATATTACCAACCTTACATATAGCGTTGCCGATGCTGACCTTCTTGTGAAACGCAAGGATGGAGAAGATTTCACGTGGGACGATTTCATCAAGAATCCTCAAGAGTATGAAAGTGATTTCATGCGTTGGGCAAAATATACCGATGTTTTGATTTGTGCTCATTTCTGGGCTCCTGATGCTCCTGTATATCTTAGTGCAGAAGATCTCAGAAGTGCAGATAACAAGATCCGTATGATTGGTGATGTCACTTGCGATATCATGGGTAGCATCAAGTCTACAATCCGTCCAGCTACTCATGCAGAACCCTATTATGACTATAATCCGATAACAGAGAAGGAGGAACCGCTCTTCGCCAACAAAGACAACATCACTGTTGAGGCCGTCGACACCTGTCCAAATGCTTTGCCCATGGATGCCAGCGAGTTTTTTGGTAACATGCTCATACCTCACGTGTTCACTCCTCTTCTTGAGGGCCATGGTGAGGACTCAAAGGTAATTGAAAGGGCAACCATCGTTAAGGATGGCAAGTTGACAGAAAGATTCTCCTATCTAAAAGATTATTCTGAAGGTTATTAATGGCTGATAGTCTTAAGCAAAGAGCAATTTCTGGTGCATTGTGGAGTGGTATTCACAAGTTCTCCATCACATTACTGGGGTTTATTTCTGGTGTTGTGTTGGCACGCTTACTTACACCTCATGACTATGGAGTGATAGGGATGCTAACAATTTTTATTGCAGTTAGCAATACTTTTATTGATGGGGGATTTGGTTCTGCGTTGATACAGAAGAAACGTCCTACAAATGAAGATTATTCTACCATATTATATTGGAATTTGGGACTTTCAGTTGTATTATATGTTATTCTATATGTTTCAGCTCCAACTATAGCTCGGTTCTATGATCTTTCTTTGCTTACAGAAGTTCTTCGTGTACAGGGGGTAGTTCTGATAATAAATGCAGCAAGAATAGTTCAACGTACTCAACTGCGAAAACAACTGGCATTTAAAAGGATAGCAATTATCAATGTCTCATCCAATATTGTAGCTCTTTTAGTTACCATTGTACTTGCAGCAATGGGATGGGGGGTCTGGTCATTGGTCGTACAACAGTCATTGCTCTGTTTGTTAACGACCATCTTGTATTGGATTACTAGTAAGTGGAGGCCCATGTTGGTTTTTTCTTGGACATCTTTCAAGGAGCTATTCAGTTTTGGCGGTTTTATATTATTGTCTAACCTTTTTAATACTTTTTGCAATAATGTTCAGGGGTTATTGATAGGTAAAGTATATAATTCATCGACATTAGGCTATTATACGAAGTCAAGACGTACGGAAGGTTATGCATCGACTTTCATATCAAGTGTACTTGATCAGGTTTCTTATCCAGTTTTTTCTGAATCTCAATACGACAAGCCACGAATGATTCGAGTCCTAAAACAATTCATAGGGGCTTCCGCATTCTTAACATTTCCGTTGATGTTTCTTTTGATACTTCTGGCCAAACCTTTGTTCATTCTTCTCTATTCAGAGAAATGGTTAGATAGTGTTCCTTATTTCCAACTGTTGTGTATTGCAGGCATTGCTATAAGTCTTCAGAATGTGAATTATTATGCAGTAGCTGCTTTAGGAAAAAGCAAACAATTGTTTAAGTGGACTTTTGTGAAACGTTTGTTAGGCCTTTTTCTCGTTTTCTTTGGACTATGGCTTTATGGATTATACGGTTTGCTTATAGGTACAGTCCTTACATCGTGGCTTATTTATATTATTAATGGTTGGCTCGTATCGAAATATGTAGGCTATTCACTTAAGAAGCAGTTTGCTGATTTATTCCCAGTAGTTTTTTTATCTGGTATGACGTGTACATTTACATATTTGATTACCTTTTTGGGAATACACAATTTGTATATTGATGGTTTGGTGAAGATGCTAGTCTTTATAGCTATATATATATCATCATCAGTTTTCCTGCAGTTGGAAACATTTTTATCTGCTAAAAATGTTTTGACAGCACTTTATCGAAAGTTACGGCCTGTCAGAGTTAGCAATTAATGTCTATTTATGAAATTCTTTTTTGCAGGTGATTTTTGTTCCACTCCCTCCACAAAGCCAATTTTTGTTTCGGAGGAATTGAAGGGTATCATCAGGTCTTGCGATTTCAAGGTTTGCAACTTTGAAGTCCCATTGAAACCTACTGGTGTAGAACCGCAGAAAGAAAGATACTATCAGCAAGACGATGCTCCTGCTTTTTTGGAGGAGTTAGGTTTCAACGTGTTTCCTTTTGCCAACAATCATGCTTTCGATTATGGAGTGAAAGGATGGCAGAAGACAATGGATGCATTTCATACCCAACCCTTTGGCTCTGGAACCTACGAGGATGCTTACAGGGTTAAGGTCGTTGAGAAGGATGGTGTTAAAGTTGGGTTCTTAGCATTGTGCTTTGCTGCTCGCTTTGGTGTTTTTGATGATGTCTGTGAGCATGAAGGCTATGGCTGTGCCTATATCAATGATCTGAAAGTAAACCATATCATCATAGATACTAAGAAAGTGGTGGATTATCTGATTGTCCTCCCGCATGATGGCATTGAATATGTAGACATTCCACTTCCTGAAACAATCGCCCGCTATCGTGATTTCATTGACTATGGAGCTGATGCTGTGATAGGTACTCATCCGCATTGTCCGCAAGGCTGGGAATTATATAATGGGAAGCCTGTTTTTTATAGCCTTGGCAATTTCTTGTTTAACAGTAAGCAGGACTATTCCTATCGCGCCTTGAACCGACCACATTGGTACGAGGGGCTATGTGTTATCTTAGAATTAGAAACACAGACACGAACATTCTCTTATCGTACGGTTAATACTCGGAATGTTGACAATTTAGGAATAGTTGTCGACAACGATAAGCAGAGAGATAATCATAATGAGCAGTTATGCCGTTATCTGACTGATAAAGAAGAATATGATAGATGTTTCCAACAACAAGTGCGAAAGATTGTCTTGACAGAAGATCTTCCTAAGTTGGATACCACCTTTCATGACATTACGCTAAAGAAATCCCTACGGGCAATAGCTCGATATATATTCAATAAGTTAATAAAGAAACAGAATAGGTCCGATTTTGCCGTTCGACGCATGCTCAAGCATGATGTTCAGCGTGCTGGATTACTTAGAGTTTTAAAACATAAATAATAAAAAAATGAGTGCTAAAAGAAAAATCAGTGATATTTTTTTGCAATTGAAGAAATGGTCACAGATGCGAGAGTATAAGCATCAGATTACCAAACACATGGGTAATCTGAAGAACCAACGTAAACTTACCCGTGAGCAAAAACGCGAGATACAAGAGTTTTACAAAAGTATCATTGGCAAAGAGATTGATCTTTATTCTCATGAGTATTTTTATTCTCGTACAGGAGTGTATTCTAAATACTATATTCCCACCAATTTTTACATGATTGAGTTGATGGGAAGGGCCAACCGATGGCCATTCATACCAGCTTATGGCGATAAAAATCTTACAGAGACCTTGCTTCCTAATGCAAAACAGCCTCATACCATTCTAAAAAGGATGAATGGTCATTATTACTACGAAGGCGCTCCGGTTTCCGAAAAAGAGGCTATCGAGCGGTGCAGCAATTTAAAGAATGTTTTGATCAAGCCCGCATTGTCTTCTCAGGGACGAGGTATTGAAAGTATAACAGTTACTGATGGACAGACAGATCTCAAGGGTAAGACCATTGAGCAGGTGTTCAAACTCTACGGTAAGAACTTCCTGGTTCAGGAGCGCGTCAAGCAACATGAGCGTATGAATGCACTCAACCCGACGTCAGTTAATACGATCAGAATTGTGACATTCCGCTCTGATATGGAAATACTGCTCATCTACGCCGTTGTAAGAATAGGCAAAATGGGCTCCGTCGTTGACAATCAGTGTGCTGGTGGCATCAGTGCCATCATCGATGAAAACGGAAGGCTTGGAAAATATGGATTTGGTGGTTATGAGGAAGATAATCTGACAAAGACGGATTGTGGGACAGTCCTTGAAGGTTTCCAGATCCCGTCTTATGACAAGGCAATCGATCTCGTCAAGAAGCTGCATTTCCAGTTGCCTTTCTTTGACTTGATAGGGTGGGACATCGCTATTGACGAAGCCGGCGATCCTGTACTCATTGAATGGAACCAACGGGTTGGACTAAGCCAGTCGGCATTCGGACCTGGATTTGGAAAATATACTGAAAGAATACTGCGTGAGCTTTGGCCACGCCAAAATACGTTCAAGTAACCACGGTCATGTCAGAGATTGATAGTTTCTTTTTAGGCGAGAAACCAGACAGTGTTTCATGGGACGCCATTCATGATGTCTTATGGAAGGCACATGAGCAGAATCGTGCTCAGGGAATGAGGATGTTATATCCCAGTTTGCCAGGTGATGAGTTAGAGAAGCTCATCGGTGCTGAGGGCCGGTGTTTTGTGGCAATGGACGGGGCAAAAGTAATTGGAACTTGTTCATTCAAACCTGTTAAGAGAAATAATTGGTATAGTAAAGGCCGGACAACAGCTTATTATATACTTGATGGTGTCCTTCCTGAATATGCAGGAAAAGGTATCCATTCAAAACTTTTTAGGTTGAGGCAGTCCTATGTTGAAAACCATGGATTTGATTTCTTCATAATGGACACTTCAGAACATAACTTGCCTATACAAAAGGCCTTCTTGAAGAATGGTTTTTCCTACGTCTCGTTCAAAGCCTACTCCACAGGAGGTAATTATGCTGTAATTATGGCAAAATGGTTGGGAAAATCTCCGTTCCCGCAATGGTACTGCAAGGGGCGGTTCCTATTAAGGAAAGCCTATATAAAAATGCGGTTTAAGCCTGGTTATGTAAAGCGTTTTGGCATTTAATACTTTTCTTATGCGTTGGATTAAGTTATTCAGTTTTGCCTTATTCATCATGCTCTTGTCGTGTTCAGGGGCAGAAGTTACTTTTGAAGATATTTTAGATGATGAATCTGAAATGGCGGATAGCATCCCTGTCCTTAAACGTAATGTGCTGATTATCGGTAATTCGGCAAGTAGGGATGCATTTAGCTATGTCCCGTTTCTCTTTGAGGAAGCAGGAGAGAACTTCCGAATAAACATGGTTATTCTATATAAGGGAGCCGAGAATTTAGGAGGCCATTATAAACGGTTGACAACTGATAGCCCAACCTATGTTATTGACTATTGTAAGGCTGGTTCCGACGGTAAGTGGTACAGCTTTAGTGATAGGTCAGCAAGTGATGTGCTATCAGAGTTTCAGTGGGATATGGTCATTCTCCAAGATACGTGGACTGGATCAAAAGCGTATAACGATGTGTCAAACAGGATTCATGGCATCAAAAACTTTATATACGATAATTATGGCGCCTTTCCCATTGCTTTCATGATAGTACCTCCCAATCCGAAAGCTATCAAAGAAGATGATATGGATGCAGAATGGAAACTGTTTAGTTCAAATGCCCAGACCTTGTTAGTAAATGGATTGGTTGATTATGTCATCCCTTGTGGAACGGCAATCCAGAATGCATTACACACTCGCTTAAAAGGGTTAGGAGCATATAATTATTTGAGTTACGAGGGGGTTCACCTGCAAGAAGGACTCCCTTGCTTAATAGAGGCGTATACTGCAACACAATCATTGTATTCTTTCTTTGGAATTGAGAAGACTATAGAAAGCAGTCCTCTGCGTATTACTCAGAAGTGGGTTTGGAACAAGGATATCCCCGGCCGACATGGGAGTGTTATTGAAGGTACGGAGCAAGACTATGATTTATGTAAACGGTGTGCAATGGCCGCATTTAATGATCCATATTCGGTAACGCTTTTACAATAAGATATCGATGAGCTCTCATATTCATAAGAAACCCATTGCAATAGTGATGGGACGTAACTATACATCAAGGTTGGGCATGATTCGTGCTGCAGGAACAGCTGGATGCGATGTCGTTGTCATTCAGACGGAGCATAAAAAGCCTCTTTTGAGGCCCATTGACAGTCGCAGTAAATATGTTGTTGCCCGCCAGTATATTCCAGAACCTGACAGAGAAGGTCTGATCCGCCTTATACAGTCATATAAGAGTGATGGTGACAAACCTGTGTTGTTACCTACCGATGACTATACAGCAGCCACAATCGATATGAATCTCGACTCCTTGAGGGACGATTTCTTACTTCCTCATGTGAACAACGAACAGGGGGCGGTTGTGCGCTTAATGGACAAGAGCTTACAAAAAAAAATAGCCTTGGAGGCCGGAATGAACGTTGCACGTGAATGGATTTGTGAGTGGCACGATGACCACTATGTTATTCCTTCTGACGTTTCTTATCCCTGTTTTACTAAGCCTCAATTGAGTTCCCAAGGTCATCTGAAGAGGTATCAAAAGAAGTGTAATACTCCCCTGGAGTTAGAAGGCCTCCTTCATTCTGTAGGGAAAGTCTTTCATGGTCCTATTCTTGTAGAGGATTATCATGAAATATCCAGAGAATTTGCCGTTGTAGGCTTGTCATTGAAAGACTACAGCTTAATACCTTCAGTCATAGAGATGAAAGATAGTTTTCATGGTATAACAGCACAGGGAACATTGATGCCAATCTCGAGAATCCCTTCTATGAAGGAGTTCTTATCAGACTTTATGCGAAGAAGTCAGCTGACGGGTCTTTTTGATATTGATATGTATGAGAGTGGTGGCAAGCTGTACTTCAACGAACTGAACGTCCGGTTCGGTGCCAATGGCTTCGCGCTTTCTAACTCTGTAGTTAATCTTCCAGGGCTTTTCTTGCATTATCTACTCGGGCATGGACATCCCGCAGCAAACTCTCCTCAGTCTTTTGACTGTCTTACCTTTGCCAATGAGAACATCTTAAGACAGATGTATTATGAAGGCCTTATAACGTATAAACAGTACCGTTTGTCTCAACAGAGTGCCAATACTTATGCTATCAAAAATCAAACAGATAAACTCCCATACTGCTTTTTCCGAAGCATGGATTGCGTGCTTCCTTTGGTGCTGCTGCTGAAAAAACTCAAAAAGTTTATTCATTAGTGGCTCTTGATAATTGTTCAATGAAAGCAATCTCTATTCTGTTTCGCTCCATAGCGCTTGTTTGCTACTATGTGTCGATGCTTTTCCCACGAAAAAGCAATCGATGGCTCTTTGGCAGTGCCACGGGGTTTAACAATAATGCAAAGTATTTTTTTATTGATGTCGTTGAAAACCATCCGGAGATCAAGGCTTATTGGATTGACGACAGAAAGAACACTGCTTTGGTACGCCAATTGGGATACAAGGCATATTCCCGATTCTCTCTTATCGGGCTTTGGCTGTGCCTGACATCTAAATACTATATAGTCGACCATACGCAGGGATGTATCGATTTCTGGACCAGTGGCGGTGCAAAAATTATCAACTTATGGCATGGAGTGGGATGGAAGGCGTGTCTTTGGAGCAACCCTTTCCATGCTGTATATAAACAGAAGAATTGGTGGGCCAATTATGTGCATCGGCTTTATTATCCTCACCTTTACTATAAGCCTGATTTACTGTTGTCCTCGTCACCTTATATGACGGAACATTTCTTTGCTCCGATGTTTGACGTTCCAGAGAAACAATGTGTAGAAGACGACTATCCACGAGTCAAGTTCATGCTTCAACCTCAGGCGTATATACTGAACCATATCCGCAAAATTGGTGCGACAGCAAGTGAAGAGCTGATTTCCTTAATGCAACAATACAATCGGGTCATTCTCTATGCACCGACATTCCGTGATGCCCAGTATGATTTTATTGCAGAAAGTGGAATCGATTTTGATGACTTGAATGAACTGATGGCCTGTAACAACTGGCTTTTCTTGGTAAAGTTCCATCCTTCTACTCGGATAATGCCAGGACAAAAGATAGCGAAATCAAATGTTATTTTGCTTGATAAAAACGTGGATTCTAATTATATCATGCCCTTCACGGATGTCCTCCTAAGCGACTATAGCTCAATCGTTTTCGACTTTATGCGACTCAGCAGGCAAATGGTTTTGTTCCCATTCGATAAGGAACAGTATAACAGTGGAAGTCGTGTATTCCAAATGGACTATGACGATTTAGTGGAGGGCATCCCCCAAGCATTTACGTACAATGAGTTGAAAGATTGCCTACTGATGGAAGCTGGCGTTCAGCAATCATGTAATGAAAAGCTCTGGAGACCTACAATGAATTTAATGACAGCAATACTAAAGTTGTAGCATGAAAGAACTATTAAATAAAATTCGTGTCGTATTTAATGATATAAGGAAGGGTAATAGAGTGACAACCTTTTTCTTCCTCTTATCCTCTTATTATATCCTCAACCTTCTTACTTCACCGATTACGTCAGGTATGTCTGGTGGCCTAGAAGCAGAGCACAACATTTTTAATCAGTTGTCGGCGGGTGTGTTTGTCTTGTTCGTTATATACTACAGCATAGTCACGAAAGCTCATCATTCTTATTGGTTAGTTATGGCCTTGGCATTGTTTCTCATTTATATAACCATGCGCACATACCTAGGATTTGCTACCGATCACTCACGACACACAATATTCAGCTTTTCGTCAATATTTAATATGTGTTTTTGGGCTGGCGGACTCGTCTTTGGACTGAAATGCTTCCGCTTGGCTCCGCAAGAGACTCTAAAACGGATGATACAGATGGTGCTGATTGTCTACCTGGTCTTTGTCACCTATCGACTATTTACACAAAAAGCGTTGTTGATGAGATTAGGTATTTCAATGGGTATCAATATGGCTGCATCTGTTTATATGATAATTCCTCTTGTTTTCCTGGTGTTCAAAGGAAAACTAAGGTTATTCTTGTTGCTTTTGTGTGCCTTTATCTGTGCTTATTCTGCAAAACGGCAAGCTGTATTGGGACTTGCCATCGTACTATTTTTTACTTCAAAGATTGTCTATCAATTATATTTTCAAAAAAAGAAGTTCCTGGCGTTCATAGTCGTCTTACCATTACTTTATTTCGGAAGTGATTATATTTCAAAAGCTTTCGAAGACTTGACGTCTCGGCAAGAGCTTCTTGCTGAAAGAGAGGACGAAGATAGTGGACGACTCCAATTATGGGCTGTTGCAATGAGCGGTTTCCAGAATGCCGATAATGCAACACAGTGGTTTGGTGGAGGTCCCGGAACAGGCAGAAAGTATATTGGAGCTTTCTTTCCGATAGCCCGTGCTCCTCATAATGGATTTATCCAGGTGCTCTGCGATTATGGATATATTGGTTTAATCTTTTATGGATTATTCTTCCTGATACTTGTATTCTACGTATTAAAAGTGAGAGACATCGACAACAAACTGCTATATCTGGCAATCACGTTCTCTTGGCTCTTTGCTAACACAATCTCGCATCCAGGCAACCTTACAATGGTCTTCCTTGCTATAGGAGCTAGCTATATTTTCTATTTGCAAAATCATGAAAAAAATAGAGACGCTGAAGGAGGTTCAACAGCGGCTCCTTAATATATCCACGGCATTTGCAGCTATCTGTGAGAAGTATCATGTCCCTTACGTGATGCTTGGGGGAACCATGCTTGGAGCCGTACGCCACCATGGCTTTATCCCCTGGGACGACGATATGGACTTTGCCGTTCCCCGTGAACATTATGAGCGGCTGATTACTTTGCTGGAGAAAGATCTGCCAAGTCAGTATAGATGTCTTACGTATACAAACAGCGATCAGATCATGTATCCTTTCATTAAAATTGAAGATTCTCAGACATGTATCGACGACCCCCGCTTGAGTTGTCCGCTGGATGAAAAAATCGGACTCAATGTCGATGTCTTTCCATTGGACGTCTGCGATGTCAATGGCTGGAATGTAAGGTGGGTATTATTATTGATAAAGCTGCAAACCGTTCTGTTTGTCGAATCTGCTGAGGATTCATCTACAAGGGCATTCCTAAGGCATTTGCTTCAATCGATAGCGCCATTTGGCAAGAATTATCTGCAACGAGTAATCGAAAGAGCCCTTTGCCGAAATCAAAAGGGTGAATATGTCGGTAACGTTTTAGGACGTTGGAAAAAGAAGGAGATATTCAAGTCGGATGTTTACCATTCTGTCCAGGATTATTTGTTTGAAGGAATCCGTCTGAAAGGTGTCGAGGATTACCATATTTATCTTACTCAGATGTATGGTGACTATATGGCTCTGCCTCCCGAGGAGAAAAGGAGTGCACACGTTGAAAATGTTTATTTAAGATGAACGGCAAAGCATGAACCTGAAGCGATTTATATGCTCTTTATTTGTTAAGGCAAGTTTGGTATTTCCCTACTTGCTTGATAAATTGGTGGCGCCATTTTATAAAGGCTGCATGAATCATTGCGGAAAGAATGTTTATATTCGCCCGATGTCGAGTGATTTCAAGGGGCTGAATAATCTTTCCGTAGGTGACAATACGAGCATACCAAAAGGCAGTGTTTTCTATTGTACGAAGGCTGCTTTGACAATAGGAAAGAATGTGATATTTGGACCTAAACCGACGATTATCACTGGTGATCATCGAATTGACGTCGTAGGTTCCAATATCATTGATAATACTGTAAAATTGTCGGAAAATGATCTTCCTGTTGTTATTGGGGATGATGTGTGGATAGGGGCAAATGTTACCATCTTGAAGGGCGTTACTATAGGTAGTGGGAGTGTCGTGGCAGCAGGGGCTGTAGTGACAAAGTCGTGTGAGCCTTATTCGATAATTGGAGGTGTGCCGGCAACATTGATTCGGTATCGTTTTTCTGAAGACGAAATCCGTGAGCATGAGAAGCAACTTCAGTCAAGGTGATAATTTGAGATTTTTATCTGAAAGAGAATGAACGTCCTCATCGTAGCACCGTCTTTGGACTCCACGAAAAACGTCAGTGGTGTGTCTTCTGTGGCAAACTTCATGATTGCTAACAACCAGGAGTGCCGTTATACACATTTCCTGCAAGGCAAGGGTGACGATGAGCAAGGAGGGCTTTCTCGTATAGTGCGATTATTGAAAAGCTATCGCCGATGGAAGACTCTATTGAACGACCTACCTGCCGACCAGATCATTCACTATAACTTCCCGTTGGATGCCATGGCGGTGGTGCGCGATTTCTTTTTCATGAACGCAGTGCGAAAACAAGGCCGACGGATGGTGGTTCATATCCATGGAGGCCTCTATCTCTTCAGGCAAGACAAACCTTTTCTGATTAAATACCTTCTAAACAGAATCTTCCGATGGGACTGCCCGTTCATCGTCCTCAGCACCAAGGAGAAGCAACAGATACAAACAGAGTATCAGACAAAGACTGTCTATGTACTCCCCAACTGTGTTGATCTTGCAGTTGCATCGTCCTTTACACGGAAAGAATTCAGTCCTTGCCTCCACCTGCTCTTCTTAGGCCGAATTGAACCCAATAAGGGCATGGACTTTCTCTATCATGCAGTAAAACTACTTCAGGATAGTGGCATCGATTTCATTTTACATTTTGCTGGTGCCGAACAAGGTGGCAATGACTATATCGGAAGCTTTTCACAATTACTCGGTGAGCGGTTTGTTTATGAGGGTGTTGTGTCAGGGATAGAGAAAGACAAATTGCTGAAGACCTGTGACGTGTTCTTGTTGCCATCGTTTTACGAAGGCTTGCCTATGTCGCTGTTGGAATGCATGAGTTTTGGTATGATTCCTGTCACGACAAACGTCGGTAGCATCAGCGAATTTGTTCAGGATGGAAAGACAGGACTGCTCTTGCAGATGAAAGATTCACAGAGCATTGTCGATGCTATCAATCTCTTATCGAAAGACACAGACTTGCGCCGCAACCTATCCAAGAATGCACGTGAAAAGATTTTTACGGCATTGAGTACAGAAAAATATATCTCGAAACTCAACGAGATTTATCAGAACTGTTGACGCATGCTTAGATTAAAGTCACTACAAATTGTTCCGAGCCGCGAGGCTTTGGCACAGATTCCTGCAGGTAAGGTGTTGATCAACACCATCAATGCGCATTCGTTTAACACTGCGCAGAAGGATTCTTTGTTTGCTGAAGCACTTGCCAAAGGAGACTATCTGATTCCTGACGGGGCGAGCATCGTGAAGGCATGTCGGTGGCTAAAGGCAAAGTCACAACCCATAGAGCGCATAGCAGGATGGGACCTTTTTACTTTCGAGATGGAGAGACTCAACGCTCAATTTGAGAGTGAACATTCTGGAACAAAGCGTTGCGTGATGTTCATGGGATCCTCGGAGCGGGTGCTATTGCTGATCAGAGAAAAGGCGGCCACCATATATCCCAATCTCGACATTGTCACCTATTCGCCTCCTTATAAACCTGAGTTCTCTGATGAGGACAATCAGGCTATTATTCAAGCAATCAACGATGCTGATCCAGATCTGTTGTGGATTGGAATGACGGCACCCAAACAGGAGAAATGGGCTTATAGCCATTGGGACGAACTCAATATCCATTGTCATGTGGGCACCATCGGCGCTGTTTTCGATTTCTTCGCAGGCACTGCCAAACGAGCACCCCAGTGGTGGCAAGACCATTCCCTCGAATGGCTTTACCGCTTATTTACGGAACCACGTCGCATGTGGCGCCGCTATGTCATCGGCAACCCCTTGTTCCTCTGGAATATCCTAAAAGAAAAAGGAAGCCCCTCTAAATCTTCCCCAAGGAGGCCTTAAACTACTCGAACCATTTGAACCGCACCAACAGGTGCTTTGAACTGCAGCTCTGCTGCTTTTGAACCGAAGGTCATCGACCAAAGCAGTGCTGTCACGCAAGCGTGGAGCACGAAAAGCGAGAGAGGTAACCACTCAAACCATTCTGAACTCCTCTCAACTCTTCTTAACTATTCAGAAATCTTCTGAACCCATCATCGACGATGCCTCAGTCATACACCCCATATCTCGACATTCTGCGCTTCTCGCTAAACGAGGAAGCACAGGTGCCGGAATCGGTAAAACTTATCGATTGGGACCAGTTGCTGCAGTTCGCTAAGGACCAGTGTGTCCCTGGTGTTTATTGGATGGGGGTGCGTCGGCTGGGTCATTTGAAAGAGAACAAACCTACCGATGACCATGTGATGCGATGGATGGCAGCATGTGGAAAACTGGGCAAGCGGAACAGCACCGTCACGGAGAGGTCGGCATGGGTGGCAAAGAATTTTGAGAAAGAAGGGTTCCAGGCATGCCTGCTAAAAGGACAAGGCCTCGCGCTTTGTTATCCCGACCCGTCATTGCGCTATCCCGGTGATATTGATATATGGGTAGTGCCAAGGTCGCAGAGCGGCAGTCCAAATGCTGCCTCGCAGCGTTCAAATAATCCTTCGGATGTTCAAGGTTCAAATGCAGCTACGCAGCGTTCAAGTGGTTCAAATAGTTCAAGTGCGACAGCGTCGCATTCAAGCCATTCATCTTTTCACTTTTCACTTTTCACTCACCGTGAGGATGCTGACATCCGAACGGTGATTGCCTACTGTCGGCAGTTCGTGCCCGATGCCAAGGCGTGCTATCACCATATCGACTTCCTGAAGGCTGGCGACGTACCCGTCGAAGTACACTACCGACCGTCGTGGCTCAACAATCCGTTCCACAACCGTCATCTGCAGCGGTATTTCCTTGAACATGCCGATGCACAGTTCTCCTATCTGCAGCCGCAGGGATTTGCTGCGCCTACATGGGAGTTCAATGTCGTGTTCCTGCTCAGTCATATCGCCAATCACCTCCTCCACGAGGGAATTGGCCTCAAACAAGTCATCGACTACTATTATCTCCTTCGCTCCCAAACAGAACGTCGCAGCATCGACAGCTACGAGCAGGAGTTCCGCCGTCTTGGACTGCTGCCCTTTGCCCGCCAGCTCATGTGGGTACTCTGTCAGGTGTTGGGACTCGATGAGCAGCTGTTGGTTGCTCGTCAGGATGAGCGTCGTGGGCGCCTTTTGCTGAGTGAGATGTTGGCAGGAGGCAATTTCGGCATGCACGACGACCGGCCGTTGAGTGGTTTCTACGCCTCTGGACTGAAGAGCAATCTCCAGCGTGTGGTTCGCGACCTACGGATGATGCGCTACTTCCCGTCAGAGAGCCTTTGGGAACCAGCCTTCCGCATCTGGCATTATTTCTGGCGCCGCCGCCATCGCTCTTAACTGTAATCTAGAAACTATAAACTATAAACCATAAACTAGAACTTTTGGAGCAGCGAGTGCCAAAGATGCTTGCATCTATTTGGCTAAACCGATGGAGCAGCGAGTGGAGTGTCAAGTTTACTTGAACAATCCCGAGTCGCGACAGAGGAAGACGATAGTCAACGCGACAAAAGTCATGGAACGAAGTAACATAAACTCTAATTTAGTATGAAAAAAGACAGATACCATGGAAATGACCTGATCAGGATCGCCATCATCATCGGCGACTTCCTGTTGCTTAACCTGCTGGTATATTTGTGCTTGGAACAGTTCGACGATAAAACGCCGGACTACTTTATGGACCATAATGCCGTGGTGGTCATGGTAGCCAACTTCGCCATGTTGGTGGCGGAGTATTTCTTCAATACCATCGCCTATCACCGTCGGCTCAGCGTCATCGACCTGTTGCGGCGAGTTTTCATGTTGTCGGCCACACAGTCTGCACTGATGTTCTTCCTACTGCGTTCCATCAGCCGCGGAGGAGGCTTCTTCAAGTTCATGTACTATTTTGCGGGCTTCCTGTTTATTGCCTTGTTGCTGGCACGACTCATTGAACGAGGCATTATCCTCTACCTTCGAGCTAAAGGTAAGAACACGCAGAGCATTTTGTTCGTTGGCAACGACCCTGCAAACCTCATGCTCTACCATGACATGTTGGAAAATTCATCAGCAGGCACCTATGTCAAAGGCTATTATGCCGACGAACCCATCGAAAATGCACCCGAGCAGTTTGTCCATCTGGGTAATCTGCAGCAGCTTAATGCTCAGATGGAAGAAGACAAGGACAAGACCAATCTGGGCATCGACTTGGTGTTCTGCTGTCTGTCGCACGACGAATCAGCGTTCATCAACCGTGTGATTCATTTCTGCGACAACCACGTAGTACATTTCTACTATGTGCCACGTATGAGCGGAAACCTCCATCTGCGCCTCATCCCCGAGCTCTACGGCGATGTCACGTTGTTCACCAATCGTCGCGAGCCACTCACGTTCATTGAGAACAAATTCCTGAAGCGCACCTTCGACATCGTCGTGAGTGCCCTCACCTGTCTGGTGCTGTTGCCCTTCCTGCCTATTGTCGCCCTGATCATCAAGATGCAGAGTCCCGGTCCCTTGTTCTTTGTCCAGAACCGTACGGGTCTCAACGGACATACGTTCAAATGCTATAAGTTCCGTTCTATGCATGTCAACAACCAGGCCGACACCCTGCAGGCCACCAAGGACGACCCGCGCAAGTTTCCGTTTGGAGAGTTCATGCGCAAGACGAATATCGATGAGTTCCCACAGTTCTTCAATGTGCTGAAGGGCGACATGAGCATTGTCGGCCCCCGTCCTCACATGATGCTCCATACGGAGATGTATGGTAAGCTCATCGATAAGTACATGGTGCGCCATTTCTGCCGTCCAGGTATCACGGGTTGGGCACAGGTCACAGGCTTCCGTGGTGAGACGAAGGAACTCTGGCAGATGGAGGAGCGCATCAGGCGCGACATCTGGTATCTCGAGAACTGGACTTTCTGGCTCGACCTCAAGATTATCCTGAAAACAGCCATCAGCATCCTGATTCCCGACAAGAAAGCATATTAGGAGCCCCACCCCGGCCCTCCCCAGTAGGGAGGGAAAAAACCCTCGAACCTAGACGCTCGGCTATGCCGCTTTCGTAGCTTATCGGAGAAAGAACTTTGAACCTTGAACGCAGCTTCGCTGCATTGAACGGCACATCGTGCCTTTTGAACCGCTGCTTCGCAGCTAGTGGTCGCTTCGCTTTGTTTTTTCTATAGGAAGTTTGATAATGAAGATATTTCTGTGAGATCCGTGATATCCGTGTGACACAATATTGAACCGCAGCTCCGCTGCTTTCTTCTGTGCAAGAATTTTGTCATATAAGAATAAAGTCGTACCTTTGCAGGCAGAATCGATCATATCCGAGATACTGCGAGAACAACATTGGCTCTCTCCGGCGGCGTCCCACTGGTGCTGCCCGTTACTTGTTAATCGGCATCACTTCTCTCATATTCGTACCCTGAATATGAGGACTCCCGCCGTATCTCGTCACCTGCAGCTCTGCTGCATTGAACGCAGCACCGCTGCATCGAACCGCGCTTTAGCGCATTGAACCGCACCGCAGGTGCATCGAACCGCACCACAGGTGCATCGAACCGCACCACAGGTGCATCGAACCGCCCTTTGGGCTTTTGAACCTAGAAACTCGAAACTATAAACTATAAACTTTAAACTCTAAACCAAACATTTGGCTCTATGAATCTATTACAAAAACTTACCAACTGGTATTTCAAGCGTGAGGCACTCCCTTATTGGTGTGTGTTCATCTTCGACTGTGCAGCCACCTTCTTGGCAGGCTTGATAGTCTTCTGGGCTTACCACAAGACCCTCTACAACATTGCACACTTCTGGGGCATTGTCCATACCATATTTATATATGTGTTCATCGCCATGATAGGATTCCGCACTTTCCGGACCTATAGTGGCGTCCTGCGCTATTCGTCGTTTGTCGATCTCCAGCACATTGCCTATGCCAACATCCTGTCGTTGATGGTGGCCATCCTGGCTCACTACCCCTTATATCAGTTGCCGGCTCCCTTGTTCGAACCCTTCCGAATCCGTCATCTCATAGTGATGTATGCCGTGTCTACCACCCTTATGTGGGCAGGACGTGTGCTGATTAAAGAGCTCTACGAACTCAGTTCCATTTCTAAAGGCGTTGCCAATGCCCTTGTTTATGGTGTGAAAGAAGGTGGTGTCGGTTTAGCAAAGTCCGTCCGTAACGAGAAACCCTCCAACTTCCATATCCGTGGATTCATCTCCCACAATGGTGATCTCAATGGACATCTTCTCATGGGTGTAGGTGTCTATCAGGTGGAGGATCTGCCGGATGTGCTCGACCGTTTCCGCATCCGTGCCGTACTTGTGTCTCCACAACTTAACAACGAGTTCCGTAACGACCAGCAACTGCAGAGCATACTCACCGATGCAGGTGTGAAGATCTACATGACCAAAGGCTATTCCGAGGGTACGGATATTGACAAGATGCAACTCAAGGAGGTGAGCATCGACGACCTGTTGCCACGCGACGAGATCAATGTCGATATGGAGAGCCTTGACAAGATGCTCAAGGGTCAGCGCATCCTTATCACCGGTTCCGCAGGCAGCATCGGTAGTGAGATGGTCCGCCAGATTGCTAAGTTTGCTCCCGCCGAGATGATGCTCATCGACCAGGCCGAAACCCCACAGCACGACATACGCTTGATGATGCGTAAGGAGCTCCCCGATATCAAGGTCCATACCGTTGTCACGAGCATCTGTAAGGAACAGCGCATGGAGCGCATCTTCTCTGAGTTCCGTCCCGACTACGTCTTCCACGCCGCTGCCTACAAGCATGTGCCGATGATGGAGGACAACCCCAGCGAGAGCATCCAGAACAATGTTCTCGGCACGAAGATCCTTGCCGACCTCAGTGTGAAATACGGTGTGAAGAAGTTCGTCATGATCTCCACCGATAAGGCTGTGAACCCCACGAACGTCATGGGCTGTTCCAAGCGCATCTGCGAAATCTATGTGCAGGCGCTCGACTCATTGATAAAGAGGAGAGAGGAGAGAGGAGAGAGGAGAGAGAATACTCTTGACAAAACCTCTCAACCCTTCTCAACTATTCAGAACAATTCTGAACATGAGCCGAAGGCCTCTGAACGTTTGAACCGCAGCTCTGCTGCCTCTCAACCCTTCTCAACCTCTCTCAACCTCTCTCAACTTCCCCCGCAGGGGTCTTCCTGCCAGTTCGTCACCACCCGCTTTGGCAATGTCCTCGGTTCCAACGGCTCTGTCATCCCACTCTTCGAACGTCAGATCAAAGAAGGCGGTCCCGTCACCGTCACCGATCCTGAAATCATTCGTTACTTCATGCTCATCCCCGAAGCCTGCAAGCTCGTCCTCGAGGCTGGCACCATGGGCAACGGTGGTGAGATTTTCGTCTTCGACATGGGCAAGCCCGTGAAGATTGCCGACCTTGCCAAGCGCATGATCCTCCTCAGCGGTGCGAAGAATATTGAGATCAAGTACACCGGCCTGCGTCCCGGCGAGAAACTCTATGAGGAGATGCTCTCCACCGAGGAGAACACCAAACCCTCGTTCCACGAGAAGATCCGCATCGCCACAGTTCGCGAGTACGACTTCGAGAAAGTCAGTCGCGACATCGACGACCTCATCGCTATCAGCCGCCAGTACGACGACATGGCCACGGTTCGCAAGATGAAAGAGATCGTCCCCGAGTTCATCAGCAACAACTCCGTCTATTCCGCCCTCGACAAGTAATTTTCCACGTATCCCGCGTATCGTCACGTATTACTGCCATAGATAAACGTATAATGATCATATAATCGTCCATATAATTTGCCCATATAATTTGACCATATAATTTATCGATATATTTGTAATTAATGAATAATTAACGGTCAATTAACGGCAATTAATGTTAAAAATTAAATACCTGTGATCCCCGTGATACGTGGAGACAGTTTTCGTGAATTTCGTCTTTTTCGGATGTTTTCGGAATATAATTCAAAAAGAAGTTGTATCTTTGCACATTGAAAGTGATATGTTGGGATTCTGCGAGGTCCTTCTGCAGCCTCTACAGCGGTGTCCATCCGTGCTGTCGTCCTTCGTTAACCGTCAGCCCGCTCTCAAGTCTTCTCCCGACCTGAGCACCCCTCAACATCCCCACGTATCCAGCTTAGCCTCCACGTATCCCTCGTATCCTCACGTATATCATAAAATAATCTGTGCAATCTGTGTAATCTGTGGGCACAAATCCCCGTGATCCTCGTGATCCGTGGAGAAAGAACCCTCAATCAACCGTACTATTATGGGAGTATATGAAAATAATATCGTACCAATAAAGATAGCTCATTTAGCAGAGTATGTTTCCAAGGTAAAGCGTATCTCGCTGGATGATGCTCTGGTCTACATCTATGTAAATCCGATGTATGAACGGCTTTACGATGAGAATGCCAAATGGTGGTATCTGAGCACGGAAGCACTGTATGGAGAGTTCGAACTCAGGCGTAGGCAGCAAAGTCTGGAAGTCCCTAAAGAGGTGTTCGAGTTCTATACCTACTGTCTGGAAAATTATGCCACGCATAAGCGGATTGGCGGCATGCAGGCTTGGGTGTTGTTCAAGGAGACAGGTGCTGATGAGTACATTATCGGCAACTACGACCTCCTTCACACCCAAGGAGTAGATTATATTTTGGACGATATTCAGAGATTTATAAACAGAAGAAAAAAATGATCAAACTGTATCATGGTTCAACAGTAGCGGTAAAGAACCCTTCTCTCAGACCAGGTCGCCCCAATGCCGACTTTGGTAAAGGCTTCTATACCACGAGCAATTTTGAACAGGCTGTTAGGTGGGCACACATCAAGCAGGAACGCGAAGAAGCTCAGCGTGCAGTGGTCAGTGTCTATGAGTTTGATGAGACATTGCTTGACAACCCGGAGTTGAATATCCGCAAGTTCACCGGAGCCGATGAGCCTTGGCTCTATTTTGTGGCCGATTGCCGCAAGTCCCGCCCACACCATTTCGACCTGGTACAAGGTCCCGTGGCCAATGATAAAGTCTTCACGACGGTCAATCTGTTTGAGAGTGGTGTCCTCTCGGCCGAAGCTGCCATCCTGCAGTTGAAGGCATATAAAACCTATGACCAGCTGTCATTCCATAGTGAGCGTGTCATTGTGACCTTGAAGTTTATGGAAGCAATTGAGGTTTGAAGTCCACAAGTCTGCTAACAATTAGCCGACGATATGCTTAAATAGCTGTATTTTTGCAATTGGAATTTATAATGAGATTTGAACTATGTGCATGGTTAGTATAAATATTGATGAGGCTGCGCTGCGGGATATGCGTCCCGATTTGGACACCACGGCAGCCATTCGCCTTTGGGCGCAGGAACTGGTGGATCTCCGTATGCAAGAAATGCGTATTGAGGATGAAGAGACTATGAGCATCGACGATGCCCTTGAGATGACTTTAGCGGCAGTGAGAGAGGAGTGGTGAAATGAACCTGTCCCCTGTCACTCGCATTCCCTGCGTGGCGCTCGGCATCCCGAAGGGGTGACGCTTGTTCCGTAGGTTTCAAGAAGGACGGATTGGATGAAGTTTGGAATTGAAAGATACTGTAGTTGATACTTCATGAATAATAATGGCGACAAATACTATTACGATTAAGGAAAATAGATCGGTAACAGTACCGACCACACATGATTCGTTTGCTATGGATAGAAGGGAATGGAATCGTCTTAAAGCGGCAGTAAATGGCTGTAAAACCAATGGACAATGGTTTATGTCTGTTGCTTTCTGCTTTTTTGGAATATCCGGATCTGCTTTTATAACTTGGATAAGTTTATTCTCTCAAACTGGGATAGATAATATAAAATTGGTTTTATTAATAGGGGCTATCGCTTCTTTTATAGTGGGAATACTTTGTGTATGTTTTCAATATTTGCAAAATAAGAATCAAACCTCCTCAATAGAATCAATAAAAAGTGAAATAAGCTATATCGAAGAGGGAATTCAGCCGGAAGCATCTTAGCCGAAAAAGGATACATCAGATTTTGGAATATGGCACGATTATTAGATATTATCAATAATAATAAATCACTAAGGCAAGTCTATGAATACTTGGAATTAGGATTTCATACAGACGATGCTCATTTTATTCAAAGCTGCCTGAATTCATTTCAGATTGACAGTACGGTATTAACGTCTGAGAATTTGACATCGGTTCGTAAGTTTATTGCTGACGAAATGGAAAGCCAGCAGTATTCTAAACGTGATAAAGCAGAAATGGATAACATTATTTCTGTCTATGGTTCAACATTTATTTCTGTTCAATCAGAAGAACTTCCAGAAAGGCATATAGATGCAGGCTGGGCAATTAAGTTTTATGAGTGTGTTCGAAATACCTATGTGCAAGATTTGCAAACTCTTTGGAGTAGAATTCTAGAAATAGAATTAAAGAAACCAAACACTTTCTTCAAGCGTACACTAGATGTGTTCTTTAATGCAGATAAGTTTGAGATTGATTGGTTTTACCAGATTACGCAATTCGTTTTCGACAAAGCGTGTATTCCTGAGTTTGTTCTAACTGACAATAAATTCTACCCTTTCAATAAGTTTCAAACATTGGTCGATGCAGGTTTTGTTAATGCGTCTTTAGGCGGCCTATCTTATCCAGAATCGTTTTCTATACATTTAACGTCGGCTGACCTCAATATTGAGGTAGTAAAACCACCCTTTGGCTTTGGTATATATACTTTGACTGATGCAGGATCACAGTTATTTAACTTGCGGTCAGAATCCAATACTGAAGAATATATTACCAAGTTGAAGGAGATAATAGAAAAAAGTAATACTGCAAAGGTGACTTCAGTTGTACATAAATAGTCACACGGGCAAGTGTAAAAAACAGTGAGTTAACTCAAAACACGATTTGAGTTAACTCGGAAGTACTTTTGAGTTAACTCACCAGAATTTAGGCATTAACGATTATTCAGATAGGTATTTATAATATCAATGAAAAAGAAAATCATATTAGCAATTCTATTATCCGTAGTAGGTATTAATATTTATGCTCAGATAGACGACTCTCATAAGGAAAAGTTCTGCTTGCTTGTTACTGAAAGGACGCAAGAATAACAGTTGGCCTTTGGTACATATTACAGAGAATGATACAATAAAACAATGAACTATCGTGCAAACCGAATGCAGCAAGCTTGCTTATTGCTGAGGTGCAGCCGATAGTGCATAAATGAACAATAATATATGAGCTTTTGGAGCAGCGAGAAGAGAGTAAAGTTAACTTTGAATTTCCCGAGTCGTGACAAAAGTCATGGTATGAAATAACATAACCTTGAACCGCACCGCAGGTGCCTTGACCCGCTGCTCCGCAGCGTTGTGATTAATCGATCATCAAGAAGATGAGACAGAAAGAACAGTTGAAGATATTTGAGAATCAGAAGGTACGTACTGCTTGGGATGACCAGGAGGAGAAGTGGTACTTCTCAATAGTGGATGTATGTCGGGTGCTTACCGACCAGCCCGACTACGATCATGCAAAAAACTATTGGAAAGTACTGAAATTCCGTTTACTAAAGGAAGGAAATGAGTCGGTTACAAATTGTAACCAACTGAAACTGGTCTCACCAAAAGATGGAAAGCGGTATAAAACCGATGTCGCCGACCCAGAGCAGCTCTTCCGCATCATCCAGTCCATCCCTTCCCCGAAGGCGGAGCCTTTCAAGCAGTGGATGGCTCGGGTGGCAGCCGAACGGCTCGATCAGTTGCAAGACCCAGAACTCTCCATTGAACAGGCCGTTTCCGACTATCGTCGTTTGGGCTATTCAGAAAGTTGGATCAACCAGCGACTTAAAAGCATTGAGGTCCGCAAGTTGCTTACCGATGAGTGGAAGCGTGGGGGAGTGGCAGGCCAACAGTATGCCTCGTTGACCGACATCATCACGGCAGCTTGGAGCGGTCGCACAACACGTCAATACAAACATCTAAAGGGCCTGCACAAGGAGAATCTGCGTGACAACATGACCAATGTAGAATTGTTGTTGAACTCCCTTGCCGAGGCATCTGCAACAGAGATTTCAAAGAACGAAAATCCTCAAGGCTATGGTCAGAATGCTGATGTGGCCCGTCGAGGAGGTCACGTAGCTAAGGCTGCTCGAAATCAGCTTGAGTCCCAACTTGGTCACTCGGTGGTGACATCGCTTAATGCAAAAGACTATTTTGCTCGTCTTGAAGAAGAAGAGAGGAAACAATTAGGCGATGGGAGTGAGACGAAAGAGTCGACTAAAGACTAACATCCTCTCTCCTTACCCACATCTCTGCTGCCTTACCCGCATCTTTACTGCCCTGCCCGAGCCTCTGGCTCTTTACACGCCCGCAGGGCCTTACACTTTGAACCTTGAACGCAGCACGCTGCTTTGAACGGCACATCGTGCCTTTTGAACCGAAGGTCATCGACCGAAGCAGTGCTGTCACGCAAGCGTGGTGCACGAAAAGCGAGAGAGGTAACCTTGAACGCTGCTTCGCAGCTCTTGAACGCAGCTCTTGAAACTAGAAACCGCGACCCCGTCGCCTTGCCCGAGCCTCTGGCTCTTTACACGCCCGCAGGGCTTTACACTTTAAACAGCGACTCCGTCGCTTTACCCGCAGCTCTGCTGCATCGCGCTCGGCTATGCCGCTTTCGTAGCTTGCCGGAGAAAGAACTTGAAACAGCGACTCCGTCGCTTTACCCGCAGCTCTGCTGCATTGAACTGCATATGGTCGCTTCGCTTCGCTTTCTCTATTGGAAGTTTGATTAATTTTCAAATAGTTTTTTTAGATGATGCTTTTGCCTTGCAAAAAGAGCTTTATTCGAGAATAAAGATGTTTTATTGGTTGAAGAAGGATGAAAGTTCACTTTCAATCATCTTCCAACCATGCAACCATCATCTGAAGAAATTTCTGTGCTTTCTGTGATATCCGTGTGAAACAATATTGAACCGCAGCTCCGCTGCATCGAACGTCCGAAGGACATGAACGCAGCTCCGCTGCTATCTTTTGTGCAAGAATTTTGTCATATAAGAATAAAGTTGTACCTTTGCAAGTTGAATCCATCATATCGAGATACTGCGAGAACAACATTGGCTCTCCTAGGCGGCGTCCCTCTAGTGCTGCCCGTTACCTGTTAACCGGCATCACTTCTCTCATATTCATTCCCCGAATGTGAGGACGACCGCTGTGTCTCGCCACCCGCAGCACCGCTGCATTAAATCGTGACACTACAGAGCGCCCAGAAGCACTGGAAAGTGGAACAATTCATCTTGTTGGTACCAACCACGATTTGATTGTGAACGAAGTGAGCACACTACTTGATGATGCAGAAGCTTACGAGAAGATGAGCAAGGCCGTCAATCCGTATGGCGATGGTAAGGCCTGCGACCGCATTGTACGGGTGCTTAAAGGCGAAGTCGTAGAGCGGTACGGAGCGTAGCGAGTGTTCCTTTGGTGTTCCTTTAGTGTTCCATTGGATAGTGTAGGGATGCGTGCCGATAGAGTGCGGATAGTCGGAGGGTAATTGTCACAAAGCCGTCGCAGGCGGCAAGACAATATGAAAGTATAAAAAAATAATTGAAAAAAGTGGGTCTGAATGGCACAAAAATAGGGTTGAGGAAGTGTTAAAAAGCACATTTTCCTTCTGTATGTGCAAGAAAAGTCGTACTTTTGCAGATTAAAGAATTGTTGATAATATGAGTCGTCAAATCTATTTACCAGAGCTGGTGAGTATAAACATTAAGAATTATACTCTCTATCCAAACGGCTTGGACTATACCTATGACTTTGTCAAAGGTATAAATCTTATTTTGGGTGGAAATGGAATGGGTAAGACCACTTTTGTCAATATTATCAAATTTGGTTTGATCGGACTATACCGTAAGGCTAAAGACTTGACCAGGACATATCAAGGCCGTGCGATAGTAAAGCGTCTGCTTTATCCTTCAGACTATTTTTCTGCCAGAAAAGATGATTCTGTCAAAGCGGTTGGAGAAGCCACAGTGGCTTTACATTTTTTAATAAAAGATGCCCACTTTAGGGTTGTTCGTAGTTTGGATACCGGAACACTCTTGTATGTAACGATTAACGGAACCCCGTTGGTTGGGGAACCGCTAACAGAGGATAGGTATGAAAGACTTGAAAATATAAATTTGCAGAAGCCCTATCTCCTTTATGCGTATGAGACTCAGATAAGAGCGTATTCAAATCTTACTTTTGATGACTTGATTTTCTTTGTAAATGAAATCCTTTTCTTTGGTGAAAACCATAATACAGTTCTTTGGAATGAAGGTATTGACGGAAGAACGGATGTGCAGTATGAACTATTCACTAAATATTTCAGTGAGCCAGAATTGAACGAAAGACGACAAGAAATGTCTCGTCAAGCAAGATACTATGACAGTTTGTCACGCCATAAGTCAGAAGATATGCGCGTAATAAACAACTTGCTGAAGAAATTGAAACAAAGTGACGGCGATGGTACATCACCCCAATCTGCCACCATTGACATCATTGCTCTAAAAGGTGAAATTGAAAAACTGACAGAAGAACTATCAGCCATCAAGTCCGCGCAGAAGAACTTGGATGAGGATATAGCCAATCTACAAGGAGAGATTAACAGGGATAGCCTTCAGGCTTCTAAATTAGACGATGAAAAGAAACAATTGGAAAAAGAGATGAATGCCAGTCTTTGGGAAACACTACACCCGATGTACGATGTCTTTGTCAAGAATATCCAGTTGAATCACGTTTGTCCAATTTGTAATCAAGAAACAGATGTTTTGGTTGATCGTGTTAACGAAGCGACTTCAAAATGTTTTGTTTGCGGTAGCGAAATACATTTAACATCAGATGAGATTCTGACGGCAAAGTATAAGGAAGTTATAGCTACTCATAAAAGCCTTTATCAGGGAATAGCAAATAAACAAAGGAAGATAAGGGCTATAGAAGATAGCCAACATAATCTGGATAGAGATTTCAGGGAGAAAGATCTCAGGCGTCGTAGTCTCCAGCAGCAACTTCGCGAACAAGAGTTCAAGCGTGCAGAATCAGCTGAGCCTGACAAACTGCAAGCTTTGGATGACGAGTATAATAAATATGCAAAAGAGAAGGAAAAACTCCAGAAGAAAAGTGATGAGTATAAAGTTCAGGAGTTACAGCTAACGAGTAGGATTGCAGAAGAAATCCTTTCTAATGTTTCTCGTTTTTCATCAATATTTTCCAGTTATGCCCAACAGTTTTTAGGTGTAAGCTGCTCCCTGGAGTATAATAGCTATGATGACCGTCCCAAGAGATTTTATCCTGTTATTGACGGCAAGGTGAGAAAACAAGAGGAGTCACTCTCGGAATCACAGCGTTTCTTCATTGATCACTCCTTTAGGATGAGTATATTGACTTTCTTCTATCAGTCACCGTCCTTCTATATAGTGGAGACCCCCGACAGCAGTCTTGATCTCTCATACGAGCAAAATGCGGCAGGGGTGTTTCTCCAATTTTTGAAAAAACCAAATATTGTCATCGTTACCTCCAATTTGAACAACAGTTCTTTTATTAGCCATTTGACAAAAGATGAGAGTGTTCAATTATCGATGGTAGGTTTACTGGATATAGCCAAGCAATCTGCCATTCAAGGAAGTAATGAACGGATAAAGAATATTTACAATGAAATTAAAAACAAGATACAATATGAGTAATCGTGAAGAACTGATGTTGGCTAATGCAGACATTATGACCATCATTGCCCATGCGCGGAAGATAGGGTGGGATACCATCAGTATCAACTCCTTGCAGAGGATAGTGTATCTGATGAAGGTTCTTTATGCTTTCAATCACGATGAAGAAAACGAGTTTGGATACTATCATTTCAGCGTGTCCTTGTTTGGTCCCTACTCCGAACTGGTTTATAGAAGTCTTATGTTTCTCTTGTCTTCTCAAAGATTACTCGGAGATAAAGACGGTGACGTATCGCTTAATTTAACCGATGGAGTAGATAGTGTGTCAGAAACAAAGATAAAGTGGATTGATACTATTCTGCTTATCCTCGGTAAGTATGGTGAAAGTAAAATATTCAGTTTCATTGTCAATGATCCGTTGTATGAACAGTCAGTCAAGGCAAATCTCAGTACTGAGATAAATACGAGTCTGGAGAATGATACACTGAAAGTTCTGAATGACTTCAAGAAGGCCTTTGAAGAAACTTTGCATGATACATCTTCTATTAGCAAGGAAGAGTATATCAGTCTGTATTTTGACTATCTTTTCAGTCAGATTATTAACAAGAAGTGAGTGCTATGAAGTTTACAGGAAATCCAGAATTCAAGCGCTTGCTTGACGAGAAGAAGCAAGACATAGTACAGCGTACCAGCGATGGTGTACAAGAGACAGCGCAGTTCCAACGTTTGCGCTCATTGTTATCCGAGACGCGTAGGAAGAATGCTGAGCGAGATTACAGACTCGTCATCATTAGTAAGGCAGACGTTGCAAGCCTTTGCACGGATGCAGAAATTAAGATAGCCGAACTATTCAAAAATGCATCTTTCTTGACTAACAGAACTGTGTATGTAGATGCGGATTTGTCCATACTCAATTTCAATAACGACCCGTTTCCAGCAGAAAATAATGAAGCACGTCGTTTTTTCGCGTCGTTATCAAACACAAAAGATGCATGGGTAGTTTTTCATGTCTCTCCAAACTCAACGATAAACTATTTTATAGATGGGAAAGACTATGGTGATGGTGTTTTTTACACTTTGGATGCACAGAATAGTTATGAAGAGCGGAAAACCATAGAGAGCTTACAGGAAGTTTTAGACGACTATCGTATCAACCTCACACATCAAGATACATATCTCAAGTTCTTTGTTACGAAGGCAGGCTTACGTGCACTCCATTCTCTTACAAAGTCCACAGAGAACATTGACACTTTTGTTGCGAATAACAAACATGTGTTGAACAACAAGCCAGAATATCTGTTTCAGAATGATATTCGAAACTACATTCAACGACATATGAGGGTGGTCGTTTCTCGTGAGGTGATGCTTGAAGATCTTGACCGTTTGGATATAGAACTTACTGATGAAGATGGCAAGGATTTATATTTTATTGAGATAAAGTGGTTGGGAGAAAGCATAAATGCTCAAGGTAACGATGTGTCAACAAAGTATAATGCTACCCCTCGCATAAAACCTGATGCTGTAAAGCAAGTAGTTGGATACATTAATGAACTGTTGATAGAAAAGAAAAACATTAAGATAGGCTACCTTGCAGTATTTGATGCCCGCAAAGATGACTTGCCTGATAGTGGGACAGGTATCTCTGAAGAAGATCTTCCTGAAAATCTGCGCGAGCATTATCCACGTTTTATAAAATTACAGGATTTTAGGGTAAAGAACGAAAACCCTCGTTAAACGGTTCTTATGAGAGAATATCCATTCATAGATTGCACTGAAAGGTACGACTCCATTATGGTGTTTGGCAAGAACAAGGATGTTCTTGTGCATCGTTGGTATCCTTTTGTTGAGGGATATTCCAAAGAGTTTATTGAGGATATTCTGCAGGAGCTACCTTTCACTCCCCAGTGTGCAATGGAGCCATTCTGTGGTAGTGGAACCACGCCGGTCGAGTTGCAGAACCATAACATCCGCTGCTATAGTTTTGAGGTGAGCCCCTTTATGTATCTTCTTGCCAAGGTGAAGCTTGAGCGGACTTATGATGAGGTAACATTGGTTAAGTATAGAAATAGTGTGGCCGACACTTTGAAGAATCCGATACAGTATATTCGCAGGGAGGAAGCTATACCCTTTGGAGATACCGTAGTGCATAAAGACGGGAAGAAGAAGTGGAACTTTCACGATTCTTCACTTGATGGAATACTTGATATTCGCTATGCGATACGCACAAAGGTTGATGACGAAAGGTATAAAAAGCTATTTTCGATAGCTCTGGCCTCAATCATTCTTCAAGCCAGCAATATGTTCCGTAATGGCAAATGCCTTTCATATAAAAAGGGCTGGGAGAATAGAATAATAAGCCGTAATGAGATTCATAAGCTCTTCTTGAATCAACTGGATACGGTGATTTCTGAGGATGTTAAGATACTGTCATCACAGAGTGCTAAGGTTTGCAACGCAGATATATGCTATTTTGGAGATGTACGCAAGTCTATTGAGAATGTAGATGACGACACTCTTGATTTGATAATCACCTCGCCGCCATATTTGAATTCTCGCGACTATACAGACATCTATATGCTGGAGCTGAAAGTTTTGGAGTTGGTGAACAGCCACGAAGATTTGCAAAAACTTCGCAAAAGCACCCTCCGCTCTCACGTGCAGGTCAAGTATGAAGAAGTGAAGCCGATAGATAATGCCAGATTGATAAACTGCCTGTCTGATATGAAGAAGTCAGATGCCAAAAGCTGGAATTCAGATATTCTCAATATGATATGCGGCTATTTTGAGGATATGCAACAGCTATTTTCAGCATTTTCCCAAAAAATGCGCAAGGGTGGTGTTATTTATTTCAATGTGGCAAATTCCGCATACTTTGGAGTAGAAGTGCCTGTTGATATGATTATTTCTGATATAGCAGAGGACTGTGGAATGAAAGTGCGTGAGATTAGGAAGGCCCGTGACATTAAGACAAGTCCTCAGCAGAGCAAGTCACTTGGTAAAAAACTTCATGAGAGCGTAATAGTGATAGACAAGTAATAGTGTGATAGATAGAATACCAGTCGCTGGTAGATTGCGGGTTCCTTAATGCCAACCACGGCTCTATGGAAGTCAAGTTTGACACAATGCTTCCTTTGCGGGATAAAGAACTGCATGTGAAGATTAAGGACAGACCCTACCACATGAATGTCATCATACTGACAGACACGGGTATGCAAATCAGCAAGCTGATAGGCGTTGAGGCAGATGCCGTGTTTGCAGAGAAACTTGTAGAACAGATAAACAAGAGTGAAGTTGCGACGGCTACTATAAAATGAGCCAGGAAGCCGCATCAGTCACATTTGCGGGACAAGCCTGAAAAAGACTTGTGTCATTGTTTGATGACTAATATTTAATAGGAGAGGATATATGGATACAATTAAAATGCATATCAGTCACGTCAAGTGTATTGATGACTTGACGTTTGAGATACCGGTCGAGAAGGGACTATACGCCATCACTGGAAAGAATGGTTCAGGCAAGAGCACAATAGCTACTTGCGCCGCCAGTTTGTTTTTTCAGATGAAGATGCAGTTGTATTTTGGAGCTACAGAACCTAATGCTTCTATTACCTTTGAGAAGGACGGAGCATTCCGTTCTTGGACCTATGATGGTTCCAAGTGGATCCAGTCTCAGACCGGCGATATGAATATTAAAGGATTCTACGAAGGTAGTTTGATTTTTGGCAATAGGTTCAAGGATACTTCTATGCCTAAAGTTCAGAAGGCTATGAATGTAGATACCAATACCCTTGTTGTTGCTGATGACTTCATTCGCAAGAACTTGGGCCTGATTCTACAAGGAAACGAGGAGTATTATGAGAAATTATATCATTTGCCGAGAAACAAGCAGTCGGAATTTGATGGATATGTTTTCTACTATGAGAAGAATGGACGCCGCATCAGCCAGTTTCATATGTCAACTGGCGAAAACCTGCTGATTAGCGTACTGAATTCAATTAATCTTCGAAATAATGACCGTGCGAGTTTGTCAAAGCCCTGTGTGCTGTTTCTTGACGAGATAGAACTTGCGCTGCATCCATCATCCTTGAAGCGACTCCTTAACTTCTTGGAGGATATGTCAAACAAATATAACTATGCTATTTACTTCTCTACACATTCCATAGAGTTGATAGGAGCCATCAAGCCCGAAAATATATTCTATGTAGAAAAGCATTCCGACAATAGTATAGAGATACTCAATCCCTGCTATCCCGCATACGCAACAAGAATATTGTATGACCATTCAGGTTTTGACAATGTAATCCTTGTCGAAGACGACCTTGCCGCCTCTTTTATCAAGTGCATCCTACGCGATGAAAACCTTCAGCGGAACAGAATGATACACGTACTGCCTTGTGGCGGTTATACCAATGTGTTGAAGCTTGCTGACGAAGTGGTCAAGTTCAACATTCTTGGAAAACGTTCTTCTGTAAGCGTAGTGTTAGATGGCGACTGTAAGAAAGAGGCCAACAGTTTTATTCAGAAGAATAACATAAGAAACAACCTTCCCATATCCTTTCTGCCTATTGAAAGTCTGGAAAAGTATCTGCATAACAAGTTGTATGTTAATGTTGACCACGGCCTTTACAGATATCTGACCGACTACGTTTTCCAAGTAAAAAGCATAGACGAGATTATTCTTGGATATGAGGCTCAGGGCGCACAAAAGAATGATGAAGACGGCAAGAATTTCTGGTGGCATATTGAGAAGGAACTCAAAGAGCGACGCACAAGCCGCGAAGAACTGATTAATATCATTGTAGGTTATGTCAGAGACAATAATACTACTGAATATGGTAAGATAAGAGATTTTTTAAAAGACACATATAGACAAAGATAGCAACTATTACAGCAACGGAGCCAACAGGTCGTATGCACACACTGTTAGGGACCTGAATATGGATAGGATATGGCGTGGCTGAGATAACCCTTGACCCTGAAGGTTTAGCTCGACGCCCCAAAGGGGAAAGTCAACCATAAGTATCGCGTAAGTGGAGTCGTGACAAAAGTCATGATATGAAGTAACATAACCTAGGAACTCGAACCTCGAACCTAGAAACTCGAACCTAGAACCTAGAAACTCGAAACTATAAACTTTAAACTTTAAAACTCTTAACTGCGCAAAACGCACATTTGGCTCTATGAATCGATTACAAAAACTTACCAACTGGTATTTCAAGCGTGATGCACTCCCTTATTGGTGTGTGTTCATCTTCGACTGTGCAGCCACCTTCCTGGCAGGCTTGATAGTCTTCTGGGCTTACCACAATACCCGATACAACATTGCACACTTCTGGGGCATTGTCCACACCATATTTATATATGTGTTCATCGCCATGATAGGATTCCGCACATTCCGGATCTATAGTGGCGTGCTGCGCTATTCGTCGTTCGTCGACCTCCAGCACATTGCCTATGCCAACATCCTGTCATTGATGGTGGCCATCCTGGCTCACTATCCCCTATATCAGTTGCCGGCTCCCTTGTTTGAACCCTTCCGAATCCGTCATCTCATAGTGATGTATGCCGTGTCCACCACCCTTATGTGGGCAGGACGTGTGCTGATTAAAGAACTCTACGACATCAGCTCCACTTCCAAAGGCATTACTAACGCCCTTGTTTATGGTGTGAAGGAAGGCGGTGTCGGTTTGGCAAAGTTCATCCGCAACGAGACGCCGTCCAAGTACAACATCCGTGGGTTCATCTCCCCCAATGGCGATCTCAGCGGACATCTTCTCATGGGTGTAGGCGTCTATCAGGTGGAGGATCTGCCAGATGTCCTCGACCGTTTCCGCATCCGTTCCGTCCTCGTCTCCCCACTTCGCAACAACGAGTTCCGCAACGACCTGCAGCTGCAGAGCATACTCACCGATGCAGGTGTGAAGATCTACATGACGGAAGGATTCTCCGATGACAATTCGAAGAGGGTGCATCTCAAAGAGGTGAGCATCGACGACCTGCTGCCGCGCGACGAGATCAATGTCGATATGGAGAGCGTCAGCCGCATGCTCACGGGCCAGCGCATCCTTATCACTGGCTCCGCAGGCAGCATCGGCAGTGAGATGGTGAGGCAGATAGCGCAGTTTGCTCCCGCCGAGATGATGCTCATCGACCAAGCCGAGACGCCGCAGCACGACATCCGTCTGATGATGCGCAAGCAGTTCCCCGATATCAAGGTGCAAGCCGTTGTCACCAGCATTTGTAAGGAACAACGCATGGAGCGCATCTTCTCCGACTTCCGTCCCGACTATGTGTTCCACGCCGCCGCCTATAAGCATGTGCCCATGATGGAGGACAACCCCAGCGAGAGCATCCAGAACAACGTCTTTGGCACGAAGATTCTCGCCGACCTCAGTGTGAAATATGGTGTGAAGAAGTTCGTCATGATCTCCACCGACAAGGCTGTGAACCCCACGAACGTCATGGGCTGCTCCAAGCGCATCTGCGAAATCTATGTGCAGGCGCTGGACGCTGCACTTAAAAGCCCCACCCCGGCCCTCCCCCGTAGGGAGGGAGCAAGCCCTACCCCCGACCCCTCCCCAGTAGGGAGGGGAGTGAGCCCCACCCCTAACCCCTCCCCAGTAGGGAGGGGAACCTGCCAGGAGAGTCCTTATATGACTGCTGATCCTGCACTATATGAAATCTTGAAGGAATATTCCAGGGAAATGAGAAAGAATCCCACGGATGCAGAACGTGCTGCTTGGACCGTTTTGTCTGATGAGAATCTGGGTTATAAGTTCCGCCGGCAGCATATCATAGGAGATTATATCGTTGATTTTGTATGTCTCGAAAAAATGCTTGTTATTGAGATCGATGGAGAATACCATAACGAGTGGGAACAACAAATTAACGACGAAGAACGTACAGAGTGGCTTCACAAAAGAGGCTTTAATGTCATTCGCTTCACAAATGCTGAGGTGATAGCTGAACCAACTCTCTTTGCTCAAAAAGTAAAGTCTGCCCTAAATTCTCCCCTCCCTACTGGGGAGGGGTCGGGGGTAGGGCTATCTCCCCTCCCTACTGGGGAGGGCCGGGGTGGGGCTCCTTGCCAGTTCGTCACCACCCGCTTTGGCAACGTCCTCGGTTCCAACGGCTCTGTCATCCCACTCTTCGAACGTCAGATTAAAGAGGGCGGTCCCGTCACGGTCACCGATCCTGAAATCATCCGTTACTTCATGCTCATCCCCGAAGCCTGCAAGCTTGTCCTCGAGGCAGGCACCATGGGCAATGGTGGTGAGATATTCGTCTTCGACATGGGTAAGCCCGTGAAGATTGCCGATCTCGCCAAGCGCATGATTCTCCTCAGCGGTGCGAAGAATATTGAGATTAAGTACACTGGTCTGCGCCCCGGTGAGAAACTCTATGAGGAGATGCTCTCCACTGAGGAGAACACCAAGCCCTCGTTCCACGAGAAGATCCGCATCGCCACCGTCCGCGAGTACGACTTCGAGAAAGTCAGCCGCGACATCGACGAGCTCATCGCCATCAGCCGCCAGTACGACGACATGGCCACGGTTCGCAAGATGAAAGAGATCGTCCCCGAGTTCATCAGCAACAACTCCGTCTACTCCGCTTTGGATAGCAAGTAGATTCTTTTCAAGTCCCTCACACATAAAGCATAGAAACCACGGAATAATAATCAGCGTCAGCTTGCCGTCTTGTCTCACACAGATCTTACCCATCTAAACAGATTTGTTTTTTATGATGATGCTTTTGCCTTGCAAAAAGAACTTTATTCAAGAATAAAGATGTTATATTGGTTGAAGAAGGATGAAAGTTCACTTTTAATCATCTTCCAACTATGTAACCATCATCTGAAGAAATTTCTGTGAGATCTGTGATATCTGTGTGACATTAAATAAATAGTCGTCGCGATGCTCCTCTGCTCGAGCTTGCTTGCTTTCGTAGCTTGTCGGAGAATGAACTTTGAACCGCGCTTCAGCGCTCTTGAACGCAGCATCGCTGCATTGAACCGCGCTTCAGCGCATTGAACGTCCGAAGGACATTGAACCGCAGCTTTGCTGCTTTGAAACCGCGACTCCGTCGCCTTCCCCGCGACCCCGTCGCCAATTAGGATTGCAATCATGAAAAAAGAAGAGATACGATTGTTGTTTGAATGTTATGAAAATGCAGTCTGTATGATAGACGATACAGAGTGTTGGAGTGCCAGAGAACTATGCACTTTGTTTGGCTATCAGCAGTGGCGTAACTTCAACAACGTAATTGACAAGGCCAAAGAGGCCTGTTACAACGCGGGACAGCCGGTTTCTGACCATTTTGCTGACGTCAGCAAAATGGTTGGTCTAGGTTCTGGCTCTGAGCGAGAAATCGATGACATCATGCTCACTCGCTATGCCTGTTACCTCGTAGCACAGAATGGTGATCCCCGGAAACCTCAGATAGCTTTTGCGCAGACATATTTTGCGGTACAGACTCGCAGAGCTGAACTGGTAGAGCAACGATTGTTGGAGGTGGAGCGTGTCAAGGCACGAGCCAAGCTTCAGGAAACAGAGAAAAAGCTTTCTGGCATCCTATATGAGCGAGGTGTGAACGACCAAACATTTGCGGTCATCCGTTCTAAAGGAGATCAAGCCCTATTCCGCCTCAGCACCAACATGATGAACCGACGAGCGAGTGAGTGGAGAGCCAAGCCAGCGGCTTGAATTTTCCAGAGCGAGAAGGAGGAAGACGATAGTCAAGAAGCGTATGGGAATGCCTCAGACACGTCCTCTTGCCGACTTTTTGCCTACCATCAGCATCAAGGCGAAGGACTTTGCAGCAGAGATGACCAGCGTGAATGTGCAGACAAAAGATTTGCAAGGCAAGGCTTCCATCACAAAGGAACATGTTGACAATAATGCTGCCGTTCGCAAGATGCTTACCGAACGGGGCATCGTTCCAGAGAACCTTCCTCCTGCTGAGGATGTCAAGAAAGTGGAGCGACGCTTGGCAAGTGAGGAAAAGAAGATGCTGAAAAACAAAAAGAAATAGTAGTAGTTGTTATAGCGAACAGAGCTTCACACTGTCTCTATTGTTTTGCCCGAGCCTCTGGCTCTTTACCCGTGCGCAGCACTTTACCCACGACCCCGTTTTTACCCGCTGCTCCGCTGCTTTAGAAACTATAACCTTTAAAATTGAAACTGCGACTCCGTCGCTTTGAACTGCGACTCCGTCGCCTTGAACGGCACATCGTGCCTCTTGAACCGCACCGCAGGTGCATTGAACGTCCGAAGGACATTGAACCGCAGCTCCGCTGCTTTGAACCGCGCTTCAGCGCATTGAACGTCCGAAGGACATTGAACCGCAGCTCCGCTGCATTGAACCGCGACACCGTCGCTTTACCCGCAGCTCCGCTGCTTTGAACGGCACATAGTGCCTCTTTTATGCCCACAATCTATAAACACACTCACAATCAGCTCACGGCCACCCGCATGACCATCGAACAGGTCGTGCAGGCCATTCGCAGCAAGGAGTACGAAGAGGCCCTGAAGCCTTTCCGTTCCATCTGCTCCATATCCTCCAACCATCGCGATGCCGACGGCTCCTACCAAGTAGATGCCTACTGGGAGCAGGGCCTGCCTCGCATCTGTTTCGCTGCCGACTACGCAAAGCGTAAGGGTGAGATGCAGCGCCTGGCTTACAACGGCCTTGTGATGCTCGAGGTCAGCAACCTCCAGGATACCGACGAGGCCATCTCCCTCCGCTACTATGCCGGTCAGCTGCCGCAGACCCTCCTCACCTTCATTGGTGCCGACGGCCGCTCCATCGTCATCGTCTGTCGGGCGGAGCTGCTTGGCGACGGTCGCGGCAACGACTCATTGCTGCCCACCGACGACGGCGACATCGTCAACTTCCATCAGAACGCCTATATGAAGGCACAGCAGTTCTACACCGGTCAGCTCGGCGTCTCCGTCGACATCGTCGAACCCCGTCTCGACCGCATCTGCTATATGAGTGCCGATGCCGCCCTGTTCTACAACCCCGGCGCCATCCCCTTCTATGCTGGCACCGAGTTCCCGTTGCAGCTCACCACACCCTATCAGCGTCCTGCCACCCCCGAAGACCCCTTCCCGGGCTTCGATCAGTATAGCGCGCAGACCCTTGCCGTGCAGACCTGCCTCTCGCAGGCCTATCAGGACTCCCTCGCCATCGACGACGAGCGCGAGTGGCTCACCGCCGTGCTCTCACGGCAAGCCCACTACTGCATGGAGTCAGGCATCCCCAAGGAGCTCGCCCTCCGGCTCACCCTCTACCAACCCCGTTTCAGCGAACAGCGCATGCTTGCTGCCACCATCTTCGACAACGCCTACACCCCCGACGCCCTGCGCAAGGCTTTGCGGAAAAGTAAAGGGCAGCCCGTTCTCCGTCACATCCCACCCTCCATGCTCCTGATGCTACGCACCAATACGTTCATGGAGCAGAACTACCAGTTCCGCAAGAACGAGCTCACCGGTTCCCCCCAGTACCGGCCCGTCGCATGGCCCTACTACGACTTCCGTGATGTCACCGATGCAGATCGCAACACCATGACCCGTCGGGCCCATGATGCCGGTCTGGAGACATGGGATAAAGACATCCGCCGCTATATAGAGTCCAACGACATCCCCCTCTATAACCCCCTCGACGAGTTCCTCTTCCAGCTACCGAAGTGGGATGGCCGCGACCGCCTTGCCGAGTTCGCTGCCCGCGTGCCCACCGACGATGCCCTCTGGCCCCGCTTCTTCCCCTTGTGGATGCGCTCCATGGTTGCCCATTGGATGGGTCGCGACCGCAAACACGGCAATGCCCTCGTGCCCCTGCTCATTGGTCCTCAGGGATGTGGCAAGACCACCTTCTGCGGCATGGTGCTCCCCGAGGAACTCCTCGACTATTATAACGACGACATCGACTTCACCAAGAAGTTCGACCTCTTGAATACCCTCTGCTCCTTCGCCCTCGTCAACATCGACGAGTTCGATGCTGTCACCCTCAGCCGACAGCCGCAGCTCAAACAGCTCCTGTCGAAGCGCGACGTGAAGTTCCGTCAGCCCTATGGCAAGACCATCACCCGCCGTCGCCGCTACGCCAGCTTCATCGCCACCACCAACAACCTGCAACCCCTCAGCGATCCCACCGGCTCGCGCCGTTTCCTCTGCGTGCGCATCACCGGTACCATCGATACTACCACCCCTGTCGACTATCCGCAGCTCTATGCCCAGCTCCTCGCCGAGGTGAAGGATGGCGAGCGCTATTGGCTCACCGATGAAGAAACCGCCGAGCTCATGCTCCACAATGAGTCGTTCCGCCAGCTCGATAGCATCGAAGAGATGGTGCACGCCCTCTTCCGCCGTCCCGAGCCAGGCGATGAAACCATCGAGTTGTCTCCCGCTGAAATGGTCACCCGTATCAGCAAGCGTTTCCCCGGTGTGCAAGCCAACCAGTCCACCGTCATCAAGATAGGAAGAGTGCTTAGCAATATGGGTTGCAAAACCCGTCACGCTCGGCGCGGCAATGTGTGGGTAGTTTCCCTGCAAGAAAATTAGAAACACTATTCACTATTCACCTCAATATCTAACTCATTGTATATCATCGTGTTACAAAGGTGAATAGTCGTGTAATTATTCACCGTGAATAGTAAAACAACTATTCACCCTTGTAACCATCTGATTTATAGTCAGTTATCTGCAAATGTGAATAGTGAATAGTTGTGAAAGAAAATTTTGTAGTTAAAATTTCCCCACTGCTCTAGAAACCAGAAACTTGAAACCAGAAACTGCTACTTTCGTAGCTTGCCGGAGAAAGAACTGCTACTTTCGAGTTTAGAGTTTAGCGTTTAGAGTCAGTTTGAAAGTTTAGAGTTAGAAGTTAATGGTCGCTTCCGCCCCCACTTGCCCGTATGCAGCACTTTACTCGCAGCTCCTCTGCTCTAGAAACCAGAAACTAGAAACTTGAAACTAGAAACTTGAAACTAGAAACTATAAACTAGAAACTGCTTGAGCATAGCTTTCAGACTCCAGAAGCATAGCTTTCAGACGCCAGAAGCATAGCTCCCAGCATCCAAAAGCATTGCTTTCAGACACCAAAAGCATTGCTCTTGCATCCCAAAAGCATTGCTCTAGCTGTTACAGAGCACTGCTCTAGAGGTTACAGAGCATAGCTCTATATGGTTACGGAACACTGCTCCCTAAGGTACAGAGCACCGCTCCATAAGTTACAGAGCACTGCTCCCTAAGATACAGAGCACTGCTCTACCACTTGAAACAGCGACTCCGTCGCTTTACCCGCAGCTCCGCTGCTCTTGACGCTCGGCTTTGCCGCTTTCAGAGAGTTTGCGGGGAAAGAACTAGAAACTCGTGACCCCGTCGCCTTACCCGAGCCTTTGGCTCTTTACCCGTGCGCAGCACTTTACCCACGACCCCGTTTTTACCCGCTGCTCCTGAAACTAGAAACCAGAAACTAGAAACGGCAGTTCCGCTGCTTCTGACGCTCGGCTTTGCCGCTTTCAGAGCGCTAGCGGGGAAAGAACTTTAAACTTGAAACTGAAAACAGCTGCTTGCAGCTCTGCTGCTTTAATCATTGAACAGAGATGGATGTTATACAAAAGAAAGTAGATGTCGAGAAATTGTATGGTGATGTATGTGTCATCATAGAAAAGTCTCGTGAAAATGCATATCGTACCGTCAATGTGCAGCTTACACTGCGCAACTGGCTTGTTGGAGAACGTGTCGCTAAGGAAGATCTTCAAGGCGAAGAACGTGCCACATATGGTAAACAAATAGTAGCAGATCTCTCCAAAAAGTTGACGGAGCATTATGGTGCAGGCTTTGACCGTATTTCCATCTACAACTATGTTCGTTTTTATAGGATGTTTCCAGAGATTGTTGACGCAGCGCGTCAACAATCCAGGGTTAGTGAAAAGATTGTTGACGCAGCGCGTCAACAATTACTTCCTTGGACTCATTATCGTGAACTTATCCGTGAAGAGAATGCAGAGGCACGGAAATGGTATGAGCAAGAATGTCTTCGCGAAAACTGGAGCAGTCGCATGTTACATCGCAACATTGGCTCACAATATTACTACCGCCTTTTGCAGTCGCAGGTGAAACAACCTGTCATTGATGAGATGCACCTTGTCACCGCTCCATTACAAGACAAGCTGGAGTATATCAAGAACCCCGTAGTTGTTGAGTTCCTAGGTCTCCAGCAAGACATCTCATATACCGAGACAACACTTGAAGGATGCCTTATTTCCCATCTTCAGCGGTTCATAATGGAATTAGGTAAAGGTTTCGCCTTTGTTGGACGGCAACAGCATATCCGTACCGATATGGGAGACTACTATATCGACTTGGTGTTCTACAATTATATACTGAAGAGTTTCTTTCTGATCGACCTCAAGGCACATCAGGTGACGCATCAGGATGTTGGTCAGATGGATATGTATGTACGTATGTACGATAAGCTTAAGCGTTCTGAAGGTGACAATCCGACCATTGGACTACTGCTTTGCTCTGATACCAGCGAAGATATGGCTCTTTATAGTGTGCTCAATGGGAACAACCAACTCTTCCAGGCCAAATATATGACCTATCTTCCATCCAAAGAAGAACTGCGACGTGAGATAGAAGCGCAGAAGCATATCTTCGAATTGCAGCATGGTGACGCAGAGAACGAAACCTGACCCTTTGCGCTCGGCTCCTTGGAGACGCTTTCGTAGCTTGCCGGAGAAAGAACCGCGACCTCGTCGCCTTACCCGAGCCCAGGCTCTTTACCCGCCCTTTGGGCTTTACACTTTAAACTAAGCGCATAGCCTTACTTGCAAACAAGTTATTACTAGGGGCTTACAGAATATATGAGAATCGATTTGCTAACGTGTAAACGAATACAAAAGTAAATATGGATTGGGTGGAAACATTACCGTCGCAATGTCCTCCTGAGGACGCAGTACCTCCAGAAGGAGTGTATTATAGAGCAGTGTCAGTTGATTGCACCGAGGATGATTTTGTCCCTTATGCAAGACTATATCCGACGAAGAAATACGTAGCGGCCCAAGCGTGTAATGCAAGAGCACTATCTATTTTTTCCGATGTGAAGGATTGCTTAGATGCCATGAAATTACCATCTCTGCAAAAGTTGGGACAAACGTGTGTTGCAAAGATTACTCTTACAGCGAAAGACGGGGTGATCCATAAAGGACACCAGCAGAATTCCCACTATTCTTGGTGGAGAACTCACGATTTTGATTTGAATACTTCGGTCGAACCTATTAATGCTCCTGCGATATGAAAACTACGATAACCATAGATAAAGTGCTCCTCTATTATGATTTACCGCAAGTTTTTGTAGGTAGAGACGTGGTTGGAGGCTTGTTCTTGTGCTTGCTTGAAGAATCACAAGAGGAATATGATGAATATTTGGGAATCAGAATTTCTCAGTACAGATTATTTGAAATACTGGCTGGGAAGGTGGATTTGCGCAGTATCTATACACAGCCGGAAATACAACAGTATTATGTAATTCGTGGCTTTAATGAATTTGAAGTGATAGAATTGAAAAGTATTGTCGAAGAGAAAGATTTGCCTGCTCCAGACTTTTTTATCCATTATGATTTAGACCCCAATGAAATCATAAACAAAGAAGTATCAGAATTAAATAAACCAGTATTTCACATTGGCGTAGTAGATGAGCAAAGCCGTCCTGATGTGGATGTTGAGGTGCTTGGGAGAATATTGATATCATTTAAAGGAATGTATTCTAACGCCATGCCCAAATTAGGCGTTACGGGCTCCAGGTCGCTTAGGGCTTTTGTTGATCAGGCTGCTTCATTCAACCTTCATATATATGCTGACGTTCAGCCGGATTTGTTCGGAGCATCTGGTGTTGACAAAGTGTTTGCCCACATAGATAAGATGCTTTCATTCTCTGACTCGAGCGAATATATAGAATGCTTACGGCAAGTTCGGGGCTATTCATTGAGCCATTATCGCAACCTGATAGATACGCTTATTTCGAATAAGTCCACACTTAAGTATAAATATAAAACAGCAGAGCTCGAGTCTGTTCCAGTAGAGAATTATGTAAATCTGACTATGCTGAAAAATATTCAGGAAATGCTTCAGCGAAACGCAGATCTTAATAAGGAAAATATTGAGTTTATAGGCCACTTTACAGCCGTTAGTGCAGATAGGCTTACGTGGACGTTTGAGGTGATAGATGAAGAAGGAATTGGGAAGAAATATAGTGGAAAGGTTGAAGATAAAGATATGTTAGATGGGGTTACTCTACTATCCAAGGAGTATAAGATTCTTTGTGTGGCGCAAACGAAGGTTTCAGAGGTGGCAAATAAAGAGAAAACGGAATACTTATTAGAAGACATAACAGATTTTACAACATTTGAATTATGTGATTAATCTTGAACCCGGTAGCTGAGCTTGTCGAACCCTGAAACCTTGAACCCGATATGCAGCCTCGCTGCAACACCCTTATTCCCATTCTTCTGTCATACTAAAACAGTGTGCCCTAGTATGCCTAACTATGTCAGTGGAGAAATACAGAGCTTGAAACTATAAACTATACACTATAAACTGCGACCTTGTCGCCTTAACTGCGACCCCGTCGCTTATAATTATGAAGACAATAGCAACAATCATATTGACAGTAGTTCTTACGTGTGTGCCATTTGCACCATTTGAACGTCCGGAGGACATTGCACGTAGCGTAGCTGAAATTAACAGCCTCCAGGCTCTTGAACCGCTGCAAAGCAGCATGGTGTATATCTGTACCGGCCCTGAGTCGAAGCGCTACCATTCCAACAGCAACTGTCGAGGTCTGAACAAATGTTCTGGCTCAATCGAGAAGGTAACAGTCGCCAAGGCCAAGTCCATGAAACGGACTCCATGTAAGATCTGCTATAAGTAGGAGAAACTATAAATCTTAAACTTGAAACAAAAAAACTAGAAACTATATATTATAATGGAAGATATTAAAATTTGTGTGATAGGTCCCGGTTACGTAGGATTCCAATAATAATGTTTATACACACTTCTATTTTACTATATTTATAGCGACTATTTTTTGAAACTGATAAAGTGATATGCAAGAAAATACAAACAAGTCGATAGCCATCAATTCCATTATCATGTATGTGAAAATGGGCATCTCGACTATTTGTTCGTTGCTAACAACACGTTTTGCATTATTGGCATTGGGGATTTCTGATTTTGGGCTGTTTTCCGTATTAGGAGGTATCATCTCGTTAATCAATATTTTCAATACAATAATGTTATCAACCTCAAATAGGTTTTTATCAGTAGCTGTGGGAAAAGGTAATAGTAGTGAAATAAATAAAATTTTCAATGTAAACTTATCGATTTTTCTATTAATAGCTCTAATAGTTCTTTTATTTGCATTTCCTATTGGGCATTGGTACATCCACAATTATTTGAGTTATGCAGGTGATATTAACAATGCCAAGATGGTTTTTGATATATCTATAATTGGATCTGTTATTTCATCCGTAGGCATACCATATAATGGATTATTGATAGCAAAGGAAAAGTTTATTGTCTTTAGTTCTGTTGATATATTGACTCATATAGTAAAACTGGCGGTTGCTTATTTGCTTATTTATTTTTTTGATTCAAAGCTCCTTATTTATACAATAACATTGGCATTAATGACGGCCTTGCCTACTTTCGTTAATGCTTTTTATTGCAAATCAAGATATCCTGAATATGTGTCTTTTAGAATTATAAAAGATAAGAAGGAGTATTATCAAGTTTTGAATTTTTCTGGGTGGGTGGCATATGGCGCTATCGCAACGGTAGGAAAACAACAAGGAGCAGCTCTTTTGGTTAATGTGTTTTTTAGCACAGTAATGAATGCGGCTCTTGGTATTGCAACAAGTATAAATGCATATATCTTGTTATTCACATATGGAATAACACAGCCTATAGCACCTCAAATAACAAAGAGTTATGCAATAGGCAACAGCGAAAGAACCAATGATTTATTAGTTATGTCTTCAAAAGCAGCTTTTCTCATTACGTTATTGGTAAGCCTCCCATTTCTTGTCTCATGCAATTGGATATTGTCTATTTGGCTTAGGGAAGTTCCTGCATATGCAGTATCTTTTACTCTTTTGCTAATCATTGATAGTATAATCAATTCGTTTAATCAAGGTATTTCTAATCTTCTTTTTGCAAGTGGAAAAATAAAGTTATATCAACTCTTAATAAATACCCTAAGAATTTTTGCAATTATTGTTGCGTATTATGTTCTAAAAGCAGGACATGAACCATATTTTTTATTTGTTACATATATCTTTTTTTCATTGTTAATAGTTGTGTGTACACAATGGGTATTACATCACACATTACATTATGATAATATGATATTAATAAGGAGGTCCTATATTCCTTCTTTTACTATATTATTTTTGCTAATGCCACTTGTACTGTTGAGATATTTGGATTCTCCTTTCATAAATATAGTAGTAGCTGAGACATACGCAATTCTGATAGTTTTTAATGTGGCATTATCAAAAACAGAAAAATTGTATGTTTTGAAAAAAGTTGGTAACATCTTTAAGCGACGATAACTATCTGGTTAATCCAATATGACATATCTTTGATTATGAAATGTTGTTTCTTTTTCAATTATAACCCCTTATATAGGTTTCCTATTTATAAAAAAATAGAGGAATCATTTGATTGTGACTTTTATTTTGGTAATGATGGGAGCCCATCAATTAAGCAGTTTATCCCAGAATTGCTAGAGCACTATAAGGGATTGTTAATATGCGTTAGATTTTTTCAAACACCTTTTACATATTATAAAGACATCAAGCCCCTCTTTTGTAATCAGTATGAACAATATATTATTACAGGTGCCCCTTTTTGTATTACGACTTGGCTTCTATTGGCTTATTGTAAAATAAGAAGAAAAAAAATTTATGTGTGGTGTCATGGACTGTATGATTATGTTAAGAAGCCTTTTTTACGGGGATTCTTAAAAATTTATTATACAAATATGAATGGCATATTTGTGTATAATCATTATAGTTGTCCTTTTATGTTGGATTTAGGTTGTAAAAAAGAGAGATTACACATTGTACATAATTCTCTTGATACAGATTTACAGTCAGCAATTTATGATAAATGTCATGCTTCTGACATTTATCGAAAGCACTTTACTAATGACTTGCCTGTGGTTATTTATATTGGCAGAGTTCAAATTAGGAAAAAAGTAGATCAATTAATATATGCATGTAAAGAATTGATAAGTAATAATAATCCTGTTAATCTTGTAATAGTAGGTCCCAATGATGATGACGAATCTATAGGGGAATTAGTAAAAAGTTTAAATCTTGAATCAAATGTATGGTTTTTTGGACCATCCTATGATGAAACTGTGAATGCAGAGTTATTGTATAATGCTTCTGTTTGTGTCTGTCCGAATGGTGTTGGTCTATCCGCTATTCATTCTTTGTCTTATGGGACACCAGTCGTGTCAAATGATGATTTTGCACATCAAATGCCAGAATTTGAATCCATTATTAATGAGCAAACAGGTTCTTTCTTTATGTCGAACAGTATTTTAGATTTATCAGAGCATATAAATAAATGGGTAATAAAAACTGATGAGGAACGCTATAAAATAAGAAAAATGGCTCGAAAAACAATTTTGGAAGAATGGAGTGTTCAATATCAACTATCTATATTAAAAAAAGTATTAGGGTGATTATTAAAAAGGAATGATAATGTCTAAAACGAAGAATAAAAAACAAGTCATATATCGAGCATTTTTTATTGTTTTATGGAGTCTTGCCCCATTAATGAATTATGTTAGAATAATGTGGATGCGTTTACCTGTTATAGGTAAGTTCCATGAGTCTCTTGTTCCAACAATAATTGTTATTTCAATTTTATTAGCATCCAATAAGCTTTTAAGAAGAATAAAAAAGAGAGATTTTGTTTTTTATTCTGTTCTTCTTTTTGTTTATTTGATGAATTATGTATGGTTCCCAGATAATGAACCTTTTCTTGATGAATATTTTTATAGTTTTGCCATATTAGCTCTCCCATATTATTTTGCAGGTGTTTCTTTTGATATAAGAAAATGTTGGAGTGATCTTTTTAGAGTTTCTTTCATCTCAATTATTTGTTTTGGACTATTCAAGTTTATACTTATTTCTTCAAATTATGAGTTTGAAAAAGATAGTGATATGACTGGAGCATATCAACTACTCCCCCATTTACTCTTATGTATTTGGGCTATGTTTCAAAAACGAACTATCTGGCGAATAGGTATTGTTGTCTATGGAGTTTTCTTGTTATTAGGTCAAGGTAATAGAGGCTCTGTATTAAGTTTGCTCATATTTGTTGTTCTTTTTTTATTATTTGTTTACCAAACAAAATTTAGGTATAAGTTTTTGTCAGGTATTATTGGAGGCACATTAATAGTGTTTTACAAGGAGATTAATGATTATTTGTTCTCCAAGATGGAAGAATTTGGGTTGAGCACTAGATTGTTTTCTATGTACCTTGAAGGGGAATTGACAGATTCGACAGGAAGAGATGAAATGTTTTCTCAAGCTATTAATGCAGTAAAGAATTCTCCATTATTTGGGTATGGTATAACGGGAGATAGGTATTTTAGTGGTGGTCTTGCCTATATTCATAACTTCTTATTTGAGATACTGATAGCATTTGGTCCGATTATCGGTTCATTTATTTTTATCTCATTATTGATTTTGCTTGCTATAGGGCTTAAAGTTTCTAGTAGATTAGAACTCACTTGGCTACTTATTCTTATTTGTGTAGGTTTTATACCTCTTTTTATATCGGGTACATTTTTGACTACAGGCTGGTTCTTTTTTATGATAGGCTTTTGTATTTCTGTAATAAGAAATCATCAAAACAAGGAATAGTCTTGTTAGGACTTGTTAACATGTAAAGATGACACTATATACATTATTATATACTTTTGTAAGAATAATAATCGAGTCTTTAAGTATTAGAGAGATGACTCCCCCTAAAAAGATGTAAAATGAAAGTTCTTTGGATTTCAAATATTGTTTTCCCTGAGGCAGAAATCTTGTTAAAAAGAGAAACAAGGTTTAATTCATCAGGTGGATGGTTGTTAGGGCTTGCTAATAGTCTATCACAAGTACCTGAAATTAAACTAACCGTAGTAACGGTTTCTAAAATAGTAACAAATATCACTAAATTGGAGGGAAAGTTGATTACATATTATATACTACCACATAAAAACTATTCTCAATATTGGAGTCAAATAAAAAAGGAAGAAGCACCAAATATTGTTCATATTCATGGGACAGAATGCCCTTGGGGAAAGTCTTATGTTGATGAATGTGGGGCTAAAAATGTTGTCGTATCCATTCAAGGATTGCTCTCTGCATGTAGCAAATTTTTTTATTGCGGATTAAAGAAAAGTGACATTCTTGCTAACATAACTTTGGGTTCTATCCTTTTTGGCGGAACTTTTGCTAGTTATAGAAGGTTTAAAAAAGAATCTAAGCGAGAAATTGAATTGTTGAAGCAGGTAAGTCATATTGTTGGGCGAACATGTTGGGATAAAGCTCACTCCTGGGCAATTAATCCAGATGCAAAATATCATTTTTGTAATGAGGTTCTAAGGACAGAATTTTATGACGGTTCGCGATGGCAGTACGAGAATTGTACAAAGCATTCAGTTTTTCTTAGTCAGGCAGGGTATCCTATTAAGGGATTACATCAATTTCTAAAAGCTATGCCATTAGTTTTGAGGCATTACCCGGATACTCAGATTAGAATTGCAGGGAGAGATATTACAAAAAGGGATACATTACGAAATAAACGATTGTTTTCAGAATATTCAAATTATATCTGTAAATTAATAAAGAAGTATAGTCTTGAAGACCATATTTGTTTTACAGGTCCTCTTGATGCAAATGAGATGAAAAAAGAATATTTAAAAACAAATGTATTTATATGCCCTTCAATAATTGAAAACAGTCCTAACTCATTAGGCGAGGCCCAGTTATTGGGTGTACCATGTATTTCTTCCTATGTAGGAGGTGTGCCTGATATGATTCCTTGCGATTCTTATGGAACAATGTACAGATTTGAGGAGATAGAAATGCTAGCTAAAATGATATGTGATGTTTTTTCAAAAAGAGAGTTTTTGAATCAAGAAGAAATGATAAGAGGGGCTGCAAAAAGACACGATCCAATTAAAAATACTCAAATATTAGTTGATATTTATATGGATATTTGCTCATAAATGAATTGGTGGATATTCCAATAATTGTAGCTGGTAGTCATTTTGTTTGTTGGCAAAGACATGAAATCATTTGTATAAAAATTATTATTTTATGATTGTTTTATTTTCAATAGTAATAGTAAATTATAATTCTGGAGAATACCTAGAACAGGCAATACAATCAGTGATAAAACAAACTTATAATAATTATGAGTTGATAATTGTTGATGGAGGTAGTACAGACAATAGTGTTGACATCATAAAAAATTATTCAGAAAACCTTACATGGTGGGTGTCAGAGCCAGACAAAGGTCAGAGTGATGCATTTAATAAAGGTTTTTCTCATGCATCTGGAGATTATTATGTATGGCTTAATGCAGATGATTTAATGTTACCAAAGACACTAGAAATAATATATTCATATATAAAGAAATATCCTAAATATAAATGGTTTGCACCAAATACAATATATATTGATAAAGATAATATTATTTGGATGGCTTATAAAACCCCGTCTTATGGGAAATATGTTTTACGTCATGGCAATATAGAAATAGGCAGTCCTTCAACGTTTTTCCATCGTTCATTATATGAGAAATGTGGGCCTTTTGTAGAGGATTATCATAATTTAATGGATATTGATTTGTGGCTTAAATTTATAAATGCAGGATATGTTCTTAAACGTGTGAATGAATTTGGATGGGCTTTTCGGCATCATGAGGCGTCAAAAACATCATCATCATTAAAAGGAAATCCTAGTGAATCGTTTTTAAAAGAGAGGCTTCTTGTTCGCAAAGCAAATAACTGCCACCCTAGTTTCGGGATTAGAGCCTATCAAAAAATACGAAAAGTTTTATATTCATATCCCATTTCTTATTATTATACTAAAAAATTTGGTGGGAATAATATTTATATAATAGAGCAGTAATGCCTAAGCTTCTTCAGATTAATACATCATTAAACTGCAATTCAACAGGGAAAATTGCAGAACAAATTGGTCTTCTGGCAATCACCAAGGGATGGGATTGTTATATAGGTCATGGACATAGATATAAAAAACCGAGTAAACTAAAAACATATGAAGTAGGTAATCTTGTAGAAGAAAAACTCCATATGTTTAATAGTTTGTTATTCGATAAACATGGGCTTGGTTCAAAGAAGGCTACAGAGCGATTCATTACATGGATAAAGGAACTCTCTCCAGATATCATTCATCTTCATAATATTCATGGGTATTTTTTAAATTATCTTGTCCTTTTTGATTATCTGGGAAAAATTGACATTCCCATAGTATGGACGCTGCACGATTGTTGGAGTATGACAGGGCATTGTTCATTTTTTGAAGGTGTGGGATGTGAAAAATGGAAAATAGGCTGTGGTCAATGTCCCTATTTGAAAGATTATCCTATGTCACTATGGTTGGATAGGTCGGCAGTGAACTATAAGCGAAAAAATCAAGCATTCACATTGCCGACTGATATGACTATTGTTCCAGTATCCCAATGGCTGGGTGATTTAGTCAGCAATTCATTTTTATGCAAGTATCCTGTCAAGGTCATTCATAACGGCATAGACGTAAATATTTTCCAACCTAAAGAGATAGATTTAAGAGAGAGGTACGGCATAGCAAGAAAGAAAACGGTTGTGCTTGGAGTCGCTTCTGTTTGGCATGAAAGAAAAGGGCTGAATGATTTTGTCAAGTTGGCAAAAGAAGAAAAGTATCAAGTGATACTTGTAGGAGTATCGGAGAATATAAAAAAGAAAATTCCCGATAATATCATTGCGATTCCGAGAACCAATAGTCAAAGGGATCTCGCAGAGCTATATTCTGGTGCAGATGTGTTTGTGAATCCCACTTACGATGACAATTTCCCAACGACGAACATAGAAGCCTTGGCATGTGGAACACCAGTTATTACTTATCGAACAGGCGGTAGCCCAGAAGCAATAGATGAAGATACGGGGTGGGTTGTAGAAAAAGGAGACATTGAAGGACTCTGCCAAATAATTGACAATTATTTTACTTTGCCTGAAGAGGAAAAGAACGTGAAACGGATTAGGAGTCGTGAAAGAGCAATAAAACTATATAATAAAGATGATCGCTTTCAAGACTATATAAACCTTTATAGCGAATTATTACATGAAAAGGGTAGTACTCGTTAATCAATCCACTCGTCATTTGATGATAGATATTGCCAATGCATACGCAGAAACGTATGATAAGGTAGTATTGTTCGAAGGAGTCGTTGAAGAATATGAAAGGCCGTTGAGCGAAGAGGTGAAATGTGTCAAGATTATGACCTATAACCGTGATTCTGGACCAAAGCGCATTTTTACTTGGGGTATTGCTTTTCTTCAGATACTCTTTAAACTCTTATTCGGATATAGAAGTTATGAGATTGTATATTTCACGAATCCTCCAATGTCGTATTTTGCGTCTCTGTTTATTAAGAATACTTTTTCGGTTGTAGTATATGATGTTTATCCAGATGCTCTCTATAATGTAGGAATCAGGGAAGGAAATTTCATCTATAACAGTTGGGCTGCAATCAATAGGAAACTGTATGCTAAGGCTAAACAGATTTTTACATTGAGTGATGGTATGGCGACGGTGCTTTCTAAATATGTAACAAAGGAAAAAATAAAAGTAATTCCAAATTGGCCTTTTACAGATAAATTTGCTCCGATTCCTAAATCAGAGAATCCATTTGTCAAGAAACATCATCTTGAGGATAAATTCGTGGTGATGTACTCCGGCAATATGGGGTACACACACAGTGTGGATGTGTTGCTGGATGCAGCTGCAATGACGAAAATGGATGAGAGCATACACTATCTTCTAATAGGACAAGGAAAGAAAAGGCCTATACTTGAAGAACGTGTGAAAAATGACGGATTGAAGAATGTTACTATACTTGACTTACAACCATTCGACGTCATACCATATTCTTTTGCGGCAGCTGACTTGGCTGTGATTACGTTGAATGAAGAGTCTGGAGCAGTTAGTGTTCCTGGTAAAACTTATGATTTTCTTTCTGTTGGTGCACCGTTACTGTGTGTCTGTCCTCCCGTATCGGAAATGATTGCTTTGACAAATAATTATGAGAATGGAAGGTGCTTCTCTTCAAAAGATGTCAGTGGAATAGTTGAATTCATTCAAGAGGTGGCAACGGATCCTGAGTTGCAGAAAAAAATGTCTGAGAATTCGCTAATAGCCTCGAAAGATTTCACAAAAGCTAATGCGTACAAATTCATATACTGAGATATAATGGATATAAAGTATTATTTAAAACTAAAGGTAAGATCATTAAGGTATTTTATTCGTTCAATACAAATAAAATACAAAATTAATGCGAATCATGGAAAGGTGTTGGGTAAAGTCAGATTCCTTGTGGATGGGGAGTTCGTATTTGGCTCCGACATTATGATAAGTGGAAATGGCATTGATAATTTGAACTGTAGTCAGATTGCGGTTTCAAGAGGAGCGAAATTAACTATAGGAGATAAATCAGGTTGTTCTCAAACTTCTATATATTGCAAAACTAGTATTACAATAGGAAATTATGTAAACATCGGTGCTGGTAGTCTTATTATTGATTCGGATTTTCATAGTTTATATTGGAAACATCATGAAAATAGGGGAGTAGATGCTATAAATGCGAAGTCATTACCAGTTATCATTAATGATTATGTGTTTATTGGTGCAAGAACTATAATATGTAAAGGAGTGACAATTGGAGCCCGTTCAATAATTGCCGCTGGTTCTGTTGTAAATAAAAATATTCCTGATGATTGTATAGCAGGTGGTAATCCCTGTAAGATTATTAAGTATATAGAGAATTCACAAGACTATCATGTTGATAGAGTTTAGTGGTTTAGATTGTGCAGGCAAATCTACACAAATAGACTTACTAAAGTCTTATTTGGAGGATAAGGGATATGCTACTAAAATTGTGTGGAGTCGTGGCGGATATACGCCAGGTATTGAAGTTCTGAAGAGCATTGTTAGAGGGGGCAAATCAAAGAAACCTGAGGAACAGACCGCAGAAGAACGTAAGGCAAAAGTGGCACGTGAACCCCAAGGGGGAAAAGTGTTGCTATGGCTTTCTATTGTTGACTTAGTTTGTTATTGGGGCTTCACATTCAAACGATGGAGTAAAGGTAATAAAGTTTTAGTGTGTGATCGGTACTTCTGGGATACATTTATAGATTTTCAATTAAAATATAAAGATGCCAATTTTGAAGATTGGACAGTCTGGAAGATACTTAAAAGAGTATACCGAAAACCTGATGTCTCTTTTGTTCTCACGATTACTCCCGAGGAATCGGTAAGACGTTCAGAATTGAAGTTTGAACCATTCCCAGAGAGCGAAGAAAAACGCAAGATGAGGTTGGACAAATACCTTGAGGAAATAGATAACGGGCGCTGGCAGTATGTAATAGATTGTATGCGCCCTATCGAGGAAATCCAAGCAGATATTATTTCAAAGGTGGATGAAAATTTCAGCAATGCTTGAGCGCGAGGATTTTTATCTTATTCTCGAACGAACACTTGCAGAACATAAAGATAAAATTGGTATTGATGACGGTAAAATAAAGGTAGGAGCCGTCAGCAGGAAAGATAAGTTGTTTGTCAACACCCGACTTAATGCTATTCTTGCTAAACACCCATCAGAAGCAGTTGAGGACTATCTTAAGACAGAATATCATATTTCTGGTAGTCTCCCAAGGCGACTGATAGTGAAGGCGTATTTGTGGACATCAACTTTTTTTGTTCCGCCTTTCGCACAAAAAAGCATTCGTGTCAACTTTAAAAACCATGTTGTTATATCGAATGTCCTGATTTATCCATGTAACAAAAAAATCAGATTGTTTGATTTCAATGAGGGTGTTGTTTACACGATGCTAAAAGATGGATTCCCGTCATTGTATATTGATAGGGAAACAGCATTTAGGTTAATCAGAACAGAACCTTTTGTTCCAAGAATTGACCAACATTATAAAGGTTTTTATTCAGAAAGGATTATCAATGGAAAACCTTTGGCAAGAATAAACGATAAGAACTTGGTTGACGAGTGCAAGAAGAAGGCTTTGCAGTATATTCTCTCAATGACAGATGAAGCGGATAGGATAAGAGTCGCCGATTATATCAATGTTATTAAAGAAAATTGTTTAGATCAGCTCCGTCAAAAATCGTCATTCAAGGAATCCGATTTTGTGAAGTCTATTTTTGAAACAATCCTTAGCGTAAATTCTGATGAAGAAATCACATTGGTGACGAGTCATGGAGATCTTCAACCTGGTAATATATGGATAAGGGATGATGGTCAGATTGTTATTATTGATTGGGAAACGGTAAAAAAGCGTTCTCGCTATTATGATTATGTGGCGTTGTATTTTGGTTTGCGCAAAAAGAACTCTTATCAAAGAGTTATAGGACAAATAATGTGCTCAAACGAAATCCAAAGGATGGTCGACACGTGTTCTTTGGAAACCATCACCAAAGTCGTTTTGGCAGAGGAATTGGCTTACCAGACAGAAGAACTAATCAGCTTTCCTGATAATATTGGTGTGAAAGAATATCTGCAAGTATTAAATGAATACAAAACCATAGTATTATGATAGAGCAGATTTTTAGAAACGAGTTATTCAAACTGATGTCGCTTATTATCCGTGAGGTTAATACGGATGAAGAACTGGATTATATCAGTAAATCGGTTGATATCATCAAATCAGAGGAATTCTACAAGGTTGCAGAAGAACATGAACTGGTCAGTACCATTGGAGCAAAACTCATCAAAAAAATAGGTCTTGAGTTGGGAGGGGCGTGGAAGAAAGAAATGGATGAAACCCGCACTCGACTTGGTTTTTTGTTTTCTAAAGTAGAGGAGATTGGCGAAGATCTGAAGGTCAATGGCATACCATTAGTATTATTGAAGAATGGTGGTATTGCTATTGATATCATGGATGATTTAGCTGAGTGTCCGATGGGCGATATTGATATGCTTTGCCGTAAAAGTGATTTCATGGAAGCTCATAAGATTATTCTGAGTCACGGATTCAAATTTAAGTTTCGGAGCGTTTATGAATTTGAAAATCTCGAAGAGGCTTTTGCCGACGGAAGCACCGAGTATAGTATTCAGAATGGAGATGAGGTTGCATGGATAGAATTGGCTTGGCGCCCAGTTGCCGGTCGTTGGATAAGAAAGGATAAGGAGCCAAATGCAGATGAACTTGTGGCAGCTTCGCATAAAGCAAAGAGAAGTGTTTGTCATGTGCTCTCTAACGAGGACAACCTCTTGCAAGTGAGCTGTCATACGGCTAAGCATTCGTATGTGAGGGCTCCAGGCTATAGATTGCATTTGGATGTCGATCGTATAGTATCGAATAACGACATTGATTGGGACCTGTTTTTGGAGAAGGTAAGGGAAGTGCATAGTAAAACCGCTGTTTATTTCTCTTTATATCTTGCACAGGAGATTCTTGGTACAAAGATTCCTGTAAAGGTGCTGGATGAAATAAGACCATCAAAAGCTAAAGAGAAGAGGATTATGAAGATGCTTTTGAAAGCGAATCTGATGCATCCACATGGCAGAAAGTTCTCTAAATGGGGATTTATAAGATTTCAAACATCATTATATGATTCATTAGGGGATTTTCTGGCAGTTCTGTTTCCTCCATCTGAAGAACTAAAGGCAAAATTTGGATATAAGTCATGCTTGGCTACTCCGTATTATTGGATTAGGTATGTTCTTGATATGGCAGGAATTCGCAAATCTAAGAAATCATGACAGTTTCACAAAAATTATATATAAGTTGTGTAAAGCGGCCGATAGGTTTTCTTTTTGCTTTAGTTGCTTTAGTAGTACTCTCTCCGTTATTAGTCTTTTTCTGGATTATTCTCCACTTTTCCAATAAGGGAGCTGGCGCTTTTTTCTTCCAAGAGAGGCCGGGGAAGAATGAGAAAATCTTCAAAGTGATTAAGTTCAAAACGATGACGGATGAGCGAGATGCTGAAGGCAATTTGTTGCCGGATGCCGAGCGTTTGACGAAGGTCGGGAGGTTCGTACGGTCGACGAGTATTGATGAATTGCCACAGTTGATCAACGTGTTGAAAGGTGATATGGCCCTGATTGGACCGAGACCACTTTTGGTGCAATATTTGTCTCTCTATAATGAGGAGCAGCATCGGCGCCATGCAGTTAGACCTGGCTTAAGTGGTTGGGCTCAGGTAAATGGCCGTAACAATATCAGTTGGACCAGAAAGTTTGAACTAGATGTCTATTATGTTGACCATATTGGTTTGGCGATGGACTTGCGTGTGTTCTTTACTACTATAAAGAAAGTGCTGTTTCGTGAGGATATAAATCAGCAAGGGGGAGAATGGGTAACAATGGATCCTTTTAATGGGCACAATTAATCTTTTTAGAAAGATGAAAAATAATGTATTAATAACATCGGCTGGTCAACGGGTTGCTTTGGTGCGTAATTTCCAGGAAACACTTCGGCGTTTTTTCCCAACCGCTAAAGTTTATACAACAGACATGAACCCGCGTCTGGCACCTGCGGCTTATGTTAGTGATGGTTGCTTTGAAGTGTTGCGCGTAACAGATCCGCAATATATTCCGCAATTATTGCAACTTTGTTTGGATAATGAGATAGGGATGATTATCCCCACTATTGATACGGAATTGTTGGTGTTGGCAGAGAATAAGATGTTGTTTGAGGAATATGGGGTGGCGGTTGGCGTGTCATCGTTGGACTTTATTAAAACTTGTCGTGATAAGCGCAACACAGGTAAGTTTTTCGAGAAGCATGGAGTGAGAGTTCCGCGAGCCATCGACAAATTGCATCCTACATTTCCGCTGTTTGCAAAACCTTATGATGGTTCGCTGAGTACAAATCTTCATATCATCCGTAAACTTGAAGAATTGACACCGGATATAATGTCAGATTCGAAGCTGCTCTTTATGGAGTATATTGATAAAGCTGTGTACAAGGAGTATACAGTAGACATGTACTATGGGCGTGACAATAAAGTGAAGTGTATCGTTCCTCGTGAGCGAATAAAGATACGGGCCGGAGAAATAAACAAGGGATTGACAGAAAAAGAACCACTGACAAATTATTTGTATAGCAGATTTGAAACTATTGATGGATGTATAGGATGTATCTGTATGCAAGTGTTTCTTAATCCAAATAATAATGATGTCGTAGGTATAGAAATTAACCCTCGTTTTGGTGGCGGTTATCCTCAGACATGTGCTGCAGGAGGGAACTATGCAGAGATGCTGATAAGGGAGTATTTCTTAGGAGAAGAAGTGGATTATAGAGATAATTGGAAAGATCATCTTTTAATGTTGCGATATGATGATGCAGTCTTTGTCTGATACAGTCATTTGCTTTGATCTTGATGATACGCTCTGCAAAGAGATTGTTTTTCTCAAATCCGGGTATCGGAAAATAGCAGAATTGATAGCCAGACGTTATAATTTGCGTTACGATGAAGTTTATGTGAGAATGCTTGATTGGTATCATAAGGGCGAGAATGCATTCTCAAATGTTAATGATTATTATGGATTGGATAATCCTATTGAGGACTATTTGAATGTTTATAGATACCATCATCCAGATATATGTTTAGACAACAATGTATACAACACCTTGAAATGTCTGAAAGATAAAGGGGCCAATCTTGGCATTATTAGTGATGGTAGATCTATTACTCAAAGAAATAAGATAGAAGCATTGAGGCTGGATACTTTTTTTGATAATGATAATATTATTATTTCTGAGGAGTTTGGTTCGGAGAAACCTGCTTTAGAAAATTATCGTTTTTTTATGACGAAATATCCAAATGCAGAATCTTTTATATATGTTGCAGACAATCCTAAGAAAGATTTCATTGCGCCAAATCAATTAGGATGGAAAACAGTTTGTTTGTTAGATGATGGAAATAATATTCATCAGCAGTTGTTTGAATCTGTAGAACAAAGATTCCTGCCTCATTTTAAGATAAAAAAAATAGAAGAATTAAAGAATATTGTAAAATAATATATGGCAGAAAGGAAAACGATCTATCTCTGCCTTGCTCATATGAGTGAGGAGGGATGGGAGCAAAAGTATGTAAAGGAGGCTTTTGATACCAATTGGGTTGTGCCAATGGGACCTAATGTGAATGCATTTGAGAAGGATCTTGCTGATTTCGCAAATAGTAAGACTGATGGCAGCGAAGAACTTGACCGTAAGGTTGTATGCCTGTCTTCAGGTACTGCTGCCGTACACCTTGCGCTGATTGCCTGTGGAGTAGGTCAGGGGGACGAGGTGTGCGTTCAGAGTTTTACGTTCTGCGCATCGTCACACCCAATCACATATGTTGGTGCAAAGCCGGTTTTCATCGGCTCAGAAAAGGACACATGGAACATGGATCCAGAACTCTTAGAGAAAGCTATCATCGATCGTAAGGAGAAGACGGGTAGGTATCCTAAGGCTATCATCCCTGTTGCTCTCTATGGTATGCCATACCAGATAGATAAGATAATGGCAATTGCTGATAAGTATGGTATTCCTGTAATCGAGGATGCTGCTGAGGGAATGGGCTCACGCTTCAATGGTCAGGTGCTCGGTACGTTCGGTAAGTATGGTGTGCTCTCATTTAATGGTAACAAGATGATTACTACTTCTGGTGGTGGCGCCCTCATCTGTCGCAACGATGAGGATGCGAACACAATCATGTGGTATGCTACTCAGGCTCGAGACGCTTATCCATACTACCAGCATACGGCTATTGGCTATAACTACCGCATGTCAAATGTATGTGCAGGTATCGGGCGCGGTCAGATGACAGTTCTGGATCAGCACATCGCTCATCATAAGCATGTGCAACGGCTGTATGAACAGTTGTTAGCAGATGTAAAGGGTATTACTGTTCATAAACAGCCTTCTGAAAGTTCAGAGTTGAGCGTTGAGGGTTTAGAGTCAGTTCGCAAGTATGACAGTAACTACTGGCTGTGTACGATGGTTCTTGATCCGGAGGTGAAGGTAGTAGGTCAGGAGAATGCTTATAAGGAAGTTGTCAAGACCGCTGTAGGTGGTGCTGCAGGTGTCATCCACGCTGTAGATTCTCCAACAACAGATTGCCAGCCTAATGATAATGTTGAGGCTATGCGTGTCTTTATGCTCAGCAAGAAGGTTGAGTGCCGCCCTGTTTGGAAGCCAATGCACAAGCAGCCTGTCTATGCTGATGCTCCTATATATACAAATGGTGTTGAGGAAGCTCTCTTTAAGGTAGGTATGTGCCTCCCTGCTGGTCCATATGTCTCAGACGAGGATGTGAGGTATATCGTGGAGTGTATTAAGAGTGCGATTGCGTGATTAAGAAGGGTAGAGTATATCGTTTAGAGTTTAGAGACAGTGATTTAGTTTGGAGTTTAGAAAGATATTATCGAATATATAGAACTAAGAAAGCTAATCGCAGGAGGGGGTGATGAAAGTAATAATGGAATATAGTGCATTATAGAATGGTATTTCATAAAAGTGCGAGAATTGCAAAAAAAATAAATGATCTATGGCTGAGATTAAACGGGAAAAGTATCTGGAAAGGCTGATTGCCCATAAGGGAAATGAACGGGTAAAGATAGTGACTGGTATCAGGCGATGCGGAAAGTCATATTTGTTGTTTCAGCTATTCAAACGTCATCTACTTGAATCGGGCGTAAAACCTTCACACATCATAGAGATTCAGTTAGAGGACCGTACGAACAAGGAGTTGCGTGACCCAGATACTTGCTTAGCATTCATTAAAAAGCAGATAAGAGATAAGAAACCATACTACCTCCTCATAGACGAAGTACAAATGATGAAAGAGTTTGAGGATGTGCTGAATAGTTGTCTTCACATTCCTAATCTTGACACATACGTTACAGGATCAAACTCTAAATTTTTGTCGAAGGATATTATAACTGAGTTTCGAGGGCGTGGTGATGAGATGTATCTTCGACCTCTGAGTTTCAAGGAATACAGGACTACTTGTGAAGAAATTCCGTTTGAAGAGGCCTGGATGGAGTATTTGACGTATGGCGGACTGCCTTACTGTGTGCTGCTACCGTCGCGGGAAGAAAAGGCGGATTACCTGAAACGCCTATTTACCGAGGTATTTATACGGGATATCATTGATAGGAATAGGGTTCAGAACGATACACAGTTGGAAAGTCTGTTGAATGTGATTTCATCAGCGGTTGGCTCGCTGACGAATCCTAGAAAGTTGGAGGACACGTTTGCGAGTTCGGGAACGGGCAAATTGGCGGCTAGTACGATTAAGCAGTATTTAGATTATTTATGTGATGCATTTGTGATTGAGCGGGCAGAGCGCTATGACATCAAGGGCAAACGGTATATATCAACTCCATATAAATATTATTTTACTGATGCGGGGTTGAGGAATGCAAGGCTGAACTTCAGGCAGTTGGAGGAGACTCATCTGATGGAGAATGTGGTGTACAATGAGCTATGCCTTCGTGGATATTCAGTAGACGTGGGTGTGGTGGAGATAAACGAACGCCAAGAGGACGGAAAGTATGTAAGAAAGCAAATAGAGATTGATTTTGTGTGTAACAAGGCGGATGAGCGAGTGTATGTGCAGTCTGCGTTCTCTATACCCACTACAGAGAAGAGGTTGCAGGAGGAGCGGCCACTGAGGAATGTTGGCGATGGATTCAGGAAGGTGATCGTTACGAAAGACAACGTGATAAAACACAACGATGAAAATGGTATCTTGATTATTGGACTTCAGGAGTTCTTGATGGATGATAGAGCGTTGGAGAGGTAGCGTGATAGTATGATATGTGACATACGTGGAGATTATTGTTTTGTGTGGATGAATACATTTGAGAAGATATTAGGTTTGTTGCGATGCGAACTGTGGGGGGAGCAGCTGGCTTGCGAGGTGACGGCGGACGACATCGACGGAATCTTGGCGATGGCGGAGGAGCAGGGAGTGAGCGGACTGGTGGCGAATGCGATTATCGGTAGTAATCTACCGATAGGGGATGTGAAGACGGTGGACGTGTGCACGGTGCAACGGCTGCATGAGCTGAAGTGCCGGGATATGAATAAGAAGGTGTCGCGGTTTGCGGCGTTCCTGAACCGACGGGATCTGAAATATGCCGTGATGAAAGGTCAGACGATGGCGACGCTGTATCCGCATCCGCTGATGCGCAGCTGTGGCGACATCGATTTCTATTGTCCGAAGGATTCGTTCAAAGAGGTGCAAAGGGTGATAGAGGAGCGACTGGGAGTGGAGATGCATCATAACTGGAGTGAGCGACATGATAATTTCGTGATTAAGGATTGTACCTTTGAGATGCACTCAGATATGATGATCTTCGGGGCACGAAGCCACCAGCGTTACTGGGACTTGTTTTTTGATGAGGCTCTGGCATCGGAACCGTCACACGTGGTGATAGATGAAATAGAGGTGAAGACGTTGTCGCCGACATTGGATGCACTGTATATCTTCACACATCTGTTCGGACATTTCGTGATGGGAGGTAGTTCGCTGAAGCAATGGTGTGACTGGGCAATGGTGTTGCATTGCTATCGTGACGAGATACGAAAGAAGGAACTGGAGAGGCATCTGCAAGGACTGGGACTGCTGAAAGCATATCGGGCGATGGGCTTTTGGCTCGTGGAAAAGTTGGGACTGCCCAAAGAGGAGTTCCCATTCATCTTGGAAGACGAAGATAAGAGATGGCTGACGAAGCTGCATCGGAATGTGATGACGATGAGGGGAGAAAATGTGGCGAAAGATCGAAAAATAGGACATCATGTGAGCGTGGCGCATACGCTGATGACGGCCTCGCTGGTGGCGAGGCAATCGGTGAGCTTCTTCCGGTTGGCACCGAAAGAGATGTTCTGGACTTTCCCGAAGATGGCATCGTGGTCGGTGAGAAAGAGGATGTGAGAGAGCGCCTTGCGGCGTGGTTAAGAATAGTTTAGAATAGTTGAGAACGCCTGGCGGCGTAGTTAAGAAAGGTAGCAAAGCTGCGGGTAAAGTGCTTCGCACGGGTAAAGAGCCTGCGGCTAGGGTAAGGCCCTTCGGGCGTGTAAAGCAGCAGAGCTGCGAGTAAAAAGCATGGTACGAAGTAACATAAACTAGAAACTAGATACTTGAAACAAAATAACATAAACTCGAAACTAGAACTTTTGGAGCAGCGAGCGCCAAAGATGCTAGCATCTATTTGGCCAAGTCGTGACAAAAGTCATGGTACGGAGTAACATAAACAAGAAACTAGAAACAATATATAGCAATGGAAAAGAGAAATGTTGCATTGATAACAGGTATTACGGGTCAGGACGGATCGTTCCTGGCCGAGTTTTTGATTGAGAAGGGCTACGAGGTGCATGGCATCCTCAGGAGGAGCTCGTCGTTTAACACGGGACGCATTGAGCATCTGTATCTGGATGAGTGGGTGCGCGACATGAAGAAGAAACGACTGGTGAACCTGCACTGGGGTGATATGACGGACTCGAGTTCGCTGATTCGTATCATCACGGAGGTGAAGCCGACTGAGATCTATAACCTTGCAGCACAGAGCCATGTGAAGGTGTCGTTCGATGTGCCGGAGTTCACAGCAGATGCGGATGCAATGGGCGTGCTGAGGCTATTGGAGGCTGTGCGCATAGCAGGACTGGCAGACTCATGCCGTATTTATCAGGCTTCGACATCGGAGTTGTTTGGACTGGTGCAGGAGGTGCCGCAGAAGGAGACGACGCCGTTCTATCCGCGTAGCCCGTATGGCGTTGCGAAGCTCTATGGATTCTGGATCATGAAGAACTACCGTGAGAGCTATGGGATGTTCTGCTGCAATGGTATCTTGTTTAACCACGAGAGTGAGCGGCGCGGCGAGACGTTCGTGACACGAAAGATCACACTGGCAGCGGCCCGCATCGCCCAGGGGTATCAGGATAAGCTGTACCTGGGTAACATGAACTCGTTGCGTGACTGGGGATATGCAAAGGACTACGTGGAGTGCATGTGGCTGATGCTGCAGCAGGAGAAACCGGATGACTATGTGGTGGCTACTGGCGAATACCACACGGTGAGGGAGTTTTGCACCCGTGCCTTCGAGGCCGCCGGTATTGAGCTTGAATGGCAGGGAGAGGGAGTCAACGAACAAGGAATCGTAAAGAGTGTGAGCTCTCAACTCTCAACTCTCAACTCTCAACTCTCAATTGGACAGGTTCTCGTTGAGGTGGACCCGAAGTACTTCCGTCCGGCAGAGGTGGACCAGCTGCTCGGCGATCCAACGAAGGCCCGCACACAGCTCGGCTGGAATCCGCAGAAGACAAGCTTCGAGGAACTCGTGAGGATCATGGTGGAGCATGATATGCAGAAGGTGAGGAAACTCTACGCTGGCGCGTAGAGTTTTTAGTTGAGAGTTTAGTGTTTAGAGTTTAGAGACAGTTATCTAGTTTAGAGTTTAGTGCTGTTTAGTTTAGAGTTTAGTGTTTAGAGTTTAGAGACAGTTATCTAGTTTAGAGTTTAGTGCTGTTTAGTTTAGAGTTTAGTGTTTAGAGTTTAGAGACAGTTATCTAGTTTAGAGTTTAGTGCTGTTTAGTTTAGAGTTTATTTAACAATTTAGAGTTTAAGAATTATGGAAGTATTTGGTTATCGTAAGTTGATTGCTTATCAAAAGGCAAAGGACGTGGTTAAGAGAACTTACAAGTTATTGAAGCAATTTCCTGCGGAGGAGCGTTATGCCATGTGTGACCAACTTAGGCGTGCTTCTGTCTCTGTTACTTCAAATATAGCTGAGGGCGTAAACCGCTATTCTGTCAAAGATAAATCCCACTTCATTGAAATGGCCTATGGCTCTCTCATGGAAGTTTCATCCCAGTTTGAGATTGCTGAAGAACTTGGTTTTATTAGTTGTGACGATCGTTTAAGCATGGATCAATTAATTGAAGAGGTTGCTCGTTTGCTTTCAGGATTACAAAAAACTTACAAACCATCAACTGATTCAACTGACTCTAAACTCTAAACTTTAAACTATCAACTTTTTGAAATATGGAACTTGATTCAAAGATATATGTGGCTGGCCACCGGGGAATGGTTGGGTCGGCGATTGTGAGGGAACTGCAAAGGCAGGGGTACACGAATATAGTGACAAGGACGCATAAGGAACTGGACCTGACGCGGCAGGAGGCAGTGGAGAAGTTCTTCGCTGAAGAGAAGCCGGAGTATGTGTTCCTGGCGGCCGCGAAGGTAGGAGGAATCGTGGCGAACCAGAGTGCGCTGGCGGACTTCATGTACGAGAACATGGTGCTGGAGATGAACGTGATCCATGCTGCATGGAAGAACGGTTGCAAGAAACTGGAGTTCCTAGGCAGCAGCTGTATCTATCCACGCATGGCACCACAGCCGATGACGGAGAGTTGTCTGTTGACGGGTGAGCTGGAGAAGACAAACGAGGCGTATGCACTGGCGAAGATCTCGGGACTGAAATACTGCGAGTTCCTGAACCGGCAGTATGGTACGGACTATATCAGTGTGATGCCAACGAACCTCTATGGACCGAACGACAACTACCATCCGGAGCACAGCCATGTGCTACCAGCACTGATACGGCGGTTCCATGAAGCGAAAGAGGCTGGACTGAAGGAGGTGACGTGCTGGGGCGACGGTTCGCCGCTGCGCGAGTTCTTGTATGTGGACGACCTCGCGAACCTCTGTGTGTTCCTGATGAACAACTACTCGGGCAATGAGACGGTGAACGCCGGAACAGGAAAGGAACTGACCATCAAGGCGTTGACGGAGTTGGTGGCAAAGGTCATCGGTTACGAGGGCGAGATCAAATGGGACACCACACGTCCGAACGGAACACCCCGTAAGCTGCTCGATGTGTCGAAGGCTACGAAGCTTGGCTGGACCTATAAGACGGAACTGGAGGACGGCATCCGGCTGGCGTATGAAGATTTCTTGAATAATCCGATGAGGGCGGAGAGGTAGAGCCCCACCCCGGCCCTCCCCCGTAGGGAGGGAGATTGAGCCTGCGGGCGGTTTAGAGGCTGCTACGCAGCGGTTGAGAACTGTTGAGAATGGTTGAGAGTGGTTCTTTTTTTCCTGAAGCTACGTAATCGTCCCAACCTGCCGCTTTCTTTCCCCACTTCGTTCTGAAAGTGGCACGTTGGTTTTAGCGGAGTGTTATGAGTTTAGGGGCAGTGGTTGTATTTAACTCTAAATGCTATAATTTGCATTATTATCCGATTTGGATAATCTTTTTTGGATAATTTCTTGCGTAAACTCATAAAAATGTTTATCTTTGCAAGGTCGTAATAACTTCGAGAATATGATAGGAAATCCTTTTATCACTTATGGCTATGAGTCGGCAGAATATTTCTGTGATAGGGTTGCAGAAACGCAGCAACTGACAATGTTGCTACGCAATGGTAATCATGTTGCTTTAATTTCGCCACGCAGAATGGGGAAGACGGGGTTGCTGTATCATTGCTTTGCACAACAAGAAATACAGAAGGAATTCTACACATTCTTGATAGACATATATGCGACAAAGAATTTGCAGGATATGGTCTATCAGATGGGAAAGTGTATTGTTACCCGGCTAAAGACTCGAGGTCAAGCTGCCATCGATAGGTTTTTGCAGGTGGTGAGCTCTCTGCGTTCAGGCATCTCTATGGATGGTCTGGGCAATGCTAGCTGGAATCTTGGAATCGGCGACATCAAGTCGCCGGCTTTCACTTTAGAGGAGATATTCAACTATTTGCAGGATGCTGACAGGCCATGCATCGTGGCTATAGATGAATTTCAGGCCGTCGCTAACTACCCAGAGGTGAATGTGGAAGCAATGCTACGTACGTATGTTCAAAAATGCAGGAATGCAGTATTTGTCTTTTCTGGTTCCCAGAAAAGCTTGATGAGTGAGATGTTTTCTTCGCCAGCCCGTCCTTTCTACCAAAGCGTATCTTTGATGTTCCTGAAACCTGTTGCGTTGATGGAATATGAGTTGTTTGCTAAGCGGCTGTTTGAGAAGAGGGGGAAACGTATTGCTGATGGTGTAGTGAAGACCATATATGATCGTTTTGATGGGACTACATGGTATCTGCAGAAAGTGCTAAACCAACTCTTCGCGACAAAAAGTGAAGTCGCAATAGAAGATGTGGAAACGGCGATAAGGCAGATTGTGGCGCAGAACGAGGATGCCTACAAGGACATACTGTTTCAGCTGACAATCAGGCAGAGGGATTTAATGGTGGCAATCGGTGAAGAAGGAAAGGCTACTAAGATTACGGGGATGGAATTCGTGAAACGACATCACTTAAACTCTGCCAGCAGTGTACAAAAGGCTGCCATAGTCTTGATGGACAAGCAGTTGCTGACTCATCAGCAAGGAGTCTATGAAGTGTATGACAAATTTTTAGCTGAATGGTTGCGGGAGAATAAGATAGGATAGGGTTATGTATCTGTTTACACCTTACATCTCTAGAGTTAAGGCAATGAAACTGATTCGACACCCTAAATGCTACAATAAATAATGAATTAAAGGAAGAATAGATGAAACGAGAACGATATGAACTGCTGTGCAAGCAGGTGGAGAGCCTCGCGGCAGGTGAGACGAATGTAGTGGGTGTGCTGGCGAATGTGTCGGCAGCCATGAAGACGATGTTCCCAGAAGAGTTTTTCTGGGTAGGATTCTACAAAAAAGCCCCCGAAGGGGGCAGGCTCCTTCTCGGACCGTTTCAGGGAACTGTAGCTTGTTACTCAATTCCTTATGGCAAAGGTGTATGTGGAACAGCTTGGAAGGAACGGAAGACATTGGTGGTGCCGGATGTGGAGGAGTTTCCCGGACATATCGCGTGCTCGTCGTTGAGCCGATCGGAGATTGTTGTGCCAATGTTCCTACCTGATGAGGAAGAAGAGGATAGTCTTGGCGAAGTGTGGGGTGTCATCGACATCGATAGCACGGAGCTAGGTACTTTCGATGAGGTGGATGCGGAATATCTGGAGTGTATAGCGAAAATATTATCTGAAGAAATATATAACGGAAATACTCAGAAATAAACGGAAAAACCGGAAATAGATTACTTATTTCTGTGGTTTTCGGATTATTCTTGTTGAATGAATTATGGCACTTCTTTATCCCCAAGAGTCTTTTGCTATACGTGGAGCTATCTTTGAGGTTCACAAGAATCTTGGAACAGGATTCTTGGAAAAGGTGTATCAAGAAAGCCTTGAAAAAGAATTCTTGTTAAGAAATATCCCTTATGAACGCGAGAAAAGAATTGTAATCAATTATAAGGGGGAACCTTTAAAGCAGGAGTATATTGCAGATTTTGTGTGTTATGATAAGATTATAGTTGAATGTAAGGCCGTTAAGGAATTGGAGAACGTACATCGTGCTCAAGTTATCAATTACCTGAAAGCTACAAATTATCAGTTGGGTTTTCTTGTGAATTTCTGGGAGATGTATATACAACCAGAACGATTGATCAACTTTGAATATGATGCTGAATGGCTCGTTAATAACGGAAAGACTCTGAAATAATCAGAAAAAACGGAAATTGATTTCTGTGTGTTCCGTGAGTTTCCGCTTATTTCCGTTATGAAAGTCTCCAGATGTGTTTTAATTTGAAATTATTTTATGAAAAATTTTTGGTAGTTTGGAGAACATGCATTATCTTTGCAGAAATCTTTCGAACAATAAAACCTAAATAGATATTCAATATGATTGACGTAAAGCAAACACTGGCTGGTGCTGAGGAGCGCATGGAGATGGCAGCGATGTTCCTGGAGGAATCGCTGAACCGCGTGCGTGCCGGCCGTGCCAACGTGGCCATCCTGGATGGTGTACGCGTGAATAGTTATGGTTCGATGGTTCCCCTGAACCAAGTTGCCAATGTGTCGTGCCCCGATGCTCGCACGATTGCCATCCGTCCTTGGGACAAGAAGGCTATCCGCGACATTGAAAAGGCCATTATGGATAGCGACGTGGGTATCACACCCGAGAACAATGGCGAGATCATCCGCTTGGGTATTCCACAACCTACGGAGGAGCGTCGCAAGGAACTGGTGAAGCAATGCAACAAGATCGGCGAGAAGGCCAAGGTGGAGGTACGCAATGTGCGTGGCGAAATCAAGGATAAGCTGAAGAAGGCCATCAAGGACGGTCTGTCGGAGGACAATGAAAAGGACGCCGAGCTGGAGCTGCAGAAGATTCACGATAAGTTCATCAAGAAACTTGACGATCTCCTGGCTGCTAAGCAGAAGGAGATTATGACGGTGTAAATATTAGGTTATAGGTAATAGGTTATAGGTGATGATTACTTTTGCTGGGATGAGACTACTCATTGCAAGCGAGAGGCAAGACTAATCATCACCTATAACCTATTACCTATAACTTATTACCTAAAATCATGAAGGGACTCGTCATAAAGAATACGGGGAGCTGGTACACCGTCCTAACGGACGATGGTCAGACCGTGGACTGTAAGATTAAAGGAAACTTCCGGCTGAAAGGCATCCGGAGCACGAATCCTGTGGCGGTAGGGGATAGGGTGACGATAAGCCCTGCGGGCATCCAAAGCGCTTCGCGCGTTCAAAGTTCTTTCTCGACGAAAGCGGCAAAGCCGAGCGCAAAAGCTGCTTCGCAGCGTTCAAAGGTTCAAAGTCCTACGGACGTTCAACGCGTTGCGGGTGGTTCTGAGGTGGCATTTATTACAGGGATTGAGGATCGGAAGAACTATATCATCCGCAAGTCGTCGAACCTGTCGAAACAGAGCCATATCATTGCTGCAAATGTAGATCAGGCATTCCTCATCGTCACGGTGAACTATCCTGAGACGTCGACGACATTCATTGATCGTTTCCTTGCCTCCGCCGAGGCTTATAGCGTGCCAGTGGTATTGGTGTTCAATAAACTGGATTTGCTGAATGATGACGACCGTCACATTCAGCAGATGCTGATTACGCTTTACGAGAACATCGGCTATACATGTGTGGAGGTGTCGGCACAGACGGGTGAGGGTATCGACCGACTCTTTGAACTGCTGCAGGGGAAGATAACGCTGCTGAGTGGAAATAGTGGAGTGGGGAAGTCGACGCTTATCAATCGGCTGGTGCCAGGTGTGAACCTGCGAACGGCAGAAATCAGCGATGCGCATAAGACGGGTATGCATACCACGACGTTCTCGGAAATGATCAGACTTGCCCCAAAAGGGGAAGAGGTTCAAAGCGCTTCGCGCGTTCAAGCAAGTGCAAGCCCTACCCCCAGCCCCTCCCCCGTAGGGAGGGGAGTATCGTGGCTGATAGATACGCCGGGAATTAAAGGATTTGGGACGTTCGATATGGAGCCTGAGGAGTTGACGAGCTATTTCCGTGAGATTTTCCATTTCTCGAAAGGGTGCCGGTTTAATAACTGTACGCATACGCACGAGCCAGGTTGTGCCGTGCTGAAGGCATTGGAAGACCACTATATCGCCCAAAGCCGATACCAGTCGTATTTGTCGATGATGGAAGACAAGGAGGACGGGAAGTATCGGGCGGCGTATTAGGAAGCCCCACCCCAGCCCTCCCCCGTAGGGAGGGAGACTGGACGACTGCGGTGCAGTTTCTAGTTTCAAGTTTCTTTCTCCGACAAGCTACGAAAGCGGCAGAGCCGAGCGCAAGTGGTTCAATGTCCTTTGGACGGTTCAAATAGTTCAATGCACCTCGGTGCGGTTCGATGAAAAAGTGCACTAGCCATTGTGGCTGGTGCACTTTTTTTGTTTCCCTCCCTACGGGGGAGGGAAAGGGTGGGGCTGCTCTTAGAAGTTGAAGCCGATGTTGGCGAAGAGGGTGCCGGTGTGGGCAGAGTCGAAAGAATCCTGCGAGATGTTGGCGAGGCCTACATCGTAGCCTGCTTCCACATAGAACATGTCGAGCATCATACCGCAGCCGAGTCGCAGTCCTCCATCGAAGCGCTTGAAGTTCTTATCGGAGAACGAGTTCTCGGCCATGCGCAAGTTCTGATCTTTGATCTTTCCGCCGATGCCACAGGCCAGATAACCGCCAAGGAACGGCGTCACGGCGATGTTGTTGTCGAGCTTCAGCTGGTATTTCAGCAAGAGCGGTACTTCGAGGTAGTTCAGACTGTAGGTGAGTTTTTGATCGCCCGATGATTTCTTGCCACCCTTCTCGATGTACTGCAAACCAGTTTCGAAGAACAGAGGGGTGTAGGGGGTGAGCAGGATGTCGGCATTGAAGCCTGCATTTAGTCCTGAGCGTATACCGCCAGCATCGTAGAATGGATTGTCGGCATTGATGGTTCCACCCGCAAGACCGAGTCGGAAACCATAATAGGTATAGTAGCCAGCTCCACTCCTTGTGGAGGGAGTGACACGCGTATGACCATAGCCGCGTGGATTGCCATAGCGGCCGTATTGTGCCTGTGCTGGCAGAGCCATCATGATGGTCAGTGCCACGAGAGCGAAAATATGATTCCTTTTCATTGTAATTATATATTTTGGTTTGAACATATTGATATTAATCACGTTGCAAAGGAACAAATATTTCTATGATGAAACAAGGGAAATTCCCCTAAATGTATAGAGGAATTTCCCTAAAAAAAGACCCACCCCGGCCCTCCCGTAAGGGAGGGAGCTCGGCAAGCCGAACGAAAGTGGCATAGCCGAGCGCAATGTCCTTCGGACGTTCAATGCACCTGCGGTGCGGTTCTTTCTCCGGCAAGCTACGAAAGCGGCATAGCCGAGCGCAAAGCAGCAAGGCTGCGTTCAATGCGCTGAAGCGCGGTTCAAGAACTGCAAAGCAGCGGTTCAATGCCCTGCGGGCTTTCAATGCAGCGGAGCTGCGGTTCTTTCTCCGGCAAGCTACGAAAGCAGCATAGCCGAGCGCAAAGCACCTGTGGCGCAGTTCAAATGGTTCAATGAGCCTGCGGCTCTGTTCAAAAGGTTCAAGGCGACAGAATCGTGGTTCAAAGGCTTTGGAGCCAGGTGACAATATCGTGGAGGACCTCTTCAGAGATGGTTTCTTCGATATTGCCGTATTCTGTGGCTGCACCCGTTTGGGCATGCTGGAATAGGTGGTTGAGGCCGGGGTATTCTTTGTAGAAGCCCCCCTCCGTCTCCCCCCCGTAGGGGGAGGTGGCTGACCACTCTGACAATCTTAGAAGACTACGGATAGCTGTGAGGTTGCTCTTGGGTAGTACCTGACAGTCGAGGGAGCCATTGAGGGCCAATACCGGACAGCGCGTAGCAGCGATGTCGGATGACGGGTCGTACTCCACGAAGTATTCATACCATGGATTCGTGGGCTGCATGGCCATAGTCAGGCGCAGACGCTTCAAGGTCATGTTGGCAGGTTGGCCGTTGAGCCGCAATAGGGCATTGGTCTGTTCGACGAGCAGGGAGTCACCCTTGATGCCGGGAGCGGCAAGTGCAACGATGCAATCGACGAAAGGCTTATCCTGGCCGTCATCCCTAGTAGGAAGGGATTTGGCGCCGAGCATGAAGGCAATGCTACCACCTTCGCTATGTCCGAGGATACCAACTTTGAGCCTACCCCCATCCCCTTTCTTAAGGAGAGGTGTTGAGCGAAGAAATGCGATGCAGGCGGCAGCGTCTTCTGCGAAATCGGCAGTGGTGCAGTTGGAGGGGTCGCCAGTGGACTGGCCGAAACCGCGGTCGTCGTAACGGAGTGTGGCGATGCCATGACGGGCGAGGTAGTCGGCGATGACTGCGAAGGGCTTGTGGTCGAAGAGTGTCTCATCGCGATCCTGCAAGCCGCTACCCGTCACCATGAGGAGGCAGAGGCTCGCCCCCGTCCCCTCCCCAAAGGAGGGGGGCAGTGTGAGGGTGCCGGCGAGGGTGTAGCCCCTCTCCGTCTCCCCCCCGTAGGGGGAGGGAACTGCTATTTTTACCTCATGAGTCTCGTAGGGGAATGGCGGCTTTGGCGTTTGCGGACGCTGGCGGATGAGGTCGCCGGGTTCAAGCGTCAGGGGGACGGTGAACCCCCGTTGCTTGAATGTGCCGACGAGTTTTCCTTCCTTCAGCTCCGCCGTATAGGCCGCCATGAGCATTGGGAACTGCACGTCCACCTTTTCTGCCGTGAGTTCCTTCACGGTACCGGCAATGCCCTTTGCCCCTTGGTCGGGTGAGTCGACAGTGCAAACGGAGTCGCCGTCGAGGTGCAGCACCAGGTTCAGTTTCAGCGAGTTCAGTTGCATCTCACCATGCCACGTGCCGCTGATTCTTTGTGCATCAGCCTGAAAGACGAAGGTGCCGAGCAAGGCAATAGAAAGAAAAAGTCGTTTCATGATTCTGTAGGATTAGAGATGTCGTCAGTTTCTTTTTTCTTCTTCGGTAGTCGCTTCGCCTTGCGCAGGGCTTCGGTGATGATCCACTGCAGCTGTCCGTTGGTGGAACGGAACTCGTCAGCGGCCCATGCCTCGATGGCACTCATCGTGTCGGCATCGATGCGGAGGATAAACGACTTCGTCTTCATATCGCACGATTAGTGATTCAATGTTCCGGTGTTGACGACAGGCTGTGCGTTCTCGTCACCGCAGAGCACCACGAGCAGGTTGGCCACCATGGCTGCTTTCTTATCGTCGTCGAGTTCCACAATCTGTTCCGAGGAGAGTTTATCGAGTGCCATCTTCACCATGGAAACAGCACCTTCTACAATCTTCTCACGTGCGGTGATGATGGCAGATGCCTGTTGGCGACGCAGCATCACGGCAGCAATCTCGGGAGCATAGGCCAGGTAGTTGATGCGAGCCTCGATGACCTCGATGCCAGCCAGCGACAGACGCTCGTCGAGTTTCTGCTCCAACTGCAGATTAATCTCGTCAGCACTTGAGCGAAGCGTGGGCTCGTTGTTCTTCGAGTCCTCGTCGTCATAGGCATATTGTCCGGCCACCTGTCGCAGAGCAGCGTCGCTCTGCACACGCACGAAACGCTCTAGGGCGTTCATGATGCTACGCACGTCGGTGCCAATCTGTCCCTGTGCACTACTTGCCATTGTCTGCGAGTCCACTTCGAAGAGAGCCTTGTAGGTGTCCTTCAGTTTCCAGACCATCACCAGACCGATCATCACGGGATTACCCACCTTGTCGTTCACTTTGATAGGCTCGGCGTCGAGGTTGCGAGCGCGCAACGAGAGTTTCTTCGTGGAGTAGAACGGGTTTACCCAGAAGAAACCCGTCTCGGTGAATGTGCCGCTATATTTACCGAACCATGTCAGTACGCGTGCCTCATTGGGCTCGAGCATCAGGAATCCGCATGCGCAGATAATTCCCACAATCACAGAAAGGATTCCCAGCGTGACGATCCAGCCGTTTTCAAGCCAGATGCCCCAACCGCCGAGGGCGATGCCGCCAAGAATCATGATAAGAATCACGAAGAGCATCAAGAAGCCATTGCATACGCTTCCGTTGAAGGGCCGTTCGCCGAGCTGTGTGGTTCCGGCCATGTTGTTGATTTGATTTTCCATCATTTTGTTTGTTGTTTAATAATTAATAATAAGGTGTAGCCAATCTTGTGTTGGTTGATATTATTTTGATAGCACAAAGATATGAAAATAATTCTTCGCTTCCAAATGTTTGGGCATTCTTTTAATGATTTTTAAATGATGTGGAAAAAAAAAGCTGCGGCACTGCCGCAGCATAGAGAGACCGGCAAATGAGTGCCAGTAGGAGAGGGATTAGAAAATGGACACCGAATGAGAGGGCCTGAAGGAGAATCGCAGGAGCGACTATTTCTTCAGAACCTTTAGCACCGAGCCATCGGGACGGCGCACGATGTTGAGGCCTCGCTGAGGCTGTTGTAGGCGCTGGCCGTTGGGCGCGAAGAAACGAGCATTACCCCGACCCTCCCCAGTAGGGATGGAGAAGGTGCCGCCCCAGTCTTTATCGGTGGGAAGAGAGATGTCGAGGGCAATGTCGGAAGGCAGAATCTTCCAGAATGTGTTCTCTGTATTCCTGGTTTCGCTACTTACAACTCCAGTGGCCTCGGTGCCATTCATGCCGGTGGCATTCCATTCTATGGCAGCATTGGCATATTTGTCGGCGAATGGAGCCTGAATCATGTAGAACTCTTCGCCATCGAAGTTTACTTTTTGGATGCGGCACTGAGCAGCCGTGGCACTTAGCGTCCACAGGCCGCTGCTGTTAGGCCGTGCTACTTGCTTCCCGGTTTCTTTGTCAGTGATAATAAAACCTTCGCTGGCCGACTCGATAGTAAAATTGTGCGACTTCTCAATGTCTCCGACAAGTTCAAGGCGGCCGTTAGCCTCCAGTGTATATCCATTGTCTTCGTAACCAGTGATGATCTTGTAAGTTTGTCCACTTTCGAAGCGCGGCGTGGTGCCAACCTTCACAATTCGCCAGATGTAGTGGGAACCGCCCTTCAAGTCGTAAGTGGCGTTGCCTTCAGAATCGGTCGTCCAATAGGCATTAGAGCCCCATGTCTCCTCGGTGGCAGCATTGGTGGCGCGGATGGCATAGAATCCGTCGGCATTGCGGGTGATGACCTGTGCCTCCCAGTTGTCGCGGTTCTGCGAGCTGGTACGGATGTACTTGGTGTTCGTTGTTGCATTGGTGGGGTTGGTGAACTGTCCACTCTTCCATCCAACGGGTTTGTAGCCACCGCCTATGGCTCGTTTCTGCAAGGTGAAGTACTTCGCCTGCTGGCCATCGGTGGTGAGGGTGCCATCGGCCTTCAGATAGTAGATGCCGCGCACGGGGACATCGTTGAGATAATTCGTGGCGAAGTAGTAGACGCCACCGTTCTCAAGTTCGTCGAGTGCGCGCTGATAGTCTTCATCCGTGTCTGCTTTCAGTTGATCGGCAAAAGCGTTGATCTGTTCCTCGGTGATGGTAAGGAAGTTGATGGCATAGCCATTGCCAGCGGAGTAGGACTCATCCTCGTAGAGTAGGGCGACGCTGCCGTCGGGCATGCGTACCATCGTGGAGTAGCACGAGCCGCCAGGCTGGATGTTCATGAAGTTTTGCCACGATGCCCCTTGGTCGATGCTCATGGCAAGGGTGAGGTTCTCGCGGGAACCAGAATTGATATAGGAGTGCAACATGATGTCGCGCTGGCCCTCCGTGGAGCGACTGTAGTAGAGGATGTCGGCATTGCAGGCGTTGCCCGATATCTGGCTGTTACGCCATTGCGAGTCCCATGCGGAGGCATCGGCTGAACCGGTGTTGAAGCCGCGAGCACCACTCTGGCGGACGCTCACGAGGAGGTCGCCGTTGTTCATCTGCTCCAGCTTTGACTCGTCGGCACCACGATAGGCATTGCCGGGACCGAGCGTCCAACTGTCGCCATTGTCGGTGGAGTAGATGATGTAGCACTGAGGTGTCGACTTATCGTCGTAGGTCAGACAGTTGTTGGTGAACATCACAGTGCCGTCCTTAGTCGTCAATCCCTTGCCCGATGAGATGAAGTTGCCGTAGAAGCCCAGCGAGTTTTTCTTACCATTGACGGCGTCGGTGAAGTTGCGCGTGTAGAGCTGGCGCGGCTTTGTCCAGGTCAGACCATTGTCGTCGCTGATACAAATGGCGGCGTTGCGCATGCCATTCCAGTACATCACCGAGCCTGCAGCCATGACACAGATGAGGCGTCCACTCTGGGTGCGTGCCAGTGCTGGGTCGCCATAACCGTAGGTCGCCGTGTTCTTGCCATCGCCCGTGGCAATGATGTTCTGTGAAGACCACGTGTGGCCGCCGTCCTCGCTGCGTCGGATGCTCACGTCGATCTTATGGTTGCCTAAGTCGCTGTTGCTATTGTAGCGGCGGTCGGCAGCCACGACGATGTTACCTTGCTGGTCGAGCATCATCGCAGGAATGCGGTAGAACTGGCAGTTGTCGGTGGTGGGCACATAGGCAAAGCTCTGCGTGGCGAAGATGTGTGCCACACCATTTGGGTTGCCGAGAGAAGCTGCCACGTCGACGGTTTTTTCCTCACCGTCAGCAGTAAAGGTGATATTTGTGAGTGCAGCATCGATGGCTTCACCCAGTGTGGCATCAGCATTCACGGAGGCCGTGAGCCATAGGTGGTTGATGCCGCTCTTCATAGTGTAGTCGAGAGGCAACGTCAGTTCATTGGCAGTGGGCTCGATGGTAGCCAGTGACGTAGGTTTCGTGTTGGCATAAAACTCCGTGCCAGTGGTATGCCACAAGGAGAGTGTGCCAATGTTGCGGCGTGTCTCGTCATCCAGCCGGATACCCAGGCCAGTGAGCTTTGCTCCCGTGACATTGCGCTGCAGGTCGATGCGCAGCAGAAGCTGGCGTTCGTTGCCACGGCCAGCAGTCTGATAGCCTTGCTTCACTTCGGCGACGTCGATGGCGTTAGACTCAAAGGTAAGCGTGATGGTCTTTGTCGCTTCATCGATGGATACCGCTGGTGAGTCACCCTCGACAGTGAAGTCGGAAGGTTGAGGCGTTACACCTGCTGGCAGGAAGAAGAATCCCTTGTTGTAGACCTTCTGCAAGCCCTTCAGTCCTGTTGTGGCGCATGCCACCTGTGTGTGGTAGTAGACCAATGCATTGGTTTCGTTCTTTCCATTGAACACCATCTGCCAGGCTTCCAACCCGGCCTCAGAGGGGGCGACGGGATAGATAGCGAAGCGATAGGCCGATGCACCGGCCGCTTTGCCCAAGATGTTGTCGAGCGATGGAAAGAATGCCCAGTACTGTCCAATCTGGAATCCTGTGCCGCTGTAGGTGAAGTCGAGCGCCACGGGCGATGTGCTGCCGGCAGTATAAAAGTTAATGAAGTGGCCGTTGGCTGACTGAACGTAGATGTCGTTGCCATTGCGCTCTAGCCGGATGTAGTAGGTGGCGTCGTCGGCAGCAGGCTCGGCGGCGGGTACTTGCATGAAGAGTGGGTAGCAATGCTGGTTGTTCTGCACATATTCCTTCGCTCCGTTGTAGACGTAGCGTCCGACATAGGCCGAGTTGGCATTGTCGGCCTTACATTGAATGCGGTACCATCCTGTTTGCAGGTCGGCTTTCGATGTGACAGGGTCGTTCTCGGCCAATGCGATGAGTACAACGGCGAGACAACATAAAAGGGTAAAGATTCTTTTCATTTTGTTTCGGTTTTTAGTTCATCTGATTTTTGCAAAGATACGAAAAAAATGGGAAGTTAAGAAAGATAAAGAAGTTAAAGAAGTTAAAGGACTAAAGTTTTTTAGAAATAATCCAAACTTTTTTGTAACTTTGTCATCTTCGATGGCGAAATAACGCCATCTCGGCATAAAAAAGAATGAATTCTTTTGTTCTGCTCTCGTTTTTTTGTAATTTTGCCCCCGTATGATGACAGAAGATATCAAGAACCAGCGCATTGCCCTATTGTTGTCGGGCGGCGTAGATAGTGCCGTGGTGCTCCACGAACTGGTGAGCCAGGGCGTGAAGCCGGATTGTTTCTATATTAAGATAGGTCCCTCCGACAGCGAAGCCGAGTGGGATTGTTCGATGGAGGAAGATCTGGAGATGGCCACGGCGCTCTGCCATAGGTATGGTGTCACGTTAGAGGTGGTTGACTGCCATCGCGACTATTGGGACGAGGTGACGCGCTATACGATGGATGCTGTGCGTGAAGGGCGCACGCCCAATCCCGATGTGATGTGCAACCGGATGATTAAGTTCGGTGCCTTCGACCGCAAGCGTGGCCATGACTACGACCTCATTGCTACGGGACATTATGCCCAGACGGAGATTGACGAAGAAGGCAGGAAGTGGCTCTGCACGAGTCCTGACCCAGTGAAGGACCAGACAGACTTCCTTGCGCAACTCTACGACTGGCAGTTGAAGAAGGCGTTGTTTCCCATCGGTCACATGCGGAAGGAAGAGGTGCGTGCCATTGCCGAAAGAGAACACCTGGTGAATGCCCGCCGTAAGGATTCGCAGGGCATCTGTTTCCTTGGTAAGCTGAACTACAACGACTATGTGCGTCGCTATTTGGGTGAGAAGGAAGGCGATATCATTGATATCGAAACCGGTAGGGTGCTTGGTCAGCACAAAGGTCATTGGTTCCACACTATCGGCCAACGCAAGGGACTTGGCCTCGGTGGCGGCCCTTGGAATGTGGTGAAGAAAGACGTGGAACAGAATATCCTCTATGTGGTGAAAGGCTACGAACCCATCAAGGCACATCGCATGGAGTTTCCTATCAAGGATTTCCATTTCCTGACTGCGCCAACCCTCCCTAGCGAAATTACTTTCAAGGTGCGCCATACGCCAGATTATTTCATTGGTACGGCTGAGAATCTTGGCGATGGACGCTATAGGATGCATGCCGACCGTTGGGTGCAGGGCGTGGCCCCCGGTCAGTTCTGCGTGGTCTATGACCGTGATTTCCATCGCTGCCTTGGCTCTGGAGAGATTACGGTGTAAGATTCCACCCTCTGCTCCTCCTCAAAGGGAAGGGAAGGCGTGTGTCGCTGTGCAGAGCGAACGCTTTTGCTAATTTTTATATTTCTTGCAACTTTCGCGGGGTTAGCTGCGTCTAATGTATGAAGTGTTTAATCATTTAAAGGTAAAAAGATATGATACTGACAACAACCCCAACCATTGAAGGTCAGACCATCCGCGAATACAAAGGACTGGTGACCGGCGAGACTATTATCGGTGCTAACTTTTGGAAAGATATCAAGGCCAGCATTCGCGACATCGTGGGTGGCCGTAGCGGTTCCTATGAGCGTGTGCTACGTGAGGCCAAGGAGACTTCCTTGAGAGAAATGGAGGATCGTGCCCGCGCGATGGGTGCCAATGCCATCGTTGGCATAGACATCGACTACGAGACCATCGGTGCTGAGAACGCCATGCTGATGGTTGCCACGAGTGGAACGGCAGTGGTGATATAAAGCCTCACTCAGCAGACCCACCCCCAGCCCCTCCCTGTATGGAGGGGAGTAATTACTCTTCACAATAGTAAGGGCATACTACTCCCCTCCCTTCACGGGAGGGGTTGGGGGTGGGTCTTTTTTTATTTCTTCTTTCCCTTCGGCATCTTTTGGAACTTATACGAGAGAGTGAGCAGGGCATAACGTGGAATGCAGTTATGCCATGTTTCGGTGCGTCCCTGTGCATTCACGCTGTACTGGGTGGAGGATAATTGGTGAAGGATGTCGAAGGCCATGAGCTTCGCGGTGAGCTTGCCTTTGAAGAACGAACGTGATAGAGAGGCATTCCACACCAGATCGTCGGTGTTCATCATGGAGGAATTGTAGCCGCGACGCGAGAACATCTTCAGGTCGGTGGCTATGTCGATGTTCATCCAAGGGATGGTGTATTTCGCTGTCAGTCCGTAGTTGTAATCCCAGGCATTGATGGTTTGGAACGACTCCTCAGAGCCTGTGCTGTGGCGCCAACCTACCTGTCCTCCTACCTGCAGGGTAAGTTTGTCCTTTTGGAATTTCAAGTGAAGCTCCTCGGTGGTGGTGAAGGTGTTGACCTTGGAAACCTCCCCCGACCCCTCCGAAGGAGGGGAGGGCCTGCCGGGTTGGTAGGCATCTGAAGATTCACTCAGGTTCGCTAGGCCCTCCCCTCCTTCGGAGGGGGCGGGGGAGGTTGCCAGCGCAAAGTCTACGCTGTGGACATAGCTTGCGCTGAGGTCATTCTCGATGGTGAATAGGCGGGCCTTGCCCAGCGGTCGCTCGTAGCCGATGCCTGCTGATGCGTTCCAGTTGCCGTTGGTGTTGTCCTGCATGTAGGTGTAAGCGCCGGTTTGTGGGTCGTACGATGAACGGGTACCCCAGGCGTTCTGTGTCAGGCTGATGTTTGCATTGAGTGAGATGCGGCGTGCCGTGGAGTCGTTGCGGAAGCTGAACGACGAATAGATTGTATGGTCGATGCGGTTTTTCAGGTGCGGGTTGTTGATGGTGTGCACGAGCGGATTCGTCGTGTCGTCGGTCGGCATGAGCGAGGCATAGTCAGGTTTGTCCATGCTCATGCTGTACTGCACCATCTTGAAGTTCTTGCCCCAGCGGTACCATGAGAATGAAGGCTCGAACATCAAGTTCGTGCGGTGGGCAATGGTATCGAGGACTCCATCATCGTAGTGCATGCGCTCATCGACTTTCTCAATGGGAAGGGTTAACGACAGCCATCCCTCGTCATTGCCCAGTTGTTTCGTGAAATAAAGCCCTCCACGATAGCCTCGTTCGAAATGGGTGTGGGTGTCGGAGTTATCGGTATCGAGAATGCTGAGCAGTTGTTCGTTGGAGGGCAACCAACCGATGGGCAGTTGGGAGTTAATAGTGGATAGTTGATAATTATGATTTGCTTTAGAAGCAATTGAATATCTGCTGGTCGGGTAATCATCGCTCGGCCCGCAGGGATTCTTTCGGAGCAAAGCGGGGAAAGAATTCTCCATGGTCAATGGTCCATTATCAATTAAAGAAAGCCGGTCCAAACGATAACTCATATTGTGTGATGAGCTGTATGTTTGCTGGTACTTAAAGAAAGGAATGATGCGCCAGCCGTTCAGTAATGAGATGGCATACTCGGTTACAACCGAATAAGTATAGCTTTCGGAGTGGCTGTCTGTATAGCGGTCACGGTAGTCGCTTTCGCCCGTCTGAAGGTATTCCGTCAGACTCCGACTAAACGAATCAGATGGCTTGTTGCGGTTGTAACTGATATTGAACTGCATGGTGAGATTGTCTCCCCAAGGCAGTTTCTTATACCAAGTTATGTTGTTACCTGTGTTAAACGTGCGATACTTGTTCAAACCACTGTTGAAAGTGCGGTTTATCATACTGCTTCGCCAGGTGGAGTCATTGCTTTCCGATGTGCGGTTGCCATTGCTGTAGCTCACGTTGTTGAAGAAGCGTAGTTTGATGGGAACGTTGAGTGTAAATTCATTTCCTGCAGAGAAGCGGAAGTCTTTCTGCCTTCCCCATGATTCCGAACCGCTGAAGATGCTGCCGCTGTCGGCAAAGCGCTCGTTGGCGGTGCGTGTCTGGTCATCGGCGTCGCTCCAGGTGAAGGTGGTGTTGAAACTCTCTTCCCAGTTCTTGTCTTGGTTCTCTGTGGTCAGGTTCAGTCCCGCTTGCTTTGTGGAGCGCAGGCCCTGCGGTTGGTTAGCAGGTGTCCAGTCACCTTCGTAGCCCGGCTTGCGGTCTTCGTTGACGTTGTTGGTGTTGGCGAAGGTCGACAGACGCGTGTGGTCGGTGTAGTAGAGTCCGAAGAAACGCCCGAGGTAGCGGTCGTCGGTGCCCAGTCCGCCCTCGATGTTTGCCAGCAGTCCGCGGTTGTACTCGCGCTTCAGCTTCACGTCCATGACGTAGTCCTTCTTCGTTGTTTCCTCGCCCTTCCATTCACTTTCCTTCGACGACTTATCGTAGACCTCCACATTCTGTACTGTGTAGTAGGGCAGGTTGTCGAGCATCACCTTGTTGTTGCCTTTGAAGAAGTCCTTGCCATTGAGCGTCAGGTAGTCCACTTTCTTTCCATTGATGTAGATGTCGCCATTGTCCTTCAGCTCAGCACCCGGCATCTCGCGTACGAGTCCGTCGAGCATGGAGCCTTCTGGCAGGTTGAACGCAGCGGCATTGTAGACCACCGTGTCGCCACGATAGGCAATTTTTACTTTCGTTCCCGTTACGACAACTCCTTCCAGATTGCCCTCAGCGAAGATGTCGTCTTCCTCAGCCTTTTTCTTCAGCAACAGACGTGGCATCTCGAACTCGCGGTTGCGGGCAATGTATTTCATGTCGTAGTTGATGTAGCCCGTATGGTAGCCGTCGCACTCGGCCTTGATGATGAAATGCTCAGGCTTGCGAGGCACCTTGAACTCGTAGTATGAGTCGCTGGTTCCCCACGACCACATCCAACATGTCGTGGTGTCGATGACGGTGGAGTCACGGCGCATCAGCGTCATGTGAGCCTTCAGGGCAGCCTTCGTAAACGAGTCGTAGACACTGCCCGACAATCTGATTTGGTTCTTTGCTGTGGAGTCGTTCTTCTCTTTCTGGCTTCCGCCACCGACAATGATGAACCGCTGTGCCTGCACCGTGGTGAGCACAGATGTTATCATCAGCAATAAGAGGATATTTCGTTTCATGAAGATTTCTATATCGAATGATAGGCTTCTGCCGACAAAATATGTTTGTTCACTATATATATAAAGATGTGATAAGACAGTTTTTGTGACAAGATGCCAGGCAGAATTAATGATTTTTATAGATTCTTCTCGAAATGTTGATAGTCTTTAAGAGACTGCCAGTCGCCGCCCCAAGTAAAACCGTGTTGTGCGAAGAGGCGGTAGACCAGGTCTTGGTGGGTGATTTTGTATTTGAAACTACGCTTGCGATTGGTGTAGGGACGTCCTGTTTTCGGTTGGATGATGAGTGTACCGTCTTTACGCCGTTTCACGTAGGGATTGTAGAGAGGGTTGATGTCGATGGCCATACCGAGGGCGTGAGCAGAAAGCTTATTCGAACCATTAACGACCCGATAGCAGAAGCACGACGTGTTGTTGGCTTGCATCGACAGTTCATCATCGGCATCGAAGTCGTCGATGGGACGTATACGCTCGATGGGGTATCGTTGACGGTAGAGTTCGTGGAAGATTTCGCACAAGTCGTCGGCGATAGCTTTATTGCAGATGATTTCTCCCTGTCGTGTGTTTCCCTCGAAGTCGATGTGTAGAACGTTGACCAGTCGTAGTTCGTTGCGACTTACGGTGCAGCCGGCAGGGTAGGATTTCCCCTGCATACGGTTGAACAGAGAGTCGCTGATAGCAGTTACGCCAAAGCCAAAAGACTGGGCGTGGACAAGCGTTGCCGACAAAAGCCACAAGGCAACGAAGAGATATTTGATGTGTGAACGACTGATCATCGTGGGTTAATGGTTGGGGAGATTAAGAGTTTAGAGAGCGTACTGGAAGAAGTAATCCCACTGGCGGCAGAGGCGGTAGAGGCTTGGCAGCAGCAGGTCGGCACCGACATCGGTGAGCGAATGGTCGGGTAGCGGACCCGTGTTGACGGCAATGGTGAAACACCTCGCTGCCGTTGCTGCTCGTACGCCTAGAGGTGCATTCTCGACCACGATGGTCTCCCATGGCTGTATGTCGCCAACTTTCTGCATGCCCATCAGGTAGGGATCGGGATTGGGCTTGCCTCGCTTGACATCATAGGCGGTGACGATATGGTCTTCGTCAAGGAATTCTCCGAAGTCGTTGAGGAGTCGGTTGAGGAGCGGGCGTTGTCCGCTGCCGGTGACCACACCGATGTTCATGCCACACAGGCGTATCTTCCTCATGAGCGATTTCACCCCATAGAAGATGCGGGCATCGGGCATCTCATGGAACAGGTGTGTCTTCACGTCGTACATCTTCTGCGCCTCCTCGAGCGAGATGTCGTGTCCCTGCTGTGCCTTCACCATCATGCGGATGGTGTCGATGCCACGAGCACCCTCGGTGGCATAGGCATCGTGGGCAGTCATGGTAATGCCAAACTGCGCCATGGCCTGTTGCCAGGCACATGCGTGGTTCGGCATGGAATTATAGAGAACGCCATCCATGTCGAAAAGCACAGCTTTGGGCTTGAAAGCCTCAAAGCCGTGCTTTGACAGGTAGTTGCTGATTGCTTCTTGCATAGGGTTACTAGATTCACTAGAGATCCTAGATAATCTAGATGATTACTTCTCCTGGGCTAGACGCTCCTGGATAGCCTTCGACTCAGCTTCGTAGCCAGGCTTGTTGAGCAGAGCAAACATGTTCTTCTTGTAGGCCTCTACGCCAGGCTGGTTGAACGGGTTCACCCCCAGCACATTGCCGCTGATGCCGCAGCCAATCTCGAAGAAGTAGATGAGCTGACCGATGTAGTACTCATTCAGGCAAGGCACGCTGATGCGGATGTTGGGAACACCACCATCGACGTGTGCCAGACGTGTGCCGAGCTCGGCCATCTTGTTCACTTCGTCGACGCGCTTTCCGGCCAGGAAGTTCAGACCATCGAGGTTCTCCTCGTCGAAGGGGAAGTCAACACGGTTGTCGGCCTTCTCGACGCTGATAACGGTCTCGAAGATGGTGCGCTCACCTTCCTGAATCCACTGTCCCATGGAGTGCAAGTCGGTGGTGAAGTCACACGATGCGGGGAAGATACCCAGGTTGTCCTTACCTTCCGACTCACCGTAGAGCTGCTTCCACCACTCAGCGATGAAGTGCAACTTCGGCTGGTAGTTCACCATAATTTCAATCTTCTTGCCATTCTGGTAGAGACCGTTGCGCACGGCAGCATAAAGTGCAGCGGGATTCTCGTCGAAGGGCACGTCCTTGCCGCAGGCACGCTCCATGTCCTGTGCACCGAGTACGAGTTGCTTCACGTCGAATCCGGCACAGGCGATAGGCAGCAGGCCCACCGGTGTGAGCACCGAGAAGCGGCCACCCACGTTGTCGGGAATGACGAACGACTTGTAGCCTTCCTTGTCGGCACAGGTGCGGGCAGCACCGCGCTTGGCATCGGTAACGGCTACGATGACATTCTTTGCCTCTTCCTTGCCCATCTGAGCTTCGCACTGCTTCTTCAGCAGACGGAAGGTCAGGGCTGTCTCCGTGGTAGTACCACTCTTCGAGATGTTGATGACGCCGAACTTCTTACCCTTCAGATACTCAGTGAGTTCGAAGAGATAGTCTTCGCCGATGTTGTTGCCGGCAAAGAGGATGACAGGATTCTTCTTGTCCTGTACCAGCCAGCCGAATGTGTTGCTCAGGGCCTCGATGACAGCGCGGGCACCAAGATAGGAGCCACCGATGCCAGCCACGACCACCACTTCGCATTTTGCACGCAGGGTGTCGGCTACGGCCTGCACCTCGTCGAGGAATGCAGGTGTGATGCTGCTGGGCAGATGCAACCATCCAAGGAAATCGTTACCCGGGCACGTGCCATCTTCCAATGCCTGCTGTGCCTCTTTTACCTTTGGCTCGAAAGCCTTCACTGCACCTTCCGGGAGGAAGCATGCAGCCTTTGTAATGTCAAGACGAATACTCTTCATATAGTTTATGGTTTAAAGTTTCTAGTTTCAAAGTTTCTAGTTCACGCCCTCTTAGCGGAACGAGTCGGTGAGGAGCTTGATTTCAATCTGTGGCGAGATGCGCTCGTAGAGAATGTTGTAGACGGCATCGAGGATAGGCATGTTGACATGCATGCGGCGGTTGATCTCCTTCATGCACTTCGTGCCGAAGTAGCCCTCGGCAATCATCTCCATCTCAATTTGTGCTGACTTTACAGAGTAGCCCTTGCCAATCATCGTTCCGAACGTGCGGTTGCGTGAGAAATTGGAGTAGCCCGTCACAAGCAGGTCGCCCAGATAGACCGAGTCGTAGACGCTACGCTCGATGGGGTGGATGGCGGTCATGAAGCGTGACATCTCCTGTACAGCATTCGCCATGAGCACAGCCTGGAAGTTGTCGCCGTATTTCAGACCTGAACAGATGCCCGCTGCGATGGCATAGACATTCTTCAACACACTGGAGTACTCAATACCGATGACGTCGCTCGAAGTCTTTGTCTTGATGAAGTTACTCGACAGCACATCGGCAAATGCCTGTGCTTTCTGCAGGTCGGCACAGCCGATGGTGAGGTACGACAGTCGTTCGAGAGCCACCTCCTCGGCGTGTGAAGGACCACCGATACATGCCAAGTTCTCGTAAGGCACATCAAAGATCTGGTGGAAGTATTCCGAGCACGACAGGTTCTCATCTGGCACGATACCCTTGATGGCTGTGATGATGAATTTCTCGCGCAGACGGGTCTTCAGCTTTTTCAGGTGATTCTTCAGGTAGGGCGACGGCGTGACGAATACCAGCGTGTCGTAGGCCTGTGCAATCTTGTTCAGGTCGGACGAGAAATAAATTTCATCGGTATTGAAATGCACGCTGACCAGATAAGCAGGGTTGTGACCCAACCGTTGGAAGTCCTCGATGCGGTCGTCGCGGCGCATATACCATCCGATGTGGTGAGTGTGGCTCACCACAATCTTGGCTATGGCTGTTGCCCACGAGCCGCCGCCAATGATGGCTATCTTTCCGCAGTTGTACATTCTTTACTGTTTTCAGAGTAATCAGAATAATCTGAGAAATCAGAGCTCTCCGCTCTTGTCGATCCACTGCTGGATGGTGTCGAGCGAGGGGCGCTCGTAGCCGAGTTTGTATTTCTTGTTGATCTCACCGATCTTCTGCTGCAGGCCCTGTGCCTTCTCCTTCGCGATATCGCTGATAAGGTTGAAGCCTGCCTTGCGCAGCACGTATACCCAGTCTTCGGGTACTCCCAGCTCGGCCCATTCCTGAATGGTGCTTTGTGGGATCTTCTTCTCGGGCTTCATCTGCGGGAAGAACAATACCTCCTGGATGAACGTCTTACCCGTCATGAGCATGACGAGACGGTCGATGCCGATGCCGATACCAGACGTCGGGGGCATGCCGTATTGCAAAGCACGCAGGAAGTCCTGATCGATGATCATTGCCTCGTCGTCGCCCTTGTCGGCCAGTCGCATCTGCTCGATGAAACGCTCCTCCTGGTCGATGGGATCGTTGAGCTCGGAGTAAGCGTTGGCCAGCTCCTTGCCGTTCACCATCAGTTCGAAACGCTCGGTCAGTCCGGGCTTCGAACGGTGCATCTTTGTTAATGGCGACATCTCGACTGGATAGTCGGTGATGAAGGTCGGCTGGATGAACGTACCCTCACAGAACTCTCCGAAGAGTTCGTCGATGAGCTTACCCTTGCCCATGGTCTCGTCGACGTCCATGCCCTTCTCCAGGCAGAACGCGCGGATTTCCTCTTCAGTCTTTCCATCGCAGTCGAAGCCGGTCTTCTCCTTGATGGCATCGAGGATGGGCAGACGGCGGTAGGGAGCCTTGAAGGAAACGATTTGTCCGTCGATTTCGCGCTCGGGCTTACCGTTCACAGCAATGCAGATGGTCTCCAAGAGCTTCTCGGTGAACGACATCATCCAGTTATAGTCCTTATATTGCACATAGAGCTCCATACAAGTGAACTCCGGGTTGTGGTTGCGGTCCATGCCCTCGTTGCGGAAGTTCTTGCCGATTTCGTAGACGCCCTCGAAGCCACCCACGATGAGGCGCTTCAGATAGAGCTCCGTGGCAATGCGCATGTACATATCTTGATTCAGTGCATTGAAATGCGTGATGAATGGACGTGCAGAGGCACCGCCTGCAATCATTTGCAGCGTCGGGGTTTCCACTTCCGTGTAGCCGGCTTCGTCGAGCACACGGCGCATGGTGCGAAGCACGGTGGCACGCTGCAGGAATGTTTCCTTCACGCCATCGTTCACCACCAGGTCGACATAGCGTTGGCGGTAGCGCAGTTCCGGGTCGTCGAACTTGTCGTAGGCCACGCCGTCCTTGTATTTCACGATGGGCAGCGGCTTCAGCGATTTCGACAGCAGCGTAAGCTCCTTGGCATGAACGCTGATTTCACCCGTCTGTGTGCGGAACACATAGCCCTTCACGCCGATGAAGTCACCGATGTCGAGCAGGCGCTTGAACACCACGTTATACATATCTTTATTATCGTCGGGGCACAACTCATCGCGCGAAACATAAACCTGGATGCGGCCTTTCGAGTCCTGCACCTCAGCAAACGAGGCCTTACCCATCACGCGGCGACTCATCATGCGGCCGGCAATGCACACCTGGGGCAGCTGGTCGGCAGCCAGAGGCTCTTCGCCCTCAGCCACGTCGATGACCCATGAGCCATTCTCAACATTCTTTCTGATTTCTGTACTAAAAGCATTCGTCGGATACTCTGCGGCAGGGTAGGGGTTGATGCCCATCTGGCGCAGTTCCTGTAGACATTGTCTGCGAACAATCTCCTGTTCGCTCAGTTCTAATATGTTCATAAAAATATAATAAGTACTTATAAGCGACTGCAAAGGTAGCAAATTATTCTGAAAGGCAAGAATCTTGCGGCAAGATTTTTGTCATCATAGGCGATTTCTTTGTCTATATTCGCGTGGAGACATGCCCATGGTTTTTGTAAATAGGCGGGAGAAGTAATACGGATCAGTGATGCCCACCTTATGACAAATCTGGTTGATGTGCATGTCTGTCGTTGCCAACATATGGGCGGCGGTTTCTGTCTTCAGGCGGTTGAAGTAGCTGAGCGGGCTCGTTCCTCTCTGCTGACGGAACCGCGCTGACAATGCTGACGGCGAGTAGCCCGTGTAGCGTGCCAGGTCGGCGAGTGTGAGGTGCTGTTCAAGGTTCTCCTGCATGTAGTGGATGGCTGCATCGATGACGGCATCGCTCATGGTGGCTGCCTCGCGGAAGTGGCGCAGATAGCGCATTGAGGCAAGGTAATAGTGCAGCAGAGAAGAGGCATAGCGCAGACTTTCGCGGTCTTGTGCCCGATTGAGCGTGCAGAATATCTCCTCGAAGATATGGTTGCGCTCGCTGATGCGCGAGTTCATCGCCGGGCGTATGCGCTGCGGCGTGTGAGCGCCCTCGGCATAGACCGCGGCATGCTGACCCTTGAAGTGAATCCAATAGATGGTCCACGGGTTGTCGTCGTCGGCTGTATAGGCATGGGGATGCCCTGCTGGCAGGATAAAGTATTCCCCGCTGTGCACGTCGTAAGAGCGTCCGTCGAGCCTATAACGGCCGGCTCCCTCTACACAATAGATGAGTACATGTTGGTCGATGCCCTCCCTTCGTTCACGGTGATGGCCCACGGCATGTGGGTAGTAGCCGATGTCTGTGATGTATAGGCTCGACACCAACGGATCGGCTTCCTCCAGTTCTACCACCATGGCCGGTAGAACGATGGTGCGTTCGCCTGAGAATCCTTCTTTCATGAGAATTGTAAGATTGTCCATGAAAAGAAACGTTTTTTCCATCTTTTTATTGTGGAAAATGATGTAATTTTGCATCGCAAACTCGGAAGACACGAGTATACATCAAACTCCGAAAACTCAATAACTCAAAAATCATGCAACAGTACAATCGCGCGTTCATTTATTTCATCTGCCTCGTCTCTGCCATGGGCGGTCTGCTCTTTGGTTACGACTGGGTGGTTATTGGCGGTGCCAAGCCGTTCTATGAGCTGTTCTTCGGCATTTCAGAAAGTCCCGTGATGCAAGGCATTGCTATGTCGACGGCCCTTGTTGGTTGTCTGGTAGGAGCAATGGTGGCCGGTGCACTCGCCGACCGCTATGGTCGCAAGCCGTTGCTCATCACAGCTGCCGTGCTCTTCACGGTGTCAGCCATCGCCACGGGAGCCTTCTCCGACTTCACCTTGTTTAATATTGCCCGCTTCATCGGTGGTGTGGGAATCGGCGTGGCCAGTGCACTTTCACCGATGTATATTGCCGAGATATCGCCTTCAGAGATACGTGGGCGGTTGGTGTCGCTCAACCAGATGACTATTGTGCTGGGCATTCTCGCCGCACAGATTGTGAACTGGCAGCTGGCAGAGCCTATTCCTGCAGGTTTTACAAACGGCGACATCCTCGCTTCGTGGAATGGTCAAATGGGATGGCGCTGGATGTTCTGGGCAGAGACCCTGCCTGCCGCCTGCTTCCTCGTGTTGGCGTTCTTTATTCCTGAGAGCCCGCGCTGGCAAGGAAGTCTGCCCCAGCCGCTTCGAGAAGAGGGGAGCCGCAAGGCCTTTGCCACGCTCTTCAGGATTGGCGGCGAGGCTTATGCTGAATGTGAACTGGCTGCCATAGAGGCTTCTGTATCGAGTGAGCAGCAGAATCAGGGCGGACTGCGCGAGCTCTTCACACACCGTTATGCCGCCGTGCTCGTGCTGGGCATAGTGGTGGCTGTGTTCCAGCAGTGGTGTGGCACAAACGTTATCTTCAACTACGCACAGGAAATATTCCAGTCGGCTGGCTATAGCGTCGGTGATGTGTTGTTTAATATTGTCATCACAGGTGTGGCCAATGTCGTGTTCACCATTGTGGCTCTCTACACCGTCGACCGCCTTGGGCGTCGCTCACTCATGCTCTTTGGTGCTGTGGGACTCGGTCTTATCTACCTCACCTTGGGCACCTGCTACTACCTGCACGTGACTGGTTTCTTCATGGTGGTGCTCGTCGTGGCAGCCATTGCCGTCTATGCGATGACGCTCGGTCCTGTCACTTGGGTGCTGCTGTCCGAAATCTTCCCCAATCGTGTGCGTGGTGTGGCAATGGCCACTTGTACGTTCGCCCTCTGGACAGGCTGTTGTACGTTGACGTTCTCGTTCCCCTCGCTCAATGCCTCGCTTGGTTCGAGCGGTACGTTCTGGATCTATTCCGCCATCTGCATCTGCGGATTCCTTTTCTTCCTGCGCCGTTGTCCTGAAACCAAAGGCAAGTCGCTGGAACAATTAGAGCAGGAACTGACGAATAAGAGTTAAATATAAAAAAGATAATAAGACTATGGTAACAGCATGGAGAGAGTTGGTCACGATACCGACTTACGAAATAGGAAAAGCTGAGAAGAACCCGATATTTTTGGAGAAGCGAGTCTATCAGGGCTCGAGCGGAGTGGTCTATCCCTATCCGGTAGTGGAGTCGATAGCCGACGAGCCCACTCCCCACGAGTGGATGGCTGTTTGGCTGGAGAACGAATACCTGAAAGTGATGGTGCTACCCGAGTTGGGCGGTCGCATCCAGATGGCCTACGACAAAATCAAAGAGCGCCACTTCGTCTACTACAACCACGTCATCAAGCCTGCGCTGGTGGGCTTGACGGGTCCGTGGATATCGGGCGGCATTGAGTTCAACTGGCCGCAGCACCATCGTCCTTCGACCTATCTGCCCGTCGACTGTGACATCGAGGAAGCGAATGATGGTTCGGTGACGGTGTGGGTGAATGAGATGGAGCGCATGTTCCATCAGAAGGGTGTGGCCGGTTTTACGCTGCGCCCAGGCTGTGCCTACTTGGAAATCAAAGGGCGCGTCTCGAATCGTACCAGTCTGCCGCAGACCTTCCTTTGGTGGGCCAATCCAGCCGTGGAGGTAAACGACCAGTATCAGAGTGTGTTTCCGCCCGATGTCAACGCGGTGTTCGACCATGGAAAGCGGGCGGTCAGTAGTTTCCCGATTGCCACCGGCACCTATTATAAAATGGACTATTCCGCAGGCGTCGACATCTCCAACTACAAGAATATCAAGGTGCCGACCAGTTATATGGCCGTGAACTCGAAATATGACTTCGAGGGCGGCTACGAGAACGACACCCAAGGCGGTATGCTACACGTGGCCTCGCACCATTTCTCGCCAGGAAAGAAGCAGTGGACATGGGGCAACGGCGACTTCGGACGCGCGTGGGACCGTAACCTGACCGACGAATCCACTGCTTCCGACGGGTTGTCAGTCGGAAACATCCGGGAGGGTTTCCGCCCCTATATCGAGTTGATGGCGGGTGTCTATACCGAGAACCAACCCGACTTCACATGGCTCATGCCCTATGAGGAGAAACAGTTCACACAGTATTTCATGCCCTATCGCGAGTTGGGTGTGGTGAAGCAGGCGTCGCGGGATTTCATCATGAACATCAACCCGGTTTCGGAAAGTGGAGTGTGCCTGCAGGTGCTGGCTACATCGAGACGGGAGGCTCGCATTGTGTTGCGCAACGACAATGGTGAGGAATATTATAACAAGGTGTTGACGCTATCGCCTGAAGCGGTTCATTCCGAGACGATAGATGTGAAGGGTGCCAAGTTCGATGAGCTGACCCTGACGATCGTTCCCACATCAGGAGGGAATAGAGGTGGCGCTATCCGTTGGCATGCCGAACCCAATGAGATACGTCCTATCCCCGATGCTGCCGAGGCAGCCTTGCCGCCTGCAGAAACGAAGACCAATGACCAGCTCTATCTGACGGGACTTCACCTGGAGCAATATCGTCATGCCACGTGGTCGGCCCTCGATTACTACGAGGAAGCTTTGCGCCGCGATCCCAACGATGTGCGCTGTCTGAACCAGATGGGTCTTTGGTACTTGCGACGCGGACGTTTCGACAAGGCAGAACCTTATCTGCGAAAAGCTGTGAGGATTTGGCAAAAGCGTAACCCGAACCCCTATGAGGGCGAACCCATCTTCAACCTTGCATTGGCGCTGAAATACTTGCAACGTCCGCAGGAAGCATACGAACTCTTCTGGAAGTCCACATGGAACAAGGCATGGGCCGATGCTGGTTACTTCGAGGCTGCCTGCATCAGCATATCGCAGGGCCGCTATGAGGAAGCACTCGACGAGCTCGACCGCTCCCTCATCTTCAACAGTTGTAACCACAAGGCGCGTGCTTTGAAGGCTGCCGTGCTGCGACTGTTGCAAGAGAGTAAGCAGAAAGGCGGTTTGCAGATGGGTAGCTCGAAAGAACTGAACGACCGCTTGCAGATCATCGACGAGTCGCTCAAGATAGACCGCTTCAACTATGGAATCATCTTCGAACGATACCTGCTGACGAAGGACAAGGACGTGCTGAAGCAGTTGGTAGAGATGATGCATGGAAACGTCTACAACTACCACGAACTGGCGCTCGACTATGCTCAGGCAGGTTTATGGCAAGAGGCCGAGCAAGTGCTCTCTATACCCGCCGTGACCAAGAAACTGCAGAAGGATTCGCCACTCACATCTTATTATTTAGGCTACTTCAAACTGTGTCAGGGACTGCGTGAGGAAGCCATCAACTACTTCCAACAGGCAGAAAAGGTCAAGCCGGACTATTGCTTCCCCAATCGCTTGGAGGACGTGGTGGTTCTCTCTGTAGCCAAAGATATGAATCCTGAGGGTGCCCGTGCACCTTACTACCTTGGCTGCCTCTATTACGACAAGCGGCAGTACGACGTTGCTATCGAGAATTGGGAACTCGCCGCGAGTCTCGATGCGCAGTTCCCCACCGTCTGGCGCAACCTCGCCTTGGCTCGATTCAACAAGCAGGGGCGCCAGCAGGAGGCGCTGGAGTGTATGGAGAGGGCTTTCCATCTCGACGATCACGATGCCCGTATCCTCATGGAGCTCGACCAACTCTACAAGCGCATGCAGCGTCCACACCAGTTCCGCCTCGACAACCTCGAGCGCTATCCCAAACTCATGGCGCAGCGCGACGACCTCTTGCTCGAGCACATCACGTTGCTGAACCAGTTGGGTCGCTATGAGGAAGCCATGCGCGAACTCGACAGCCACCACTTCCATCCCTGGGAGGGCGGTGAAGGCAAGGTGCCTGCTCAATACCAGATAGCACGGACGGAATTGGCAAAGCAGTTGCTTAAACCGCTAAGTGAAAAGGGAAAAGTGAATCATGAAAAGTTAAGGGCAGGCGTGTCTGTGGAAACACCATGTTCCAGTGCTCTTGATAAGAGCGTTCAACTGCTCGAAGAATGTTTGGAATACCCCCATCATCTTGGTGAGGGCAAACTCTATGGGGCGCAGGAGAACGACTTCTACTACTTCCTTGGCCTGGCCTATGAGATGCAGGGCGACACGGAAAAGGCACGCGACTGCTGGGAGAAGGCCACCATGGGTCCGCAGGAACCTGCTGCAGCCATGTACTACAACGATGCCAAGCCCGACAAAATCTTCTATCAGGGTATGGCCCTGCGTCGGCTCGGACGCGACGAAGAGGCCAACGGCCGCTTCTGGCGACTCGTGAACTACGGTCAGCAGCACCTGTTCGAGCATCAGACCATGGACTACTTTGCCGTTTCGCTGCCCGACCTGCTCGTCTGGGAAGGAAGCGATGAACTTGACACGAAGAACCGCATCCACTGCCTCTACATGCTTGCCCTCGGCCATTACGGACTTGGCCACACCGATCAGGCTCGCCACTTCCTCGCTGAGGCCGAAGCACTCGACGTGAATCATCAGGGCCTCCAGGCATTGCGCACGCTCATGGGATAGTTCTGAAAAAGTATATAACTACCAAAATATAAAGTAGAATATCAGCAGATAATTGTACCTTTGTAAAGAAATCATTGATTGTATGAGAATATCCATAAAAAGACGAATGGCCATTGTGAGTTGTCTGCTTGGGGCTGCCATGATGTCGTGGGCAGCTGATGTGCCCAGTGTTTCGTGGGATGCGACGAGCTTGATCATCGATGGTCGGCGCGTCTGTCCCGTGATGGGAGAGATTCACTACTCGCGTATTCCCCAAGCCGAGTGGCAACAGGAGGTTAGGAAGATGAAGGACGGTGGTGTGACCATCATCGCTACCTATGTGTTTTGGAATCATGTTGAAGAGCAACAGGGCATTTTTCGCTGGGACGGCCAACGCGACCTTCGCCAGTTCCTTGAGGTGTGTAAGGCCGAGCAGATGCCGGTGGTGTTGCGCATTGGCCCGTTCTGTCATGGTGAAGTGCGCTGCGGCGGGATTCCTGATTGGATGTATAACCCCTCCCTAACCCTCCCCGAAGGAGAGGGAATTGGTAAGCCTATCCGGATGCGTTCCGAAGACCCACGGTTCCTATTCTTTGTGGAACGCCTCTATAGGCAGATTTTCACACAGGTGCAAGGACTGCAATGGAAGGATGGCGGTCCAGTCATGGCCTGCCAGTTCGACAATGAATATCGTGGGCGCGGCTCCTATCTCATGGCATTGAAGCAGATGGCGCTGCGCATCGGCTTCGACTTGCCGTTCTACACACGGACGGGCTGGCCCGAACTTGCCACTCCTGTGCCCTATGGTGAGATGCTGCCGCTCTATGGCGACTATGCCGATGGCTTCTGGGAGCGCTCGCTTGCAGAGACCGCCGGCAGCTACTACAAGGCATTCAACTTCCGTGCGCCCTCCGACAAAGGTGAGAATATGGGAGCCCTCGGAACCGCAGCCCAGTCCGCTGACTCCAACTCCCTCCCTACGGGGGAGGGTCGGGGAGGGGCTTACCCTTACTTCACCTGCGAGTTGGGTGGTGGCATGATGACTGCCTACCATCGTCGTCCCTACCTCTATCCCGAGGATGCCTATTCGATGGCACTGGTGAAGCTCGGCTCGGGGTCTAACCTGCTGGGCTACTACATGTATCACGGCGGCACCAATCCCGATGGGCAGACATGGCTTAACGAGATGCAGCGCACACTGGCCACGAACTATAACGACATGCCCGTGAAGAACTACGACTTCCAGGCGCCGCTTGGCGAGTTCGGCCAGAAGAATCCACATTATTATATGTTACGCCCATTGCATCTGTTCATGCACGACTATGCCGAGTTGCTCGCTCCGATGGCAGCTCGATTCCCCTGCGAGCAAGACATTGCGAAGGGTGATGACTCGCATCTTCGTTGGTCTGTTCGTGAAAAGGATGGCAGCGGTTTTATTTTTATCAACAACTACGAACGCCTGCAGAACCTCTCCACAAAGCGCGATGTGCAACTGGAGGCATGCGGTGTGAAGCTGCCAAAGCTGACTATTCCTGCTGGTACCATGTGCATTCTTCCTGTGAATGTAGACGGCATTCGCTATGCTACGGCACAGCTGGTTGCCAAGCGCAATGGCAAAATTTATATGCAGCAAATCAAGGGTATCCCAACCACTATCGTTCTTGGAAATGGAAAGATGCTGCGCAATGTGAAGGCGCGTGGCACGGAAAAGCCTGTCTGGCAGAACATCTATCTGCTCTCGACAGAGGATGCCGAACACCTCTTCCTCGACGAGACGCCGCAAGACGATATCGGACTTGGTGCCGTTTGCGAGAAAATACGCGACGCAGGACCGCTACGTACGATTACGATGGGAGTAAACAAGGTGGCGG
>Ga0256404_1000414_pt1 | contig 111732 bp, 94 predicted proteins | sample RumenRJG_01DNA_FD_185990 | JGI IMG/M metagenome (GOLD analysis project Ga0256404, IMG submission 185990) | Bovine rumen microbial communities from Lethbridge, Alberta, Canada - RJG_01 | ecosystem: Host-associated > Mammals > Digestive system > Stomach > Rumen | place: Canada: Alberta... | reverse complement strand
TGGACGCTTTAATTATACCAAACGGGCACGGCTCATGCTATTTTTATGGCCGAAAATATTGATTTTTCAAGGCTCACAGGCGCTTATGCACCTGCGAAGTTTGAGTCATCAATCTCAAACCGCCCGCCTCTTTCCTATCGCCAGCAATCTCTCAGGCTGCTTCAGCATATGCCACGGTGGCTATTTTCTGTGCACAACCGGTACATATTTTTATTTTTACTAGTTATATTTTAACCTGCAGCAAGGCAAATGACAAGCCTCGCGCCGTGAGACAATACCGCTTCATCGGGAATAAAAAAGGCTGCTGTACGTAACCTAATGACCAATTACGATACAGCAGCCTGCATTTCTGCAATGGGTTCTGTTATGAGAAAGACAAAAGGGAACTCAGTGATTAAGCTCGGGCAGCGGCGACGGCTTTCACGAAAGCTTTCGCATTCTCCGTGACGCCGGCATAGTCGCCCTTCTTCGCGGGGCCGGAAAGGCTGCTGCCTGCGGATACGGCCACGGCACCGGCATGGAGCCAGTCAGCTGTGTTCTCGACGCTGACGCCGCCGGACGGCATGAGCGGAGCCTGCGGCAGCGGGCCGTGGATATCCTTGATCATCTTCGTGCCGACGATATCGCCCGGGAAGATCTTCACGATATCGGCACCGGCCTTCAGCGCGGCCACGACACCCGTCGGATCCATGACGCCCGGGCAGGAGACGACGCGATAGAGGTTGCACATCTCGACAACATCCTTGTCGAAAGCCGGGGAGACGATGAACTGCGCGCCTGCGAGAATCGCGAGGCGGGCAGACGTCGTATCGAGCACCGTGCCCGCACCGATGATGACATCGGCATCGTCAGCGTATTTGTTCACGAGGGTCGTGATGGCCTCGGGCGCATGCGGCGTCGTGAAGGCGAGCTCGATGGCCTTGACGCCACCGGCGATGCAGGCATCGGCAATCTTCACGCCGTCTTCCATCGTCTTGCCGCGCACGACGGCGATGATGCCCTGCTGCGAAAGCTTCAATACAGTTTCATTCTTATTCATATTATGATTTGCTCCTTGAAAACAAATTTACGGCTTTGTATATGCCCGATTACGGCTGCTTGCCGATGTAGGCGAGGATGCCACCATCGACGTAGAGGATATGGCCGTTGACGAAGTTCGAGGCGTCGGAAGCGAGGAAGATAGCCGGGCCCATGAGGTCCTCCGGCGTGCCCCAGCGATTGGCCGGCGTCTTGGATAGGATGAAGGAATTGAACGGATGGCCCGGCGTGCGCAACGGTGCCGTCTGCGGCGTCGCGATGTAGCCCGGTCCAATGCCGTTGCACTGGATGTTGTCCGCGCCGTACTCGGAAGCGATGTTGCGCGTGAGCATCTTCAGGCCGCCCTTAGCTGCCGCATAGGCGGAGACCGTCTCACGGCCGAGCTCGCTCATCATGGAGCAGATGTTGATGATCTTGCCGTGGCCCTTCTTCTGCATGCCGGGGATGACAGCCTTGGAGACGATGAACGGTGCGTTCAGGTCGATGTCGATGACCTGACGGAACTCTTCAGCCTTCATCTCCAGCATCGGGATACGCTTGATGATGCCCGCGTTGTTGACGAGGATATCGATGGTGCCAAGCTCTTTTTCAATGTCTGCGACCATTTTCTGTACTTCGTCCTCTTTCGTGACGTCGCAGATATAGCCGTGCGCCTCGATGCCGTCCTTCTTGTAATCAGCCATTGCCGCATCCATATGCTTCTGGCTGCGGCAGTTGAACGCGATCCTGGCGCCTGCCTGTGCATAGGCCTTGGCAATCGCATAGCCGATGCCATAGGCTGCACCCGTTACGAGGGCAACCTTACCTTTCAGCGAAAACTGATTCAGAAAATCCGCCATGATGAAAAAGCCTCCTTATTTCAAATCCACTTTCTTAATATTATCCATGTCATCGAACGTCTTGTTTTCGCCGCCCATGGCCCAGATGAACGTGTAGTTCTTCGTGCCGCAGCCTGCGTGGATGCTCCAGGACGGGCTGATGACCGCATCCTCGTTGTGCATGATGATGTGGCGCGTCTCATCGCCCTGGCCCATCATGTGGAACACGACATCGTCGTCACCCACCTCGAAGTAGAAGTAGATCTCCATGCGGCGCTCGTGGGTATGCGCCGGCATCGTATTCCATACCGAGCCCGGTTTCAGCGCCGTCATGCCCATGGAGAGCTGGCAGGTCTCCAGCACATCCGGATGGATGAACTGGTTGATTACACGGTCATTGGCCTCCTCCATCTTGCCGCACGGCACCTTGCGCGCGTCTTTCAGCGTGAGGAGCTTCGTCTGGCAAGGCTTATGCGCCGGCGCAGACACCATGTAGAACTTCGCGGGCTTATGCGCGTCGTCGCTCTTGAACGTGACCTCTTTCGTGCCCATCGTCACGTAGAGGCAATCCTTGTAGCCGAGCTTGTACTCTGTGCCGTCAGCCGTAATCACACCGCTGCCACCCACGTTGAAAATGCCGATTTCACGGCGCTCCAGGATGAACTTCGTGCCGAAGTTGTGCCAGACGTCGATGCCCTTGTCGAGGGAAACCGTCTCATGTACCGGCATGCAGCCGAACGTGACCATGCGGTCGACGTGGGAGTAGGTCGCCGTGACCTCATCCGGCTGGAACAGCCCTGTGATGAGGAATTCCTTACGTACCTCCTCCGTGTTGTAGCGCTTGAAATCCACAGGATTTACCGAATAGCGAACATCCATCTTTCTTGCCTCCATATATATACTTAGTTCTGGGAATTCATGAACGTCTCCAGTTTCACGCGGTCGGGCAGGCCTTCGTTATCGCCGGCCACCATGACCGCGAGGGCGCCGATGGCCGCACCGCGATGCGCGGCCTCCTTCAGCGTCTTGCCCTCCAGCAGTGCGCTGATCGTGCCTACGGCAAAGCCGTCGCCCGCGCCGACCGTATCGACGACGCGCGCAACGTGGAAACCCGGGGAATCGAACTTCTCGCCGTCCGCCGTCTTGACAAAAGAGCCTTTGGCGCCGACCTTCACGACGACCGCCCCGGCTCCCTGGCCGATGTAGAAGTCAGCGATCTTTTCCGGATCACGCGAGCCCATGAGCGTCTCACCTTCGCCGACGCCCGGCAGCACGAGGTCCGCCTTGGCCGCGAGTCCGTTGATGACGCGCACCATCTCCTTTTTATCCGGCCAGAGCGCAGGGCGCAGGTTCGGGTCAAAGGAAACGCGGGCACCGTGCTCGCGCGCGAGATCCATGAGCTTGCCCGCCGCGGTGCGGCAGCTCTCGGAGAGGGCCGCCGGAATGCCCGTGACATGCACGTGCTTGACACCTGCCCAATCGATATCATCGAGGTCTGCCGGATCAAAATGCGAGAAGGCCGTGCCCTTGCGGAAATTGACCACTAGCGGATCCTCACCCGGCTCCGGCTTCGCCTTCATCTGCATCCCCGTCAGGTACGTATCATCCATTTTGACATAGCGGTTCTCGATCTTGTTGGCCGCGAGGAAATCGATAATATGCTCACCGAACGGGTCCTTGCCGACACGGGAAACATAGGCCACACTGTGCCCGAGACGCGCGAGGCCGACGGAGAAATTCACCTCGGCGCCGCAGACGTAGCGCGTGAAATGCTCCACATCCTTCAGCGGTGCGATCTTGTCGGCGACAATCAGCCCCATGGGCTCGCCATACGTCAATACTTCTGCCACTTGCTTTACCTCCATTTATCTTTATCTAATTTGAAAGGCTTTACATAATAAACCGATTTAGTATAGGTACGAACACAGGAGCAAACGCTCCCGTTCCCGGCACCAGCCGTGCCTCCCCTGTCCTCAGGTGGAATGGCGCACGTGCAGCGTGCAGGGCAGTTCGATGTTCTTCGGCGGCACAGACTGGCCGTTATGCAGATTCTGCATCATGCGCTTCACGCACTCACGCCCCTCTTCGTAGCTCGGCAGCGCGATGGTCGTGATGCCGCCGCCCACGAGGTTCATCCAGCTCCAGTCGTCGAAGCCGCAGAGCCCCGTATCCTTGGGGAACTCGATATGCAGATCGCGCATGGTCTGCACGCAGCGCATTGTCGCGACGCCGTTGCCTGTGAACAGGCAATGCTTGTGACCGGCATGGTCGCGCATGAACTCCTGCATCACGCTGGCATCACGCAGCTTCTTCTCCAGAAAATAGACCTGTGCCGGCCCCTGGAAATAATCGTTGTAGATGGCGCGGAAAATCTGGCAGCGGCTGATGCGCGTGCTGTTCGTGAGGGGCTGCGTGAAGTAACCTACACTCTCATAGCCCTCTCCCTTGAGATAGCGGAACAGCTGGTGCATGACGTCTTTGTCGCTGCTATGCACGGTATCGAATAGCTCGCGGTCAATCGTACGGTCTGCCAGCACGATCTTCGTGCCCGCATCCGCCACCTCGCGCAGGAACTCCTCGTTGCCGCCCGTCGTGTTCAGGATGATGCCGTCGACGCTCTGGTCGATCATGCTCAGGATGTAGTCGCGCTCCTTGCGCGGCTCATCGTCTGAATTCGCAATGAGGATACGATAGCCGAAGCGCTCGCAGCAGTCGCTGATGCCCTTGAGCAGGATCGGCGAGAACGGGCTCGTAATATCCGATACGATGACCCCCATCACGAAGGACTGCTTGGACTTCAGGCTGCGTGCAAGGGAATTCGGGCGGTAGCCCAGCTCCTCGATGACATCGGCAATCTTCTGGCGCGACTCCTCCGACATGTACTCGAACTTGCCATTCAGGTAACGGGATATCGTCGTTTTGGATACGCCGGCCTTCGCCGCCACATCGACGATTGTGACTTTTTTGCGCTTCGTTCCCGGCATCCGCTTCACTCCTTCATACAGCATTGCTACGTTATGGGTTCTGGTTTCGTGCATCCATTAACGAAACCGTTTTACATATATTACTATAGCGCATTACTTATGCTTTGTCCAGCATTATCGAAAAAATTTTCCTTCTTTGCGCGGAATCACGTCTTCCCTATCGCTTTACATCGCAGAAGATGCGTGCTATAATGGCAGGCATAAACCGTTGAGGCGAAAAGAAGGCAGTCAGGCTCCTATAGCGAGTCCGCGTTGGTGTAAGGCGGATGGCAGACGGCTGGCCGGTTGGGTCGCTGAGGGCGCACCGAATACCCCCCTGGGTGAGTAGGCTGCGACGCAGGACGCGCGTGAGGCGTCAGGGGGATGTATGTCCCTCGTAAGAGCATGGCATCGCGCCATGAAACAGGGTGGCACCGCGAAGAAAGCTTCGTCCCTGGCAGTTTTTATCGACTGCCGGGGACTTTTATATTGCATGAAAGTCCCCGGTATAACGAAAAGGAGCTACTATCATGGCAGAAACAAAAGACGCGAAAAAAATCATCCTCTCCGGCATCCAGCCGACCGGCGTGTTCACGCTCGGCAACTACCTCGGCGCTGTGCGCAACTGGCGCGTCATTCAGGACGAATACAACTGCTATTATTTCATCGCGGACCTGCACTCCATGACGATCCACATCGACCCGCAGAAGCGCCGCGAACAGACGCGGCAGGCTTTCGCGCTGCTGCTCGCCTGCGGCATCGACACGGAAAAGAGTCTCGTCTTCGTGCAGAGCCATAATAAGTGCCATGCCGAAATGGGCTGGATCATGGACTGCTGCTCCCAGTTCGGCGAACTCTCGCGCATGACGCAGTTCAAGGATAAGTCCCAGAAGCACCCCGACAACATCAACGCGGGCCTCTTCACCTATCCGGCACTCATGGCGGGCGACATCCTGCTCTACCAGGCCGACTATGTGCCCGTGGGCGCTGACCAGACGCAGCACCTCGAGTTCACGCGCGATGTCGCTACGCGCTTCAACCACACCTACGGCGAGACGTTCAAGCTGCCCGAGGGCTATTACCCGAAGGCGGGCGCGCGCATCATGAGCCTGCAGGACCCGACGAGCAAGATGAGCAAGTCCGACACGAACCCGAAGGCCACGATCTCCATCCTCGACGACGAGAAGACCATCATCAGGAAGTTCAAGAGCGCTGTTACGGACAGCGAGTCCGAGGTCTGCTACCGCGAGGGCAAGGATGGTATCAACAACCTCATGACCATCTACAGCGCCGTCACGGGCAAGAGTATGGACGCGATCACGGCGGAATTCGCAGGCAAGGGCTATGGCGACTTCAAGCTGGCCGTCGGCGAGGCCGTGTCCGAAGAGCTGCGCCCGGTGCGCGAGAACTTCCAGCGCCTCATGGACGACCGCGCCTTCCTCGAAGAGGAAATGCGCAAAGGTGCCGAGCGCGCTACCTACATCGCGAACAAGACGCTCACGAAAGCCAAGAAGCGCGTCGGCCTGCTGCTGGAGAAATAAACATCGCCAGACAAACGAATACCAAAAAGGGAAGTGGCCCACTGAGGCATCGCTTCCCTTTTGCTGTATATCGAATATGTCCAAACCTACTGGCAAAGTTCCATTTTGCGCGCTTTAAAGGTGACGAGCTGCAGACCCGCGGCTGCCGCGAGCTGCTGTCCGGCTGCGAAATTGACGCCGATGGCTTCGGGCGTATGCGCATCGCTGCCGAGCGTCACGTACCGGCCGCCGAGCGCGTGGTAACGCTGATAGACGGGCAGAAGATCCTCGCAGGCGGCTTTGTCACCGAGGCGGCGCGTATTGAGCTCCATGACCTTCCCCGTCTCGATGACGGCCCTGAGCACCGCGTCGATTCCCTCATGGAACTGCGTATAGTCGAGGGTATGTTCCTCATAGGGCGCGTAGCGCACGATATAATCGATATGCCCCAGCACATCGCAGAAATCACAGGCGCGGATCTGCTCCGCCATCGTCTGGAAGTAGGCATGGAATACCTGCTCTTTGCTCCGCCCCCGATAGTAGTCCGGATAGTAGAGGTCATGATGCTCCAGCAGATGGATCGAGCCGATCACGAGGTCAAAGGGTACCTCAGCCACGAAAGCCCTGCTGCGCGCCAACGTGCCCTGCTCGAGCCCGATTTCAACGCCGAGGCGCAGCTGATCCCCGCGCAGCGGCAGGTACTCCTGCCAATACTTTTGCGGCGAAAATTCAAAGACGTCCTCGCCGGGAAAATCCAGGTCGAGGTGCTCCGTGAAGACGAGGCCGACACCGGCACGTGCCGCCGCCTGCAGCGCATCTTTAGCCTGCATCTCAGAGTCGGCAGAGAATTTCGTATGACTGTGGCTGTCAAAGAGCATGGCAATCCCTCCTATTATCTCTCATCATAGCGTATTCGCCTATCTCCCGCAAGAAAAAAACGGATATTCATGTGTATTTAAGAGAAAAAATCATAGCAATATAGTCCTATTTCGTTTATAATGGAAATGGTAAATTTTCTTAAGAAATCAAATTCCCAGCCTTCCCTAAAAGGTTGCTGGAGAAGGGACACACGGTTATGGTTGAAGTGCAAAGCCAGATTCCTCAGGCTTTCGATGAGGAAATATTTGAGGCACTGGGAGAACTCGACCGGCTGCTTTACTTCCACTGGGATCTGGTCCATGACGTACTGACGCTGCGCAATCCCAAGGCAGGTCAGCTGTACGACCTGCCCGCAGCGCGCATCGAGCACGCTTCTTCGCATCTCTGGCTGGATGAGATCCTGCATCCGGACGACATCCGCATGCTGCATCGCTTCATCCGCATGCTCTACAAGCCGCTGCGGGCGAAGACCGCCATCCATCAGCGCAGCCTGCCAGCCAAGCTGCGAATCCGTCGGCGCGACCACGCGGGCTATCTCTGGGTGCATATCCACACGGTAATCTACTTCGACCATGGCCGTCCCAGCTCCATCTTCGGCAGCATCCGCAATATCCAGGCACAGAAGGCCTGGCAGCTGCGCATGGCCCAGGAGGCCGAGCACGACAAGCTCACGGGCCTGCTGAACAAAGACGGCGCGTCGCGCAGCATCGCGGACGAATTGCGCGAGGCATCGCCGAACGACGACCACTGCGCACTGCTGCTCATCGATGCTGACAGCTTCAAGGAGATCAACGATACCTTCGGCCACCTCTTCGGCGACGCCGTGCTCACAGACATGGGGCAGGCCATTGAGCACAACTTCCGCGGTACGGATATCATCGGCCGCATCGGCGGTGACGAGTTCATCGTGCTGTTCCGCAACTCCACGAATATGGATGTACTGCGCAACCGCTGTTCCTCCCTCATCAGCAAGCTGAGCCGCACCTACGCCGACGGCAATAACCAGCTGGCTTTTTCCATCAGTATTGGCATTGCGCTCTATCCGGAGCACGGCACCGATTACGAGGAGCTCTTCAAGCACGCCGACCGCGCGCTCTACGAGGCCAAGGGCAACGGCAAGAATCAGGCCGTGCTCTACAAGCCCAGCCTGATCAGCAGCATGCCAATCATCACCAATGAGCGCGACGAAAAAAGCTTCGAGGACTTCCAGCAGAAAGCCTTCAAGGACAACATGCTGGAATACATCTTCCGCCTGCTCTACGAAACGAACAATCCGCGCGCGACCATCGAAATGACACTGAGCATGTTCGGCAAGCAGTTCCAGTTCGACCGCGTGGCCGTCGATAGCTATGACCAGCAGGATAACCAGTACACGAATATCTGCGAGTGGCTGGGGCCGCGCGGCATCACGATGCAGCCGGATCACTACCATCAGCAGGAAAATATCGGCGAGCTCATGAATTCCCGCAACCAGATGATTATCTCGAACTATCATCCCATGGCATACGGCGTACTCTCCGTATGTCATGATACCGGCAAACTGCCGGAAGAGTACCGGGAAGCGCGGGATTTCTTCCATATCGGCGCCTTCGCCTACTGCCTGATCACGCGTGGCTTCGATACCATCGGCTGCTTCGGCTTCGAATGCGCCGAGCCGCACGAATTCACACAGGAAGAGCTCTCGGACCTGCACACCTTCTCCGTACTGCTCGGCAACATCCTGCTGCCGCAGGAGAGCGATGACCGCACGCGGCAGGAGAACGAGCATCTGCGCGACGTCCTCGACCACCTGCAGGAAATGGTCTACATCGTGGACAAGGAAACCATGGTACCCGTCTATATCAACCAGACGATACGCCAGACGCTCTCGGATACCTTCTCCGGTGAGCCCTGCTACAAGCGCTTCCACCGCCGCGATACCCTCTGCGAAAACTGCCCCATCCATCAGCTCACGGGCAGCGGCTACGAGTATCACGAACTGACCATGTATAACTGGGGCGGCGTCGCCGCCTACACGCGCGCCTGCAATCTGACCTGGAAAGTCAACAACCACGCCCTCATGCTGATGATCCAGAAGCTGACCTGAACCAGATATCATGCATCACATATTACGTACACGAAAAGGCACCAGCCCGGCTCACGCCCTTGCTGGTGCCTTTATTTATATCTATTTTTTATTCCGGCTTCCTGATGACCTCAACGCCACCCATGTACGGCACGAGTGCCTTCGGGATGACGACGGAGCCATCGGCCTGCTGATAGTTCTCGAGGATGGCAGCGACCGTGCGGCCCACGGCGAGCCCCGACCCATTCAGCGTATGCACGTACTCCGGCTTGCTGCCCGGCTCACGGCGGAACTTGATGTTGGCGCGGCGCGCCTGATAGTCCGTGCAGTTCGAGCAGGAAGAAATCTCGCGGTACTTGTTCTGCGCCGGGAACCAGACCTCAAGGTCGTAGGTCGTCGCAGAGGTGAAGCTCATATCGCCCGTGCAGAGCTTCACGATATGATACGGAAGCTCGAGGAGCTTCAGCACATCCTCAGCGGCCTCCACCATCGTATCGAGCTCATGCCAGCTCGTCTCCGGCTTCACGAACTTGATCATCTCGACCTTGTTGAACTGATGCTGACGGATGAGACCGCGCGTATCGCGGCCCGCACTGCCCGCCTCGGCACGGAAGCAGGCCGTGTAGCAGCTGTAGTACTCCGGCAGCTTGCGGCCATCGAGAATCTCGTCGCGATGATAGTTCGTCATCGGCACCTCCGCCGTCGGCACGAGGTAGTAGTCCATGCCCTCGAGCTTGAACATATCCTCGGCGAACTTCGGCAACTGGCCCGTGCCGATCATGCTGTCCTTGTTCGCGATGTACGGCGCGAGCATCTCCGTGTAGCCATGCTTATTCGCATGCAGGTCCATCATGAAGGCGATGCAGGCGCGCTCGAGGCGGGCGCCGAGGCCTTTATAGAATGTGAAGCGGGCGCCCGTCACCTTCGCGGCGCGGTCGGCGTCGAGGATATCGAGGTCCGTGCCGATATCCCAATGTGCCTTCGGCTCGAAGTCGAATTTGCGCGGCTCACCCCATTTGCGCACCTCAGGGTTCTCCGTATCGTCCTTGCCGATGGGCACGTCCTCACGCGGCATATTCGGGATATGCAGCATGATGTCGCGCAGCTTCGCCTCGACGTCCTTGAGCTCACCGTCGAGGGCCGAAATCTTGCTGCCGACTTCGCGCATCGCCGCGATCTTCGCAGAGGCATCCTCCTTGTTCTTCTTCATGGCGCTGATTTCCTTGGAGACGGCATTGCGCTGGCTCTTGAGGCCCTCGCTCTCCTGCAGCAGCTCGCGGCGCTTCTGGTCGAGTGCCGCAAAATCGTCAAGATTCAGCGGGTTGCAGCGGTTCTTCAGCATCTGGCGTACCTCATCCAGATGCTCGCGTACGAATTTAATGTCTAACAAGATTATCGCTCCTTCTATGCTCAGTGTCCCCGATACAGGCAAGGACAAAATTGCTCAAAATTTCCTTACGAATCATCTTTATATTATACGCGCAGGGCAAAAAACCTGTCAACGTTTTAACGTGGAATCTATAAAGATACAGCCAACTAGACGCGCACCTCGAAGTGACCGTCCTCGCGCTCGGGCAGCGGCCTTTTATCCACCACCGTCTTGTCCTGGGGCAGGTCGGGCTGCTCAGCGTAGGTATGCAGCTGCCTGGCCGGTACGGCTGGCCGCGCGGCCTTGGGGGCAGCTGGCTCAGGCACCGGTTTATTGGCCGCTGCCCGCAGCTTCGCACGTGCCAGCAGGGCCCTCGCGGCTTCCTCATCCGCCTCTTCCTGTGCCTGCTCATCGGAGAGCTGTGCCAGCACCTCATCGGGACGCATGCCGTCGTAATCCCTGAGTGTCTGCGGTTCGCTGTGCGTGAAATCCGCGAGGCTCAGGCCCTCACGGCCCTTCCGCCGATGCAGGAACTTCCGCAGCAGCACGAAGCCCAGCACGAACATCACGAGGATGCTCACGCCCCAATAGAGGCCGCTGTAACCGTGGCTATAATCGCCGGGGCGTGGCGCCTGCGTCTGGCTCTGCTGCTCCTTGCCCTGCTGATCCTGGCCATCCTGCAGCAGCGCCGCCGTCTGCGGGTCGAGCTCGCGCGAACCGCTCGTCTGCGCCGTCGTCTGCCCCTGCTTGCCGTTCTGTGGCTGCTGGTTCTGCTGTGCCTGCTGCTGTTTGGCCTGCGGCTTGCTCTGCGTCGTCTTCGAGAGCGGGCCGTCACCATTCGCCACAGCCTGACGCGCCAGGGCTTCATTGTGCTGTTCGTCCGTCTGCGAGGAATCCTGCGGCGTCGTGCTCTCCGTCACCGAGCCGCCCCCGCCCAGCGTGATTTTCGGTATCGTGGGCGGCGTCGGTGGCGTCGGCGGTTTTGGCAGTTCAACGGGCATCGCTCATCCCTCCCTCGCATCTGCCATACACAAAAAGCCCCTCCCCCAAAAAGGAAGGGCTCATTGACTCAATAGTGTGGATGCGCCTTCACGTAATCGACGGGACGCGACCAGTCCACCGTCACCTGCGTATTATTCCAAAGACGCGTCAGCGCGAGCTTGAAGCTCTCGACATCAGCCAGCGGATCCACGGTCTCCTCCGTGAAGTCCATGAGCGTCTCATGCGGCACGCTGATGGCGTGCTTGTGCTGCAGCCAGTCCTCGGTGAGCTTCTTGCCCTCGGCATTGGCCAGATGCACCTCCGCCGTCTTCTTGTCGCCGTCGTAATCAATCCAGCCCAGATCGCTATGGTAACTGATGGCGACGCTATATGTATTTGCCATTTGTCAAAGTCTCCTCCCGGAATATGAATGGAAGCTGCCGCTTCCCCGACGCAGGCATCGCAGTACCTGCATGGTGACAGGTACATTTCTGCCCCGTCCGTCCCTCTATTATAAACTGTTTCGCCCCCTCGTGGCAAGGTTTCACGCACTTTATCAGAATTTTTCGCAAATGCCTTGAAAGTGCATTTGTCAAGACTTGTACGCAGGATTTATTTATGCTAAGATAATAACCAAAGAAGGACAAGCCTCGGATGTGCGCTAGCTTTAACAGTGTCTAACCTACATTTTACCTAGGGAGCCCGATTTGATTCTGGCGGATGTGCGCCTCGGCGCAACATGAAACCAGACTTAAGGCACCCACCTGCGAGTCGCAGGTTTTAGGCATATAAAGCGACCGGCACCTTAGACCCCTGCTTTGAAGAGGGACTGCTGCTACGCGGCAGTTCCTCTTCGTCTTTTCTCATTTCTGCATACCAAAGTGCCCGCATGGCCATTTCTTCGCCGTGCGGGCACCTTTATTTTACATATACTCACTGGAACAGGCTGCGCAGTTCCTCCTCGGTCAGCTGGCTGATGCCGCCGCCTCCCGGCTGAATCATCTGATCGATGAGTGCCTTTTTCTTCGCCTGCAGCTGGTAGATTTTTTCCTCTACCGTATCCTTCGTGATGAGCTGCACGACCTGCACCTTGCGCTGCTGACCGAGGCGGTAGGCACGATCCGTCGCCTGATCCTCCACGGCCGGATTCCACCACGGGTCGACATGCACGACCATGTCCGCCCCCGTGAGATTCAGTCCCGTGCCGCCCGCCTTGAGCGAGATGAGGAAGACCTCGTGCTCACCTGCATTGAAGGCCTGCACGAGGGACAACCGCTCTTTCGCCGGCGTGCTGCCATCGAGATAGCTGCTGCTGACCCCGAGGTGCGTGAAACGCTCGCGAATACGCGCCAGAAGCTGCGTGAACTGCGAGAAGATGAGCAGGCGATGACCGCCCTCAATGGCATCCGTCACGAGCTCGTCGAGCTGGTCGAGCTTGCCCGAGCCGCCCTCCCAGCTTTCGAGGAAGAGCGCCGGATCGCAGGCGATCTGACGCAGGCGCGTGAGGATTGCGAGGATGCGCATGCGGCCGCCGTCCACGCCGTGTTCCTTGAGCGTCTGGGCAAACTCCTTCTGGCTCTGCAGGAAATAGGCCTTGTAAATCTTGGCCTGTTTCGTCGTCATCTCGTTCAGCAGCTTCGTCTCCACCTTATCGGGCAGTTCCGTGAGCACATCCTTTTTCAGACGACGCAGGATAAAGGGACGGATATGGCGCTGCAGGTCGATGAGCGCCCGCTGCGCCACGGCCGGATTCTCCGAGCCCGCCCCCTCTGTCTCACGCTCGCGCACGATGGGAATCTCGTAGTGCTGCTTGAAGTAGCGGTGCGTGCCGAGGTAGCCGGGCATGAGGAAATCGAAGAGCGACCAAAGCTCCGTCAGCGTGTTCTCGATCGGCGTGCCCGTAAGCGCGAACCAGCCCGCCGCATGCAGCTTCTTCACGGCCCGCGCATTCTGCGTCTCCGGATTCTTGATGTGCTGTGCCTCATCGAGAATCACGAAATGGAAGCTCTGCGCCTGATACGCTGCAATATCGCGCTTCAGCATATTGTATGTCGTGAGCAGCAGATCACATTGCTGCACCAGTCCCGCCTGCAGCAGTGCCAGCCGTTCTTTCTTGCTGCCCGCGATCACCAGGGCCTGCAGGCCGGGGGCAAAGCGGTGCACCTCCTCCAACCAGTTATAGACCAGCGAGGTCGGTGCCACGACCAGTGACGGCGGCAGCTCCCTGCCCTCCTGCTGCGCCTGTTCCCTCTGTGCCAGCAGCAGAGTGATGACCTGCAGCGTCTTGCCGAGACCCATATCATCGGCGAGAATGCCGCCAAGGTGCTGCGCCGCGAGCTGTGAAAGCCAATTGAACCCCGTCACCTGATAGCCGCGCAATGTGCCCGTGAGCCCCGCTGGCAGCGGCACGGGAGCCGTCTGTGGCTGGCGGATTTTCTGCACCAGCGCACGGAAGTTCTGGCTGCGCGCGATCTCGAGGCGCGCGTCCTCCTGCGCCAGCTCGTCGAGGTAGAGTGCCTGCGCCAGCGGCCGCACGGCTTTCCCCTCCTGCAAATCCGATTTTTGCAATCCCGTATGCTCCACGAGGTCCGAAAGTGCCGCGAGCTGCTGATCCTGCAGCGTAAGGAAAGTGCCATCCTTCAGGCGATGGTAGCGGCGCTTCTGCCTGTAGTCGTGCAGGATATCCATGAGCTCCGCCACGTCGAGGCCGCGCGTCTCGAAAGTGAACTCCAGCAGGTTTTCGTCGTTGATGCTGACGCCCGTACGCACTTTTGGCACGGGACGCACGGGCTTGCTGAGCACTGTGTCGGCATAAAAGACCGCCACGCGCTCCGGCAGGTCGGGCACGGCCTCGGTGAGAAAGTTGAAGCTCTTTTCCTCATCGGGCTGTACGTACTGATCCGCCCTGACCTCGAAATCGTAAGCGGCAAAGATGGCGCGTACACGTTGCTCCGCCTTGTCGTCCCGCACGAGCACACGGCCGGCCGGCTGGGCCGGCAGCTCACGCAGGGGATTGAACGCGATATCGTCGTAACGGAAGACCGGCTTCACCGCGATGCCATCTTTATAATATTCGATATAGAGCTCCACGGCCAGCGGCACGAGCAGGAACTCATCCTGAAACTCCTGCGCCACGTGCACCTCCGCCGTACCCTCCACGGCGGGCAATACCTGGCTGAACAGCCGCCCCAGCGATGTCTGGGGCAGGCGAATGCGCGTCGTGCGCGCAAAGGCCTGATAGACGGGCCGGGCGCGGCGCGCGAAGCGCTCGTCCGCCGCGTAGATGGTGCCGCCCTGATAGATAAAGCGGCAATCCGGGTCCAGCACGAGCCCCGGCTCCGACTGCAGCACGAGACGGCCGCCGTCTGCCGTATGCTCCACGGCAACCGCGAGCGGCGGGTTGCCCGTCCTGACCTGCACGTCGCCCACTTCCTCACCGTCGATGCGCAGCTCGAAGCTCGTCCCCCCCATGAGCTGCAGAAACTGACGCAGACTGGCTGGCGTAAGCTTGAACGCCTTGCCGCTGAAGATATAGCTCTTGTTCAAGGCATGAAAATACTGGAAAGCCGAGCTGTAGGAAAGCAGCGCCGCCTCACCCTCGTAGGCCTCTCGCAGAAGATGCCAGAGCTGGCGCGAAACCTCATCCGCCCAAACAAACTGCTCCGTCCGCACGCGCTGCGTGCGTCCGAAATCCCAGAAACCGCCCTGCAGCACGGTATGCACGAACTCCTGCAAATTCTGGATCACGTAGCTGCGCGTGCTGTGCAGGCGGAACTCCAGCCATGGCGTGACCTTGCCGTACTCCTGCCGCAGCTGCAGCCGCGGCAGCAGGTATACGGGCACCTTTTCGCCCACAAACGGCTTTTCTGCCGCTGCGAAATACTGGAAGAGCTGCTGCTCAGCGCGCTTGCCGCTGCCCTCCTGCCGTTCCTGCACGGCTTTCATCAGGGCCACGGCGTGGCGGCAGGCACCGATGTAGCTGCGCGCGGCCGGGCAGGTGCAGGTATAGCGCTCCACATTTTCCCCATCGCGCGTCAGGTTGATCTGCGTCTCTACGGGCTGCATCATCTGGCGATCCCGAACCTCAGCAGCATAGCAAGGCGGTTTCGCCCGCACTTCTGTCACCTTTTGCACCGCCTGCTGGCGGTACAGACGCAGGCCCTGTTCGTAGGCGGCATCGCTGGCCAGCGAACGAATGACGATATCCTTGAGCACGCAGCTCGCTCCTTTCCTGCGGCAGGTCTTGTCTCCCCGCCGTTTCCTATGCTAAACTGAACCTTGGTACTTTTCGCTAAGAATTTATTCCATCCTTTTATTCTATCATTGAAACCGCCGCGAAGAAAGGATAATTCCTATATGACCCGCATTCTCATCGTACGACTCTCCGCCATCGGCGACGTGCTGCACGCCACCACGGTCGTCACAACCTGCGCCGCCTGCTGCCAGATGCTGAGCTCACCTGGCTCGTGAGCCCGCCCGCCGCCGGCCTGCTGCAGGACAACCCGGATATCGACCGCCTGCTCGTCTGGGATCGCCGCCCCATCGACAAGGCCGGTCTCGCCCACCCGCAACGGGCCTGGCGCGAGCTCAAAAAGGCCAAAGCCCTGCTCGCCCCCTATACTTTCGACATCGCGCTCGATATTCAGGGGCTCTTCCTCACGGGCATCCTCACGAAAATGAGCGGTGCACCGCGCCGCATCGGCATCCACGAGCGCCACGAGGGCAACCCGCTCTTCATGACGGAAATGGCGCCCGACATCAGGAGCCCACATAAAATCAAGCGCTATCTGACTGCCCTGCTGCCCCTCGGCTTCCGCTGGGAAGACTTCGAGCCGGGCATCATCCTGCCGCCCTCGCCGCAGCTGACAGGCTACGCAGAAAATTTCTGGCAAACCCACGACATCGATATGGCTAAGCCCATCCTGCTCGTGAATACGCGCACGACCTGGCCCGATAAGAACTGGCCGCCCGCCTGCTTTGGCCAGGCGCTGCAGGGAATCCCTGAAGACGTACAGATTGTCTTCACGGGCGCGCCCAGCGACGCCTCCTTCATCGACGAGGCACGGGAAGCACTCGGCGATGTGCCGAACAAGGTGCTGAGCATCGCAGGCGAAACGAGCCTGCAGCAGCTCGCCGCACTCATGCACACGGCCACACTGCTGCTCACGGGCGACACGGGTCCCCTCTACCTCGCCGAAGGCGCGGGCCTCAGGACCCTCTCTCTCTGGGGGCCGACCCATCCCGACATCTACGGCCCGCTCACCGAAGGCCATACCTTCATCCTCAGCCCCCATAGCTGCACCGCCTGCTGCAAAACCCACTGTCCGCACAAAACCAACGCCTGCATGAATGCCATCCCACCCGCTGTAGTCCATGCCAAACTCTGCGAACTGCTGGCCACAGACCAATGATGATAACAAAAAACGGTGTTTTGGGATCCAAATCCTAAAACACCGTTTTTTGCACAGGAAAAAGAAAAAAACTTCCTACAGACATATCCGGATTGACGTGCGCGTCTTATTTCTTCAGCCCCGCCGCGATGGTCATATCGTGGGCATTCTCCGCCGCCGTCTTCTGCGGGTCAAATGCCTTGCAGGCCGCGGCCTGCTGGTTCTTGTTCGCGCAGAGCACGAGCTCGACGCGGCTGCCCAGCAGGCGCTTGGCCTGGCGGAACACGAGCCAGAACTCCGGACTCCAGGCCACCATGACGTAGGACTCGGCGAGGTCGCTGTGCGCGGCGTTCACGAGCTCCGCCACCGAGGGGCCGGCCTGCTCGCTGCCCGGCACGATGATGTTGATGCCATCGTCTTCCATTTCCTTGGCCTGCACCTTGTTCTCGGCCACGGCCAGCAGGCCTACGGGCATGAGCGCGTCGTGCACGCCCAGCGCATGGCTCTCGCTCATATTCGTGATGTGGACGTCGCGCAACGGGCCCCATCCCACGGCGAGCTCCATAAGCTGGCCCACATGATCCGTATGGATATGGACACTGATGTAGCGCTCCTCACGCTCCACGAGCGCAAAGGACGAGAACTGATGCAGCTGTTTCTCCAGCTTGGGCACGTTCAGCTTCGGATTGCGGATGAGCATGCGCACGCAATAGGCGCGCACGCGATCCTTCGCCGGATTCGGCATGCCCGGCTGCTGCGCGTTGAGCCCCAGTGAAAGGCTGACCGCCGGCGAGACAAAGTTGCCGTCGAGTCCCTTGAGGCAGCCCTCGAGAAAGGCCGACATGATGCGCGGCCCCGCTTCCTTTTCGTCGATGCCCGCCATGGCCTCCTTGCCCGAGGCCAGCGCCGCCTGCAGGATCTCCGTGATGGGCTCATTGTCGCGCACGGCATGATAGGCCCCCTTGGCCACGGCCCGCGCATTCATGATAAAGGGATTCTGCGGCTGGTCCGGAATCACGCGCTGCGCATAGAGAATGCCGTACTGAAAAGCCTTGCCAAACTCTGAGGATGTGGCATCCTGCTTGCCGATCAGGCCCTTGCCCAGCCCGCGGAACATCTGTGCCAGCACGACGCCAGCACTGCCGCGCGCGCCGAAGACCGCACCCGTCGCCGCACGCCGCGCAAGGCCGCCGATGCTGTCATCCTTCACCTCATAGAGCGACATGATTGCAGCGCCAATCGTATGCAGGATATGTGTTCCCGGCAGCTGCCCCATGCCCCGCAGCCCGTTGAGATCCTCATAGTCCAGCAGGAACTCGCTATAAGCCCCGGAGAGCATGCGCTTGAAGTCGCTGCCCGTAATTACTTCCCGATTTTGTCCTGTCACGTCAACCACCCGTTTCTTTTTGAAATTTTTTTGTTTATCTGTTGCCAAAAACAGGATTCTATTATATACTTCGCGAAATGTTACCAATAACCTCTAAAAATATCGTCAATAAGGAGATTTTTTCATGCCTGAAGCAATCGCAGCCAAAATAAAAGATGCCGCACCGGCAAAACGCGGCCCCGGCCGCCCACGCAAGACGGCGGGCACGGCCACGAAAAAACGCGCGACGCGCCGCAAGACCACGAAGACGGCACGTACGCCCCGCGTCCATCACGACTATATTTTCGCGCTGGATATCGGCACGCGCAGCGTCATCGGCATCGTCGCCGAGAAAGGCAAGGATGACCGACTGCACATCGTAGCCACGGAGCGGCAGGAACACAAGACCCGCGCTATGCTCGACGGTCAGATCCACGACGTGCCGCAGGTCGCCGCCGTCATCGAGAACGTCAAGGAAGCCCTCGTCAAGGATACCGGCGCCCTGCACTCCGCGGCCGTCGCCGCCGCCGGCCGTGCGCTCTACACGATGACCGCCGAGGCCGAAATGGACGTCAACGGCGTCGTCATCACGGCCGAACAGCAGCGCGACCTCGACTTCGCCGGCGTACAGGCTGCCCAGGCGAAGCTCACGACCTCCCACGCCGTCGACGACCCCACGCGCTACTACTGCGTGGGCTATAGCACGATCCGCTACCTGCTCGACGACGTGCAGCTCAAGACACTCGTGGGCCAGCGCGGCCGCAAGGCCAAGGCCGTCGTCATCACGACCTTCCTGCCACGGCAGGTCATCGACTCCATGCAGTCCGCCCTGCATTACACGGGACTCGAGATGCGCGCACTCACGCTGGAGCCGATCGCGGCCATCAACGTACTCATCCCGCCCACAATGCGCCATCTGAACCTCGTACTCGTCGATATCGGCGCTGGTACCTCCGATGTGGCCATTACGAAGAACGGCTCCGTCATCGCCTACGGCATGGTGCCGCTGGCCGGCGACGAAATCACCGAGGCCATCTCACAGAAATTCCTGCTGGACTTCAACGTAGCCGAACAGATCAAGCGTCAGGCCAGCAACGGCGAGGACGTGAGCTTCGCCGACATCCTCGGGCAGGAATATCACCTGACCGCCGAGGAGGTGCTGAAGCCCGTCGCTCCCAACATCGAGAACCTGGCCACCGCCATCGCGAAGCAGATTCTCGAACTCAACGGCGATGCGCCGCAGGCCGTCATGCTCGTGGGCGGCGGCTCGCTCACGCCACACCTGCAGGAATGTGTGGCCGGTGCCCTCGGCATGCAGGAAAGCCGCGTAGCCGTGCGGCGCCCGAGTGTCATCGATGGCATCGCCGATATCCCAGAGGAACTACACAGCCCCGATGCCGTAACGCCACTAGGCATCCTCAAGATTGCCTCACTGAACACGCTGCACTTCCTCTCCGTCACCGTCAACGGCGAGGAAGCCAGCCTCTTCAACTTCCGCGAGCTCACGGTCAGCGATGCACTGCTCAATGCGGGCATCAACCTGCGCGAGTACAACGGTCATCCGGGGCTCGGCCTCATGGTCAACGTCGGCGGCAAGCGCCAGACCTTCCCCGGCAGCATGGGCACGCTGGCCACGATCACGCTGGACGGCGAGGAAGCCGATCTCGACAGCGTGATCCATGACGGCAGCCAGATTACCATCACGCGCGGCGAGAACGGTCAGGCGCCTGTGGTCCACCTCAGCGATGTCGCGGCCTCCGCGCCCGACTACACGGTCTACATCAACGGCCGTGAGAAGCACATCAGCCAGAGTGCCACGGTCAACGGGCAGCAGGTGCCGCCCGACCACGAGCTCAAGGATGGCGACGTCGTCGAGACGCGCGAATTCCGCACGCTCGGCGAAGTGCTGAACGCCGCAGGCTACCCGCCGACGGGCCGCCACATCCACTACACGCTGAACGGCAGTGCCGCCACACACGTCTGCGCCCCGGAAATCCTGCTCAACGATGCCCCCGCCGCCATCTCCATGCCCGTGCATGAGGGCGACCACATCGAATACAGCGTCGACGAAGCGCCGAAACTGGGCGACGTGCTGGAGATCTCGCCGCGCGACACGGCCATCACCATTTATTACGAGAATCAGGAATATCAGATTCCGTCTGCCAGCATCACGCTCACCGTCAACGGCCACAAAGCCAGCGCGGGCACGATCATCGACGACGGCGCGGTCGTGACCTTCGACAAGTCCGAACGCCGCGCCACGACGGTCAGCGACGCCCTGGCCGCCGTGAACTTCCAGCCGCCCGCGGCCAGCCTGCGCCTGAAATGCACGATTCGCGTCAACGGCGCCCCCGTCGACTTCATCTCGCCCATCAAGAACGGCGACAACCTCGAGGTTGAACTCACTTCCCTCGACCAAAAGCCGGCGAATCCCCAGCCCGATGCCGCTGCCGCGCCGAAGGCGGGCATCACGGGCGTGCCGACGCTCACGGCCATCAACGCCGGCACGGCCAGTCCGGCCAGGCCGGAGCCGGCATCCGGGCCAGAGCCTGCGGCCAGCGAGCAACCGCACGTCTCCCCCTTCGCGAAGTTCGGCCTCAGCCAGCCGCCCGCGACGCCGCCGCAAAAGCCCGTTCCCTATATCCCGGGCATGCCGACGCACCACGACAATCATTGATAGGGATAACGCAAATTTTGCTTGCATTCACCGGCCAAAAAGTGTATCATATTTTTATGTGTCAACAACGAAATCAATTCAGCATCAACCTATGACATTGATTTCACCTGTGGTTGATACCACGAAAACTATGGAGGTGAATATCCGATGGCAGTACCAAAGCGTAAAATGTCCAAGGCTCGTCGTGACCAGCGCCGTGCCAACTGGAAGCTCACGGCTCCCGGCTACGTTGCCTGCCCGCAGTGCCACGAGCCGAAAATGCCGCATCACGTATGCCCCGAGTGCGGCTACTATGACGGCAAAGAGGTCGTAGCAGCAGCAGAATAAGCTGCTGGGAATTCAGATGATTCCCATGATAGGACAAATGAACGGTCCCGGAAACGGGGCCGTTTTTTTTGCATCATAAAATGGGACACATGACATTGACCCTTGTCCCTTGGTCGATATAAAATACATGGTAAATACGCTATAATAAGAATTGTAATACCAGGAGGAAAAGCCAATGGAAAAAACCATACGCAAACATATCCTGAAACGCGCTCTGGCCGTTGCCCTCGCGGCAAGTGCCGCTCTCTGCTGGCCAGCACTCACACCAGACCAGGCCTGGGCTGCAGAGAAAGTCGCCCATATCGGACAGGTACAGGGAGCTGCCCAATACTCGCCCTACGTCGGCAAGGACGTCGAGGTGCAGGGCGTGGTGACCTTCCGCAGCGGTGCCAGCTCATTCTATATTCAGGACCCGGAAGGTGATGGCGACGACAAAACCTCTGACGCCATTCTGGTCTATGCCCCGGATGCCTCCTGCGGCATCGGCGATCTCGTGAGCGTCAGCGGTGAGGTCACGGAGTACTTCAACGCAGGCTTCCGCAATAAAAAAGAGACTGACCTCCCCGTCACGGAAATCAAGGCAGACCGCGTCAAAGTCCTCAAAAACCTTGGCCGTGCCGGCCTGCCCAAGCCCATCGTGCTGGACCAGGACCGCAAAATCCCGCGCAAGACCATCGACAGCGACGGCCTCAAAGTCTTTAACCCTGACCACGATGCCATCGACTTCTGGGAGTCCATCGAGGGCATGCGCGTCTCCATCGAAAACGCGAAAGTACTCGGCCCACAGCAGTACGCCGACGTCTGGGTCGTCCCCGGCACGCATGAGGGGCCGTTCAACAACTGCGGCGGCCTCTCCATCGCCGCCGATGACATGCACCCCGAGCACATATGCGTCTACCTCGCGGGCGACGGCGGCAAACAGTACCGCGCCAAGGCGGGCGATCACTACGACCAGCCGATCACGGGCGTGGTGAGCTATGCCTTCGGCAACTATCAGGTGATGACGCTCACGAACCAGATGCCGCCTATTATCGATGGCGGACTGAAGCACGATTTCGACAAGACGGCCATCGTGCCCGACCCATCCAAGCTGCTCGTGGCCTCCTATAACATCGAGAATTTCTCCAAGAAATACACCTCGCCGACCAAGGTCACACGCCTCGGCCAGTCCATCGTGAACGACCTGCACAGCCCCGACATCATCACGGTGCTCGAGCTGCAGGATAATGACGGCAAGGACGACAGCGGCAGCACCGATGCCAGCCAGAGCGGCCAGTGTCTCATCGACGCGGTCAAGGCTGCCGGCGGCCCTGCGTACCAGCTCGTGAATATCAACCCGGAGAACAACGCCGACGGCGGCCAGCCCGGCGCCAACATCCGCGTGGCTTACTTCTACAACCCCGCCCGCGTCCAGCTCAAATCCGGTGTACCGGCTGGCAAAACCACGCAGGCCGTCAAATGGCAGGGCGGCCATCTCTCACTGAACCCGGGGCGCATTGACCCGCAGAACAGCCTGTTCACCGCCACGCGCAAATCGCTTGCGGCCGAGTTCACCTTTGACGGCAAGGACATCACGCTCATCGCCAATCATCTGAACTCCAAGCGAGGCGACGACACGCTCTACGGCCAGCACCAGCCCGTGCAGCTGCGCTCCGAGTCCAAGCGCCTGCAGCTTGCACAGGTTATCCGCCACTTCGTCGATGACGGTCTCGCCCAGGACCCGGCCAAGAATATCATGCTCATGGGCGATTTCAACGATTTCGAGTTCTCGCCCGTGATTAAGACGCTGGAGGGCACGACGCTCACGAACCTCGTGGGTCAGCACGAGGCGGCCGACCGCTACTCCTATTTCTACGGCGGCAACAACCAGATTCTCGACAACATCATCGTGTCGAAAACGCTTGTGCCGCGTTGCACCTTCGACATCGTGCACGTCAACTCCCCCTTCATGCCCGATGACCGCGTCTCTGACCACGACCCGCTGCTCGTGCAGGTAGACCTGCCCTGAGCAAACGACATAGGCATAAAGCAAAAGAGCAGTCCCGCCCAAAAGGAACTGCTCTTTTTTACTTCCGTCGAGTTCTCCGCCCTACCTGAACCACGACAACCGTGCTATAATGAGTCATATCATCAACATGGAAAGGATTTACCTATGATTACCAAAGAACTCATCGCGCGCATCAACGCGCTCTCACACAAGCAGCGCAGCGTGGGCCTCACCCCGGCCGAAAAGCAAGAGCAGGCCCAGCTCCGCCAGACCTACCTCGCCGGCATCCGCGGGCAGCTCAAGGGCATGCTCGACAATATCGAATTCGTCGACGCCCCGCAAAACCGACCGCAGCGCACGCAGCCCCGCATCGTCCGGACTGAGGAAGTCGCCATCTCTACACAATCGGTTCAGAATAACACTTACTTTAGCAAATAATCAAACACATTCATAATCCGTAGACCGTCCTGATCCTGCATATTCGGAACAATGTCGCGAATCAGAATGATTTTCTGGAACGAATCGCGCAGAGAAAGCAGTGATGCCTTTTCCTGCCGGATTTTTTCTTCGTCCGGCAAACTGACGGCCGATTGAATATATGTGCGTTCACTGCCGTGATTGGCTACGAAATCCACTTCCAATGAACGCGAGATCCATTTGCCGCTGTCGTCTTTCGTGCGGTTGCGTACAACACCAACATCAACCGCATAGCCGCGGTAACGCAATTCATTATAGATGATATTCTCCATCAGGTGCGTTTCTTCCACCTGACGGAACCCGAGGCAGGCGTTGCGCAGTCCGACATCTTCAAAATAATATTTGACGGGTGAGCCGATGTATTTGCGCCCTTTGACGTCATAGCGCTGCGCTTTCTGCACCATGAAAGCGTCTTCCAGATAATCCAAATACTGGCGTACCGTATTTTGACTGATAGCAGAATGCGCGACGCTTTGAAACGTTGCATGGATTTTGCTCGGATTCGTCAATGCTCCGACGGACGAAGCGATGACCCGAACCAGTTCTTCCATTTCCTGCGTCCGCTCCAAGCGGTTTGATTTTTCGCAGAGCAAACGCTGGTTCACGGAGCGGCCTGTTTTCGAGTCCGTCCATCGAGAGTGTAATGATATGATCCTTTTTTACCCCCTGAGCGAGCAAATCCTGATAAAACAGGCGAAACAGCAAATACGATTTACCGCTTCGCCGCATACCGGTGATAATTTTGACCATACCGTTATGCATACGGTTATGTAATGCCGTAAGATAATGATCCCGTTTGATTTCCATAGATATATCCTCGTTGAAAAAAGCCTGCAATATTGCACTTATTTTTCAATATTATACCATATATTGAAAATCCGGTGCAATATTGCAGGTTTTTTTCAGTCAGATTCCCTATCCAACTCCGCCGAACCGCTCTTATCCCTCATTCCCGTTTTACGAGATCGCGCCGAAAGGTCTTGTGTCCAAAATGCTTTTTCACCCGTTTTGGGCATAATAAAAGGCCTCGCGCATTTATGCGCGAGGCCTTGATTTCCCTGGCAGAGAGGGTGGGATTCGAACCCACGGTGGCTCAACACCACACTTGATTTCGAGTCAAGCACCTTCGACCACTCGGACACCTCTCCGTGTTCTACTCTCGAAGAACATCCATTATTATAGCAGGATATCAGTCCAAAAGCAAGGACTTTTTAACGGACAAAATTCGTCCGAATCACCGGCTCGATTTCCGGCAGACCGTATTTCTCCTTGCCCAGCGCGATGCTGCGCATGAGGAAGACCATATTGTGCGCGAGCGTGCGCATGATCTGCAGGCCCTCCGCGTCCTGTACGGCATCACCCGATGCACCGCCATGGATCTCGTTCCAGTACTGGCTGGAGGCCACGGGCATGCCCGCATAGGTAAAGTATTTATTCAGGCCATCGATGGTCGCCACCTGACCAGCGCGTCGCGCCACGGCGATGGCCGCGCCGACCTTCATGCGCTTGTCGAAATGCGTGCTGCAGAATAAACGATCAAGGCAGGAGACGAGCGTGCCATTCGCCGAAGCGTAGTACACCGGCGTCGCCACGACGAGCCCATCGGCCTGCTCGAACTTCGCCGCGAGCTCGTTCACCACATCATCGAACGCGCACTTGCCCGTCTTGCTGCAGCTGTAGCAGCTGATGCAACCGCGCACGTCCTGACGGCCGATCTCCACCGTCTCCACCTCGACGTCTGCTGCGGTAAAGACCTTCTCCATCTCGTGAATAGCTACGGCCGTATTGCCTTTCGCCCCATGCGGCGAAGCGTTGATTACTAATACTTTCATAGATATATACTCCTTCTTATGCCGGAACATCGACGTTGGCGCCGCGGTACTTGTTGTCGGCGTCGGACTCCTTCATATCCTGCTGGTAGGGATTATCTTCGTTAAAATAGCGAATCTGCGTCGTGGTTTCGCCGCCGGAAATATAGGTGCGGCCGCACTCGGGGCAAACGGCCGTCTTGAGGCGCACATTGGCGCGGACGACCTCGCCATTGTTGTCTTTCGCCTTTTGGTAGGCATTCGAGACGTGCTCCTGCTCGTGGCTCATGACCACGGAGGCCGCATTGCCCGGGTCGATATGCCCGGCCGCCTTGAACGACACCATTTCGTCAGAGCCGTCCTGATACTTGCGCCGCTTGCAGGTCTCGCACTCCTCCGGCGTCGAGCGGTGCCCGCTCGCCTTCGCGCGCTCTTCTTCCGGCGTGAGGTCCTTATCGTCCTTCAGGCGGAGATCGCGCGTCGCATCGCCCTGCTCGTCCCGCTGCGCATCGCGCGGATCCTCCGGCGACAGCGGATTCTCCTCGCCATCCGACCGGGCAGCATCATCTCTTCCCTGAGCTGCACCCTGCATCATACCATTCGTATGATAGTCGTACGGCGAAAACCTCGCCCCATACGCACCAGTCATCATGCCAAAGTCCATTTTGAGCACCTTCCTTCCCTAGCAGGTCCATTTACCTATATTGTAAAAAAAACGCCTTGTTTTTGCAAGTAAAAAACCGCCGATGGCGTATTGCCAACGACGGTCTTCGTAAACTGCTTACTCAACGGACTGATTCATAGAAGCCGTAGCGGTTATAGTGAGTTCTTGTATCCATCAACTCAGATGATAGAATTTTATCCCATAGGCGAGCTCAAAAGCTTCTTCTCCAGCGGGCATACTGATGCCTGTTTCAGCCCAGCAACCATCAGGATCAAGGTAACGCCAATCATTAGATCCCGTGTTACGATCGATATACATTTTGCGGAGATCATAGTTGTAGAAGAATCGCATGGTCCGAACACTTGAGATATTCGTATTGCCTCGGTCTGCATCATTAACGGCGCAAACATTGACTGCGATGATGTATTGCGGCGGGTTATACATCTGGACATTCAGGCTGCTCTTGTCAACGTACCAGCCTGTTCCCATGTGCGCATCAACCAGTACAAAATTGTCATCCCCGTTGAGATGCCTCGGGTATGAAGCAAACGCGCAAGCTGTCGTCGCAATGAGCACCATCAACGTACAAAGGAAAAGACGGAATGCTTTCTTCATTGTAGGACCTCCTCATTTTTGAACCTTTTAATGTCCTATCTACTACTCTATGCACTCCAATGCTAAAGAATGCAGTTTGGGATAGAAAAAGGCTGTAAAGAAAGACTGAATCATGAAATGATTATATGGATATACATGTACATTATATAGATAACTGCATAATAAGTAAAGATTTAATATAGATCTGTCTCGCGTAATTATATCAGTGATAGATTCTATTTTTTGTAGACCATATAAATTATAATTATTGTCTTCGTATGGTGTTAATTTGTGCTATAATATTGACTGAATATTCAAAAGGAGGGATATTATTTTGAATATTATATTCTCGGCAGGATTACTCGTCAGACTTCCGCCAATTTCGTTGAAAAAATCTATAGCACGTTGAAAAATCATCGCACATGCAAAGACGGCCATTCCTTTGAATACTACCGCTCAGAACAGAGGATTGCTCTGACTGTAGTAACAGCCTTGTTGAAAGAATCAGCATTAGCTACTTTGATTGATTTATGCTGTGTCTGTTAAGAAAGGATTATCCCATGAAGAAAATTGTTCTGCTTTTATTTCTCTGCCTCTCTGTGTTTGGTGTAAACGGGTGGAACCTGCCTAACACAGCGAATGCAGGCTTTGCTTTGAACGGTCGTTACCTTAACGGAGACCAAAACTATCCTTTAGCCTATGGACACGCAGGCTCCATGACTTACGTTGACCTGAGTTCCTGCACATTCGTTTATAATAACGATGAGGAATACGAATTTGCCGCCAATACTTACACGACATCAAAGATAGGTAATTCTGAGACAGGAACCGTTTATTTCCGCCAAAAGAAAGATGGCGTCAGTCTGCCGGAATACTCGACAAAATACAGCAAAGGCTGGAAGACACTGCCATCTTGGAAAAATTATTCAGGCAGTCCTCTCAACTATGGAAGTTATCATACCTTCTTTGACCGTTTCTGTCCTTTTGAGCATTATGAATTCCTGATTATTTATGAACAGCTCTGGGGCGTCAGCTATTCTGAGCTTTGATCTCGCTACCACAAAATTCCATCATAAAAAACAGCCATATCAAAGGCGTATCGACCTTTGATATGGCTGTTTTTACCGTTCCCTTTTATGTTTTATGCCTGTGCCATCTGGAGTTTCTTGTTCTTATGACGGCGCAGCTGGATGAAGAGGATACCCAGGAAGAGCACGAGACCAATGGCATCGGTCATGAGGCCCGGCTTGATGAGCAGGAGGCCGCCGACGATGAGGATGATGCGCTCGGGCAGATAGCAGGTGTCGGCGAGGTAACCGATAAGCGCTGAGGAAAGCGCCACCATGCCGATGATGGCCGTGAGTGTCGTACTGATGAGGCCAAACGCCGTCGCGTCAATCATCAGCAACACCGGCGAAAGCACGAACATGTATGGGATGATGAAGGCCGCGATGGCAAGCTTCGAGGCATTGACACCCGTGATGAGCGGGTTGCCGCCCGCGATGCCGGAGCCCGCGAAAGCCGCGAGTGCAACCGGCGGCGTCACGTCGGCGATGATGCCGAAGTAGAACACGAACATGTGCGCGCAGAGCACCGGCACGCCCATCTGCACGAGGGCCGGGGCCGCAATCGTCGAAGTGATGACGTAGTTCGCCGTCGTCGGCACGCCCATGCCGAGCACGATGGCCGTAATCATCGTGAAGAACATGGTCGGCAACAGCATGCCGCCCGAAAGCTGCAGCAGGCCCGAGGCCAACTTCAGGCCCATACCCGTCTTCGTGACGACGCCGATGACGATACCGGCGGCCGCACAGGCGACGAGCACGGAGAGTACGTTGCGCGCGCCGTTCTCGAGGCCGCGCACGATCTCGATGGCCGGCATGCGCGTGGATTTACGCAGAGCCGAGCAGACGATGGCGAGCACGATGGCGACGAGCGCCGCACGCATCGGCGTATAGCCCGAAACGAGCAGATATACGATGATGATGAGTGGCAATGCCAGATGGCCGCGCTCCCGCAGGATATTGCCGATTTTCGGCAGCTGGTCACGTGGAATACCTTTCAGGTTGCTGCGCTTGGCCTCGAAATGCACGCCGAGCCAGACGCCAGTAAAATAGAGCAAAGCCGGAATCACGGCCGCCTTGACGATGTCGATGTAGGGCACGCCCACGAACTCTGCCATGAGGAAGGCCGCGGCGCCCATGACCGGCGGCATGAGCTGGCCGCCCGTGGAGGCCGCCGCCTCGACGGCGCCAGCGAAGTTCTTGTGATAGCCGAGTTTCTTCATCATCGGGATGGTCAACGAACCCGTGCCCACAACGTTGGCGACGGAGCTGCCGGAGACCGTACCCATGAGGCCGGAAGACAGCACGGCGACCTTCGCCGGGCCGCCGCTGGCCCAGCCCGCAATGGCATTGGCAAGATCGATAAAGAACTTGCCGAGACCCGTGGACTCAAGGTAAGCGCCGAAGAGAATGAAGAGGAAGATGAACGTGGCCGAGACGCCCAGCGGAATGCCGAAGATACCCTCGGTGGTAAAGTAGAGATGGCCGACCAGCTGGTTGAGGTTCAGCCCACGATGCGCGAGCACACCCGGCATATAGGGACCTGCAAAGGCATAGCCGAGGAAGAGCAGCACGACACAGACCATCGGCAAGCCGACGACACGGCGCGTGGCTTCGATCACGAGCACGATGCCGAGTATGCCCATCACCAGGTCGACATCCGTGAGCCGCCCCGCCCGTAGCACGAGCTGCTGGTAGTTGAGCAGGATGTAGACCGGCGATGCCGCCCCCAACACGGCGAGCCCCACATCGAGCCAGTGAATCTTATGGCGTGACCAGCTCCTGCGGCTCGGATAGAGTAGGAACACCAGTGCCATGCCAAAGCCCAGATGCACAGCGCGCTGCAGCTGAGCATCCAGCACGCCGAACGTGGCCGTGTAGAGCTGGAATACCGAGAATGTGATGGCCAATGCCGCCACGAACTTCGCCATGATGCCCGTGTAGACCATCGTATCGGAATCTTTATCGTATTTCTTGAGGACTTCATCGGCGGTCATTTGCGCCTCTTGTTTCCCCTTATCCTTTTTCTCAGGCATAAAAATCGAAATCCTTTCCTTCTCTCAGTTATCTTCCCTGCGGCCGCCAAAAGGCAAGCCGCCACAAAGGCAGTACCACGATATCCACCCGCGTCCCCGGAGGATAAGCCTCATAGAGGCGGTATTCCCGTCCTGCGACGCTGAGTGTCAGCCGCGTACCTACGCCGGTGCGCAGCGTGAGCTGCGGGAAATGCCGGTTCATGTGATCGAAGACGAAGTAATCCCCCTCCTCGTGGAAATCGCCCTCACTCTCGAGGAAGGGCAACCCCACGCCGAAGGACTGGTAGCGCGTAGAAAGCAGCGTCAGCGTGCCGTCCTGCTCCACCTGCAGGTTCTCCCAGACCGGCGTCTTCTGCACGGAATGCAGGAACCGGATGGTAAAGGGCAGGCCCGCGTAGGCCGGCACCTGTGCGATGCGCGTCCCCTGCACGAAAAACGTGAGGCAGGGCTGGCAGAGCAGCCAGCCAATGACCATCAAGGACGCCAACAGGCTGGCCATGGGACACGGACGCAGCCACCATTTATCCACCGGCTCACCCTCTTTTCGCCAAGAAGAGCCTTCCTCCTCAGGGGAAGGCTCTTCTTTGAGCGCACGCAGGAAATCTGTATCGCTTTATGCTTACTGCTCGTCAAAGAATTTCTTCGCACCGGCGTTCATGTCGATGGACATGCCCTTCTGTGCGTTCTCCACCGAGATCAGCTTGCCCACGGCATGGGAAGCAGCGAGGCGGTCGAGATGCGTGAAGAGTGCCTTGGCGATGTCGTAACCAAGCTTGTCGTTGACCTTCTCGCCCGCGACCAGCATCGACATGACGGAGACGGAATCCACCGTCTCATCGAAGCCTGCATACGTACCAGCCGGAATCGTCGTCTTCGTGTAGAACGGATACTTCTGAATCAATGCCTCGGCCTTATCCTTGTCCACCGGCAACAGGCGGATCTTGTTCTGTGAGGAAATATCCTGTACGGAAGCCGTCGGATAACCTGCCGTGAGGAAGGCCGCATCGACGTTGCCGTCCTTCAGGGCGCTGGCGCCTTCGCCGAAGGAAAGGTACTGCACCTGGATGTCATCATAGGTGATGCCATAGGCCGCGAGAATCTGGCGTGCATTGGCCTCAGCACCAGAGCCTGCCGCACCGACGGCGACGCGCTTGCCCTTGAGGTCGCTGATTTTCTTGATACCGCTGCTATCCAACGTAACGAACTGGCAGGTCTCCGGGTAGAGTGCGGCGATACCCTTGATGTTATCGACTTTATTGTCCTTGAACATCTCCGTGCCATTGACAGCATAGTAGGTGATATCGTTCTGTACGATGGCCAGGTCAACCTCGCCATCCTTCAGCATGTTGATGTTCGCAACGGATGCGCCCGTGCTCTGGGCACTGGCGTTCATGCCCTCGATATTCTCGTTGAGGATCTCAGCCATCGCGCCGCCAATCGGATAATACGTGCCGGCCGTGCCGCCCGTACCAATATTCAGGAACTGCTTGCCGCCCCCCTGGCTGCCGCCGCATCCAGCGACCACCGTTACAGCGGCCACGGCCAGCAGGCCAGCTGCCAACATCTTCTTGATGGAATGAAACTGGAACTTCATCAGGAATCCCCTCCCAAATCATCTATGTATCTTTTCTTATAAATCGTATGTAATTATATCATAGACTGTATACAGAGACAAGCATAAATGTACAAAAAATCTGCCATATTGTAATGTTTATATGTATACAGAGTGCAGCTATAGTTTATTCATACCTTTCCGTCTCCCCATTGCAGAGGATTTGGGATGATTTTCGGACATAAAAAGGCCCCGCGGAACAATGCGGGGCATCTTTACATGCTCAGGATATTGAAATACGGGCGCAGTTTCGTGCCGCCCGTGCCCGGAATCTCCGTGCCATCGGGGTTCTTCGCGGGCGGTTTGGCGGGATCGGCCACGGCAATCAGGTCAGGCTGGTAACGGTAGCGGTCTTTAACCTTGTCGCCGACGAGCTCCGTTACCTGTATCGTGCCGTCAGGCATCAGGCGGCGCGTCGTCGTGCGCGCGCTCATCCTGAGCTCCTGCACCCGCTCCTCCTCGCGCGCCTCAGCCCGCTCCTGCAGTTCCCTGCGCACCTGCTGCGGATCTGTCATTTCCGCCATAACGGCCTGAAAGGACGTCTCTGCCTTGGTGCTCCCCTGCTTTTCCTGCCGTTCCAGCACTGTCTCGCCGGACGTTACCTGCTTTATCTCCATTACGCTCACCTCCTCAGTTTTATTCTCAACCTATCTATCGTTACTTAAGACCATTTTTTTAGAGCCAGCACGAAAAAAAGATGCACCGCTCGTGGTTCCATTTGTCACCACATATCCACGCCACATCCAACTGTGCCAGGGACCACTGACAAAAACCATCACCAGCATAGCGCGAACGTATCACGCGCACCCCAGCAATAAGAATTTGGTAAGGATAGCCATTCCCAACACGAGGCTCAGAATAAACATGCTGCCCCAAAGGCAAAGCATGGTTTGAGAGTGCTTTTCTACCGTGCGGCGCGTATAGGCAGTCGCCAGATAAATCATGCCGCACCAAAAGCTCAGTGTAAGCATCACGCCAAAGGGATAGGACACGACATCGAACACCATGAGGACGGCGCTCAGGCATGCCAACAGGACACAGCGCAGGATGCGGCGTTTTCCGTTCGAGGCCCGCCGATAGTCGCGCACCCAGCAGAAAAAGCCGACAAGCAGCACCAACCCCCAGGCATAGGGACTGGCGGTACGTGCCAGCGCCGCCATCATCAAAATACTGTAAAACGGCGCATAAATCTTAAGGCTGGAAGGCGGCAGCGTGTTTTCGCCGGGCAGCGGTGCAAATTTTTCGCAAATAAAACAGATCGTGCCAATCAACAGCAGGAAAATGCCGCATATGGCCAGGGACATGGGCATATCGGTATCATCCGCCAAAAGGCACACCAGGACGATGAAGCAGGCCCAGCCGCCAAAAATAATTCTCCGTATTTTTTTCTCGTTCCGCAAATCCCAGCACTCCGTTCCTGTACGTTCATGCAAAAACTCGCATGATGTTTTTCTTGCATCATGCGAGTTTACTCTATTTTCTGTACGCCTTAACGGTTGCATCCACGCTGGAGCTGCCGTTGCAGGCAGACTTCGGCTCAGCCGATGCGCGTCTGGTGCAGTACTTTGTATCCGGCTGCCTCAATTTTCTTGGACAGCGCTGCCGCATCGGCAAAGTCGCCGCGCACGATCAGGTGGTAAGAACCATCTTCCTGCGGTACGGTCACGAAGCTGTCCATGGACACGTTATTGGCCCGGAAGATATCGGCGATATCGGCCACGACGCCAACCTTGTTATCGGACTGAACGGTGATGCGGTCCTTGCCCTCCTGCAAGCCCATGACGTCGACGAAAGCCTTGAAGATATCCGTCTCCGTGATGACGCCGACAACCGTTCCCACGCTGGAAAGCACGGGCATGCCGCCGATCTTGTGCTGGTACATGGCGAGGGCAGCCGCCTCCAGGGTATCATCCTCCTGCACCGTCACGACGTCGCGCACCATGACATCCTTGACCGTCATCTGGGCGAGCAGGGAGCGCTCCTCATAGCGCGAGAGCGTCGTCGCGGGCGACGGGGCCACGCGCATGAGGTCGCGGTCGCTGAAGAAGCCCACGAGCTTGCCCGCGTCCACCACGGGCAGGCGGCGGAAATTACCCTTCTTCATCAGGGACGCCGCCTCATCCAGCGGCGTATCCGATTTGACGATAATCGGATTCCTGGTCATACGGTCTTGTACGAACATCTTTATCAACCTCCCAGATAAGCTTTGCGTACATCCTCACTGGCGGCCAGCTCGCTGGCCGGACCGGAAAGCGTGATGCGGCCCGTCTCCAGCACATAGGCGCGGTTGGCGATGGACAGGGCCATGTTGGCGTTCTGCTCCACGAGCAGCACCGTCGTGCCCTGCTTATTGATATCCACAATGATGCGGAAAATTTCCTTGATCAGCATCGGTGCGAGACCCATGGACGGCTCATCGAGCAGCAGTAACTGCGGTCGGCTCATGAGCGCACGGCCCATCGCGAGCATCTGCTGCTCGCCGCCGGAAAGCGTACCGGCAACCTGCGACGCACGCTCTTTCAGGCGGGGGAAAAGGTCGTACACCATGTCGAGGTCCTGGGCGATGCCGTCCTTGTCCTTGCGCGTGAAGGCGCCGAGATCCAGATTCTCCCGCACGGTCATCTCCGCGAAGACGCGGCGGCCCTCCGGCACCTGCGAGATGCCCTCGCGCACGATTTTATGCGCGGGCATACCCGCGATGTCCTTGCCGCAGAAGGTAATGCCGCCCGTACGCGGTTTCAGCAGGCCGGAAATCGTGCGCAGCGTCGTGGATTTGCCCGCGCCGTTAGCGCCGATCAGCGTGACGATTTCGCCCTTGTTGACCTCCAGGCTGATACCCTTCAGGGCGTGGATGGCCCCGTAATAGACGTTGATATCGTCGATTTTGAGCATATTCTCGGCCATCATTCGCCACCTCCCAGATAAGCCCGGATGACTTCCGGATTCTTTTTGATTTCCTCCGGCGTGCCCTCGGCGATAATGACGCCGTACTCCAGCACGTAGATGCGCTCGCAGATGCCCATGACGAGGCTCATATCATGCTCGATGAGCAGCACCGTGAGGTTGAACTCCTTGCGGATCCACTGAATCATCTGCATGAGCTCGTGCGTCTCCTGCGGGTTCATGCCCGCGGCCGGCTCGTCGAGCAGCAGCAGCTGGGGCTTCGTCGCCAGCGCGCGTGCGATTTCGAGGCGGCGCTGCGCGCCGTAGGGCAGATTTTTCGCCTTTTCCTGGGCCTTGTCCTCGAGGTGGAAAATCTTCAGCAGTTTGTAGGCCTCGGCCTCGGTCTCCTCCTCCTCTTTGAAGTAGCGCCCGAGCCGCAGCACGGATTCAATTAAATTATAGCGGATATTCGTATGATAGGCAATCTTCACGTTGTCCAGCACCGAAAGCTCGGAAAAGAGGCGGATGTTCTGGAACGTGCGCGCGATACCGCGCTTGGTGATTTCGTAGGGTTTCAGGCCCACGATGCTCTTGCCGTCAAAGGTAATCTCGCCGGTGGTCGGCGTGTAGACGCCCGTAAAGAGGTTGAAGGCCGTCGTCTTGCCGGCGCCGTTCGGGCCGATGAGGCCGACGAGCTCGCCGCGGTTGATATGGAAATTGAAGTCCGCGACGGCCTTCAGGCCGCCGAAGACCTCCGAGACATTTTCTGCCTGCAACAGCACTGCCATCAGACCCGCCCCCTTCTGAAAATCTTGTCAAAGATGCTGGCGTTCGTGATCTCCATGTAGCCGAAGAGGCCCTGCGGGCGCTTCATCATCAGGGCGATGAGGGCTAGCGCATAGATAATCATGCGGAACTCCGGCCAGGACGCGAGCGCCGCCGAGATAAAGGTCACAACGAAGGCGCCGGCGATGGAACCCGTGATGGAGCCGAGGCCACCGAGCACGACCATGATGAGGTAGTTGAACGACTGCATGAACGTGAACGACATCGGGTTGATAATATAGAAGCAATGCGCGAAGAGGCCGCCCGCGATACCCGCGAAAGCCGCGCCGATCGTGAAGGCCATGACCTTGTATTTCGTGGTGTTCACGCCCATGGCCTCGGCGGCGATTTCATTCTCACGGATGGCGAGGCAAGCGCGGCCGTGGTTGGAGTTCACGAAGTTCTTGATGAAGAACAGCGCGAAGAGCATGATGAAGAACACCCAGGCAAAGTTCGTGTTGTGCGGGATGCCCTTGAAACCGGCCGCACCGCCCACGTAATCGATGTTCATGATCACGATGCGCACGATTTCGCCGAGGCCCAGCGTCGCGATGGCGAGGTAGTCGCCCTGCAGGCGCAGCGTCGGCAGGCCGATGAGAAAGCCGATGAAACCGGCCGCCGCAGCACCCGCGAGCAGCGCCACGATGAAGGGCAGATGGAAGTTTGCCGTGCAGATGACCGCCGTATAGGCGCCCACGGCCATGAAGCCCGCATGTCCCAGCGAGAACTGGCCCGTGTAGCCGTTGATGAGGTTCAGCGACACCGCCATGATGATATTGATGCCCACGATGAGCACGTTGAGCTGCCAGAAAGCCGACAGGATGCGCTCCGAGATGAGCACCTGCAGCACGGCGAAGAGAACGAGGCTGAACGCGAGCATAATGAGGTCGTTTTTTCGTAAATATTTCATCGTGCTCACCTCAGACTTTCTCACGCGTATTCTTGCCGAAGATACCCGTCGGCTTGAACAGCAGCACCAGAATCAGGATGGCAAAAGCTGCGGCATCGCGGAACGTCGAGGAGACGAAGCCCGCGACCAGTGCCTCGACCACGCCGAGAATGAGGCCGCCCACGACAGCGCCCGGCAGGATGCCGATGCCGCCGAGAACGGCCGCGACGAAGGCCTTGACGCCCGGCATGATACCCATGAGCGGGTCGATGGAGTTGTAGTAGATACCGACGAGCACACCGGCCGCAGCCGCGAGGGCCGAGCCGATGCCGAAGGTGAACGAAATGACGCGGTCCGAATCGATGCCCATGAGTTGCGCCGTCTCCGTATCATAGGAAGCCGCGCGCATGGCCTTGCCCGTCTTCGTGCGCTGCACGATATAGGTCAGGATGACCATAAGCAGGATGGTCACGGCGAAAATCATGAGCTGCTGGCCGTTCACGACGAACGGGCCGACATTGAAGGCGACGTTATCCAGCACCGCAGGGAACGTGCGCGGCGTCGGCGTCACGAAGTACATGCTCGTGTACTCGAGAAAGAACGACACGCCGATGGCCGTGATGAGCACCGAAATACGCGGTGCGTGCCTGAGCGGCTTATAGGCCAGCTTCTCGATGACCATGCCCAGGATACCCGTCGTAACCATGGAAATGAGCAGTGCGGGCACGACGCCCAGTCCTGCCTGCGTAATGGCAAAAAAGCCGATGTAGGCGCCCACCATGTAAACATCGCCGTGGGCGAAATTGATGAGCTTGATGATGCCGTAGATCATCGTATAACCGAGGGCAATCAACGCATAGATGCTGCCCAGGGAGATACCATTGATGAGCTGCTGCACCAATTGATGGGTAAAGTCCATCGTAACTCCTCCCTCTCCAATAAGAAAGGGCCGCACGAAGCGGCCCTTGATATTACTGTGATAACAGGAACAAAGGCGCTCAGCCCTCCGGCTGGATCTTGGCCTTCAATGCTTTCACGCCGTTCTGCATCTCCAGGATAACAGCGCTCTTGATCGGGTTATGCGTAGCGGCATCCATCGTGATCTTGCCCGTACCAACCTGCAGGCCCTTCGTCTCCTCCAGGGCCTTGACCAGCTTCTCCGGGTCTACGCCGCCAGCGCGTTTGATCGCATCGATCATCATCTTGCCGGCATCATAGCCGAGAGCTGCGAATACGTTCGGATCCTTGCCGTACTCTTCTTTATAGGCCTTGATGAAGCCCTGAACCTCTTCGTCCTTCTCGGAGTAATGCGTGCTGAAGAACGTGTTGTTCAGCGCATCGGCGCCCGCGATATCGACGACTTTCGGATCATCCCAGCCATCGGTGCCGAGCAGCTTGGACTGGATGCCCAGCTCACGTGCCTGCTTGACGATCTTGCCGACTTCCTCATAGTAAGCCGGGATGAAGACAACATCGGCGTTGGCCGTCTTGATCTTCGTCAGGGCTGCCTTGAAGTCCTGATCCTTGGCGAGGAATGCTTCCTCCATGACGACCTTGCCGCCCGCGGCCTCAAACTTCTCCTTGAAGACCTTGCCCAGGCTCTTGGAGTAGTCGGAGCTGGAATCCAGATAAAGCACGGCGGTCTTGGCCTTGAGTTCCTTGGATGCGAACTGAGCCATGACCTCGCCCTGCTGCGGGTCGATGAAGCAGCTGCGGAACACGAAGGGTTTCGCCTTGCCATTCTCCACCGTGACATCCGGGCTCGTGGCGCAAGGTGCGATGATGGGCACCTTGTTGTCCGTAGCCACCTGTGACTCAGCCATGACGTTGGCCGTGACGGCCGGGCCGACCATGACCTTGACGCCATCATCCGAGATCAGCTTCGTCGCCGCGTTGACGGCCTCGGAAGGCTCCGACTTGGAATCGGCCTCGACCAGCGTGATCTTCTTGCCGTCGATGCCGCCCGCATCGTTGCACTCCTTGATAGCCAGCTTCAGGCCATCGCGGGCAGCCGTGCCGTAGTTGGCCTGGTTGCCCGTGAGCTCGAAGTTCGCGCCCACCTTGATCTCCTTGTCGTTGTCCCCGCCGGCACCACAGCCAGCCAAGAGACCGCCGACCATGAGGGCACCGACGACAGCGCTCATGAGCTTCAGGCTTTTCTTACCGAATTTCATAAAACTCCTCCTCCTGGTACAATCCGCTGTACCACCGTCACGTAAGGCCAGCCGGCATGTACATTTTCGTACACCCAGTGTCCTCGAACCGATGATGGTACTCATTATAGTTTACAAGTTTACACTTGTCAATAGGTATCCATACTGGTATAAAGTATATTTGTTTCTTATATGCGGAGTAATGTGCGGTTTATATAGGCCAGAAGGGGCACGAGCGTCGTATCGCCAATCACGGCGTGCGCCTGTTCATCAGCCAGATGCCGGCACTGATTCTGGAACTGGCTGCGCTGCACTTTACGCTGCATGACCGGCACTCCCTGATGCTCCGGCGCGAGCAGCTGCAGGCCGAGGCGCGCCGTCTCGCAGAGGCCATGCCACTGCATGAGCTGAGGCTCACACTCTTTATACGCCTCGGGATTGGCCTGAGGCAATGCTCTTTGCAAACGCTCACAGGCCGTCAGGCGCCGCTGGAGCTGCGCGTCGAGAGACAAGCGGGACCGCTCTGCCGCCTCGCCGCCCTGCGGCCATTCTGCCTGCCACTGCGCGATGGCCTGTTGCAATACCTGGTCATCCTGCGGGCCCACTTTGGCCCAGGCATTTTCCATATGCTGCGTGGCGCCGGCAAAGAGCGCCATATCCTCAGCCAGATCGCCGTACTGCGCCGCAATGGCCTGGCGCCACGCCTGCTCCGGCTCATACTTCTCCGGCTCCTTAGCATAGACCGCGCCCGTCGCCAGCGCGATTTTCGAAAGTTCCGGATACTGCATGGGGTTGAAGAAGATGGCGTTGGCATCGCGCTGCGGCAGATTCCCGATGGGTCCCAGCGCCAGCTTCGCGGGCAGGTAGTCCGTGACGGGATAATTCCACCAGATACCGAGCTTGCGCCCGTACAACGTCTCCGCACGCTGCAGCTCCTGCTGCGTCAGCGCGGGCACGACGACGCCGTCCCCCGTATAGAGCACCTGGATATCCGGCTGCAGCTGCGCGGCAAAAACCTTTGTGTAGGGCTTCGCGACGTCCTCCTGCTGCATATCCGCATAATAGTATTCAACGGGCACAGTCAGGAAGGTCTGTACATCGCGGTGGCGCGTGCGCAGCGTACGGGACAGAGCATTGATGAACGCCGTCTGTCCCGCCGCATCCTTATTTTTGATATCGTCGAAAAAGACGGCGAAACGTCGCACGCCCAGCGCGTACATGGACTCCAGCTTCGCCTCCGCCGCCTGCAAGTCAGCCTCGCGCCCCGGTCCCGTGAAGTGGCTGTCAAGCCCCGGTGACAGCGCGTAGATGAACTGAACGCCCGCCTGATCGGCCTGCCGCACAAGCTCGCCGAGCTCCCGCCGCTGCGCCGCCGGATACGGCTCGCGCCACGCGGCCCGCGCATACTGATCATCCTTCGGCGAATAGATATAGGCATTGAAGCCCTGCCGCCCCATAAAGGCCAGCATATCAAGCCGCTGCGCGTGGGTCCACGGCGTACCGTAGAAGCCCTCGACCACACCGCGGAGAGGGATGGGCGCCGCCGAGACGGAGGACACAGCCAGACACAACCATAACAGCAGAAAAATCGAGCAGATGCTTTTCCTAAACAAATACAAAACAATTCTCCTTTCCGAAACATAGCAAAAAAGCCTCTCCCTCTTCCGGGAAAGGCTCGGTGATATTCCACGCTGGTGCGATTGGTGAGAGTCGAACTCACGACCCTTCGCTTAGGAGGCGAATGCTCTATCCAACTGAGCTACAACCGCATCTTTTATATTATAACAAATCATGTCCTTGCTGGCAACAAAAAGCAGCCTGTTGTCACCACACAGCAGGCTGCCTGTATTTATGGGTTATAAGATAGGGGGTAAAAGGATATTGAGCTTTATTTACTCGGCAGCGGCCGTCTGACCTTCGACCTTGCCCGTGAGCAGCTCTTTGCCACAATGCTTGACCACGAGCACGGCCAGCGTCATAAGGGCCAGTGCCAGGATAAGCTGCAGGCCGTCGACCATGAAGACGAACGTGCCAGCCTGCAGTTTCGTGATGATGCCGACCACACTCATCACCAGCGCCGTCATCGTCACGAGGAACATGAAGCACATCGGTACGTAGAGCATCCAGCCCTGACGACCCGTCGTGCGCAGGAACACCGCAAGGGAGATGAGTACCAGCGAAGCCAGCAACTGGTTCGCGGCACCGAAGAGCGGCCAGATGGCCATGTAGCCGGCCTGGCAGAGGCCAAAGGCCAGCACCAGCGTCACGACCGTGGACGGCACGACACCGGAGAGAAGCTTCGCGGCAGTGCCCTGCTGCTCGCCCTCAGCCGGAGCCAGCAGCTCCTGCAGGCTCATGCGGCCGATACGGGCCACGGAATCGATGGTCGTCATCGCGAGGGCCGAAATGCACATCGTGATGACACAGGCTGAGACGGCCGCGGGGAAACCGAACATCTGGAAGAAACCGCCGATGGCACCGGCGAAGATCTGGAACGGCGTGCCCGAGGCCACCGTGCCGTCCGGGCTGGCCGCCGCGCAGGCGATGACGAGGGCGACGACGCCGAGCATGGACTCGACGAGCATCGCGCCATAGCCAACCGGCAGCATATCCTTCTCATTGGCCACGGCCTTGGAGGACGTGCCGGAGGAAACGAGGCTGTGGAAACCGGAAACGGCACCGCAGGCGATCGTGATGAACAAAATTGGGAACAGGCTTTGGCCCTTGACCTCGAAGCCAACGAAAGCCGGCATGTTGAGCACCGGGTTCGCGACGACGACGCCGACGACACCGCCGAAGACCATGCCCAGAAGCAGGAAGGAACTCAGATAATCACGCGGCTCCATAAGCAGCCACATCGGCAGTACCGAGGCGATAAAGCAGTAAGCGAAAGTAACCACACGCCAGGTCTGCGGATCGAGGTACAGCGGGAACTGCATGCCGACGGCAAACATGCCGACGACGAGCACGATGGCCACGAGCAGCTTGACGAGACCGCTCGGCTGGAACTTCTTGATGAAGACGCCGAAGCCCATGGCGACGGCGATGTAGAGCATCGAGATTGTCGCGGCCTGAGCGCCCGGTACGTTCTGGCTGCCATCCTTAAGGAAGCCATTGAACGTATTCGCGATGATGTCGGCGAACGCCGCCAGCACCAGCAGCGTGAAGAGCCAGCAGAAAAGCAGGAACAGGCGGCGGCCCGTCTTGCCGACGTACTTCTCGATGAGCATGCCCATCGACTTGCCTTCATTCTTGACGGAAGCGTACAGAGCAGTGAAGTCCTGCACGGCACCGAAGAAGACGCCGCCGACCAGCAGCCACAGCAGGGCGGGAGCCCAGCCGAACATGGCCGCGATAATCGGTCCGGTCACCGGTCCTGCGCCTGTAATCGATGAAAACTGATGAGCGAACACCGTGAAGCGGGAGGCCGGTGCGAAATCCTGGCCATCTTCGTATTTCACGGCAGGGGTTTTTGCTTTGGGGTCGATGCCCCAGGTCTTGACCAGCCAGCGTCCATAGCCCATGTAGGCACAGACAAAAACAACGAGGGCAAGACCGATTACCATTAATCCTGTCATTTCATTGACTCCTTTCTGTACATTGCATTTTGCACATCGCACAATGAATACACGATATTTATGTGTAATCACAAAATACACACTGTACAATCTAGTGATGGAAAAAGATTATTTCGCTTGCAGAGTATAATATCACTGTCTCTATAAAGTGTCAACTTGTAATTGAATTAAATAAATTTTCTGAAAACTTACTGAAAACGTCTCTCACCGTAAACAAAAAAAACCTGTCAGCACGTGACAGGGTGTCCGTAAAATGTGTATTTACTGCTGGTCAGGCTTTCTGGCGCTGGGCCTTCTGCTGCGCCCGCAGACGCTTCCAGGCCCAGACGCAGCGCACACCGGGATGCATATGCGGCAGGGCGAAGCAGCGATTGCAGGAGACACAGATCGACTTCTCGCCGCCCACGAGCTGTTTGCTCACGAAGTCCGGCTCCGCGATGAGCGGACGCGCGAGGGAAATAGCCTCGATGCCGCTCGCGAGCACCTGCTCCATATCGGCGGCACTGCGCGCGCCGCCCACGAGGCTCACAGGCATCTCCGGCACGGCCTGCTTATACCGCTTGACGATGTCGAGATAATAGAGCGTGCGATCCTTCGGCAGGCGGATAAAGTCCGCACCCGAGAATTCCACGAGCTCCACGCCGATTTCATGGCAGCGCTGCAGCAACCAGACCATGTCCGCCTCGTAGGCGGCCGTATCCTCGGCCCGCGTGTCGCAGTTCACCTTGATGAGCACGGGGAAGTCCTCGCCGCACGCCGCCTTGATGCCCTTGACAATCTCCTCCGTCATACGGAAGCGGTTCTCGATGCTGCCGCCATACGCATCGGTGCGCTGGTTGAAATACGGGTCGATAAAGCGCGAGAGCAGATAGGAATGCGCCGCGTGCAGCTGTACGCCATCGACGCCCGCACGCTGCAGGCGCACGGCCGCCGCCACGAACATCTGCTCGATATGCTGAATCTCCGCCACGGTCAGGGCTCGCGCCTCGTGCCCCTTCTTCAGCGGACGCGCCACGACATCCGCGAGATCGTCGTTATCGACGGCACGCGGCCCCGCATGGGAGATCTGCGGCACAAAAAGTGCGCCATGCTCATGGCAGATGGCAACAGCCTTCCGGAACTGTGCCGCATAACCGTCATCGTAGATATTCACCTGCTCCGGATTCGCGCGACCCAGCGGATCCACGCAGCAATGGCCCGTGATAATCATACCGACATCGTGGCTGGCCAGCTGCTCGTACATCGCGTACTCGGCATCTGTCATATAGCCATCCTGATCCGGCAGGAAGCTATGCGTCGCCGAACGAATCACACGGTTCTTGCTATGCAGGTGTGCCAGCACCAGCGGTGCCGCAAATTGGAACTCCATGGTATCCTCCTAAACTACACCCATCATGCTGCAGACACCCCCGCCGCATGAACGGAAAAAAGGACTCTGCCAGAGTCCTTCTTGGTATTCATCTCAAAATTCCACACGCTTGATATCGGCGCCGAGGCCGACGAGCTTACCCACGAGGTCGTCGTAGCCGCGGTCGATGTGGTGGATATAGCCCACCTGCGTCTCGCCCTCAGCCACGAGACCGGCCAGTACCATAGCGGCACCGGCGCGCAGATCTGTCGCCTTGACCTGACAGCCCGTGAGCTTCTCCACGCCCTCGACCACTGAGGTGCGGCCATCGATGCGGATGTTCGCGCCCATGCGCTTGAGCTCGTCCACATGCATGAAGCGGTTCTCGAACACGGTCTCCGTCACGAGGCCCGTACCCTCCGATACGGCCAGCATAGCCATGAACTGCGCCTGCATATCCGTGGGAAAGCCGGGATAGGGCATGGTCTTGATGTCCACGGCCTTCGTGCGGTGGTCACAGGTCACACGGATGCCATCCACATCCTCCTCCAGCGTCACGCCAGCCTCTTTCAGCTTGGCAATGACGGGCTTCAGGTGCTCGCTGATGGCATTCTCAATGTAGACATCACCCTGTGTCATCGCCGCCGCCACCATATAGGTGCCGGCCTCGATGCGGTCGGGGATAATCGTATAATCACGCCCCACGAGCTTTTCCACGCCCTCGATCTTGATGACGTTCGTGCCCGCGCCGCGGATTTTCGCCCCCATGACGTTGAGGTAGTTCGCGAGATCGACGATCTCCGGCTCCTGAGCCGGATTTTCGAGAATCGTCTGTCCCCTGGCCATCGATGCGGCCATGAGAATATTCTCCGTCGCGCCGACGCTGGGGAAATCCAGATAGATCTTCGCACCCTGCAGGCCCTCGGGGGCCGCCGCCTCAATGTAGCCGTGACCGATGTGGATATCGGCCCCCAGCGCCTCAAAGCCCTTGAGATGCAGGTCGATGGGACGCGTGCCGATGGCACAGCCGCCCGGCAGGGAAATCTTGGCCTGGCCGCAGCGTGCCAGCAGCGGCCCCATGATGAGGAAGGACGCGCGCATCTTGCGCACGAGGTCATAGGGGGCCTCGCAGCTGCCGATCACGCTGCTGTCCACATGCAGCTGATGTTTCGTGGCATCGAAGTCCGCCTTGACCCCCAGGAGGTTCAGCACCTCCGTGATGGTATGCACATCCTCCAGTGCCGGCACCTCGTCCAGCAGGCTTGGGTTATCCTGCCCCAGAAGCGTTGCGGCGATAATGGGCAGCACCGCATTCTTTGCCCCGCTGATCTTGACGCGGCCCTGCAGGCGGTGACCACCATTAATTACCAGTTTTTCCATTCTGCGTCCCATATCCTCCCAGCTCGAAAAAAGCATCAATTGATAGTTTACCATCATCGAGCCTGACTGACAAGCAAGAATTTACGCCCGGTTATTTACGCACCACCTGCAGCGTCGTGTGCAGTACATTGTCGATGATATATTTGGTCGTGAACTTCGTTTCTCCGTTCTGCGGCTTCTTCGTATTGACGCCCAGCAGATTGACCTTGCGGCTCTGTGCCTTGGCCTTGGCCAGATTCTCCGCCGCAGCCCGCTTCGCCGCACGGACGGCCTCGCGTTTCTGTTTTGGCGTCATTTCCGGAGCAGGGCCCGGCGCAATGATGATTTCATTGTTGCGGCCCGTCTTCTGGAACTCTTTCAGCTTGTCGGCCGTCGTCTTTTTCTTGTCGTCCTGTGCCGCCACATCGACCCCCGACTGCTGCAGAAGCATGAGGTTCGTCACCGGCACGAGGCCGCCGCCGCGCACATCGAGATTCAGCATACCTTCACGCTGCGTCTCTGGCACCGTGTAGTTGATGAAGAGCGTCTCTTTATCGCGACGGTATGGTTTGAGCGTGACCGTGAACTTCACCGTGTCGCCCGGCTTTACTTTCGTCTTGTCTGGCACCGCTGAGAGCAGCGTCGCTGTCTTGCGCTCACTGTCCACCGTCACGTCCACCTGCAGATCGAGGATATCGGATTCCTTTTCCTTATTATCACAGATGATGTTCATCGCCTGCATAATCTCGGCGACTGCAATCTGCCCCACGTCCGCCGTATTATAGAACATGTTGCTGCGCTCGAACTTGCCCTCGGGCACAGCATTCGTGCGCACGGTGAAATGCACATCCGCCGTGCTGCCGCCGAGGCTGTCGCAGGTCTTGCTCATGGCACCATAGGCAATGCCGCCCACAATCTGGGAGAGGTAATCCTCATCGTAAGCGACGCGCGCGCCGTACTGTTCCGTACGGCCGAGATCATGGTCAACAACCTTCACGCGCACCGGTACCACCGCCGGGAACTCGCCCAGCGTACCCGCAATGCCCGTCCCACGGTCCTGGCTGATCCGGCCGATGATGGCGCCGAGGTTCGCGAGTTTCATGCCGTTGCTCACGCCGCTGATCGTGCCGACGACCGAGGCCTTCGTCATGAAGTAGTTGACGTTGCCCTTATGCAGGAACGGATGCCCGAAGGCGAGAATCTTCCTGCCATCCGTCGCCGTGATCGTCCCCGTAGCACCGACAGCGAAATCACCATAGGCGATGGCTACGCCCACGGGGTCGCCGGGGCGCAGGGAGGCATGATAGTCCGTCTCTGCCACGCCGTTCAGGCCATCATTGCCCAGCGGCAACAGGTTGTACTGCTGGCCCAGCGGCATTTTCTCCCGCAGGAATTGAATCCCCGCCGGTGTGAAGCCGGAAAGATAGAGCACATCCTTCGGCTCAGCTTTGACCGTTGCCTTTTTCTCCGTCCTGGCGGCCGGTTTCGCTTCCTGTGCAGCCGGCTGGTCAGCTTTTTCTTCAGCTTTAGCCCTGGCTGACTGACCCGCTTTTTCCTTTTCTTCCGCCTGGCTGGCTTTATCCCCGTCCTTGTTTTCTGCCTGGCCAGCCTTATCCTTAGCGGGCTTCTCCGCCTTGCTGGCGATTTCCTTATCCTTTATTTTGGCCAGCTCCGCATCCAGATCAACTTCCTGCGAGTTCCCGGCCTTTTGCCCTTTCTTATCCTTCTTTGCCGCCCCGGCTTCCGCCTTCTTCTTATCCTCCAGATACTTGTGCAGGTTGAAACTGCGGATGCGCGTCTTATTCTTGTTATCCGGCATCTGCCACAGCGGCAGCATATTCTCGATGGGCGTAATGAAGAACGTGTACGGCGTCATTTCCTTGAGACCTGCCGCCACAGCGCCGACGAGGCGCCCGTTTACGTAGACCGGACTGCCGCTCATGCCCTGCAGGATACCGCCGACCTGATGGATCAGCGGCCCTTTAGCCTTCGCCATGATCATGTTATTCGAGCCCTTACCGACGCCCAGCAGGCCGACGATATCGACATCAAAGGAGCGAAGCTCGCCCGTGCTGTCGACCACCGTATAGGCCTGTCCGGACATGCCCTCCCGCAATTCCTGCGCAGGCATGATTGGTGCCAGGGCATAGCTGTGCGGCATACCCGCTGTCAGGAGCAGCGCCGTGATACCTGCCGCTATCATCTTTTTTACGAACTTTCGCAATCTGTCCACCTCATCTGACCCCGGCCGGCATCCCGGCCCCGTTATTACCGTTAACGTCCATTATAGCATAGAACTGCCTGAGAGGGAAACACCCCCATCCACCTTAACGCGGCAGCACGAGCAGGGCAGCCCCCACGGGACGCTCACTGCCATCGGAAGGCGAGTTCAGGATTTTGCCTCCCACGACGAGCTCGCTGGAACCGCCGCCATCGAAGTTGAGCGCATCGACTGCACCATAGCGGCGCAGGAGCTGCGCCCATTCCGTCAGCGTGAGTCCGTGGCTGCTGCTCTGGCGGCCATCGACGACGCCGAGGATATAGTCGCCATTGGCGAGTACGCCCACCGCGCTGCGCGGCGCCCGCCCATAGCGGATATCGCCGGGGAACTCCTCAGCCGCAGCTGTCACCTTCACCTGGCCATGCGCGAGCAGGCGCGGACCGACACCCACGACCTGTACGGCCTCGTTCCACGGCGAGCCCAGATCCTGTGCAATCGTGGCGGCATCGCCGACCCTGACCCCGGCCAATGCCTCCACGGCCTTGCCATGGGCCGAGACTACCCAGCCATCCGCAGGAATCGCACTATCGCCATCATGGATGGCCGTGACCTTGCCATGCTGCACGACGAACTCGCGCCCGTAAGCGTTCGTGCCCGTCGAACTGCCGTAGTATTTATTGTAGAGCGTAATGCTGTCCGACGCACGGTCAGAGTCCACACCGCCCACAGGCAGTGTCACGCCGCCCAGCGTCGCCTGACCGCTGTAGCTCACCGTACCGAAGACAGCACGACCATCCGGCATGATGCCGAAGGCACTGCGGGTAATATAGGTCGTGCCCACGACGGTGCCATCGATTTTCGTGACGCCGAGCAGGTCGCCATTCCAGTTGAAATAGGAGGCATTGACCGCTGCCACGGCATCATAGCGATCCGAAATGCCACTGATCGTCTCGCGTCCCGGAATCCTGCCACGCCCCAGCGCCGGCTTGACCTGATAGCGCTTATGATCGGCGATGATGAACCAGGCCGAGACCTTGCCATCATCATCCCAGTAGACGCAGGTTTTCTGCCAGATGCCCGGCGCCAGTTCCTGGGTGTAGGTATTCTCCGGCTCCTGCAGTGCGACGGACGCTACAGGCTCTGCCGCCTGTGCTGCAGGCTTCGCTGCCGGACTCACTTTGGGCAGGATGTCGATGAACACCCGGGCCGGCTGGTGCAGATTCGACACCTTATAGGTCATCCCCGCAGGCAGGCTGAGGGTCACGAGGAAATGGTCTTTCTGCTGGCGATAGGACACCGCCTTGATACGCTTGCTCTGAAACGCCTTATTCTGGAAATGACGCAGGCCGACTTCCGTGAAGTCCAGCGTGATCTGCTGTCCGTCCGCCGATTCGCGCACCGTGTAGAGCGGCGTCTCCGTCAGATCGAAGACCACGCGGTCGTGATCTGCCCCACTGTGAAAGCGCACGTCCTGCAGGTTGGCCGCAGCCAGTACCGTCGTCTGCCAGGCCAGCAACAGACCGCCGGCCAGTGCCAGACTGCCATGGAAAATACGCGTAAAGTTCTCTTTTCTCCTCCGGAACAAAATGAAAAAACCTCCAACAAAAAGCCTCCCCTGCAATCCAGGGGAGGACAGGAAAGGATACATTCAGGAAATACCTTACATATAGGATGCCGATGCCTGCGCGGCCTTGTTAGCTGCCGTCTTCTGCTGTGTATCGGCTGCCTTGGCGGCGGCCTGCTCCTGCTTCAGCACCGTCGGTGCCAGCTGCTTGTAGAGCATATCCGCCAGCCCCATACCGCCGGCCGAAGCCACATTCTGCATGAGCTGGGTATCGCGCATATCCTTGAAGATATTCATGGCGTTGGACTCGCCAAAGAGCGGATCCTTCGGCACGGTGTTGCGCATCTGCTTGTACATCAGCGTGAGGAACATCGCCTCGAAGCCCTGGCAGGCTTCCTTGAGCTTCTGCTCCTTCTTCGTCAAAGCCGATTTCGTAACGGTGGCCGAATCATCTTGGGCCGCCTGCACCTTGCGCTGCGCATCCTGCAGGATATTCTGGAACGAAGCCGCATCGGCCGCCACAGCCGCACTCGCTGCCGTGCTGTTCGACGCCAGCGGATTCGCGCCCGCTGACACCAGCGGCATGTTCAACGGTTGGATCGTCATATCGCAAACCCTCCATAAAAAGCATCAGATGATCTGCAAGTCCGCATGCAGCGCACCGGCTGCCTTGATGGCCTGCAGAATGGAGATGATGTCGCGCGGCGTCGCGCCGACGGCATTCAACGCGCCGACGATATCGCTGACATTCGTCGTAGCCGGCAGCACGATGCTGCTGGACTTATCATCCTTGGCCGAAACCTTCACGTTGCGCGCCGTCACCGTCGTGCCGTAGCTCAGCGGATCCGGCTGGCTCACGTTCGTATTTTTCTGCACGTGCAGCGTAAGGCCGCCCTGCGTGATGGCCACCTCATCGACAGAGACGTTGCCGCCCATGACGATAGTGCCCGTACGCTCATTGACGATGACCTTCGCGACCGTATCCGGCATCACCGGCAGGTTCTCCAGGCCAGAGACAAAGCCCACGACGTTATTCTTGTAGTAAGCCGGGATGCTGATATCGATCCGGCCCGGGTTGCTGGCTCTTGCCACATTGCCATACTGCGCATTGATCGCCCCCGCGATGCGCGAGGCCGTCGTGAAATCCGGGTTGCTCAAAGACAACGCCAGCGTACCATCCCTGCCGAGATCATCCTCGACCGTGCGCTCGACAATGGCGCCATTCGGCGACGTGCCGACCGTCGGGAAATTCTTCTGGACGTTGTTGCCACCGCGGCCGGCCATGAAGCCGCCCGTCGAGACCGCGCCCTGCGCGACAGCATAGACAATGCCATTCGCCGCCTTTAAAGGTGTCTGCAGCAACGTTCCGCCCTGCACACTGTCGGCGTCGCCGATGGAGGAGACCGTCACATCAAGCGTATCACCTTCGCGCACAAATGGCGGGAGCGTCGCCGTCACCATGACCGCCGCCACGTTCTTGGCCTTGATCTGGCTCGTGCTCACGGTAATGCCATAGGCACGCAGCATGTTCACGACGGACTGCGCCGTCTCCAGCGAGCTCGTGGAGTCACCCGTATCATTCAGGCCAACCACGAGTCCATAGCCCATGAGCTGGTTGCTGCGGACGCCCTGCACCTTCGCTACATCCTTCACCCTTGTCACAGCTGCATCGGCCGACACCACCTGCGGCACGAGGCCAGCGCAGAACACGAGTGCCAGCACCAGCGCAAAAATCTTTTTCATTCTACCAGCCTCCCGCCATCAGAACAGGATATTGAAGATCTGCGTCAGGATCCCCTGCCGCTGCTTGGCATTCAATGGGCCCTTGCCATCGAAACGCACGGTGGCATCCGCGATCTTCGTCGACGGAATCGTATTGAGCGACGTCACGTCATCCTGACGGCAAACGCCGCGGAACGTGATGCGATGCTCTTCCTTGTTCTTCCAAATCGACTGCGTGCCCTCGACGGTCATATTCCCATTGGGCTGCACATCGACGACCGTCACGGTCACGTTGCCGTGCACCGAATCCGTCGATGCCTGGGCACCGGACATCTTCTGCGTGTCCGAGCCGCCCGCCGAGGCCGCCTTCAGGAAATCGAATATGCCGACACCGGCATTCAGGCTCACGCTGCCCGACTTGCTGTTCGAGTGGCTGCGCGTCGCAGAAGTCGTCGTAGACTCCGAAATCACGATCGTCAGGATATCCCCGACGTTATGTGCCTTGCGGTCGGCAAAGATACTATAAACCGGCAGGCCGTTGTCTGACCAAAGGGACTGTGCCGAGGCTGCCGGCAGGCTGACCGTACCCAAACAGCCCAGCACGGACAGCCCCAATGCGATTTTCTTGTATCTGGCTTGCATAGTTTGCACCTCTCCGCCGGTCTCAACCGGCGATTTCTACTGTATTGGCATCGCGTATCTTACCGCGCAGCATTTTACCCGTACGCGCATTGCGCACGCGGATGTAGGTACCAAGACGGCCGCGCTGCATCGCGATGCCATCCGTCACCACTTCCACACCATTCACGTTGGTGAGCAGCTTCACCGGCGCCCCCGACTGCACGACAATCGGCGTCGTCAGCATATCGCGCGTGAGGATACTGCCGCTCTTAATGAAGCGGATGGGCACCCTGTCCTGCAATTCCTTCGCATCGTGCAGGTAATCCGCCGCCGGATTTTCAAGGCAGCGTTCCTCCACTTTGAAGTCCGCCGTCGTCAGCGCCCGTTCCAGCTGCAGGTCATGCTGTGCAACCAGCACCTTATCGTAGATGCCGATGCGGTAATAGATGGTAATCTGCCGATAGAACTTATCATTGACATAGGCCTTGATCAGCACGGGCATCTGCCCCTGGAACTCCAGCCCCCGCGGCAACTCAACCTCGCAGATGAGCTGCCCGGCAGGCAGCTGCAAAGCGCGCGGCTGCCGCACGAGCTGAAGCTCATACCGGCGTTTCTCTCCCGTCTCCGTCAAAGCCTGCTTAATCTTCTCACGGCCCAGATTGGCGAGATACTCCTGCGAGACCGTCTGCGGATAGCGCTGCTGCAGCAAATTTGCCTGCGCTTCAGGCGGCCATAGAAAGAAACAGCCACCCCATAGCATGCATAGAATGACTGTCAGGATTCGTTTCATTTGCTTAGCCGCTTAACGCTTCAGGCCGTTGGCGATCTCCAGCATGGAGTCAGAGGTCTGTACGGCCTTGGAGTTCGACTCGTAAGCGCGCTGGGAGATGATCATGTTGACCATTTCCTCAACGATCTGCACGTTGGACATCTCCAGCGTGTTCTGCTGCAGCGTACCGGCACCATCCTCGCCCGGGTTGCTCTCGATCGGGTCACCCGACGCACCGGAAACCACGTAGAGGTTCTTGCCGATTGCCGTGAGGCCGGCGGGGTTGATGAAGCGGGCCAGCGTGATATTGCCTACCTGCTGCGGTGCATTCGCGCCCGACGGCGTATTCCAGACACTGCCATCCGAAGAAATGACGATGGAATCATTCGGAGCCGTCTGGTCGAAGGTAATGCCGTCAGCCAGCGGGTAGCCGTCCGTCGTCACGAGGCGGCGCGTCTGGTCCAGCTTGAAGGAACCATCGCGCGTGTAGGCCGTCGTGCCATCCGGCATCGTAATGCGGAAAAAGCCCTCGCCCTGGATGCCGACATCCGTCGGGTTATCCGTCGTCTGCAGCGAGCCCTGCGTGAAAACGCGCTGCGTGGCAGCTACGCGCGTACCGAGGCCGACCTGCAGTCCCGTCGGGTACTGGCTGTCCGCGCCGCTGTTCGCACCGGCATCGCGCAGGCGCTGATAGACGAGATCCTGGAACTCAGCACGGACCTTCTTGCCGCCATACGTGTTGACGTTCGCGATGTTATGCGAGATAACATCCATATTCGTCTGCTGTCCCTTCATGCCCGAGGCAGCCGACCAAAGTGCTCTCATCATAGTGTGAGATGCCTCCTATCTGCTCAATAGCTTACTCTGTCCATCCATATTATCGACAGGCCGGGTATAATCTTAAGTCATTATCGAAAAAAGTAAGCGTACTTACACCTTGCCGACCTGATTGGCTGCCTTGTCCAGCAGCGAATCCTGCGTCGTAACGGCCTTGGAACCTGCCTCATAGATGCGGTAGTTATTGATGAGCGAGACCATTTCGTTCACGACATTGGCGTTCGAGCGCTCCAGCATACCCTGCTGGATTTCACCTGTCGCAGGACGTGGCTGTGCTCCCGCCTGCGGATACCAGAGATTATTGCCCTGTTTCAGCAGGGCGCGGCGGTCGGCATCGAACTCTACGAACTGCAGTTGGCCGATGACCTGATTGTCCGCCCGCACTTCGCCCTTCGCACCGACACTGATCTGCGTGGCATTGGCGGGAAGCACAATGGGCTGCCCGTTGGCGCCGAGCACCGCAAGGCCCTGTACCGTCTGCAGCTGCCCGTTCGCGCCGCGGAAGAAAGCACCGTCGCGCGTATAGCGCACGCCCTGCGGCGTCTGGACGGCAAACCAGCCATTGCCCGCAATCGCGAGATCCAGCGGATTGCCCGTCGTCTCCATCATGCCCTGGCTCTGGTCCACGGCAACTTCATCGATATAGGAGCCCAACCCCAGCGTACCGACGACTGGTGCCTGCAGGCCAAGATGGAACCCCTTGAACGACGTCACATCCATGGGATCGACCTTGTTGTCGTTGATGCGCCGGAGCAGCATCGGCCGAAACTCGGCATTGATGGCCTCGTCGCGCTTGAAGCCCGTCGTATTGACGTTCGCCAGGTTATTGGCGATCACATCCGTGCGCTTCGTCTCCGTAATCATGCCGGCACCCGCCGTATATAAGCCACGCCACATAGTCTCTCACCTCATTACGCTATATTCTTCATATTCTTCAAAAAAGAGTTGATTCCTGCTTACTTCCCCATTTTCGTGTTCGTAGCCTTGCCATCGAATTTGCCGAAAGAGTCCAGCGCCTTACCGCAGCCGATGGCCACGCAGGAGAGCGGATCATCGGCGAGGGCCGTCGGGATCTCCGTCTCGCGGCGAATGAGCTCATCGAGACCGTAGAGCATGGAGCCGCCACCCGTCATGATGATACCGCGGTCCATGATATCGGCGGAGAGCTCCGGCGGCGTCTCCTCCAGCACCTTCTTCACGCAATCGACGATACGGCCCACGGACTGTTCCATGGCCTGCGCCGCCTGTGCCGTCGTGATCGTAACCGTCTTCGGCAAGCCTGAGAGCAGGTCGCGGCCGCGGATATCCATTGATTCATTGCGCGCATCGGGGAAGGCTGCACCGACCTGCATCTTGATATCCTCAGCCGTGCGCTCGCCGATCATCATATTGAATTCGCGCTTTACATAGGCGATGATGTCCTCATCGAACTTATCGCCCGCGATGCGCAGGCTGGCACTGTCGACGATGCCGCCGAGCGAGATGACGGCGATATCCGTCGTGCCGCCGCCGATATCAATGACCATGGAGCCGCAGGGCTCGACGATATCGAGACCCGCGCCCATGGCCGCCGCCAGTGGCTCCTCGATGAGCTGCGTATGACGTGCACCGGCCTGTTCGGCCGCTTCCTGCACGGCACGCTGCTCCACCATGGTCACGCCCGAAGGGATGCAGATCATGATGCGCGGACGGAACACGAAGCTGTGGCCGATGACCTTCTCGATGAAGTGGCGCAGCATACTCTCCGTAATGTCATAGTCGGCGATGACGCCCTCACGCAGGGGACGAATGGCGACGATGTTGCCCGGCGTACGGCCGATCATGCGACGTGCCTCCTCGCCGATGGCCAGCACGCGGTTCGTATCCCGATCCACAGCCACGACGGACGGCTCGCGCAGCACGATGCCCTTGCCCTTGACATATACCAGCACGTTGGCCGTGCCGAGGTCAATACCGATATCCATTGACATACCAAACATGAGTGATAATACCCCTTCCAAAATATGAAAGAACCACACAGATTCTGTAACTGCATTTATAATTGTGGCTTTCAGTGTAACCGGCCAGCCTGAAAAAACCGGCAGCCTTGCTGAAAGATTGCACTTCCCTAATAATATATAATAAAATGGCGTGTAAAACAAGTAGCTGTCCGTTATGAAAATCAGGTGCATTCTCTCTGCCCTGGGGCTCGCGTCCCTCCATGATAAACAGCGAATTTTGTGAAAAATTTCTCTTTTATATCTTTTCTCAGGTTTGACGGATTTTGATTGACAAAGAGCATTGATAATGCTACGATTGAAGTGAATTAGGGATATTTTTCACATATCCGCACATCACCACATTTCGTGCGGGTATGCAGCCAGTATCATGTCTTGTTTTGTGGGGGGTATTTTTACCATGAACAACAGAAGAAAGATCGTCGTCATCGGTGCCAGCAACGTCGGTTCCGCCGTTGCCAACAAGATCGCAGACTTCCAGCTCGCTTCTGAGATCGCACTCATCGACCTCAACGAGGCTAAGGCCGAGGGCGAGGCTCTCGACTCCAGCCACGCTACGTCCTGCGTCTACAGCACGAACATCAAGTTCCATCTCGGTGACTACAGCGACTGCGATGATGCAAACATCATCGTCATCACGGCTGGTCCGTCCATCCGCCCGGGTGAGACGCCGGATCGCCTGAAGCTGGCTGGCACGAACGCCAAGATCATGCGCTCCGTCTTCGGTGAGATCGTGAAGCACACGAAGGAAGCCATGATCATCATGATCACGAACCCGCTCGATGTCGCTACGTACGTCGTTGCCAATGAGTTCGATTATCCGCGCAACCTCATCCTCGGCACGGGCACGATGCTGGAGACCTATCGTTTCCGCCGCATCCTCGCCAACAAGTACCTCATGGATCCGAAAAACATCAACGGCTATGTCCTTGGCGAGCACGGCAACTCCGCTTTCGTTGCCTGGTCCACAGTCAACTGCGGCGGTCTCGGCCTCGAGCATATGGACGAGTACTTCCACAAGACGGAGCCGCTGGATCGCAAAGCCGTCGAGCAGGAGCTCGTACAGGTCGCTTACGACATCATCAACAAGAAGGGCTTCACGAACACGGGTATCGCGATGGCGGCCTGCCGCTTCATCAAGGCTGTGCTCTATGATGAGCATTCCATCCTGCCCTGCTCCGCTATCCTCGATGGTGAGTATGGCCTGCATGATGTAGCTCTCTCCATCCCCCGCATGATCTGCGCTGATGGTATCATGCGTTCCTTCGAGGTTCATCTGACGGACGATGAGCTCGAGAAGATGCACGCCGCTGCCAAGAGCGTCCGCAGCGCTCTCGATGGTGCTGGCATCAAGTAAGACTGGCTGAAAATCACATAAAAAAAACAGAGCCTGGGCTTGCGCTCAGGCTCTGTTTTTTTATGTCTTTAGCATGTATGGCATGCATCGTAGATGCCGGCGTCTTTTAGCGTGGCCACCACGGTCTCACCGATGTGGGCCACCGTGTCGGCGACCTGGATTCCTGCGGCGTTGAGGGCGCGGATCTTGTCAGCAGCCGTGCCCTTGCCGCCCGAGATAATGGCACCCGCATGGCCCATACGCTTGCCCGGAGGCGCCTGTCGGCCCGCGATGAAAGCCGCGACCGGCTTCTTCATATTGGCCTGAATCCACTTCGCAGCGTCCTCCTCGGCCGAACCGCCGATCTCGCCGATCATGAGCACCGCATAGGTATCGGGGTCATCATTGAAGAGCCTGAGTGCATCGATGAAGTCCGTTCCCTTGATGGGATCGCCGCCGATACCCAGCGCCGTCGTCTGGCCGATGCCGGCTTCCGTCAGCTGGAACGTGGCCTCGTAAGTCAGCGTTCCTGAACGGGAAATGACGCCTACATGCCCCTTGCGGTGAATGTAGCCCGGGATAATGCCGAGCTTGCAGCCATCGACCGTGAGCAGGCCGGGGCAGTTTGGCCCCACGAGCCTTGTCTTTTTGCCCTCCATGTAGCGGCGCACCTTCACCATATCCTGCACGGGGATGTGCTCTGTGATACAGACCACAAGATCGAGCTCCGCGTCCACGGCCTCCATGATGGCGTCGGCTGCAAAGCGGGCCGGCACGTAGATGACCGATGCCGTTGCCCCCGTCGCTGCCACGGCATCACGCACCGTATCGTAGACCGGTACGCTCTCAACCGTTTCACCGGCCTTGCCCGGCGTCACGCCCGCGACGATCTGCGTGCCATATTCCAGCATGGCCTTCGTATGGAAGCGGGCCGCCTTGCCCGTGATGCCCTGCACGATGACTTTCGTATTCTTATCCGCTAATATGCCCATACTGCTTACCCTTTCACGCCGCGACCTGTGCCTCTTTGACCATCTTTACGATGACCTCGGCGCCACCCTCCATCGTCGGTGCCATGATGACATTCTCGACATCGGCGTTCTGCAAGATCTCGCGGCCACGTTCCACGTTCGTGCCCTCGAGGCGTACGACCACAGGCACGGGCAGAGACTTGCCATCCGACGAAATCATCTTCGCCGCCTTGACGATGCCCTCGGCCACGAGGTCGCAGCGGTTGATGCCACCGAAGATATTCACGAAGATCCCCTTGGCCTGGCCATCTTCCAGCATGATGCTGAAAGCCTTGGCAATCTTCTCCGGCGTGGAATCGCCGCCCACATCGAGGAAGTTCGCGGGGTCGCCGCCGAAATACTTGATGATATCGACCGTGGCCATCGCGAGGCCTGCGCCATTGACCATGCAGGCCACATCACCGCCGAGGTCGACGTAGTTGAGCCCCGCCTGTGCGGCCTCGCGCTCCTTGGCGTTCTCCTCGGCCTCATCGCGCAGCATCTCGATTTCCGGATGACGGAACAGCGCGCTGTCGTCGAAGTTCAGCTTGGCATCGAGGGCCAGCACTTCATCGTCTGCCGTCACGACAAACGGGTTCGTCTCGACGAGGCTGCAATCCTTGTCCGTGAAGCAGGCATAGAGCCCCTGCATGAATTTCACGGCCTTGCGAATGACCGCCTGCGGCAGGTGCAGGCCGTAGGCCATGCGCGTGCACTGGAAGGCCTGCAGGCCGACAGCCGGGTCGATAACCTCTTTGAGGATCTTCTCCGGCGTCTCGGCGGCGACCGTCTCGATATCCATGCCGCCTGCCTCGGAGCCCATCATCACCACGCGCGCTGTCTGACGGTCAATGACAAAGGAGAGATAATACTCGTGACGAATGCTTGCGCCGGACTCGATGAGCAGGCGCTGTACCTTCTTGCCCGCCGGGCCCGTCTGCTTCGTCACCAGCGTCTTGCCCAGCAGTTCATCCGCATACTGCCGCACCTCAGCCAGCGATTTGGCAATCTTGACACCGCCCGCCTTGCCACGGCCGCCCGCATGGATCTGCGCCTTGACCACCGTTACCGGAGCCGCCAGCTTCTCTGCTGCGGCGACGGCTTCCTCAACGCTGAAGGCAGGGAAGCCTTCCGGCACAGCCACACCGTACTGTTTCAGGATCTGTTTGCTCTGATATTCATGGATGTTCATGGTGCTGCTCCTCTCTGACAGGTCGCGCCGCCGCCTGGCGGTTTGCTTTTCTTTCTATGCTTATTTGATATAGGTAATACTAGCATTTTTACATAGTTTTGTCTAGGGCAAATTCCACTGTATAAAAATTTTTGTCTACCATACATAATGTATACAAACAAAAACACGCCGTTTGTTGCGGCGTGTGCATACGAAGTGTAACTTTTATGATTTATGCATCAGCAGTGGACGATTTCTTCGCGCTCTTCTGCGAGACAACGCTCAGCGTTTCTGCCCCAGCACATAGACCGTCTGTGCCTGCCAGGTCTCGCCCTTTTTCAGGATGGGCTGCGGGAAATTCGGGTTCGCGAGCGCGTTGGGGAAGTACTGCGTCTCCAGCGCGAAGCCCGAACGGCGCGGGAACGTCGCGCCCTTCTTGCCAGGGAAGCTGCCATCGAGGAAGTTGCCCGTGTAGAACTGGATGCCCGGCTGCGTCGTATAGCAGGTCAGCGTGAGGCCCGTCTTTTCCGACTCCGCATAGGCCGCCTTTTTCAGGCCGCCCGCATTGTAGTCGATCGGGCAGGTCGGATCAAAGCCGAACTGGCCCGGCTGCATCTCCACCACGGCCGGCTCATCGCGGATGACCCAGTTGTGATCATAGCCGCAGCCCATTTTGAGCTCGTCAAAATCATCATCGATATGCTCGCCGATGCGCACGGGCTGGCGCAGATCCATCGGCGTCCCCTCAACGGGCAGGATGCGGCCGTCCGGCAGAGACTCCGCATCAGCCCAGGTATATTTATCCGCAAAGATCTGGATTTTCTGGTCAAGGATCGAGCCGCTGTCATAGCCATCGAGGTTGAAATAGCTGTGGTTCGTGAGATTGCAGATCGTGTCGTGATCTGCCACGGCCTCATATTTGATGGAAAGCTCATTGTCATTCGAGAGCGAATAGAGCACGGTCACATCCATATTGCCGGGATAGCCGCCCTCTCCATCCACGCTGTGATAGGTGAGCTTCAGGCCCGTATACACCGGCTCTGCCTGCCAGAGCTTCATATGAAAGCCCTTGAAGCCGCCGTGGATATGGTTCTGGTTATGGCTGCCCGTGTTCAGCTCCAGCTGGTACGTCTCGCCGCCGATGACCGCTTTGCCGCCCGCGATACGGTTCGCGTGGCGCCCGACGATGCCGCCCATCGCCGTATCGTTATCCTGCTCGTAGGTCGCGCCATCCCCATAGCCCAGCAGCACGTCCACGAACTTGCCGGCGCTCGTCATGACACGCCAGCTCACGAGGCGTGCGCCGAAGGTCGTGATCCTGACCTCCGTGCCCTTCGTATTGCGCAGCGTATACAGGTCGATGGCGCGACCGTCCGCCGTCTTGCCGAATGCTTCTTTTCTGATTTCTGCCATGGTTTCTTCCTCCAGATCCTTATGTGGTATTGTTCGCACTATTCGTGCAATTTCTCTTTATCTATCACTTTACACCCATATTTCTCAAATGTCAATCGTTTACCAAGATAAAACAAGAAAAAAGTAAACGTTCGCCGCATTTTGTCAGGTCCGGTGTTTCTATGCTAAAATAAAGGAGAAATTTGCACGTACATGGAGGTTATCCCGATGAAAAAATATATCCTGACCGCGCTGACGGCCGCTGCTCTGGCCTGTCATCCACTCGCCCTCTCTCCGGCAAGCGCTGCCGCAGCATCCAGCACGGCACAGGCCGCTGCCGCCAAAGCTTCTGCTGACAAAACAGCAACGGTTGCCACTACCACCGCTGCGGCACCGGCAGAAAACACGGCAGCCATTCCGCCGCGTGGCCAGGTCACACGGCCAGATTTTCCCGCCACGCCGCCGGGAGAATTCAACCCCCAGGTGGTCAGCGGCGTGCATTGGCAGCTGTGTCCCGCCTTTACCACGCCGCTGCTCCCCGCACCAGCCGCGGCCGACAGTATCACGATTGCCGGTCCCACCACAGCCACGCAGGAACAAATGGTACGCTTTATCCAAAAGCGCAACCCACAGCCGAAGCTCACCTGCTCACTGGAGGAAATCGTCGGCTATTACTATGAAGAAGCCGGCCGCGAGGGCGTGCGCCCCGACGTCGCGCTCTGCCAGGCCCTCAAGGAGACCGGATTCTTCAACTACGGTGGCGACGTCGCCCCAGCGCAGAATAACTTCTGCGGCCTCGGTGCCACGGGCAATCACGAGCCGGGAGCACGCTTCGCCACGGCGCAGCTCGGCGTACGCGCCCATATCCAGCACCTCCTGGCCTACAGCCGCATGGAGCAGCCGCGCCTGGCGGTGAACGACCCGCGTTACTGGCTCGTCGTGCAGAACCATCCGGAGATTCACGGCCAGATTACGCACTGGACGGGGCTCAATGGCGTCTGGGCCGTGCCCGGCAAGAACTACGGACAGGAAATCCTGCAGCTCTGGCAGCAGGCCATGGTGCCGGACGCCTCTGACGCCTCACTGCACGCGGCCGAACAGCGGGTCACTAAGGCACCAAACGATGCCCAGAGCCATCTCTACTGCGGCATCGTCTGGTACCAGCGCGGCAACTACGAAAAGGCCCGTCAGGACTTCACGCAGGCCCTGCGCCATGCGCCCCATACTCCCGCTGCACTCTACAACCGCGCCCTCGCCGCCAGCCAGCTGCACCGCGACAAGGATGCCCGCAGAGACTACGACGCCCTGCTGAAGCTCACGCCCAACTTCAATCAGGCCTGGTATAACCGCGGCCTGCTGCGCTATGCCCGCAGGGACTACAAAGGCGCACTGAGTGACATGGAGACGCTGCTGCACCTCGAGCCACGCAGCGCCGACGCCCAGAACCTCATCGGCGTCATCCAGGTCCGGCAAAAACACTACGCCGATGCCTGGCGCTCCTTCTCACAAGCCGCGCAGATCAATTCCACGAACTATTACATCCTGGCCAACCAGATCATCCTCCAGGCCTGCCTGAAATAAGTTTTCTCTATCGCGAAAGCGGCTGCCACACGGCAGCCGCTTTTCGGCGTAAAAAAAAGAGCCGCCCAATCAGGCAGCTCTTAAAAATTCTATGGAGCGGGCGGGGGGAATCGAACCCCTCTCTCAAGCTTGGGAAGCTCGCATTCTACCGATGAACTACGCCCGCAATATGCATACGCCATAACGTACGCATATAATTATACTCTTTTTCCCGTCGCTTGGCAAGGGTCAGTCCTCGCTTTTTCTGCAGGATGCGACAGAACGGCGCTCGACGAGCGTATTCTGCAACGTGATATGGCGGCTCCTGGCCCCCTTGATGCTGTCGAGCAGCAGGGAGACGGCATTCTGCCCCAGCTGGTGCATATTCTGATCCATCGTCGTGAGCTTAGGCTCGACGAGACGTGCCAGCGAGCTATTGTCGTAGCCCATGACGGAGATGTCCTCCGGCACGCGCAAACCGAGGCGCTGGCAGGCGTTCTGCGCACCGATTCCCATGAGGTCGTTGCAGCAGAACACAGCCGTTGGCCGTAGCTTCGCGATGATGGGCTGCAGCGTATCCGCCGTGTGCTCCACGGTATCGATGCTGTTGCCTTCACCGATGTTCACGATGAACTGCTCATCAAGCCAGCCTTTTTCCTGCATGAGCTGGCGGTAGGACTCTTCCTTGACGGTATAGGAGTCCGAGTTGACGCCGCGCACAAAGAGGATACGCTGATGGCCGAGTCCCATGAGGTACTCCAGCGCCTTGCGCGATCCCGCGCGCTCATCGTTATCGACATAGGAGGCACCGCGAATCTGGTGCCAGCCGTTGTTGATGAAGACGAGCGGCGTGCGCTCGACCACGCCTTCGTAGAAATCCGGCTCGATATGCGCCGTGTTCGGGCTGATCACGATGATGCCCGCCACATTGCGGGACACGAGCGCCCGCACGCACTCCATCTCCTGCTGCGGATCGTTCTTGGCGCAGTTGAAGATAAGCGAATAGTGATACTGGCGCACCGTGGCCTCGATGCCATCGATGACCTCGGCGAAGAACATGTTGTAGAGACTGGGGACCACGACGCCGATCGTCGTCGAATGCCGCAAATTCAGCTCACGCGCCTGCACGTTTGGTACATAGTGCAGGGCATCGATAGCCTCCAGCACGCGGTCGCGCGTCGAGGGACGCACCGCATAGTTGCCATTCACCACGCGGGATACCGTCGCCACCGAAACCTGCGCGCGTTCTGCCACATCCACAACCGTGGCATTTCTCCTGTCCCCTCGTCTCATATAAAATCAGTCCTCCTGTACGGCCGCGACGAAGCGGTCAAAGGCGGCCATGCCCTGCTCATTGCGCTTATAGACACCTGCGTGCGTGAGCACCTGCAGGAACACCTGGCCGATTTCTTCCTTGAGCACCTTATCGACGCTCTCCCTGGTGACGCCCGGATATTTCTTCAGCAGCATCTTGTACCAGGCCGCGTGCTTCGCGATCTCCGGCATGTCCGAGATATCCGGCGTGCCCTTGACGAGCTCGTCAGCGACCTGCGCCATCTCCGCCTTCAGGCGGGCCGGCAGCACCGCGAGACCCATGACCTCGATGAGGCCGATATTCTCCTTCTTGATGTGGTGCACTTCCTCATGCGGATGGAAAATGCCCAGCGGATACTCCGGCGTCGTGCGATTGTTGCGCAGTACGAGGTCGAGCTCATAGGCCTCGCCCTTGCGGCGGGCGATCGGCGTAACCGTGTTGTGCGGCGTGCCGTCCGTCTCCGCGAGGATATCGACGGACTCATCGGAATACTTGCGCCACTTCCTGAGAATCTTATTGGCAAGATCCGTGAGCTCATCGCGATCTTCGCCCGTGAGGCGCAGCGTGGACATCGGCCACTTCACGCGGCCGACTTTCACATTCGGGAACTCCGGGAAGCTGTAGGTCTTCTCCACCGGCGCCTTGGCCATGGCGAACGTATAGCGGCCGCCCTGATAATGGTCATGCGTGAGGATAGAGCCACCCACGATAGGCAGGTCGGCGTTCGAGCCGAGGAAATAATGCGGCAGGATCGTTACGAAGTCCAGCAGGTTCTCGAAGCTGCGCTTCGATACCTTCATCGGGACGTGCTTGCGGTTCAACACGATGCAGTGCTCATTGTAGTAGGTATACGGCGAATACTGCATGAACCAGCGATGCCCCGAGAGGCGCAGCGGAATCAGGCGGTGCGTCTTACGCGCCGGGTGGCCGATGCGGCCTGCATAGCCTTCGTTCTCGCGGCAGAGCAGGCACTTCGGGTAGCTCGTCTGCGCCTGCTGCTTCGCGGCCGCGATATCGCGCGGGTCCTTCTCCGGCTTGGAGAGGTTGATCGTGATGTCGAGGTCGCCGTACGGCGTGGCCGTCTGCCAGATGATATTCTTGTCGATACGGTCCTTGCGGATGTAGTTCGAGGCGATGGACAGCTTGTAGAACTTGTCCGTAGCTGCCTTCGGGCTGCGTGCGTAGTCGCTGTTCCAGCGGCGGATGACCTCCGACGGGCGCGGCATCACGCAATCCATGAGACGCGTATCGAAGATATCGCGCTGCTCGTTCGTATTCTCGAGCAGGCCCTTGGCGCTCGCATACTCGAGCATGTTCTGCAGGATGGGCTGAGCCGTCGGCAGTTCCTCGTCGAGGTCTTCCTCCGGCACATACTCCTCAGCCTGAAGCAGGTCGAGCAGGCAGTTGGCCGCGTAGTAGCGGTCCTCGTGGTTGATGAGCTCATGCTGCTCCGCGAAATGCAGCAGGCGGTTGATTTCATGATTGATGTCAATAGCCATGATATCTTTCTCTTCCTTTTTGCTAAAAACAAGCCAACGATGCGGGGCTTAGTCCTGATAGCCCTCCGGATGCTTCTGATGCCAGGTCCAGGCCGTGCCGATGACCTGCTCCACGTTCGTATAGCGCGGCTGCCAGCCGAGCACCTTGCGGGCTTTCTCGCTCGATGCGATCAGCTGGGCCGGATCGCCGGCGCGGCGCTTGCCCATCTCGACCTTGATCTCCTTGCCCGTGGCCTTCTTCGCGGCCTCGATCATCTCCTTGACGGAGAAGCCCTTGCCGTTGCCCAGGTTGAAGATGTTGCTCTCGCCACCCTTGCGCAGATACTCGAGGGCGAGCACATGCGCATCCGCGAGGTCGATGACATGGATGTAGTCACGCAGGCAGGTGCCGTCCGGCGTCGGATAGTCGTCGCCGAATACCGTGATGTGGTCGCGCTTGCCCAGGGGAACCTGCAGGATCAGCGGAATCAGATGCGTCTCAGGATGATGATCCTCACCGATGGAGCCGTCATCAAGCGCGCCAGCCGCATTGAAATAGCGCAGGGAGACATAGCGGATGCCGTCGGCACGGCTGACCCACTTCATCATCTTCTCCATCGTGCGCTTCGTCTCGCCGTAGGTGTTCGTCGGATTCGTCGGGTCATCCTCCATGATGGGGATGCGCTCCGGCTCGCCATATACGGCCGCCGTAGATGAGAAGACGATCTTGTCCACATGATGGCGCACCATGGCCTCCAGCAGCACCTGCATGCCGTAGACGTTGTTGTTGAAGTACTTCAGCGGCTTCTCCATGCTCTCGCCGACAAGGGAATTCGCGGCGAAGTGGATGACGGCCTCGATCTTGTTCTCCGTGAAGATCTTGTCCAGCACGGAAGCATCGCGGATATCGCCTTCGTAGAACTTCGCCTTCGGATTGATGGCACCGCGATGACCCGTCTGCAGGTTATCGACGATGACGACATCCTCCCCCTTCGCAACGAGCTGATGCACCGCATGCGAACCGATGTAGCCAGCGCCACCACAAACCAGAATAGACATTGTAAAACCCCTTTTCCTTGCAACCCTATGTGCTGCCACCGCTGAGCGGCCGCAGCACATTTGATAAACAGAGCTTATAGCTTCATCATAGCAGATTTATTTTACGAAAGCAATTACTCTCAGTCAATACGATGCGTGCCGTCGGCGATGCTCGCGACGACAAAGCTCGGTGCATAGCCGATTTTCTTCGTATAGCCTTCCGTCAGCACCTTCTTGAAGTTCTCGATCGCGTCGTTCTTCACGATGCTGACCGTGCTGCCGCCAAAGCCGGCGCCCGTCATGCGCGAACCAATGACGCCATCGACGCCCCAAGCGAGTTCCGCGAGCGTATCGAGCTCCACGCCCGTCACATCGTAGTCATCGCGCAGGGAGAAATGCGACTCATTCATGAGCTTGCCGAACTTCTCGACATCATCCTGCTCCAGTGCGGCCACGGCCTCGAGTGCACGGTTGTTCTCATAGACGGCGTGACGGGCGCGCTGACGCTCCAGATGCTCGGAGATATGGCCTGCCAGCTTGTTGAACTCCTCATTCGAAAGCTCGCCGAGTGCCTTCAGCTCTGGCTTGACTTCCTTGAGCTCGTTCAGCGCATGCTCGCACTGCGCACGGCGCACATTGTAGGCCGAGGAAGCGAGGCTGTGCGGCTTGTTCGTGTTCGTAATGACGATGCTCGCATCCTTGAGCGCGATCTTGCTGTAGCGATACTCCAGCGTGTTGCAGTCGAGCAGGATTGCATGGTCTTTCTTGCCCATGCCCACGGCGAACTGGTCCATGATGCCACAGTTGACGCCGACGAACTTATTCTCCGCCTTCTGTGAGAGTTTGACCATCTCGACCATGTCGAGGCCGAAGTGGAAGGCATCCTCGAGGATATCCGCCATGAGCACTTCCAGCGAAGCCGAGGAAGAGAGGCCGGCACCGGCGGGCAGCGTGCCGTAGAACACGATATCGAAACCATGCGCCGGCTTGTAGCCCGCCTCGTTGAACATCTCGACGACGCCCATCGGATAGTTGGCCCAGTCATGGGCCTTGTCATAGCTGAGGCCGCTCATCGGGAACTCGATGACCCCCTTATCGGCGAGGTTCATCGAATAGACACGCGACTTGTCATCCTTGCGGTCAGCTACCACCGCATAGGTGCCGAGCGAAATCGCGCAGGGGAAGACATGACCGCCGTTGTAGTCCGTATGCTCACCGATCAGGTTGACACGACCCGGGGAGAAGAAGCTGCGCTGTGCCTGTCCGCCGAACTGCTCCGTAAAAGCCTTTTTCATGTCCTCGAGAATTGCCATTTGTTTTTCCTCCTTAAATAGTGCCGCTGCCGTAACAGTCGGCGCAATCAGTAACCGTTTACAGTTTATGCCCGGGAAAAGGCACAGCGGCTAAGGCCGTCTGTGCCTTGTTTCCCTTTGTTGTCTCTAGTTTACGCCATAAATCGACAAAAGTCAAGCATTTAGAAAGCGTTTATTGCTATATTTTGCAAGATAGAAAACCTATACTATTATTCTTTCGTGAGCGTGAAGTTATCGAACGAGCCCCAGTTGCCCGCATTGCCGTCAACCATGACGCCAAGCGTGACCTTGCCCCCCTTGACCTCAACGCCGGAAACCGTCCAGGTCTGCCACTTGTTCCAGCCCGTGTTCTTGATATCGACGGTCTTTTTCTGGCCGTTACACTCGGCGAAGAGCTGCATGGCTTTCTCGCCGCCACCGCCCTGCGTCATGACCGTCACCGTGTACGTGCCATCCGGTACATCCTCGACGACCTGACTGGCTGTGAACTTGAAGTCCTTGTCCTTCCAGAAGTGCATGGCACCTTTGCCCTGCATGTCACCCGGCTTCGTGGCGATATCGACACAGCGGTCACCCGTGATATCCCAGCCCACGGTCTTGCCCTCCTCGAAGTCCGGGTTCAGGATGAGATCCGTGTGATCCTCGGCAGCCTGCGTCACAGACGGCAACGCGACAAAAGCCGTTCCCGCCATGAGGGCAGAGCAGACAACAGCAGCCATACGATTCGTTTTCATGATACTTTTCCTCCCAGTATATGTGTCTACTGATTTATTTTTGTTATCCCTTGTTATCTATTATTATATTCGACTCGCTGCCCATGGCGTTTTCAGGTTCTGAAAATCTTTTCAATAAACCGGCATACAAAAAGGCCGCAGCCAAAAGACTGCGACCTATAGCCTGCGAACACCTGCTTAATAGGAGAATTTAGCCAAAGAATTCTGCAAATCCTGTGCCAGCTGCGACAGCGAGCCACTCGCCGAGGCGATTTCAGCCGCCGAGGCCGACTGCTCCTCCGTAGCCGCCGAGACGTTCTCCATCTCGCTCGACACGGTACGACCCTGTGCCTCGACCTGCTGCACCTGCGACGAGATAGCCCCCGCCTGATGGTTGACGTTCTCGATTTCCGTCGCCATGGCCTGCGCCTCACGCGAAACGCCATCGACGAACACGCGGATCTCGTCAAAGACCTCCTTCAGTCCATCGACAGACGAGGCACCATCCGCCACGGCCTTGCTGCCTTGCTGCATGGAATCCACCGCTGCGGACGTATCCTTTTGGATCGTCTGGATGAGCCCTGTGATCTGGGCTGCAGCCTGTGCGGATTCCTCCGCCAGCTTGCGCACCTCGTCGGCGACCACGGCGAAGCCGCGGCCATGCTCGCCCGCGCGCGCCGCCTCGATTGCGGCGTTCAGCGCCAGCAGGTTCGTCTGGTCGGCGATGTTGCTGATCGTCTCGACGATCTTGCCGATCTCCTGCGAATTCGCACCGAGCTTGTCCACGATGGCCGCCGATGCCTTGACCGTGCTGGCCGCACCCTGAATGCTCTTGACAGAACCTTCGATAGCTTTACTTCCGGATGCCGCACGGTCGTGCGCCTCCGAAGCATGTGCAGCCACGCGTTTGGCCTGATCATGCATCTTGTCGACTGCTGTACTCACATCGGCCACAGAATGCGAGGAATGAGCTACCTCCTCCTCCTGCTGCGTCACAGCCTCTGCCGCGCGCTGCACGGACTGAGCCACCTGATCCGACGCCTGCGCCGACTGCGAGGAGCTCGCCGTGAGCTCCTCACTGGCCGCCGCGATCTGCTGTGCCGAGTCGTTCGTATTGTGCATGAGCTTGCTGATACTCGTGCGCATCTCCGCCACGGTCGCGGCCATCTCGCCGAACTCATCGCCACGCACGATCTGCCGCTCGCTCTCACGGAAATCGCCATCGCGCAGCCGCTCACAGGCACGCTTCATCTCATAGAGCGGCCGCGTGATATTGCCGCCAATATAGCGCGCCACCAGCAGCATGATGACTAATGCGACGAGCCCCTCGATAATCATGTTACGCGTTGCCGCCGCCGCTTTGGTGAGATTGCTATTGTAGACATCTTCGGCATTTGTGATTGTCATTTCCTGCAGCTCTTTGATGGGTTTACCCACCTCGGCGCTGTTCTTCTGCCCCTGATCATAGTAGAGTTTCTGTGCCTCAGCCTGCTGGCCACTCTGCACCAGGGTACCGATCTGCTTGCCCGTCGCGTAGAGCTTGTCCCAGTTGGTCTCAATGACGTCCGTGCGCTCCTGCATGCCCTCGACGCCCTGTGAGTTGGCCTTGTAGTCGGCCATCGTCTGCTTGAAGCGGTCGTTGATGCTTTCGATGGTCTTGCTGTTTTTCTCCTGCTCCTTCGCATCCTTGCTGTCAGCCAGGTTCAGCTCATGCACCTGCATATCGCGCATGAAATATTTCATTTCGCCGATCATCTGCATGTTCTTGAGCTTCTGGTTGTACATCTTGCTCATCCGGTGGTTCGAATCCTGCAACATACTGTAGCCGGTATAACCCACGGAGAAGAGCGCAATCGCAGCGATGACTGCCAAGGCAACAATTTTGACTGAGACTTTGACATCATTCAGCCATTTCACTTTTGCCTCGCCTACCTTTCTTCATACACACACTACACTTTATAGATTTTATTACTTCTGCTGATGCAGCCATTTCGACCACGTCGTCTGGAAATTCGTCTTATAGTTGGCCTGCACATAGTCGTAGAATTTCTGCATCATGGCCGCCTTTTCCATGTAATATGGCTTCTTCCAGCTATCAGCCTCTTTTACCTTAGCCTTGAACGGGCCGTAGTAGAAACCGCCGAGCATATGCTGGCGATACGTGATATCCTTGAACGATACCTGCGGGTTGCGCATCATGTCGTACATATCCATGTACGCCGTGGTGCGGCCTACGCCGGCCTCGCAATGGAAATGCAACCAGGCACCTGCGGGCAACTGGCGGTAGAACGCGATAAAGCGGTCGATGTTCGCCTCACTCGGCCAGGCATGATCCGTGGCCGCGATGCGGAAATAACGGAACCCGACGCCCTCGGCGACCTCCTGCTCCGTCTGCGCTTTCGTCACGCGCAGTACTTTGCCGCCCTTCGGCAGCTTGTCCTTGCCGAGCGGCGCGAGATAGGCCGTCTTGCCGACAGCCGCATGCAGGCGCTGGGATTCATCCTTGAGCGCCGCGCGCTGTGATTTCTGCACGTTAGCCCAGTCGCGCTGGCCAAACCAGCTCACAGCCGTGCCATCGAGATAGCCATGCGACTCCTGCCGCAGATCTACATCATAGATCGGCCCCTGCGTCTTGGCGCGCAGAGCTTCATAAAGAGCCTTCATCTCCGCCGGCGAGCACTGCGCCGCACCCGAGGTGCGCAGCGTATCGAGCCCCGCGCGGGACGGCTGATAGCTTTCGTCCAGCTTGAATTTCTTGTTCGGCACCTTGAACGCATCCTCCGACGTGCGGAAATTGCGCGGCAGGGCCGTGCCCTCCGAGTCGATGCGCCAGACAAAGCCCTCATAATTCTGCGGGTTCTCCTGCTCGATGAGCTTGCCCGTCACAGGCTGATCCTTTGCGGCCGCATAGCTCGGCATCGGCGAAAACATGAGGCCTGCCATGAGGCCTGCGAGTACCAGATACGTTTTCTTCTGCATATTCATAATACAAAGCCACTTCCTTTTGCGCTAGTACCTTATCAGAATTTGGACGTAAATTTCAGGTATGTCGTATAATACGGTTCTTTTTCGACCGGAGCAGCACGTCTTATATCAATGTTACCCGCAACTGGTTTTGTATGCGCCCAATAGCGCTCCAAAGACAGTTTCGTATGCTTGCTTGTCATATAATCAAGAGACAAGCCAAAGCCCATGATGCCTCGGCTACCCACATAGTCATCATATGCTGTATAGCCGCTATCCATAAAGAGATTTTCATCCACATTGAAGTAATTCAATGTCGTCAGGAAATCACCCTTTTCCCTGGCTGCTCCATAGGACAGACTGAGCAAATAACCATCTGTGCTGGAACGCGAGCCCGTGCACGCATAGCCATATTTTTCCCTGGTCATGCCTGGCTTATCATGATTATTGTTATGCACATACTCACCCATAAAGCTGAGTTTACCCGCTATGGGTGTCTCAACATAGGCACCGAGATAATGCTCCGGCTGCTGCCCGCCCCAATAGGCACCAACCAGACTATCCTTTGTGAAATGATGCTGATAATCTACATATTTCAGAATACGGCTTTGTGACTTCTCATCTTCTGGTGTTGCCAGATAATCCTGTGAATCACGGCCATAACCTGCAAACAGCGAATCACTTGGCGTCATCGCATAACGCGCCGAGAAAATATTCAAGCTGCTCTTCCCGAGCCACAAGCCTTCACCGACCGTAGCCGACTGCACACCGGCATTAACATAGACGGGGCCAAAGGCGCGGCCAATCGAAGCCGCATCCAGCTTGACCTGATTTTTCTCCGAACCATTCTTACCGTCAGCAGGCTCCGCCGATGTCGACTTGAACTTCAGGCCAAAGGCAACATCATAGGTGTTATCGACCTGCGTTTTAGCTTTTAGTCGTACCTCAGATTTAACCGTTTCTTTCTTGTGCTCATCGTGCATAAAGCCGTTTTTCGTCGAGCCGGACCATTTGAGCGTCGGTGCCTTGCTCTTCTCGGCCTTCGCAGCCTTTTTGTCCTTGCTCTCTTTCTCCTTGAGCTGCTGCTCCAGCGTGTTCAGGCGCGCGGTGAGCGCGGCGATCTCCTCGCGCATCTGCGCGACCTCACTGGCCTGGCTGTCTGCCTGCTCTGCAGCCCACGCAGTGCCCGGCAGCGTCGTCATCAGTGAGGCCATAACGGCCATGGCTAATCCTTTTTGCTTTATTCTCTGCATGTGAATCCATCCTCTCATAAAACAGTTTAACCATCGAAAAATTTGTCAAAAATTTAGACAGGATTTACGGATTCCCTCTTTTTCCCTTTTTTCATTTTATACAGATCTGACAACATTTTCAACACCGAATTATTCTCTCTTCGGCTACCCATATCCTCTTTTTACTACGTATTTTCTAGCAAAAATCTTTTTGTATTATAATTTTAGTATGATCATCTCTAATGAAAGCACAAACAAGGGCTGGCGCTCTCAGTATCTCTGCCGAGAGCTCCAACCCTCATATAAAAGTCTATTAAATTTAAGTTAACGCCAAGGAATTACTCCTGCAGGAAGAACTCGAAGTTATCCATCGTGCCCCAGTTGCCTGCTGCACCGTCCATCATGACGCCGGCCGTAGCCGTGCCGCCTTTGATCTCGACGTCCTTGATCTCCACGGTGTTCCATTTGTTCCACGCCGTGTCCTTGATGTCAGTGGTCTGCATCTTGCCGTTGTCGCCCTGCACGAACAGTTTATAGCTGCTCTGGCCGCCGCCGCCCTGCGTGGAGACGCGCACGGTGTATTTGCCCGGCTTCAGGTTCTTGAACGACTGCGAGACCTTGATCTTGAACGCATGGTCAGCCCAGTAATGGAGCGAGCCCTTGCCGAGCGAGTCGCCAGCCTTGCTGATGGCATTGACGGCCGCCGTATCGCCCTCGACGGTCCAGCCATTCAGCGTAACGTCCTCAAGGCCCGGGTTCTTGAAGAGGTTGACCTTCTTAATCACTTTGACCTGCGCCGTCACGGGCTGTTTCAGTGCCGCGATCGTGCCTTTGACCTTATAGGTGCCAAGCTTGCTGTAGGTCGGCGCCTTTTCCCAGTTCACGTCCATTTCCTGCGTGTGGTCGTCCGAATAGGTCACGAGTACCTTTTTCGGCAGCTGCACAGGCACACCGATGTTGCCGATGACGGTCGGCACTTCGACCTCTTTGAAGGTCGGCGTTACGGTCTTGCCGTTCGGGTTCGAGACATCGTTCCAGACGTCCATCGACTCGAGCGCGCGGCCGTTGTTGTCAAACATCGCGAGGTTATCCCACTCATTGCCCTCGCCGTTCTTCCAGCCGGCATTCGGCACCGCGTACCACTCCGGTGCCCAGTAGAACATACCGAGGCCGTGATGGTCCGGCACCCTGGTAACGCGTTCCATGACGGCGCGCAGGCCCGAGGCCTGGCCCTGCACGGAGCTGCGGAAGCCGCCGATGCGCTCCTCGGCCGCGCCGTAGGCATTCGGCATCTTGTCGAAGTTCTCATTCGTATAGCCGAAGGCCGTCTCCACGACGATGACATCTTTGTTGTATCGTTTCGAGATGTCGTTGATGTTGTTCGAGAGGTCGTCGAGGGTGCCGTGCCAGAACGGATAGTAGCTGAGGCCGATGACGTCGAAATCGTTAACCTTGTTGTCGTTGATCAACGCGTTGAAGAAGTTCTGATAAATCCAGTTGTTGCCGCCGTCCGCGAGATGAATCATCGTCTTGATTTCATGCTTCGGATCGTTGTCATGGATGGCCTGCAGGCCCGCCTGCACGAGGCGCGCGAGCTCCTTGCCGTTGTCGTTGCCGGGGAATTTGCCCTCCGGCCACATCATGCCGTTCATGATCTCGTTGCCGACCTGGATCATATCGGGCTGCGTGCCCTGCGCCTGGAAGTCCTTCAGCACCTTGGCCGTGTAGTCATAGACGTCCTTGACGAGCTGGTCCTTGTCATGGTCCTCCCACGCCTGCGGCTTCGCCTGCTTGGCAGGATCCGCCCAGAAATCGCTGTAGTGGAAATCGATGAGTACCTTGAGACCCAGCGCCTTGGCGCGCTTCGTCATCGCCAGTGCCTTGGCCTCGTCGGTATCGCCGCCGCCCATTTTCGGGTCATTCCAGATGCGGAAACGCACCCAGTTCACGCCGTGCTCCTTGAAGATTTGCAGCACGTCCTTCGGCGTGCCGTCCACGTCCTTAAACTGCGCGCCATTGGCCTCCAGCGTAGGCACCATCGAGAGATCTGCGCCCTTGATGAAGTTCGCGGAAATCCCCGGAATCGGGTTCACCTGTACGGCCGCCTCACCCGGCGCTGCCGTGAACGTCAGCGCCCCGGCGAGCAACGCACCCAGAATGCAACGTGTCAGTTTCCCTTTTTTCATACTGTCACCTCATATTACTCCTGCAGGAAGAACTCGAAATTATCCAGCGAGCCCCAGTTGCCCGGCGCCGCATCCATCTCGACGCCGATTGTGGCCTTGCCGCCCTTGATGACGACATCCTTGATGGTCGTGACGTGCCACTTGTTCCAGCCTTCATCCTTGATGTCGGCCACCTGTTTCTGACCCTTGTCGCCGATCACGAAGAGCTGGGCGAGCTTCTGGCCGCCGCCACCCTGCGTGGAGACCGCCACGGTGTACTTGCCATCCTTCAGGCCCGTGAAGCTCTGCTGCGCCGTGAAGTGGAAGGCATTCGCCGCCCAGTAGTGCATAGCACCCTGGCCCAGCGCATCGCCCGCCTTACTCACGCAATCCACGGCCTGCTTGTCGCCCGTGATCGTCCAGCCGTCGAGCTTCACCGACTCAAAGGCCGGATTCTGCACGAGGTTGACCTTCTTGATGACGTTGACCTTGCAGGTGACGGTCTTATTGCCAGCGACCATGCCCTTGACCGTGTAGACGCCCGTCTTGTTAAAGACCGGTTTCGGGTTCTGCCACGTAATCGGCAGATTCTCCGCATGGTCGTCCGTATAGGTCATGCGCGTCGTCTCGGGGAGCTCCACCGGCGCACCGACGCCGCCCTCCACCGTGAGGTCGTCAAAGGCCTTGAACTGCGGTTTGACCGTCTTGCCGTTCGGGTTCGATACCTCGCTCCAGACGTTCATCGACTCCAGCGCCTTGCCCTTGTCGTCGAACATCGTGAGGTTATCCCACTCATCGCCCTCGCCGGTCTTCCAGCCGACACCCGGCACCGCGTACCAGTCCGGCTCCCAGTAGAAGATGCCCGTGCCGCGATGGTTCGGCACATCGACCACATGCTGCATGAGGTCGCGCAGGCCCGTGGCCTGCCCCTGTACCGTGCTGCGGTAGCCGCCGATGCGCTCCGCCGTCTCGCCATAGGGGTTCGGCATGTCATCAAAGTTCTTGTTCGTGTAGCCAAAGGCCGTCTCGACCACGATGACGTCCTTGTTGTAGCGTTTCGACACGTCGTTCATGTTCTCCTGCAGCTGCTGCATCGTGCCGTGCCAGAACGGATAGTAGGACATGCCGATGATGTCAAAGTCGTTGACGCCATTCTTCTGAATGAGCGAGTCGAAGAAGTTGCGGTAAACCGCATTGTCACCGCCATCCGGCAGGTGAATCATCGTCTTGATCTCATGTTTCGGATCGTTGTCGTGGATGGCTTTGAGACCTGCGGCGACCATACGCGAGAACTGCTTATCGCCATCATTTGAGGGCAGTTTGCCCTCCGGCCAGATCATGCCGCTCTTGACTTCGTTGCCGACCTGAATCATCTCCGGCTGCAGGCCCTGTTTCTGGAAGTCTTTCAGCACCTTGGCCGTATAATCATAGACGTCCTGCACGAGCTGATCCTTGCTGTGGCCTTCCCATGCATGTGGTTTGTACTGCTTCGCGGGATCAGCCCACCAGTCGCTGTAGTGGAAATCGATAAGCACCTTCATGCCCAGCGCCTTGGCGCGGCGCGTCATCTCGATGGCGCGTGCCTCGTCGGTGTTGCCACCGCCGCCCTGCCCCTTGCTCGGGTCATTCCAAATGCGGAAACGCACCCAGTTCACGCCGTGGTTCTTCAGCACCTGCAGGCAGTCCATCTCCTTGCCGTCCACATCGTAGAACTTCGCGCCGTACTTCTCCATCTCCGGGATCATCGAGACATCGCAGCCCTTGATGAAGTCCGCTGGCATCCCCGCCACCGGATTCACCTGCACGGCTGCCTCAGTAGACGGCTGCCAGGCAGCAAAAGAACCCGCGACCACCGCCGCGAGGACAAGACGTTTGAGCATAGCTTTCTTCATGATCTTCACCTCATACCCCCTGACGTGCCAACAGCACGCCCTAGCAATACTACTCTTTATGCATTATTATAGTTTTCCAGCGTTTACCGTAGTTTTCAGATTTTGAAAGGATTTGCAGTTATAGTTTATAGTTATAACTAAGGGTAATTTTTTTATATTTTTATAACTGAGCCATACCCGCTATAATCAAGGGAACGAAGAAAACACGCTTGATTCATAAAGGAGATTGATTGGCATGCTGACATCGGTTATTGGCTTCCCCCGCGTAGGCAGCCTGCGAGAGTTAAAATTTGCTACGGAAAAATATTTTCGCCATGAATGCACGGAGATCGAATTGCGTCAGGTGGCGCATAAATTGCGGCGTGCCGCCTGGCAACGGCAGAGGGAGGCCGGCATTACCTTTATCCCCTCGGGTGATTTTTCCTTTTACGATGGCATACTGGACACAGCCTTCCTCTTTGATCTGATCCCAGCGCGCTACCGTGAGCTGGATCTTTCGGAGCTCGACCGTTATTTTGCCGCTGCGCATGGCTATCAGGGCGAAAAGGGCGATGTAAAGGCTCTGCCGATGAAGAAATGGTTCAACACGAACTACCATTATATCGTACCGGAAATCGAGGACAATGCCCATTTCCATCTGGCAGGGCATAAGATCTTGACGGAATTCGCCGAGGCACAGGCATCTGGCATCCTGACCAAGCCGGTGATCTGCGGGCCATTTACGTTCCTTCATCTGGCACGCTACATGGGACGCAAAGGGGTAGCGGACTATATCGAAGAGGCGGCACAGGCCTATGCGGAGCTGCTGCAGAACTTTGCGAAACTGGGGGCAGAATGGGTACAGTTTGATGAGCCGTTCCTCGTCCATGACCTGTCGGCGGCGGATATCGCCTGCTTTACCGCGCTGTATGAAAAGATCCTCGCAGCAAAAGGATCGGTAAAGATCCTGCTGCAGACCTACTTCGGGGATATCCGCGACATCTACCCGACGATCATGGCTATGCCGTTTGATGGGGTCGGTCTGGATTTTGTCGAGGGCAAGCAGACCGCCGCGCTGGTGGAGCAATATGGTTTCCCTGCCGATAAAATTCTCTTCGCCGGTGTGGTCAATGGCAAAAATATCTGGCGCAACCATTACGCAAAGACGCTGAAGGTCCTGCAAAACCTGCAAAGCCATGGCATTACGACAGTCGTATCGACCTCCTGCTCGCTGCTGCACGTGCCATACACGCTGGCCCATGAGCAGAAACTGCCCGCCGAAGTCAAAAAACATTTCGCCTTTGCCTATGAAAAGCTGACGGAACTGCGCGAACTGGGCGATTTGGCCGAGAACCCGGCAGGCGAAGCGCTCGCGCGCAATGAAGAAATATTTGATGGCAGCCGCTACGTACCCGATCAGGCCGTCAGCGAACGAGTGAAACAGATCAGGGATGAGGATTTCACGCGTCAGCCGGCCTTCGCGGCGCGGGAGAAACGACAGCATGCGGAGTTCCGTCTGCCGCTATTCCCCACCACAACGATCGGCTCCTTCCCGCAGACGCAGGAGGTCAAGGCCGCGCGCAAGAAACTGCGCACCGGACAGATATCCGCTGCGCAGTATGAAACCTTTATCCGGGATAAAATCCAGCGCTGCATCCAGTTTCAGGAGGAACTGGGACTGGACGTACTCGTGCACGGCGAATATGAGCGCAACGATATGGTCGAATACTTCGGCGAGCATCTGTCTGGCTATTATTTCACGGAAAAGGCCTGGGTACAGTCCTATGGCACGCGCTGCGTAAAACCGCCGATTATCTGGGGCGATATCTCACGCAAGCACCCGATTACCGTCGCGTGGTCTGCCTACGCGCAGAGCCTGACGGACAAACCGGTAAAGGGCATGCTCACAGGTCCCGTGACGATTTTGAACTGGTCGTTCCCGCGCGAAGATATCAGTCTGGAGGCTCAGACCAGACAGCTGGCGCTGGCCATCCGCGACGAGGTGCTGGATCTCGAGGCCAACGGGATCCGCATCATCCAGATCGATGAAGCCGCCCTGCGGGAAAAGCTGCCCCTGCGTCAGTCAGACTGGTACAAGGAGTACCTCGACTGGGCCATCCCCGCGTTCCGGCTCGTACATAGCGGCGTCAAGCCAGAAACACAGATTCATACGCATATGTGCTATAGCGAGTTTACCGATATCATCCCGGCGATTGATGCCATGGACGCCGATGTCATCACGTTTGAAGCCTCCCGCTCCGACCTGCAAATCCTCGACGCCTTGCAGGCGAACCATTTCCGCACAGAGGTAGGGCCGGGCGTCTACGACATCCATTCGCCGCGTGTGCCATCGGTCGAGGAAATCACTGACGCCCTCCAAAAGATGGTGAAAAAAGTGGACGTTCGCAAGCTATGGGTAAATCCCGACTGCGGCCTGAAGACGCGCGGCGAAACCGAAGTAGAACAGAGCCTGCAGCATCTCGTAGCTGCTGCAGCAAACATGCGAAAAAAATATCAGAACAAAATAGACACGCAGGGGCAGCGTTGAATCAGCCCGGCAGATAAACCAAAAGGAAATGACCACGCCCAGGCGCAGCCATTTCCTTCTATTATATTATGTAACTATATGTGCCGTTTACTGGCGCACGAACTCGAAATTATCGATCGAGCCCCAGGTGCCGGGCTTGGCCTGCATCGTGACGCCGATCGTGGCCTTGCCGCCCTTGACCTCGATGTCCTTGATGGTAAAGGTGTGCCATTCGTTCCATTTCGTATCGGTGATGGGCGCCGTCTCGCGCTTGCCATTGACCTCGCAGAACAGCTCGTACTTGCTCTGGCCGCCGCCGCCCTGCGTCGATACCTTCAGCGTGTATTTGCCGTCGGGGAGATTGGTCAGCGTCTGGCTGGCCGTAAAGGCGAAGGCCTTGTCACTCCAGTAGTGCATGGCGCTGGTGCCGAGTGCATCGCCCGTCTTCTGCACGAGGTCGACGCACGGATCACCGGTGATCGTCCAGCCCTTGAGCGAACCGCTCTCGAAGTCGCCGTTTTGCGCGCAGTTAACCTTGTCACTCACATCGACGACGCAGAGCACATCGTGCTTTTCGCCGTTATAGGTCACCGTGCCATCCACGTTGTAGCGCCCCTGCTTTTGGTAGACAGGCGCAGGCGTCTCCCAGGTCACGGGCAGCATCTCCGTATGCTCGTCACTAAAGGCCACGCGCGCCTCCTTCGGCAGGGCGATCGTGCTGCCCGGGCCGCCCTCGGCCGCCTGTGTCTCCACGTAGTCAATGGTCACGGGCACGGTCGGCAGGCTCTGGTTGCTCACGTCGGCAAACGTGTTCCACGACTCGAGCGCCTTGCCCTTGCCGTCGAACATCGCGAGGCTCTCCCAGCCGTTGTCGTCACCGACGCCGCCGCCCACACCGGGGATGGAGTACCAGTCAGGCTCCCAGTAGAAAATGCCGAGGCCGCGGTGGTTCGGCACCTGCGCGACCTTGTCCATGACCGTGCGCAGGCCCGTGGCCTGCCCCTGCACGCTGGACTTAAAGCCGCCCGCACGTTCCTCCTTGGCACCGTAGAGGTTCGGGCAGCGGTCGTGGTTTTCGTTCGTATAGCCAAAGGCCGTCTCCACCACGACCACATCTTTGTTGTAGCGCTGGCTGATGTCGTTCATATTGGCCTGCAGCGCCGCCGGCGTGCCGTGCCAGAACGGGTAATAGCTGAGGCCGATGATGTCGAAGTCGTCAACGCCGTTATCCTTGATCAGCATATCAAAGAAGGTACGGTAGACCGCATTGTCGCCGCCGTCCGGCAGATGTACCATGAGGCGCGTTTTATGCCCGGGGTCGCAGTCATGCGCGGCCTTCAACCCCGCCGCCATGAGGCGCGAAAAGGTCTTGCCGCCGTCCTTGGCGGGGAGTTTGCCCACGGGCCAGAGCATGCCGCTCTTGAGCTCGTTGCCGATCTGCACCATCTCGGGCTGCTGGCCCGCCTTTTGGAAATCCGTCAGCACTTTCTTCGTATAGTCGTAGACGTCCTTCTCCAGCCGCGCCGCGTTGTGGCCCGCCCAGGCCGCCGGCGTCACCTGATGGCCGGGATCGGCCCACCAGTCGCTGTAGTGGAAGTCGATGAGCACTTTCAGTCCCAGCGCATGCGCGCGCTGCGTGAGCGCCAGCGCCCGCTTCGCATCGACGAAGCCGCCGCCCTGCGTCGGATGGTTGAAAATGCGGAACCGCACCCAGTTCACGCCATGATTCTTCATGATCTGCATCTCGTCGAGCTGCGTACCATCCTCATCATAGTACTTCGCGCCAGCTTCCTCCATCTGCGGCAGCATGGATACATCCGCGCCCTTGATAAAGTCCGCGGGCAGCCCCGGAATCGGATTGACCTGCACCGCCGCCTCCGAGAGCGGCTGCCACACTGCCAGAGAACCCGCGACCAAAGCCGCGAGTACCATACGTTTGAGCAAATTCCTTTTCATAAACGCTTCACCTCATCATCGGGGCGCTATCTCTATCTTGCGCCCACTAAATTTACTTTTCCTCACGATTCATTATAGTTTGCAAGCGTCTACCAAGGTTTTCAAATGCTGAAAAGATTTTTAAGCAGGGAACCACGTTTGAAGGAGCAAAGCGACGCGCAAACGTGTGTGAGTCGCTTAGTCAAGTCGCCGTCAGGCGAGCTTGACTTCCTTAAGCAGGGAGCCAACTTTGAAGGAGCGACAGCGACGCGCAAAGTTGTGCGAGTCGCTTAGTCAAGTCGCCGCCAGGCGAGCTTGACTTCCCTATAAAAAAGGACCGGCGATGCCGGTCCCCTGCTCAGGTTGTGATCCTAAGACTTTGGGCTTTTGCTGCGTTAGTGCCGGTCAAGCCACTTGCAGAGGTAGTAGCTGGTTACCCCTGCCACGACCGACAGAAGGAAGTTAAAAAATACTGCGTTCATTGGCTCTCACCTCCTCCGCTACGCACGAAGGAATGTTCCGCAGCAAGATTAGTATAACAAGCTATTGCATTTCAGGCAAGAGATGGTATAATTTAAGTAGCTAGGAAGTTGAAGAATAGTTCATTGGCGAAGCAAAAGCCCTCGGGAGTCGTGACCCGAGGGCTTTTGTGATATATGAAATGATTTACTGCTTGATGAACTCGAAATTATCCAGCGAGCCCCAGGTGCCGGGTTTCGCCTGCATGGTGACGCCGATGGTGGCCGTGCCACCTTTGACCTCGATGTCCTTGATTTCCACGGTGTGCCACTCGTTCCACTTCGTGTCCTTGATACCAGCGGTCTGGCGCTTGCCGTTTACCTCGCAGAACAGCTCGTACTTGCTTTGGCCGCCGCCGCCCTGCGTCGATACCCGCAGCGTGTATTTGCCCTGCGCATGATAGACGGGCGCGGGCGTCGCCCAGGTCACGGGCAGCATCTCTGCATGCTCGTCGCTGAACACCACACGCGCGAGGGGCGGCAGCGCGATTGGTGCCTCCATGCCGCCCGTGGCGGCCTGCGTCTCCACGTATTCGACTGTCACCGGCACGACGGGCTGGGACGCATCGCTGACCTTGTTGAACACATCCCAGGACTCCAGTGCCTTGCCGTCCTTGTCGAACATCGCGAGGTTCTCCCACTGGTCGCCCTCGCTGTTCGAGACGCCCGCCCCGCGCACGGCGTACCAGTCCGGCTCCCAATAGAACAGGCCGAGGCCGCGCCCGTTCGGCACCTGCGCCAGCCGCTCCATGACGGCGCGCAGGCCCGAGGCCTGCCCCTGCACGCTGGACTTGAAGCCGCCGATGCGCTCCTGCTCGCTGCCGTAGCAGTTCGGCGTGCCGTCGAAGTCCTGATTCGTATAGCCAAAGGCCGTCTCGGCGATGACCACATCCTTGCCGTAGCGCTGGCTCACATCGTTGATATTTTTCTGCATGGCATCGAGCGTGCCGTGCCAGAACGGATAGTAGCTGAGGCCGATGACATCGTAGTCATCCGCCGCATGCGTTTTCAGCATGTCAAAGAAACTGCGGAACAGCGCGTTGTCGCCGCCATCCGGCAGGTGAATCATGATCTGGATCTTCTTGTCCGTATCGCGCACGGCCCGTTCGCCCGAGGCGATGAGGCGGCAGAGTTCCTGTCCGCCATCCTTCGCGGGCAGTTGCCCCGTCGGCCAAAGCATGCCGTTCTTGATCTCGTTGCCGACCTGCACCATCTCGGGCTGCTCGCCCGCCTGCTGGAACATCTTCAGCGTGTCGCGCGTGTAGTTATAGACATCCTGCTCCAGCCGCGCCGCGCTGTGGCCAGCCCAGGCCGCCGGCGTTGCCTGATGCGCAGGGTCCGCCCACCAGTCGCTGTAATGGAAGTCGATGAGCACCTTGAGCCCCAGCGCATGCGCGCGCTTCGTCAGCGCCAGCGCCCTTTTCGCGTCGATGTTGCCGCCACCCTGCGTCGGGTTGTTCCACACGCGGAACCGCACCCAGTTCACGCCGTGGTTCTTCATGATCTGCATCTCATCGAGCTGCGTGCCATCCACATCGTAGAACTTCGCGCCCGCGGCCTCCATCTCCGGCAGCATGGACACATCCGCGCCCTTGATGAAATCCGGCCGCATCCCCGCCACCGGATTCACCTGCACCGCCGCCTCCGAGAGCGGCTGCCATGCAGCGAGCGAGCCCGCGACCAGCGCCGCGAACACCATACGTTTCAGCAAATTCCTTTTCATAAACGCTTCACCTCATAATACGGGGCGCAGCGCGCCCCAACTCTACTATCTACCTATGATTCATTATAGATTGCAAGCGTTTACCAGGGTTTCCGAATGCTGAAAAGATTTTCAAACACAAAAAGCAGCCACGCGAGGCTGCCACGGTAGATAATAGCGTTGGGAAGATTAGAATCAGTAGGTGAGCTCACCGAAAAAGGCCCTGCAGAGTGATTACCGCAGGGTCTTTTTGCACTACAATCGGCTGGTTAGACCAACTGCATGCAGATAGTGGTTAATGCCGCCGCTGGCGGATGTAGTCGGTCAATATATTGGCAATTATGCCAGATAAAATGCCCACTACCAGTGAAGAAATAATCTCGCCCATGTACTCTCACCTCCCTCACAAAACGAGAGGTTCGACGGCTTTCTTAGTATAGCATACATCTGTCCATTGTTGAAATCCTGCTTCCTGACAAAATAATATCTTGCCTATCGAGGGTAAAAATGTTATAGTAATGGTAAGGAAGAAATAAACTCGCGATGGCCATGTGCTATCATCGAAAAGGACCTTACGGAGTGGTTACCGTAAGGTTCTTTTTTGTGCCATGGATCCAGCAAAAACCACGGGCATGGCGCAAGGTTGCGAGGCTGCTGGCGGGGGGGGACGGAAAGCGTGAGATAGGCGCGCAGACAAAAAAGTGGCCGCACGAGGCGGCCACGGTAGGTAGTAGTGTTGGAGGGATTAGAAGCAGTGGGTGAAGGATGCGAGGGCGATGTCGTCGTAGCGACTGAAGTGGCCTGCATGTCGAAGGTTTTCAGATAATAGTAGGAATGATGTTATATCGCTTCGGGTACAAATTCGATTTTCAGTTGCATGCCCATACCAGCGGCCAGTCGTTTCAACGTACGCAAGGAAGGATTGGCGTTGCCACGCTCCAGTTTGCTGATGTCGCCTTGCGCTATCCCCGTACGCTCAGACAACTCCTTTTGGGTCAGGCCAGTCCTCTTGCGCGCATCAATCATAGCCTGGATGACTGCATGCTCCGGTTGAAGCGCCTCGTATTCCCTGCGGAATTCCTCATCTTGCAGCTGCTCTTTCAGGAAATCGTTGAACTTGTTGCTCATCATACCCTCTCCTCTCTGCGTAAAAATTCTGCTCTATACTGCTTCGCCCGCTCTATCTCACGTCGCGACGTTGCCTGTGTTTTCTTAACAAAGCCATTTGTCAGCACGATACGTTGATCAACAAAAAAGAAATACATAACCCGCGTAATATCCGAACCAAATTTTGCCCACAACTCAAAAATGCCATCCTGCAAGTATTTGGAATAAGGCTCACGCAGTTCGTAGCCGTTACTCTGCAAAAGGCTGATCATATCGACTACCTTCGCACGCATTTTCTTATCCAATGAAAGAATGAAATCCTTGGCGGGCTGCTCGCCGTTAGTCTTCGTGAAAAACTCAACTTCAAACTCCATATCATGCCTCCTATAACAATTATATAGGATTTATCCCTTATTTGCAACGATACCACCCAAGCTGCGCATAACAAAAGTGGCCGCACGGGGCAGCCACGGTAGGTAGTAGAGTTGGGGAGATCAGAAGCAGTAGGTGAAGGATGCGAGGGCGATGTCATCGTAGCAATTTGTATTTATTATAGCACATTTCGTCCATACGTGGTATAATCATGGTGCCACGGCCCTAACCAGCCCACTACAGCTCCCTGCTCTGCGGGGAGCTTTTTATATACACGAAGGGGATAAGCCCTCGGTAACCGGCCGATAACTCATCCCCAAATGCAAATGACCTTACGTTTTGACATTACTATTCTACCACATGAAGGGAATTTACACAAGTAAAATAACGACTTACGACAAAAAGACGTTTCCGTGGTAACCAGCCCCGAAAACGCCTCATCAGTCGCAAAATGCCCCTACGTACTTGTGACATATTTATTTTACTACACCGTCACGGATTTGGCAAGGTGAATGGATGGGGAACTAACGCAAAAAGTGGCCGCACGAGGCGGCCACGGTAGGTAGTAGTGTTGGGGAGATTAGAAGCAGTAGGTGAAGGATGTGAGGGCGATGTCATCGTAGCAATTTGTATTTATTATAGCACATTTCGTCCATACGTGGTATAATCATGGTACCACGGCCCTAACCAAGCCAATCTGGTAAGGAAGGGGGCAGACGTCAATTGAATCTACGCCATATTGTGACCGAACTGGTAATCAGCGCGCTGGGGAGTCTCCTGGCAGCGTTGGTTCTCCATCTGTTAGCGTGGCAGGTCACCACATTCCGCGGTACTGACAGAGAAAGGGCCTAACCAGCCCACAACCTACGGTCCCCTGCTTAGCAGGGGCTTTTTCATGTAAAATAAATAGGAATACACTTTGGTAACCAGCCGCAGTGTATCCCTCAGACGCCAAATGAATCTACGTTTTGACACATTTATCTTACCACACCGCCACGGTTTTGGCAAGAGGATTGGCGGACATGCAGCGCCAGCCGAGGCCGCAGCCGCGGGCGCCGGTGTCCCAGCGGCTGCCGGTGCCGCCCGCGCGGCGCATAATAAAAGTGGCCGCACGAGGCGGCCACGGTAGGTAGTAGAGTTGGGGAGATTAGAAGCAGTAGGTGAAGGATGCGAGGGCGATGTCGTCGTAGCGGTCGAAGTGGCCGTTGTTGGTGTTAGAGGCATCGTAGCTGGCATTCGCATCGAACGGCTTCAGACGATAGAAGGAGAAGTCGAGGTTCGTATTGGTCGCGAGCATGTAGCTCCAGCCAATACCCCAGCCGCGGACACCATTGCCCCAGCGGTTGTCTTCACCGCCCCAGTTGCTGTTGCCGCCGGCGATGTCGAGGCGATGGCCCCACTTCTGCGAGTCGATGGAGGCATTGCCGAGCGCGTAGTAGTCAAAGCGCAGGTTCCACGAACCTGGCTTACGCCAGTTGCAGGTACCGTAGGTCAAACGCGTCCAGAAGCCCTTCTTATCGAGGTCGCCACCGGCCTGATTCTTGCCATTAATGTTGTTGTACAGTCCCTCAGCAAGCAGATTGACTTTGTTGGAAATCTGGGAATTAAATCCTAGCGCATACTGATTAAACTTGTAGTCTTTATCGTACCAGTTTTCTTTCGTGGTCGTCTTAGCGGTATATGCTTCTTTTACACCAGTATTGGTGCTTGTACTCGTATCTATAGAGAAGCTAGAATTACTATTAACATCCCAGCCTTTCCACGTACCGCCTTCCTGCCAAAAACTACCATTGGATTTATGCCAAGTACCGGAACCGGATTCTTTCACCCAAGGACTGTTACTGTCTGAAAGAGCATACCCATGCTCGACCGTAGTTTCATACTTGGTCTCAGCAGCACTCAAGGTACTATTCGTATGCATCGTGCCAAACGTGAACTGCGTGGCAGGGCTGGCCTGATATTTCACATTCGTAAAGTAGGCCCACATCGTGGTATCGTGCCAGCCTTCCGCGGCGAGATCACCATAACCAGCCATGATGTTCACTTTCGGGCCGAACTGATGCGAAACGGCAAAACCATCGACGGGGTTATCCCACCAGACGCCACCCTGGCCGACACTCACGGGGATACGGCCGACGGAAACACGCGTGCCCTTGTTATCCCAGTTGAAGGCAGCTTTATCAAGGCGGAACGAGCTCTGGTTCTTGTAGCTGACATCCCAGTCGTTGTAGTTCGCATGGGCTCTATCAGACGTAGAATACTCTGCGCCCTTGTGTTCGTCCGTGCTGTCCTCATATTTAATGCGGGCATCTACGGTGACATTCTTCACCGGCTCCGCCCACATGCCAAGGCGCATACGTTTCTCCCACTGGCGCTCCTTGCCTGTCTGCGGATTATTCCAATAGGTATTGGGGTGCGTCATTTTGCCGTTCTTGTTCTGGAAATAGCGCAGACGCGTATCACCGTACCACTTAAAGCTGGACTGGCCTTTTTTCAGTGCAGCCACATCCTGCTCAAGCCCCGTCAGACGAGCGTCCATATCTTTCAGCTCCGCCTTGAACTCGCGCGTCAGCTTTTTGATGGCCCCCTTATCCTTCATGCCAACGCTGCCATATTTCTGCGCCGCCTTGGCGACGATTTCGGCCATTTCGTAGCGGTTCATGAGTTTGTCACCGCCGAACGTGCCGTCGCCGTAGCCCTCCACGACGCCGTCTTTGACGAGCATGTTCACGGCGTCATAGGCCCAGTGGCCCTGCGGCATGTCCTTGAACGGGTTCTGCGCGGCGAAGGCCGGCGTTGCCGTCAGCGTGGTGGCTGCCAGGACGGCAGCGACGAGTGCTTTTTTCTTCATTGTCCTAAATCCTCCTACTACTTCTCTCTGCGAGGTCCCCTGATCTCGCTTTTTGTGGGTGGCAGGGTTTGCACGTTGTTTCCTTGTTGCCAATGTGTGTGCCTGCCTATATGGTGAACAGTTAGCCTGTTACCAACGATTTAATCCTTGATGAGGTTCAGCGCGAAGTCGAGGGCTTTCTGCGGGTCACGGGTGAGGCCGACGTATTCGCGGCCGCTGGTCGTGGCGCTCTTGACGCCCTTGGCGTTGCAGTCCTGCTGGAGCTCGTCGAACATGGAGGCCATCTGCGGTGCGAGGATGATCAGGTCGAAGTCGCTGATGAGGTCCTTGTGCTGGCCGTAGGCCATGGCGATGGACTCGACGGGGACACCGCGCTGCTTGGCGCCTTTGCTGATGGCTTTGGCGAGCATGGAGCTCGTAGCGCCCGAGGCGCAGAGCACGAGCACGCGGCGCTCCGGCATATCCTCTGCCTCGGCCTCGCTCTGGAGGGCGGCGGCGCTGGACGCCTGGGCTACGTTCGCGGAGGCGTTCGCTGCGGCACCTGCCATGGCGGGCTGCATCACGACACCTTCCTCGATGGCCTCGGCCTCTTTCTCGGCGTCCTCCGGCGTAGCCGTTTCCTCATCGTCCGCGGAGATTTCGCCATTTGCGATGGCCGTCTCACGGGCGACGAGCTGTTTATCATAGACGCGGAAGAACGGATAGTACATGACGGCATCGACCACCAGCAGCAGCGGTGCGAGGATGAACGCGAGTTTCGCGAAGCCCGTGCCGATGACGAGGCCGATCGGGGCCGGCGTCGTCCAGGGCAGGATGTAGAGGAACGAGTTCATGCCGAGGTTATCGACGAAGAATTTGAAAATCCAGACGTTCGCAATCGGGGTCAGGATGAACGGGAAGAACAGAACCGGGTTCAGCACAATCGGCGCGCCGAACAGGATCGGCTCGTTGACGGCGAAGGTAACCGGGATGATGGAGGCGCGGCCCACAGCCTTGAGCTGCTGGGATTTCGCGATGAAGGCGCACATGGCGCAGAACATCAGCGTTGCGCCCGTGCCGCCGAGGGTGGCGACGAAGTAGGACGTCGGATGCGTGAGGATGTTCACGGCATGGCCGCCCGCGGAGTAAATCTGCAGGTTGGCCTCGATGTTGGCGATGTAGATGGCGGTGACGGCCGGCTCGACGATGGACGGGCCGTGGATGCCGACGAACCAGAACATGGCCATAGCACCATAAATGATCGCGACGCCGATGTAGCCATCCGCGGCGACAAACAGCGGTTTGAACAGCTCGAGAATCCAGACGCCGAACATCATGCCCGTGAGGTGCTGGAACACGATGCTGCCAGCCCAGAACACAAACACGGCGACGGAAAGCGGAATCAGGTCGGCGAAGGTCTGCGCGATGTAGTGCGGCACCTCGTCCGGCAGTTTGATCGTGATGTTGCGGCTCACGAAGAACTTGTAGATGTTCGGTACGGAGAACGCCACGACGAACGCGGAGAGCAGGCCTTTCGTGCCCATGAACTCCGCCGCCATGCCGCCCTCAATCGGCTTCACCGCGAGGAGCAGCAGGCAGATGATCGCGACGATCATGACGGAGACGTCGTTGATCTGGCGCAGCTTCGGCAGCTTGTTGTTAATGCTGTCGGTCAGGCTCTTGGAAATGGTGGCGACCATGAGCACCGCGAGGATACCCATCGAGTAGTTGTAGGCCTGCCAGAGCGGCGTGCTGACCTCTTTCGGCAGCTTGATGCCGAAGATCTCCGGCACGCTGGCGACCAGGATGAACAGTGACGAGAACAGGATGACCGGGATGCAGCTGACGAAGCCGTCTCGGATTGCCCTCAGGTACTTGTTGTTGGAAACCTTCTCGAAGAAAGGCTTCATCCTCTCAACAAGCGCAATCATTTTTTCCATGATACTTTTCCCTTCTTTTGCTTGTTCGCAGAAGTGTTGGATCCTCATTTCCTCTGCTTTTCTCTTTCTGTAATCAGTATACGAAAAAATCGTTTCCACGTGTTTTCACGTTCTGAAAAGATTTTCAGAACATTTTCAGAACGAAAATAAGGATTTCCGTTGTGCTTTACTTACCGTAGGCCTCGAGGACGGGGAGCTCTTTGCCTTCGAAGTCGAACCAGGTCGTGTTATCGACGACGTTGACATCCGTCGTGTGATTCGACTCGAACTGCGCCCAGCCCGCGTCCGGCGCCTTGATCATGACGGGATCCCAGTAGATATCGCCGATGCAGCCGTGATCGGGGACGGCTTTCAGCGCCGCGAACAGGTCCTGCATAAAGGCCTTCTGCCCCTGTTTGCTCATGTCGCTGTAGGGGCCGTTGTTCACGAGCTGGCCGGGCCAGCCATCGGAACGCGTGCGGTTCCAGGCGTAGCCCGTCTCCATGATAATCGTCTGCTTGCCGTATTTCTTGTGCAGGTAGTCGCAGTATTCCGCGACCTTGTCCGTCTTGACCTTGTGGAAGAACGGATAGTAGGAGGCGCCCATGATGTCGTAGTCGATGCCGTATTTCTGGCAGTTACCGAAGAACGCATCGCCCTTGTCGATGTGGCCGCCATCCGCGATGTGCAGGATGATGCGCGTCGTGGGCGAGACCTCCCGCACGGCGCGGGCGCCTGCGTTCACGAGGCGCGCGTAGTTCTGCCAGCCCTCCGGCGTGTCGAGCTTCGCATAGGGATAGAGCATGCCGCCCTGCGTCTCGTTGCCGAGGGAGATGAACTCCGGCGTCAGATCGTCCTCCTTGAAGTCCTCCATGACGGATTTCGTGTATTCATAGGTCAGCTCCTCCAGCTTCGCAATGGCCGCCTCGCCCGTGAGCCCCTTGAGCTGGTCGCTCCACTCGTGCGGCACGTTCTGGCGCTCGCCGTTCGTCCAGTAGTCGCTGTAGTGCAGCGTGAGCTCGATGGCCATGCCGCGCTCGCGCGCCTCCCCCGCGATGCGCAGCGCGTCGCGCTCGATCACGTAGTTCGGCGGGCAGTACCAGGTGCCATCGCCACGGCCCGGTCCCGGATCGTTGTAGATGCGCACGCGCGCAATGTTCACGCCGTGATCCCTGGCGATGTCGAGCGCATTACTCTGCGTGCCATCCTTGCGGTAGAACTTGCCGCCCTTGCGCTCGATGTAGTGCAGCATCGAGAAGTCGCCACCCTCATAGAACGTCGTAATCGGTGCCTGCTCCTTTTCTTGTTCCTGCGCCGCCGGCACCGCGTCCGCCGCACAGCAGAGATTCGCGCCGAATGCCACCGACAACAGCCCCATACACAGAACCTTCTTCCAACCTTTCATCGTTATGTCCTCCCTTTCACTTTTCCCTAAACCAATACTTTCCTACCCGGAAAAAAGCGGCAAAAAGAAACCCCACGCATGAACCGCTAAATACATGCGCGGGGTTTCGTTCGTATAAATGCTTAATTACCGCTTGCCTAAGCAAAGTATAGCATATCAGCGCCTGCGCATCAAGATTCCACAGAAAAATTGAGTCAAAAATCGAGCTGTGCAACAGGCACATGTATGTACAAATATCTTTACTCCGGCAGATTCAGCTCGCCGCTCTCCGCCATGTCGCGGTACCAGTAGGCGCTCTTTTTCGGATAGCGCTTCTGCGTCTCGTAGTCGACATAGAACAGGCCGTAGCGCTTGTTATAGCCGTTGCTCCAGGAGAGCACGTCCATGAGGCTCCAGATATAGTAGCCCTTGACCGGTACGCCCTCGTCGACGGCCTTGAGCAGGTACGCGAGATGCTTGCGCACGTAGTCGATGCGCGGCGTATCGTCGATCTCGCCATCGACGAAGTCATCCTTGTAGCCCATGCCGTTCTCGGAGATATAGATCTCCCTGACCTCGGGGTAATATTTCTGGATGCGCTTCAGCTGGCGGTACATGCCCTCAGGATAGATGGGCCAATCCCAGTCCGTCGTCGGCACCTCGGGGTTCGAGACGCGCGCGCCGATGCCCTGCAGGCAGAACACGCTCGTGCCCTTCGCGCCCGTGCTGTTGTTGACGACCTTGCTCTCGCCCTCGTAGGCCTGGAGGAAGTGGCTGGAGTAATAGTTCATGCCGAGGAAGTCCATCTTCTTCGCAGCGGACTTCATGGCCTCGAAGTCCTCGGGCTCCGTCTCCAGTTGCGCGCCGTTCTTCTTGAGGATCTCGTTGATGAGCGCCATGACCTCCGGCGTGTACTCGCCTTTGTAGCAGGCGTCCATCATGAAGCGGTTCGAAATCGCATCGTCGAGGTCGCGCGCATGGATGTTCTCCGGCGTCGGCGTGATGGGCTCCTTGCCCTCCAGCGTGTGCACGATGCCGATGCTGCCCGGCAAGCCCATGGATTTATACATGTTCACGGCCTTCGCATGGGCGACCATGAGGTTATGCTCGATCTGGATGGCCTTGCCGATCTGGAACGTCTCGTTCGGCGGGAAGTTGCCCGCGATGTAACCGTTCTGCGCGATGGACCAGGGCTCGTTGAACGTGGCCCATTTGCGCACGCGGTCGCCGTAGTGCTCGAAGCAAATCTGTGCGAAGTTCAGGAACGCATCGATCGTCGCACGGTTCAGCCAATGACCGTTCTTGAAGAGCGGCAGCGGCGTGTCGAAATGATGCAGCGTGACGAAAGGCTCGACGCCCTGGGCGATGCACTCGTCGATGAGCTGGTCATAGTAGGCGATGCCCTTCTGGTTCACGGGGCCGACGCCATCCGGGATGATGCGCGTCCAGGAAATGGAGATGCGGATGCCGTTGATGCCGAAGGCCTTGCAGAGGCGCAGATCCTCCTTGTACTGATGATAGAAGTCGCTGGCCGGGTCGCCGTGATAGCGGCTCCCGGGGCGGTTCAGATACTCATCCCAGGCGCAGGGGCCGCGGCCATCCTCCGCCGTCGCACCCTCGACCTGATAGGCCGCCGTGGCGCCGCCGAAGATAAAGCCTTGCGGAAAATTTTTCGTTGCCATAGTGCGCTCCTTATTTCCGATGCTTCAGCAGGCGCTTGTCGATGTCTGAGAGCAGCATCGCCGTCATCAGATGATCCTGCGCATGCACGGTGAGGAAGCCGATCTCGATATCCTCGCCCGCAGCCTCTTTGCTGATGAGCTCCGTCTGCTGGTTGTGGGCGTTCAGGATGAGGTCGTCACCCTCCTTGACGAGCGCCGCACCTTTGTCGTAGTCGCCGTCCATGATGGCGTCGAGCGCATCGAGGTACTTCGTGCGGGCGTCACCGGAGTAGGCGACGATCTCCATCGCGATCATTGCCATATCGTCTTTCGTCATTGCCATGTATGTCACCTTATCTTTCTAACTTTTCCCGAACTTCAGTATAGCATGAAATTAATCGTGATAGTACCCTTCGGCCCAACGCTTGTTGTAGAGGTCGAAGATGTGGTCGTTCTCGATACAGTCGTTGTCCGGGATCATCTCGTCGATTTTCTTAATGAGGGCGTCGCGCTCCGGCGTCGGCTGGTATTTCGCCTTCAGGAAGGCGTCGAGGATGTACTCGATGGTGCCGATGCCGACCACGCGGCCGCCGCAGCCGATGACGTTAGCGTTGAGGTGCTCCTTCGCCGCGACCGCCGTCTGTACGTCCGTCACGCAGGCTGCGCGCACGCCTTTGACCTTCTGCGCACCGTTATTGATGCCGATGCCCGTGCCGCAGATGCAGACGCCCAGGTCAACCTCGCCCTTGGCGACGAGCACGCCGACCTTGCGGCCGTAGATGGGGTAATGCGTGCGGATGAAGTCGTAGGTACCCACGTCGATGACCTCATGGCCCTGCTTCTTCAGGAACTCGGCAGCTTTGATTTTGATATCCGTGACGATATGGTCACAGCCAATAGCGATTTTCATAAGTGATTTCCTCCAGTCGTTGCAGATTAAAGCTCACGGTTCAGCATGTCGATGCGCACCTGATGACGGCCACCGTCGTACTCCGTCTTGACGAAGTTCTCGGCCAGCTGGCAGGAGAGCACATCCGCCGTGATGTTGGCGCCCAGCGCGATGATCTGCGTCGCATTGTGATGGCGCGTCATGGAGGAAGTGTAGTCCTCGTAGGTCGGCGCGCAGACGATGCCGTGGTTCTTGGAGGCGATCATGAACGGCGCCACGCCGTAGTCATCGATGACGATGCCGCGGTTCACATCATCCTCGCCCTGAATCGCATGCACGACGTTCATCGTGGCCGTGAAAATATCGTTGTCAGAGAGGTCCTGTACCTCATAGCCCTTGTCCTCAAGGTAACCCTTGACGACATCCTTCAGGCGTGCGCCTTCCTGGTTGGCTGCAATAGCAACTTTCATGTTTCTTCTTCCTTTCTGTATAAAAGGGGCGACACCCATAGCTGCCCCTCAATGGCTATCTGCTTTATGCTTTTATTATAGGGATTGCGCGGCGGGCTTTGTTTTCACAAATTGAAAATCTTTTCCGCCACGCCAAAAAGACAGCCTGCCGCCACAGACTGCCTGAACGAGTGATAGGTATCGGTTTCCTTTATTCTCCTTGTCATCCATGGTACAATGACCCTAGGGAAAAGTTATTTAGGAAAAAAGGGACGATAAATCATGCTTATCAAGCTGGATCATAATTTCCACGAGCATCTGACCGAGACCGAGAAAAAAGTCATCAACTTCATCAATATGAATGTGGAGAAAATCGCCTCCATGTCCATCAGCGATGTGGCGGATGCGACGTTCTCCTCGCCGGCCACCGTCTCGCGCACCATCAAGAAGTGCGGCATCTCCGGCTTTGCCGAGCTGCGCTACCTGCTCGCGCAACAGCAGGAGACGCGCACGGATGACACCGACGTCAACGAAATTTTCAATAAATCGTTACTCGAGGTCTCGAACACCATCGATCATCTCTCGATCGAGGATATTCTCTCCGTCGTGAAAGAACTGCGCAGCGCCAGCCGCATCTACCTGCTCTCGCGCGGTCTCTCCGAACATGTAGCGCAGGAACTCGCACTGAAGCTGCAGATCCTCGGCTACAACGTCTTCGAGAACTCCGATCCCTCCATCATGCGCGAGGTCACCTCGCATGTGAAGCGCAATGAGCTCGTGATTATCTTCTCGCTCTCGGGCGAGACACCGGAACTGCTGCGGGCCGCGGAGAACGCCGCCAGCCTCGGCGCGCGCATCGTCTGCATCACCTGCGGTGCCCCGACCGTGCCGCTCGCGCGCATTGCACAGCTCACCATCTACGGCTACAAGCATCAGCATGTCTCCATCAAGAGCGTCGATGCCACCTCACGCCTGCCGCTCTACGTCATCTCGCGCATCCTCGTCGACTACCTGACCATGCAGAAAAATCAGGAGGCCGAGAAAAAGCGCCAGAAGGACGAAGCCTACCGCAAGCAACATTACTTTCAGGTCTGAGAAAACGATTGCAAAAAAAGAGCACGCAGCGGCGTGACACATCGAAACATGTGCCCGCCGTTGCGTGCTCTTTTCCTATTTGCTTTGACCGCCACCTGGAAACAAAACAGAAAGGCGGCACCCGCGAAAACACGGCGCCACCTTTCCAGGCGTCAATGTGCAGAAGCAAGCAATTACTTGCCGATATACGCTTTGAACTTCGCCACATCGCTGTTAACGACGAGTTCCTCGGGGAACTGCGCCGCCGCGATGAGCTTCTGGCTGTACTCATGCGCGCCCACATCGAGATCGATATGCGCGTCGCTGCCCATGATGACCTCCGTGCCGAACTCCTTGCAGGCCGCGAGCAGCTTCAGGCCATTCTCCCACGAGCCGGGGCGGCTGCCATTCGGGCGGTACGAGCTGTTGTTGATTTCCAGCAGCACGTGCTGCTCGCGCGCCGCCTTTGCAATGGCGCGGAAATCCACAGGATAGTAGGGATTGTCGGGATGGCCGATGATGTTCACGCGCGGGTTGCGCATGGCATTCACGATGGCCTGCGTGTTCTGCTCCTCCGTGCCCGGCTCGATGCAGATGTCGTGCAGGCTGGCGATCGCGTAGTCGATGCGGCGCAGATATGCCGCCGAGAGGTCGGTCGAGCCCGCATAGTCGATGATATTGAGCTCAGCGCCCATGACCACATCCACGCCATAGCACTCAGGCCGCACCACTTTGAAATTACAGAAATAAATCTCCGGGCATGAACCCTCCATGCGCGGCCCGTGCTCAGAGAGTCCCACGAGCTTCAAATGGCGCCGCTCGCCCATCTCGATCATCTCACGCAACGTGCTGTAGGCATGCCCGCTGGCGATCGTATGCATATGAACATCCAAAAAATCCTGCATGTTTCTGCCTCCTGATTTTCACGCTCAATCAGCCCCATTATACAACGAAATGCGCAAAAAAGAAAACGTTTTATTTATACAAAAAAAGCCCCGCTATGGCGAGACATAGTGATGAACCGTCCATTTACGAGCAGCCTTGAGCAATCACCATAAAAAAACCAATCGGTACTTTACTGAAACGCATCAACGTCCCAAAACAGATCCCGCAGGCTGATGTGGAAATCTTCATAGAGCGAAACAGGGATATCCTGCGGCGCGGCGGCGCGGTCGTCCGGTTCCATCTCTGCAAGTTCCTCATCCGTATAGCAGGCATACGTCTCGTGCAGTTCCAGACGGCCGTTTTCCAGGTAATAGACCTCCACCGTCTTGCCCAGCGGCGTGATGAGCCAGTACTCTTTGACCCCGGCCGCTGCGTAATGGCGCATCTTCGCCCCGCGGTCGTTTTTCATCGTCGAGGGCGAGAGCACCTCCACAACGAGATCCGGCGCACCATGCACGCCGTCTGGCTTGATTTTACTGCGATCGCAGACAATCATGGCATCGGGAATGTAGCGATTTTCCTCATCCAGGAAAACATCCGTGCCATCGGCGAAAGGCACACACGTTTTGCCCAAAAGATAATTCCCTAAAAGCCGTCCCAAATTAAACACGACACGATTATGCGACACGCGCGGCCGCGGCGACATGAGCACCGTCCGCCCCTCAATGCGCTCAACGCGCGGCGGATCCTGATAAGCCAGATTCTCCATACGAGCTTCCCCCTTATTATCAAGGAATAACTAAAGTATAAATTTTATTCCTGAAGCATATCCATTATAGCATGGAATGAGAGGCTATTCCATATACATAGAACCCGCCCTGCACCAGGCAGGACGGGTTCTGCGGCGTCTTGGGAAGGACGCCCAGGGTAAAACATTTGGGAATTGGGGAATAAATAGGATTGGGAATAAATGGGGAATGTAAGGAATATGGAAGATGGGGAAATATGGAATAGGATGGGGATCAGAGCCGGGTTACGGTGATCTGCGGCAGCAGCGTTTTGACTGTATCCTTGCGGACAAAACCGCTCTCCTCCTCCATGGCATTTGCGGTGCCGCAGGCTGCTGCGAGACGCAGCAGGTCCGTCACAGGGAGATGACGGGCGAAGCCCGCGGCGGCACCCGCCACGAAGGAATCACCAGATCCGACCGGGTTGCGGCACTCGATGTGCGGTACCGTGACGCGGAACAGGCCCTCGCTGCAGCCGGCGATAGAACCGGCCGCACCGAGCGAGACGACGGCAAGGGGGATGCCATCATCCAGGAAAGCCTGTACCTCACGGACGACATCGGCCTCGTCTTTGACGGGGCGGCCGCGCAGAGCCTCGATCTCATCCTTATTCGGCTTGATAAAGTCTGGCCGGGCCTTGATGCCCTCAGCCAGGCGCTGGCCGCTCGTGTCCAGCAGGAACTTCCTGCCCGCAGCCTTTGCCTCCTGGCAAAGCGTGGCGTAAAAGTCCACCGGCACACCGCGCGGCAGGCTGCCCGATGCCACGACGACATCGGCAGTCTTCAGGAGCTGTGTGTACTTCGCCTGGAAGGCCGCAAGCTCCCCCGGCATCACCACCGGACCGGGCTCGAGAAGCTCGGTCTGGGCACCGTCCTCCGTGATAACCGCGAGGCAGGAACGCGTCTCGCCAGCAGTCTTTACGAAGTCGCCCCTGATGCCGTAGTCCTGTACACGGTCCGCGATGAACTCGCCCGGCTTGCCGCCGAGCCAGCCCGTCACGAGCGTGTCTTCGCCGAGAATGGTATCGACATTGGCCACATGGAGGCCCTTGCCGCCCGGCGTATTATCAACCGCCGTAACGCGCTGCACCTCACCCTTCTTCAGGTCGGACAGGGTATAACGCTTATCGACGGAAGCATTCAGATTGAGTACGAGAATCATGGTACAATCCTCTCTGCCGCCAATCAATAGCGGTTCTTGCTGAGGCAAACCTCGATCTTATGCTGCACGACTTTCTTCATGGCCTCTTTGCCCGGCGTCATGTACTTGCGCGGATCGTTGGCATCCGGATTCTCCTTGAAGAAAGCCTTGACGGCGTTCGAGAACGGGATCTTCAGATCCGTTGCGATGTTGACCTTGCAGATGCCCAGCGTGATGGCCTTCGAGACGAGCTCATCCGGCACATCGGATGCACCGTGGAGAACCAGAGGAATGTCTACCTTGCTGCGAATCTTCTGCAGACGGTCGAAGTCCAGATGCGGACGGCCCTTGTACAGGCCATGCGCCGTGCCGATGGCGACGGCGAGGCTGTCGATGCCCGTCTCCGCCACGTAGCGGACGGCATCGTCCGGATCCGTGTAGGCACTCTCGGCATCGGAGACCTCAACGTTATCCTCACGACCGACGAGCTTGCCCAGCTCTGCCTCGACCGTAGCGCCGCAGGTATGGGCGAACTCGACGACCTTCCTGACCTTGGCCACATTCTCCTCGTAGGGCAGGCGGGAAGCATCGATCATGACGCTTCGGCAGCCGGCGGCAATCGTCGTCTCTATCTGGTCGATATCCTCATGATGATCCAGATGGAAGGACATCGGGATGTCGTACTTCTCCATGGCCGCACCGACGAGCGCGATGAGGTAATCTTTGTCGGCGTACGTCACCGTGGACGGCGTAGCGGCGATGATGACCGGGGAACGCATCTCGGCAGCCGTCGTCACGACGACCTGCAGCGTCTCGAGGTTATGGATATTGAACGCCGGTACCGCGTAATGGCCAGCCTGGGCATCCAAAAGCATCTGTTTCGTGTTGTGCAGTTTCATAGTTCTCTTTCTCCTTATGCCGGAAGCGGTGCCGCTTCCTTATACTTCTCCACTCTCCGAGTGGCTATGGGACAAATTCTGAGTCGCGAAGCTGGTCTGCAGCCCGCCGCTCACGGTCAGCATGAGCCGCCGCCGGGCGAAGTCGCCATACCAATGGACGCTCTTTTTCGGGTAACGGTGGCCATCGGCGTAGTCGACGTAGAAAAGGCCATAGCGCTTCTCATAGCCGTTCGTCCAGGACATGCAATCCACCAGCGACCAGACGAAGTAGCCACGCACGTCCACGCCATCTTCCATGGCATCGAGCACCGCCGCGATGTGCTGGCGGATGTAATCGATGCGGTCATCGTCTTCTACCGTACCTTCTTCCAGCGCCTCGCGGCAGCCCAGCCCGTTCTCCGTAATATAGATGGGCTTGTCGGGGTAATCGCGATGGATACGCATGAGCATATCGTAGAGCCCCTGCGGGAAAATGGACCAATCCCAGTCCGTCGTCGGCACGTCTGTCTTCTGCAGGCGGCGGCTGATGCCGCGCAGTGCATAGGTCGTCGTGCCGCGCTGGCCGCTGCCGTTGTGGTGCACGACGCTTTCGCCATGCCATGCCGTGCAAAAGTGGCTCGCGTAGTAGTTGACGCCGAGGAAGTCCATCTGGCCGGCCGCCCGATGCAGCGCCTGTCGCTCTGCATCGGTCAGGCTGCAGGGCAAAGGCTCGCCTTGCAGGGTCTCCAGCAGAGCAAGCCGCGTTTCCTGCCGCAATTCCCCCGTGAGCACGAGGTCGAGCAGGAAGCGGTTCGTGAAAGCATCATCGAGCATGGCTGCGTGCTGATCGGCCTCCGTATCCTCATAGGGATATACGGACTCGGCCCGATGGGCCAGGCCGATCTCTCCCCTGCCGCCGAGCTGGCGATAGAGGTTCACGACCTGCGCATGAGCGAGCAGCTCGCGCGTAAGCGCCTGCAATGCCTTACCGGCGCCCGCCTGCTCCCCTGGCGGGAACAGCCCCGTCACATAGGCATTGACCGTCTCCGTAACCGGATCCTTAAGCGTCAGCCAGTGATGCACGCGGTCGCCGAAATGCTCGAAGCACAGCTGCGCGTACTGCAGGAAGCGCTCGGTCGTCAGCGGCTGCAGCCAGCCACCCTGCTCCGCGAGATACGCGGGCAGGTCGAACTGATAGAGCGCCACCCAGGGCTCCACCCCGGAGGTCACGCATTCATCGATTACTGCGTCGTAGTATAGCAGACCGGCCGGATTGGGATTTCCTTCCTCATCCAGCAGACGCGTCCAGGAAAAGGAGAGCTCCAAAGCCTGGATATGCTGCTGCGCGCAATGGTGAATGTCCTGACGAAAATGATGGTAACTGTCGCTCGCGCGTTCCGCCTGGAAGGTACTGGCTGCGCGATACAACCAGCGGTCCCAGACACTGGGAAGCCGCCCGCCTTCGCGAACCGCTCCTTCGACCTGATAGGCCGCTGTCGCCGCTCCGAGGATGAACTCCCGCGGTACGGTGCGTATCATGGCTCTCACTCCCTTCTTCCTTTTACGCTTATCATTATAGTTTTTCCGCGCCGCCCTATGTTTTCACCTTTTGGAAATGTTTTCAGTACCACTGACGTATTTTGGTACAGCAAAAAAGCCGGCACGCGTTTCTGCGTACCAGCTTCATGGATAGAACTATGCTTTTTAAATTTTTGCGTACTCCAGCACTTCGCGCTGGCCGTACATGCGCTCATAGTAGCTCTGGTAGTCACCCGAGATGATGTTCAGCCACCAGTCGCGGTTGTCGAGGTACCACTGCACCGTCTTCCTGATGCCGTCCTCGAACTTCGTCTCCGGCTCCCAGCCGAGCTCCTCGTGAATCTTCGTCGGGTCGATGGCGTAGCGGCGGTCATGGCCCTTGCGATCCGTCACATGCTCGATGAGGCTCTCAGGCTTGCCGAGCTGCGCGAGGATTGTCTTCACGACATCGATGTTCGCGCGCTCGTTATGGCCGCCCACGTTGTAGACCTCGCCGACCTTGCCCTTGCGCATGATGAGGTCGATGGCGTGACAATGATCCTCGACATAGAGCCAGTCACGCACGTTGAGGCCATCGCCATAGACCGGCAGCGGCTTATCATCGAGGGCATTGATGATCATGAGGGGGATGAGCTTCTCCGGGAAGTGGTAGGGGCCGTAGTTGTTCGAGCAGCGCGAAATCGTCGTCGGCACCTTGTAGGTGCGGTGATAGGCCATGACGAGCAGGTCGGCGCTGGCCTTCGAAGCCGAGTAGGGACTCGACGTATGCAGGTTCGTCTGCTCCGTGAAGAAGAGGTCCGGACGGTCGAGCGGCAGGTCGCCGTAGACCTCATCCGTCGAGACCTGATGGTAACGGTCGATGCCGTACTTGCGACAGGCATCGAGCAGCACGCTCGTGCCGATGATGTTCGTCTGCAGGAAGATCTCCGGATTCTCGATGGAGCGGTCCACGTGAGACTCCGCCGCGAAGTTCACGACGATATCCGGTTTCTCCTGCTCGAAAATCCTGTAGATAGCCTTGCGATCCGCAATATCCGCCCGGATAAATTTGAAATTGTCTTTTTCCAGGAGCGGCGTGAGCGTCTCGAGGTTGCCCGCATAGGTCAGCTTATCGACACAGATAATCTTGTCGGCCGGATGTTTTTTGTGTTCATAGTAGACGAAGTTGGAGCCGATGAAGCCCGCTCCGCCGGTAACGATAATGTTCATCTTACTTTTCCTCATATACGAAATTCAGGCTCGCGGCAGCGCGCTCCGCGAGCGTCGGCGCTTTTTTGTCCTTATCGGACAGGATGACCGGCTGGAGCGGCCACGCGACGGCGATCTGCGGGTCATTCCAGGCGATATTGCCATCGCACTCCGGCGCATAGTAGTTATCCGCCTTGTACTGTACCTCGACGTCATCCGTCAGCGTGATGAAGCCATGGGCAAAACCGCGCGGGATGAAGAGCTGCTTTTTGTTCTCCGCCGAAAGCTCCACGCCGACCCACTGGCCGTACTGCGGTGAACCCTTGCGGATATCCACGGCCACATCGAAGATGGCGCCGCGCGTCGCGCGCAGGAGCTTGGCCTGACACATCGGGTTCAGCTGGTAGTGCAGGCCGCGCAGCGTACCCTTCTGTGCGGAATAGGACTGGTTGTCCTGCACGAAATTCACGTGGATACCTGCATCCTCCAGCTTGCGCTGGGACCAGCTCTCCATGAACCAGCCGCGTGCATCGCCAAATACCTGCGGTTCCACGACATAGACACCCTTCAGTTCTGTCTCTGTAACGTTCAAGATAATCCCTCTCAATACTGTTTTATCCTTTTTATTCTGCAATCATGCGCATGAGATACTTGCCGTACTCGTTCTTGAGCAGTGGCTGCGCCAGCTTCTCCACCTGGGCCTTGTCGATGTGACCCATGCGGTAGGCGATCTCCTCCAGGCAGGCGATCTTCAGGCCCTGACGCGCCTGGATGGTCTGCACGAACTGGCCCGCCTGCAGCAGGCTCTCGTGCGTGCCCGTATCGAGCCAGGCAAAACCGCGGCGCATCTTCTCGACATTCAGCGTACCGCGGGAGAGATAGACTTTATTGACATCCGTAATCTCGAGCTCGCCACGCGCCGAAGGCTTGATATGCTTCGCGATGTCCACGATATCCTTATCATAGAAATAGAGACCCGTCACCGCATAGTTTGACTTTGGCTGCGCCGGCTTCTCCTCCAGCGAGAGCGCATGGCCCGCCTCATCGAACTCCACCACGCCATAGCGCTCAGGGTCAGAAACGTAGTAAGCGAAAACCGTCGCGCCAGCGTCGCGCTGCGCTGCCCGCTGCATCATGACCGCAAGGTCCGAACCGTAGAAAATATTGTCGCCCAGCACCAGCGCGCAACCCTCGCCCGCGATGAAATCCTCACCGATGAGGAAGGCCTGCGCGAGGCCATCCGGGCTCGGCTGTACGGCATAGGAAATATGAATGCCGAGCTGCGAGCCATCGCCGAGCAGCGCCGGATAGAGATCCTTGTCCGCTGGCGTCGTGATGATGAGGATATCGTCGATGCCCGCGAGCATCAATGTACTCAGCGGATAGTAAATCATCGGCTTGTCGTAGACCGGCATGAGCTGCTTCGAGACCACGCGGGTCAGCGGATAGAGCCGCGTACCGGAGCCACCGGCGAGAATAATCCCCTTACGTATCATAGTTATACCCTCTTTACTGTAATGATATTTTTACGGCTGGAACCAGACCGTAACTTCCGTATCCCGATCGACGAGCGTGTTCGGGGCGATACTTTGCCGCGAGCCAAAGCCAGAGCCCTCGCTGTCGAAGCTCAGCCCCGCCTGCGACGCCTTCTGCGCCGCTTCACGCAGGCTCATGCCCTGGAAATCCGGCACGATGACCTTGCCGTCCGGCACACTGCCGGTATAGGATTTCTTTGCCGCTGGCTTGCTGTCCTTCTGCACCTTTTCCATGCCCGCAAAGGGGTCGCTGGACGGCGCGATGTGCAGATAGCGGAAGAGCTGCGAAAAAATCCTGCCCGCCACCGGCGCTGCCACATGGCCGCCGTAGAAGTCGCCTGCACCCGGGTCGTCGATCATGACGAGCACGACGAGCTGCGGTTTCTCGACCGGGGCAAAGCCACAGAACGAGGCGATGTAGTGCCCATCCATGTAGCCGGCACCATCTTCGCGGATTTTCTGCGCCGTACCCGTCTTGCCCGCAATGCGGTAGCCCTTGACCGCCGCCTTCTTGCCGCTGCCTGACGAAACGACCTGCTCCAGCAGGCCCATGAGCGTCTTATCCGTTGCGGACTCGATGGTGCGCCGGATTTCCGTGCGCCCGTTTTCCTGATAGACCGAGCCATCCGCATTGTAGACGGCCTTGATGATATGCGGCTGCAGCAGGATACCGTCATTCGCGATAGCCGATATGGCGGTCACGAGCTGCAGCGGCGTCACTGCGATACTTTGGCCGATGGACATCGTGGCGATATCCGAGTCGCGCATATTCTCCGGGTCGAACAGGATGCCCGGCTCCTCGCCCGGCAGGTCAATGTGCGTGGGCTCGCCGAAGCCAAAGAGCTTCGCGTACTGCGTGAGCTTATCCGCACCGAGGCGCAGGCCGACCTGGGCAAAGCCTGTATTCAGCGAATGCTTGACAACATCGGCAAAAGTCACGGGTCCCAGCGCCTCGTTATCGGCGTTCTGGATCTTATGTCCCGAGACCATGACAAAGCCGGGGTCGAAGATCGTCATATTCGGCGTGACGATCTTTTCCTGCAATGCCGCGCCTGCGACCACGGACTTAAAGGTCGAGCCGGGCTCGTAGATAAACGAAACCGCGCGGTTCTTCCAGCGCTGGGCATCATAATCCCAGAAATGGTTCGGGTTGTAGGTCGGGCGCGAGGCCATGGCCAGCACGTCGCCCGTCTGCGGATCCATGACGATGCAGGTGATGGCCTTCGGGTTATTGGCCGCCATCGCCGCATCGAGCTGCTGCTCAACGATGAACTGCACGCCCGCGTCGATGGTCAGCTGCACCGTCTTGCAGGCATCCCCCTGATACTGCAGCGAGCTGAAGAGCGACTCCTGGATAGGCTTGCTCTCCTGGTCCGTCTTGAGTTTTTTCGCCGTCACTTCTCCCTTGAGCAGCTTATCCATCGACTGCTCGATGCCATCGAGGCCCTTATCCTCCGTGCCCACAAAACCGAGGACCTGTGCGGCCAGCGTATCGTTGGGATAGGAGCGCTTGGCCTCCGTCTTGAAGCCCAGGCAGTCCGTATACTCCTTTTCGCGGATCATGTCGCGCGCGGCCTCGTACTGATCCTGCGGCAGACGCCGTTTCACCCAGACGAAACCACCGCCCTCGGCGATCTTATCGAGGATGTCCTGCTCGCTCTCGTCAATCAATGGCGCAAGATCGGCAGCCAGCTGTGCCGGGTCTTTCACGTGATTCGGGTCGACAAACAGGGATTTCATCTTGGAGCTCACGGCGAGCTCCGTACCATTGCGGTCCGTAATCGCACCGCGCGGCGTCTCGAGCTGGTACTGATGGTTGACCTGCGCTGCCATGCGCGCCGCCATCTCCGGCCCATCGACAATCTGGATCCAGGCATACCGGATAAAGATGACCAGACAAGCTACAAGCATCACCATCATCAACGCCAGGATGTGTTTCTGCAAACGCTGCCGCTCATTGTTCATGAACTTCTGCTTCCCCTCCGCCCGCGTGTCCGCCTGCAGCTGGACACAATAATATAAGTATATTGTACCACAATCTACGTACACAAAAAAGCCTTCCCCATTGCTGAGAAAGGCTTTCTGCCAACTTGTTACCAATGATACTTTTCGCCGTGATTGATCTTGGCGCAGCGGTAGATCTGCTCCACGAGCAGCAACCGCACCATCTGATGGGTGAAGGTCAGCTGGGAAAAACTCAGCCGCAGGTCCGCTGCCGCACGAACCTCCCCGGAGAGCCCGAAGGCTCCGCCGATGAGGAACGTGAGGCTGCTCCTGCCGTGCAGGCCGAGATCCGCGATGTGCGCGGCCAGGTTTTCCGAGGGCATTTCCTCGCCGTAGACATCGAGTACGAAGAGGTAGCTGCCCGCAGGTACGAGCTTCAGCAGACGCTGGCCCTCTTTCTGCAGGACCTGCTCCTTCTCCGCCGCCGACGGTTCATCCGGCATCTTCTCCTCATGGATTTCCCGCACCTCGACCTGCGCGAAGGGCTGCAGGCGCTTCAGGTACTCGTTGATACCGGCCGTCAGATACTTTTCCTTGATCTTTCCGGCGCAGACGATGGTGATCTTCATCGCTTACTTCGTATCCTGCTGAGGCATTTCGTCCAGCGTCACGTCCACGGTCTGCTTCTTCCCGTTGCGGTCGAACTCGACCTTGACCGTTTCGCCGACCTTATGCTCCGCAATCTTAGCCCGCAGATCACGCACGCTGTTCGTCTCCTCGCCATCGAGCTTGAGGATGATGTCGCCGCGCTGCATGCCCGCACGGCCGGCCGGCCCGTTGAGAATGAGCTGGAAGACATAGACGCCCTTGTCGATGTTCAGCTCATAGCCATAGCGCGCCGCCGTCTGCGGATCGAAGACCGTCACGCCGAGGTACGGACGAGCCACATAGCCATTATTCATGAGCTGATCCACGACCGTCTTTACCGTGTTGATGGGGATGGAGAAGCCCATGCCCTCGACACCATTGGCCGCAAGCTTCGCGCTGTTGATGCCGATGACCTCGCCGTCCGCATTCACAAGTGCACCGCCCGAGTTGCCCGGGTTGATGGCCGCATCCGTCTGCAGCAGTTTCAGGCGATTGTCCGAGATATCGAGCGTACGGTTCAGCGCGCTGATGACGCCCGCCGTCACGCTGCCCTTGAACTCGAGGCCCATCGGGTTGCCGATGGCAATGGCCGGCTCGCCGACCACGATCTTGTCCGAGTCGCCGAAGGTCGCCGCCGGCAGATCCTTGGCATCGACCTTCACGACCGCGAGGTCCGTGACCTCATCCGTGCCGATGAGCTTGCCCTTCAGCGTGCGGCCATCCGCCAGCGACACGATGAGCTCCTTCGCATTCGCCACTACATGGTTGTTCGTGACGATGTAGCCATCGCTGCGGAAAATCACGCCCGAGCCCACGCCCTCGGTCTCCACCGGGTTATTGAACCAGTCGCGCGCCACGGCCTTGTTCGTGATGCCGACCACGGACGGGCCCACGGCCTTGGCCGCACGCACCACCGGCGTATTGCGGGCATCGGACAGGCTCTGTTCTGCAGCTTCCTGCTGTGCCGCTGCCGCTGACGTACTCGTCGGGTTCGTCGCCGTGCTGGCCGAGCAGCCGCTGAAGGTCAGCGTCGAAGCGGCGAAGAAGGCCGCCACGAGCATGGTCGTTTTCTTTTTCATCCATTTATCCAGAAACTTTTGCATCAAAGATCCCTCCGTTCATCTGCAAGGCATTATAGCAAGCATGTCTAAAAAATTTCTGTAAGCCGGTTACGAAAGCGATGATATTGTCGGCGTATCGCCCACGCAGACCAGCTCGCGCTGGGACGTCAGGCGTACGTCGAGCTGCAGGCCCTGCTGCTGCAGGATATCTTGCACGGTGTGCGCCGCGAGCTCCGGGCGGTTATTTTCCTCCGACAGATGCGCGAGCAGGACATGCGCGGGCTTTTTCTGCATGCGCACGAGTGTCCAGGCCGCATCCATGTTCGTGAGGTGCCCGCGGTTCGAGAGAATGCGCCGCTTCAGCGGCCAGGGGTAGCTGCCCTGGCGCAGCAGCTCCGGGTCGTGATTCGCCTCCAGCACCAGCGTGTCCGCGCCCTCGATGCCCGCCTGCACCGCAGGCGTCACGAAGCCGAGGTCCGTGGCGATGGCACAGCAGCGCGAGCCCGTGATGCGGTAGCCCACGGAATCCGCCGCATCGTGAGAAGTGGCAAAAGGCGTTACATGCACCGCATCGAATACCACGCCATCCTCCAGTGCATGGCAGCAGTCATCCGGCAGCTGTTGCCGGCAACTCATGGCCGCAAAAGTCGCCGCCCGCGAAAAGATGGGCAGGTGATACCATTTGCTCAGCATGGCCAGCCCCGCGATGTGGTCGCGATGCTCATGCGTGATGAGAATGCCGTCGAGATCCGCGGCCTCGACGCCCTGCGCCGCGAGTCCCTTACGGATGCGCGTCGCGCTGATGCCCGCATCGACGAGCAGCCTGACGCCATCCATTTCCACGAGGATGGCGTTGCCCTTGCTGCCGCTGGCCAGAACCGTTACCTGCATCCTACCCGACTCCTATTCTTTTCCCGTCGTCAACTGAAAAACCGGCAAAAAAGCGGCGCTGCCTTTCAGCCCGCCGCGCTTTCGCACCTCTGCTATTATAGCACATTGACATGGCTCAATGCACTTTTCTTTGCCCCGCTTCATCACGTAACTCCTGCTCGCGGCAGGCGGGGCAGACGCCATAGAAATACACCTGCTGCTCCGTCACCTCATAGCCCGTGCAGGATGCCGCCTCCCGCTGCAAGCCCGTGAGTGAGAGCCCCGACACATCATCCACACGGCCGCACACGCGGCAGCAGATATGCGGGTGCAGCGCCGTATTCGCATCGTAGCGATAGGCGTCCTCGCCCACGTTGAGCTCCTGAGCAAGACCGACCTCGCAGAGAATGCCCAGGGTCTTGTACACCGTAGCGAGACTCATAGTCGGGTAGAGCGGCAGCAATTCCGCGTAGAGCGTCTCCGCTTGCGGATGCGCCGTCGTTCGAGCCAGCGCATGATAGACCGCCAGCCGCTGCGGCGTCACCTTGTAGCCATGCGCACGCAGGATCTGCGTAACTTCCTTCGCCTGTAACATCGTCAATACCTCCGTGGGCTCCGGATCGATTTCAATAACAAATAACGATTATCTATTTATAACTATTTTATCTTTCTCTGCACGACCTGTCAACATTTTCTCCCCTGACACATATCTGCTATAATAGGGACAGTCTTGAAACAACAGGAGAGAAAAATATGCTGACAAAAGATATTCCCGCCGCCATCGCCAAAGAGCTCAAAGTAAAGCCCGATCAGGTTGAAAAGACCGTCGAGCTGCTCGATGACGGCAACACCGTACCCTTCATCGCCCGCTACCGCAAGGAAGCCACGGGCTCGCTGGAGGACGAGCAGATCCGCCACATCGAGGAACGCCTCACCTACCTGCGCAACCTCGTGAAACGTCAGGAGGAAATCCTCGCGGCTATCGAAGCCCAGGGCAAGCTCACCGACGAACTGCGCCAGGCCATCGAAAAGGCCGGCAAGCTGCAGGAGCTCGAAGACCTCTACCTGCCCTACAAGCAGAAGAAGCGCACGCGCGCCCAAATGGCCCGCGAACGCGGCCTCGAGCCCCTCGCCAACGCCATGCTGCTGCAGGCACAAAGCAAAGGTGAACCGCTACAGGAAGCGCAGAAATACATCGATGCGGAAAAGGGCGTAGAGACGGCGGAAGACGCCCTCGCCGGTGCCCGCGACATCATCGCCGAGACGACGATGGAGGACGCGCAGCTGCGCCAGAATATGCGCCGCCGTATCTGGAACCTTGCCGTACTCACGACGGAACTCGTCAAGGACGCCCCCGCCGAGACCGCGCAGACCTTCCAGATGTACGCTGACTACCGCGAGCCCGTGCATCAGCTGCCCTCGCACCGCATCCTCGCCATCAACCGCGGCGAGAAGCTCGGCTGCCTCAAGGTGAAGCTCGACCTCGACCTCGAGGAAAATATCCGCCGCATCGCGCGGCAAGTCATCCGCCGCCCCTCCATCTGGCAGGGCGAGCTGCAGACCGCCATCGAAGACGGCTACAAACGCCTGCTGCTGCCCGCGCTGGAGCGCGAAGTCCGCACCCGCCTCACCGAGACGGCTGAGGAACAGGCCATCAAGGTCTTCGGCGCCAACCTGCGCCAGCTTCTGCTGCAGGCCCCGCTCACAGGCCAGACCGTCATGGGCCTCGACCCCGGCTACCGCAATGGCTGCAAGATGGCCGTCGTGGATCCCACCGGCCGCGTCCTCGATCACGGCGTGCTGCAGATTACCCAGAGCAAAGGCGCGAAAGAAGCCGCCGCCCGCACCGTGCTCGCCTCCATCAGGAAGAACCACGTCACGCTGCTCTCCATCGGCAACGGCACCGCCTCCTACGAGACGGAGCAATTCGCGAGCCAGCTCATCGCCGACAACCATTTGACGGACGTGCACTACCTCATCACCAACGAAGCCGGTGCCTCCGTCTACTCCGCCTCGAAACTCGCCAGGGAAGAACTGCCCGAATACGACGTCGTGATTCGCGGTGCCGTCTCCATCGCCCGCCGCGTGCAAGACCCGCTCGCCGAGCTCGTGAAAATCGACCCGCAGGCCATCGGCGTCGGCCAGTACCAGCACGACGTCAATCAAAAAGATCTCGCCCACGCCCTCGACGCCACCATCGAGAGCGCCGTCAACCACGTCGGCGTCGAGCTCAACACCGCCTCCGGCGCCCTGCTCAGCCACATCGCAGGTGTCAGCGCCACGATTGCCAGGAACATCGTCGCCTATCGCAACGAAAACGGCCGCTTCGAAAGCCGCCGCCAGCTGCTCAAGGTCCCGCGCCTCGGCCCTGCCGCCTTCACCCAATGCGCGGGCTTCCTGCGCATCCACGCGGGGAAATACGCGCTGGACGATACCCCGGTACATCCGGAGTCCTATGCCCTCGCCGCCGCCATCCTCAAAGAACTCGGCTTTGAGGAAGACGCCCTGCGCGACAAAGACCAGCTCGCCCTGCTCGCGGCCAAGCGCAAGCTCATGGATGAAAAAAAGGAGGCCGCGCTCGCCCAAAAGCTGAACGCTGGCCTCCCCACGGTTCACGACATCCTCGATGCCCTCATCAGCCCGGGCCGTGACCCCCGTGCCGACCTGCCCGCACCGCTCACGCGCCAGGCCATCGTCAAGCTCTCCGACCTCAAGGAAGGCACGATCATGCGCGGCACCATCCGTAACATCACCGACTTCGGCGCCTTCGTCGACATCGGCCTCCACCAGGACGGCCTCATCCACATCTCCGAACTCAGCCAACGCCGTGTCCACCATCCCCTCGACGTCGTCGCCGTCGGCGATATCGTCAACGTAATGGTGATCAGCATCGACGAAAAGCGCAACCGCATCGGGCTCTCCCTAAAGCGCGTGCCGCAAAACCAGCAATCCATGTAAAACAGCGTAATATAATCTGCCACGAAAGAGGAAAAGGGGCCATATACCAAAAGCGCAGCGTTGGAGATTTGCGTTAAGAAATATTTTTTTGCCGACCAGGACCCTCAGAAAAGTATTTTCGTTCAAGCGAAGCGCGTTTAAATACTTTTCTAGGATTAGTTCCCGGCAAAAAAATATTTTAGCAAATCTTCTCAGCGAAGCGTTGGTATATGGCCCCTTTTCCGACTGCCTATCCGTTCTCAGCGAAGCCTTGTCTGTCCGCCCCTTTTTCGACCGTCTCATGCTCGAGGCATTGTGATATTTACTTCAGCGAACTCCTTCATATCGTTCAGCACACACAGCGCCGCCTGCACAACCTGCAGCCCCAGCGCCGCTACGATGCCGCAGGGCAGCGTAACGCACGTATGCAGCATCGCAGGCTGCACATGCAGGATATAGGGACGGATCGACGGGCACAACGCCTCGGTGTAGCGCGCGATGATCTCCACCGCCTCATCATCCAGCACCATCAGACAGCAATTATGCGCTCCCGCGATCAGCGCGCCGATCACCGCGCCGACCTCCACCTGCAGTTCTGCCGGCACCTGCTGCAGGAACTCCGCGGGCGCATAGCGCAGGCTCCCATCCTCATGGAGCAGCAGCTCCCTGAGCTCCGCGCCGCGATCCCGCGTCAGAGCCAGCCCGATGATCGCATCATCGAAACCGATCTCCTCTGCCACCTGCCGTCCGAACTCGAAGCCCGCCGTCGCCGACTGCTGCTCACGCAGGAGCCCGATGGTCGTCGTCGCCCCGGCATAATCCGTCAACGCATCCAGCACGCGCACCTGCCGCTGCGACAGCTCCGCCGGCGTAAACACGAGCAGCGACCGCGCCAGCTCTTTCTCGGGCCGCTCCTCGAACTCGATACCCGCCAGCTCCACGGCAATCTGCTCCAGGCACCCCAGACTGCGCTGAGGCTTCGCCAGCTGATCCAGCCGCGCCTGGCATGCCGCCATGCTCTTTGCATCCAGCTCCGGCATCGTATCGAGGTAAAAGCTGAACGTCTTATCCGTCACCACCGGCGCATGCTCCGGCATGCGCTCGAAAGTCGTATTATCCCCCGGCTCCATCTTCTCATCAGCCGGTGCCGTCAGGTTCAGGTAAAGCGCAACCGCCGCCTGCAGAAAATCCAGCGCCAGTGCCGAGCCGCACATCTCACCCAGATGAAAGTCCATCTGCAAAAGCGGCTGCAAGCCCAGCGCATGCAATACGGCCGCATGCGCTGGCTCCGCACTCAGCTGCGAGGGAATCAGGTAATCCCGCACCGCCGGGCAAAGCTGCACCGCGAGCAGCGCCGCCACGCTGCAGTTGATGCCATCGACCATGGTCATGGCATGCCCCGCCGCTGCGCCGATCATCAGCCCTGCCATGCAGCCGAACTCAAAACCGCCCACTTTCGCCAGCACATCGAGCGCATCCTCTGCATCGGGCTGGTTTACCTCCAATGCGCGCCGTATCACTTCAACCTTATGCCGCCGCCGTGCCGCCGAAATACGCGAGCCGATTCCTGTGGCCTGGTCCGGATCCAGCCCACACATCACCGCCGCCATCGCCGTGCTCGCCGTCGTATTGGCCACGCCCATATCCCCCGGCAGAATGCAATTCACCCCATCTGCCGTACACGTCAGGGCCAGCTGAATGCCCGTCTCCACCGACTGCAACGCCTGCTCCCGCGTCATCGCCGGCCCCTGTGTCATATCCTGTGTACCCCGGGCCACATGCCGGTCAATCACGCCCGGCACAGCTGCGGCCTCTGCCAGGCCCATATCGACCACCAGAAGCTCGGCCTGGGCAAAATCAGCAAAAACATTCGCCGCCGCCCCGCGATGCAGCAGATAATTGCGCACCATCTGCACTGACGTCTCCGGCACAAAGGCGCTCACCTGCTGTGCAGATACGCCATGATCCGCACAGCACATAATCACCGCCGCACGCAAAGCCGCCGGTTCCGTATTCCCCGTAACGCCTACGAACCGCAGTAACATCTTGCGCAAAGCCCCCAGCCGTTCCGCCTCCGGCAAAGCCTCCCAAAGCGCCCCCGAAGCCTCTTTCATCGCCCGCCGGTCCAAGCCACCAATCCGCGCAACCGTCTCCTCAAACAGACTCATATCCGTACCTCCACATGATCAGTCTGTATCAATTATAGCATACGTATCAACTTATCCACAATTATCCACATAATTCACAACGTACCATGTGCATAATGTGGATAACCCAGTCAAAAGAATGGCACAAGTGTAAGGAGCAGAGAGGCATAAACGTAACGTTGGGATTTGACGTGAAGAAGAATTTTTGTGCCAGCCGCAAACGTAAGGAGACGGAGCCGGTAAGCAAAAGCGTAGCGTTGATGATTTGCGTGAAGAAAGATTTTTTTGCCTACTAGCTTCCTCGGAAAAGTATTTTCGTTTAAGCGAAGCGCGTTTAAATACTTTTCCAGGATTAATTCATGGCAAAAAAATCTTTTAGCAAATCATCTCAGCGAAGCGTTGCTTACCGGCTCCGTCTCCGTAGAGTAGCCGCAAACCAAAAAACACTCGCTTACGCGAGTGCTTTACTTAACTGGCGATGTCCTATCCTTCCAGCTCGTCTCCAAGCAAGTACTTTCGGCGTGTATGTGCTTAACTACTGTGTTCGGCATGGATACAGGTGGAGCCACATAGCCATCATCACCAGATATTCTATTTTGAGGTATTATACCCTCAAAACTATACAGAAGAAACGTTACATTCTAGGATTGCGTTATAAGTAAAGCCCTCGACTTATTAGTACTGCTCGGCTTCGCCCTTTACAGGACTTCCACGTGCAGCCTATCTACCTTGTCTTCTTCAAGGAGTCTTACTAGCTTGCGCTATGAGATACTTCATCTCAGGACGGGTTTCACGCTTAGATGCTTTCAGCGTTTATCCCTTCCGGACGCAGATACCCGGCCGTGC